>Ga0247737_1000090_pt1 | contig 25902 bp, 20 predicted proteins | sample UWRJL028104C2_FD_180937 | JGI IMG/M metagenome (GOLD analysis project Ga0247737, IMG submission 180937) | Plant litter microbial communities from Arlington Agricultural Research Station in Wisconsin, United States - UWRJ-L028-104C-2 | ecosystem: Environmental > Terrestrial > Plant litter >...
TAGACCTCCACGCCGGCCTGCTGCCAGCCGAAGGCCGAGGTGCTCGGCTTCGGCTTGAGCTTGAACCCGGGCGAATCGGTGTGCGCGCCGACGATGCGGAACGGCAGCGGATCCGTGCCGCCGACGGATGCCGGGGTCGCCCAGGCGATGATCGCCCCGTCGCGCAGAACATAGTGCGCGCCCGTGCCCGCGCTGCCGTCATCCGTTGCCCAGTCGTCCGTCTCGTCCAGCGCCGTGAACCCTGCCGCGTCGAGCCGGCGAGCGGCCTCGGCGACCGCGTGGAACGAGGAGGGGGACGCGGCGATGAACGCGGCGAGGTCATCGAGGTGGGCCAGAGCGGCGGTTCGGTCGGAAGCCATACCGCAATTGAAACATCCTTCGCGGTGAGCCATGGCGCCGCTAGCCTGAAGGGATGATCGATGACGCCTACCTTCGCCTCCCCGTCGACGTGGAATCGGCCACCGGTCTCGCGCGACAGGGGTTGCGGATGTCGCTGCTCGACACCGAAGACGCTGAAGCGTTCGCGCGTTGGTTCTCCGCCGTCGGGCGCGGCTTCCTCGACGGGCGGGCCGCCCCCGAGGTCATCGAGGCGCGCCGGCTGACGGCGGGCGAGCGACGGAACACGGGGGTCTGGGATGACCGGCTGCTCGACGCCGCCGTGCCGGTGGCCACCGTCGCCGGCTGGCCGATGGACCTCACGGTTCCGGGGCATCGCAGCCTTCCCGCCTGGGCGATCAGTGCCGTCAGCGTGTCCCCGACCCATCGCCGCCGCGGGATCGCCGGGGCGATGCTCGAGGCGGAACTGCGCACGACGAGCGCGCTCGGGCTGCCCATCGCCATGCTCACGGTGACGGAGGCGACGATCTATGGACGCTGGGGATTCGCGCCGGCGGCGGCCGCCGCCGAGTGGCGCGTGGACACCAGTCGCCTGCGCTGGACCGGACCGATGGTGCCTGGCAGCGTGCAGTTCGTGGAGGCGGATCGGCTGGTGGCCGACGGCCCTGCCCTGCTCGATCGGGTACGCCTCGCGACGCCGGGACAGGTCGACTTCCACGGTGTGCTGTGGGAGCGGCTCATCGCGGTCGGCGCTGGCAGCGAGGAGCAGGCGAAGACCTTCCGCTTCGTGCGCTACGACGACGAGCACGGCGTCATGCAGGGCTTCGCGGTGTATCGCCTCGAGGAGGTCACCGCGGCCACGAAGCGCGCAGTGGTGGAGCTGCACTACCTCGTGACCGCCACCGACGACGCCTACTCCGCGCTCTGGCGGTTCCTGATCGAACTCGACCTGGTCGGCGAGATCCGGGCACCGCTGCGCTCGATCGACGAGCCGGTGTACTGGCAGGTCTCCGATGCGCGGGCCGTGCAGAAGCACGACGAGCGTGACCACCTGTGGATCCGAATCCTCGACGTGCCGGCCGCACTCACCGGTCGCCGCTACCACGCCCCGGGACACTTCGTGCTCGACGTCTCCGACCCGCAGATGTACGCCGCCGGCCGGTTCTTGCTCACCGTGCAGGCCGACGGCACCGCGGTCGTCTCCGAGCTGGAGGGCGACATCCCGGGTGATGCGGACGCCGTGGCCCTGAGCGTGAACGAGCTCGGCTCGATCTACCTGGGCGGCGTCTCGGCGAGCATCCTGGCCCGCGCGGGACGCATCCAGGAGCTCACGCCCGGCGCCGCCGCGGTGCTCGACCGCACCTTCCGCGCCGCGACAACCCCGTGGCTCAGCATCTGGTTCTAGCCCAAACGCACGGGGACAGCAGTTACGCCCGCGCGAACCAGGGCGGGTAGACCGCGACCTTGGGCTCGTGCATCGCGGTCTGCAGAATGTCGCGCACGGCATCCCGAGCGCGATCGTTGGCGACACCGACCAGCGCGATCTGGTCGAACGGGAAGGCGTCGCGCACCAGCAGCTCGCCTTCGAGCAGCAGCGCGTCGTCGGCGCGCAGTTTGCGCAGGGTGCGGTCGTTGGTCTCGGGGGTGGTGCCGAAACGGGTGTAGATGCTCGACGGGTCGCCGTCGGAGACCGAGATGGCGTTCTCGAGCGCGGTGGCGACCTTGACGGTGCTGACCAGGATCACGAACTCGGAGGGCGGCAGATCGCGCACATCGCGCGACAGGCGTGGGTCGTCGGCTCCGGCGCGGATCTGCGACCAGATGGTCGAGTTCGGCGAGAGGAAGAACGGCACGTAGTCGGCGACGGTGGCACCCTCGAGGGTGATGTTGCGGCGGGCATCCCGATTCTCGGCGGACGAGGCATCCACCTCGGGGGTGGCCGGCGCCACGATCGCTCCGGCCTCGATGATGCCGGCGAGGTTCGAGATGTGGGTCACGTGGTAGAGCCGCTGCTCACCGACCTTGTGGTCGGGGGTGCCGACACCCGCGGTGCGCGGAACGGCGGGGGTGCGACGGCGAGTGGTGGTACGGGTGGTTGCCGCCACGGGGGCGACCTCCGGTTTGGCCTTCGGGTAGCAGAGGTCGCAGAGACCCGCTTCGAGACCGTGGATGCATTCGTCGGGCACAGGAGTCCTTGCTAAGAGTGGGGATGTATGGCGGCGGAACGTATCGACGCCACCCCCAACGTTACGCGGCTGCGTAGGCTCTGCGGAGCCAGTCGACAAGTTCCTCGTCGATGACGTCGGGTTCGGTGAGCCGAACACGGTGTGTCACCATGCTGTTCCAGCTACCGGATGCCGTGAAACGGTCGGTCGGGGCGGCATCCTTCAGCTTGATCCCGACATCCATTCTGTCGCCGGTGACCGCGACGATGGCGAATTTCGCGGCGCCCTTCTCCGTGGGTTTGGTCAGGCTGATGTAGGTGTTGGTCGGGGCGAGGTCCACCGGCCCGCCGACCTCGATCGCGGTGGACAGCAGCTCGTCGAAGGTCGAGCGCCACCGGGCTTTGGCGCCGGAGAACTGGGCCTCGAGCTTCTCGCCCGCCGACATGCCCGCGCCCTCGTGTTTGCCGAGCACCGCGACGATCGCCATCGCATGGCCTTTGCCGAGACCGAAGTCCTCCTGCAGCCAGGCGATGATGTCACCCGGACGTGTCGAGTCAGACAGGTAGCCCTTCTCCTTCGCCAGTCGGCGGAAGTCGTCCGGGCCGAGACCCGTTTTCGTCTTGATCGTGTCGAGGTATGCCTGAAACGTCATGACACGAGATTAGAGCCCCGGCACGTGCCTGATGTTGGATTTCACTAGCGAGACGGCCTCACCGATCCCGCCGTTCAGCACCACCTTCGACAGCGCCAGCGAGAACCCCGTGACCTGCTCCCCGGTGATCGCCGACGGCAGCGAGAGCGCGAGCGGATCGGTCACGATGTCGACCAGTGCCGGGCCGTCGTGCGACAGCGCGGCGCTGATCGCCCCGTGGAGGTCCCGGGGGTCTTCGACCCGCCGACCGAAGATGCCGAGCGCGTTCGCCACCGCCGCATAGTCCACCGCGGGCACGTCCACGCCGAAGTCGGGGTACCCGTCGACGAACATCTCCAACTTCACGAGTCCCAGCGTGGAGTTGTTGAACACCATCATCTTCACCGGCAGTCGGTAGGCCGCGACGGTCACCAGTTCCCCCAGCAGCATCGACAGTCCGCCGTCTCCCGAGATGGTGACCACCTGCCGGTCGGGGTAGGCGATCTGCGCACCGATCGCCTGGGGAACTGCATTGGCCATCGACCCGTGCAGATACGAGCCGATGATCCGGCGACGACCGTTCGGGGTGATGTAGCGCGCCTGCCAGACGTTGCCCATACCGGTGTCCGCGGTGACGATCGCGTCGTCCGCGATCAGGCCGTCGAGGGTGGAGGCGGCGAACTCGGGGTGGATCGGCGTGGTGGTGGCGGCATCCGTGTACTTTCCGACCGCACCGCTCAGCAGCTTCTCGTGCCGCTTCAGGGTCTTCTCGAGGAACTTCCGATCGGACTTGCGTGTCGTGAGGGCAGTGAGCGCGGCGAGACTCGGCAGCACGTCACCGTGTACGGGGTGGGCGACGCTGGCGCGGCGACCGAGGTGGGAGGCGTCGGAGTCGATCTGAGCGATGACGACCTTCGCGGCGTCCGGCAGGAATTGCTCGTAGGGAAAGTCGGTGCCGAGCAGGATGACCAGCTCTGCGTCGTGGATTCCCGCGTGCGCTGCGCCGTAGCCGAGCAGCCCGGTCATGCCGACGTCGAACGGGTTGTCGTACTGGATCCACTCCTTACCGCGCAGCGAGTGGCCCACCGGCGCGGCGAGGTGATCGGCGAAAGCCACGACCTCGTCGTGCGCACCCTCCACCCCGGCGCCGGCGAAGATCGCCACCGTCTTCGCGGCATCGATGGCGACGGCGAGCGAGCGGATGTCGTCCTCCGCCGGCACCACGGACGGCCGACCCGGCCGCACGAACGCCGGCTCCTCCCCCACCGCATCGAGCAGTGGGATGTCACCCGGGATGGTCACCACGGCGACGCCCCGGAGCCCCACCGCGTGTCGCAGTGCGGAGTTGATGACGCGTGGCGATTGCGCTGCGGTCGAAATCAGCTCCCGGTAGTTGGAACACTCGACGAACAGCCGGTCGGGGTGGGTCTCCTGGAAGTAGCCGGAGCCGATTTCGACGCTCGGAACGTGGCTGGCGATGGCGAGCACGGGAGCACCGGAGCGATGGGCATCGAACAGACCGTTGATCAGGTGCAGGTTGCCCGGGCCGCAGCTTCCCGCACAGACCGCGAGCTCCCCCGTCAGCTGGGCCTCGGCTCCGGCCGCGAAGGCGGCGGCCTCCTCGTTGCGCACGTGGATCCAGTCGATGCCCCCGTTCGCGCTGCCGCCGGTGCGACGCACGGCATCGACGATCGGGTTGAGGCTGTCGCCCACGATCCCGTAGATGTGGTGCACACCGGCAGCCATGAGTTGGGAGATGATCTGATCCGCGACGGTACGAGAGGCCATGGCCTCATTCAAGACCCCCAGCCCTCTCAGGGGCAGTGCGGCGGTCAATCCTGATCATTCGCTGGACGACGCGGTACGCTGGGTCGACGATGACGTACTCTCCGCCGCCCGCATTCACGACCCGTCCGACGCTGACGGGGACATTCGGAATGGCGGCCTCGACCCACTGGCTGGCCACCGGTTCCGCCCAGGCAGTGCTCGAGCGGGGCGGAAACGCCTTCGACGCCGCGGTCGCCGCAGCCTTCGTTCTGCAGGTCGTCGAGCCGCATCTCAACGGCCCGGGTGGCGACGTCGTCGGTCTCTTCGTCACCGCGCATTCCCCGCGCGAGCCGGTCGTGCTGATGGGTCAGGGGCCGGCTCCTGCTGCAGCAACGGTGGAGCACTACCGTGCGGAGGGACTCGACCTGGTTCCCGGTACCGGTGCTCTCGCCGCCGCGATTCCGGGAGCGGTCGACGCCTGGTTGCTGCTGCTGCGCGATCACGGCAGCTGGGAGCTCGCGGACGTGCTCGCCTTCGCCGTGGGCTACGCGCGGGACGGGCATCCGCTGCTCCCCTCGGTCACCGCCACCGTCTCGCGGGTGGCTCCGCTGTTCCGTGAGCACTGGCCGTCGTCCGCCGAGCAGTGGCTGCCCGATGGAGCGGTGCCGGAGGGCGGCTCGCTGGTCACCAATCCGGCGCTGGCTCATACCTTCGAACGCCTGATCGAGTCCGCCACCGGTGACAGCCGCGAGGAGCGCATCGACGCCGCCCGCCGGGAGTGGCGCGAGGGTTTCGTCGCGCAGGCCATCGTGGAGTTCATCCAGACCCCGCACCGCCACTCCACCGGCGATGACCATGCCGGGGTAATCACCCTCGACGATCTCGCCGGATTCCAGGCGTCCTACGAGCAGCCGGTCAGCATCGAATTCCGTGGCCGCACCATCGCCAAGGCGGGTGCCTGGAGCCAGGGACCCGTCGTGCTGCAGTCGCTGGCCATCCTCGACGGCTTCGACGACGCGCGGCTCGACCCGGCGACCGGCATCGGCGCGCACACGATCCTCGAGGCCGAGAAGCTCGCCTTCGCCGACCGCGAGTCGTACTACGGCGACGACGTCGACGTGCCGCTCGAGCACCTGCTCTCGGCCGACTACGCGTCCGAGCGCCGCACCCTGATCACGGATGCCGCCTCCCCCGACCTGCGACCCGGCACCGTCCCCGGGGTGGAGGCCTACCACCCGCCCCTGCGCGTGGCGGCGGACCTGTCCGCCGACCTCACCGGCGGCGGCGAGCCCACCGCGCAGTCCGGCGACGTGCCGGTGGCCGCCGAGGTGGCCCCCGTCGCCGAGGGAACGCCCGCGGAGGCGCCGCGCACCGAGTCCGATCTCGACACCGAGCGTGCCGACGAGGGCGTGCAGGACAACTACGAGCGCAATGCCATTCCGGTGGAGGAAAACCTCACCGATGATGAGCTGGCTGACGACCGCTCCACCGAGCGCGAGTACGAGCGGGAGCAACAGGACGGGCCCGACGATGCCGAACAGCCCGACGACGCCGAACAGCCCGATGACGCGGACCTGCCCACCGACGCCGACGGCCAGACGCGAGGCGACACCTGTCACCTGGACATCATCGACCGCTGGGGCAATGTCGTCTCCGCCACGCCCTCCGGCGGCTGGCTGCAGTCGAACCCGACCATTCCCGAACTCGGCTTCTGCCTCGGAACCCGGCTGCAGATGACCTGGCTCGAGGAAGACACTCCCACCACCCTCACTCCCGGCAAGCGACCTCGAACGACGCTGTCACCGACGCTGGTGCTCGGTCCGGACGAGGCGGTCACCGCTCTCGGTACCCCGGGCGGCGATCAGCAGGACCAGTGGCAGCTGCTCTACCTGCTGCGCACGATCGTGGGCGGGTACAGCCCGCAGCAGGCGATCGATGCGCCAAGCATCCACAGCACCGCGTTCCCGGAAAGCTTCTGGCCGCGCACCTGGACCCCGTCCGGAGCCGTCGTCGAGTCTCGGCTGGGCGGCCCCGCGATCGCGGAACTGATCGTGCGCGGTCACGACGTGACGGTCGATGGTGAATGGCGTAACGGGCGACTCTCTGCCGTCGGACGTGATGCCGCCGGTCTGCTGTTCGCGGCAGCCAATGCCCGAGGAATGCAGGGATACGCCGCGGGACGCTAGCGCGCCGTTCGACATCGTCGACTCAGTCCCCGTCGATGAGCTCCAGCAGCTTCTTCGCGGCCGCGGCGATGTCATCGTGGCCGTACTGCGCAGCCCTGCTCTCGATCGTGATCACCGCGCCCCGATAGACCTTCGTGAAATCTCCATAGGGAAAGCTGAATCTTCCCTTCGTCTCCTCTGACATGGTCTCGTCTACACCGAGGTGCCAGTTCGCGTACTCGGCCCAGCCATGCTTCTCGATGAAGGCGTTCTCCTCCTCTGCGGTGGGCGCCTCCTTCGCCCAGCCGTCGCGCTCGCCGAGCACCACCTCGCCATCGCCGATCAGACTGCGTGCGTGTCGCAGCGCAGACTCGTTGAGCTTCTCCGCCATGCCCATCCCTTTCTTTCGCTATTCCGTGCTCCCCTTGGTACCCGCCCGGAGCGCGGAGAGCAATGCCGCACCATCCGGCACGCCTAGCCCAGTGCAGGCATCCCAGCCGACGCGGGCCTCGAAGCTGCCGTTGTCCCCGTCGACCACGTCTCGAAAACCGGCCGTCACGTCGTACAGCAGGGGATGCACGAGACCCAACGGCCGCCCGGTGGATTGCACGAGCCGCGCGATCAGGGCCGCCCAGAGGGGCGCGACCGCACTGGTGCCACCGATGATGCGTCGTTCACCGTCGACCAGGATCTCGTATCCGGTGCTCGGATCGGCGACCGCGGAGACGTCGGGTACCCCGCGACCGCCGGTCGCGGTCGATGCTGCCGGGACGCCGACATCCGTCTGCCACGGAGGCCTCGGGAAGACGGAGCTCACGCCACCGCCGGTTGCTCCCCCGCCCGGGCCGTTATTCCACACCGTCTCGGAGGTCACGGTCTGCGCGGTGGCCCGCAGGCTGGTTCCCCCACAGGCGAGCACGTGCGGACTGGACGCCGGGAAGTCGGCGTGATCCCGACCGTCACCGACGCCGTCGGAGCTGCCATTGTCGCCGGCCGCGGCGGTCACGGTGATTCCGAGGGCTGCCGCATCGATGAACGCCTCGTCGAGGGTGCGCCGGGCCTGCTCCGTCCAGGCGTCTTCGTTGAGCCCCCAGCTGATGCTGATCGAGGCCGGGGTGACCTCGGCATGGGCGGCCTCGCTCACGGCATCGACGAAGCCGTCGTCGGTGTTCGGCGCGAAGTAGACGACGAGCTGTGCGCCGGGACTCAGCGCGCCAGCCACCTCGATGTCGAGCAGCACCTCGCCGTCCGCTCCGTTCGGATCGCCGCCGGGCCGATTCTCTGCACCATCCACCCCGACCGCGGTGACGGTGGGACCGGTGATTCCGAGACCGGAGAAGTAGCTGTCCAGCTCCGCCTGCGCGTATCCCCCGCCGAGCTCGATGATGGCGATCGTCTGCCCCGCGCCGTCGGTGCCCGGCGGAAAGCGGTAGATTTCGCCCAGCTCGAGCGGGGAATAGCTCGTCGTCACGGCGCGCGGCTCCGCGACGCGAAACTCCGCCCTAGCCTGCGGCCGATCGTCGAGGCCGAGCACGGCAGTCACGACGCCGTCGAGCACCGCCGGCACCATCAGCTCACCGGTGCGATTGCGGTGCTCCACCTCGCCGCCACTCGCGGTGCGGCTGGTCACCACCTGCAGTCGCGCACCGAAGACCCGCTCCATGGTGCCGACGGTGCCCGAGATCCGGATGCGGCGCGAGGCGGGATCGACGGAGAGCACGGCTAGACCGAGATCGCCCAGGGTCTTCTCGACGAGGGCGATGTCGGCGGGAGCGGCGCCATACCTCGCCGCGAAGTCCGCTCGCTCTACCCGGGCGCCGGGAGTCGGCTCCGCGCCATCGCGGCGCCGGAGCACGACGGTCGCCTCGACCACCGCCTCGGGGGCGAGTGCGCGCGCCGACGGGCGCACGACCTCGACGGCCGGGCGATCGCTGCCGGGCAGCGGTGTGAGCTGGAGCGGGGTCGAGTCGTTCTCATCGGCGGTCATAGGACTGGTCTACCCCCGACATCCGTCATTCACGTCGGTCGCCCGCTCTCGCCTTGGTGAACGACTCACGGACGCAGCACGACCTTGACGCAGCCGTCCTCCTTCTTCTGGAACACCTCGTACATGTGCGGGGCATCGTCGAGAGGCACAGTGTGGGTGACCAGGTCCATCACTCCGAGCGGATCGGCCGGGTCTTCGACCAGCGGAAGGATGTCGTCGATCCAGCTGCGCACGTTGCATTGCCCCATGCGCAGTGCGACCTGCTTGTCGAACATCGACTTCATCGGCATCGGGTCCGCTTCGCCGCCATACACACCGCTCAGCGAGACCGTTCCGCCGCGCCGCACCAGGTCCAGTGCGTCATGCACCGCCGTCAGCCGGTCGACACCCGCTGCTTCCATCACCGTGCGGGCGAGCGGTTTCGGCAGGATGCCGACTGCCGCCTGGGCCGCCGCGGCGACATGCCCGCCGTGCGCCTCCATTCCGACGGCATCGACCACCGAATCCGGGCCACGCCCACCCGTGCGATCACGCAGTCTCTCGACGATGTCGTCGCTGTAGTCGTGCACCTCGATGCCGTGGCGCTGCGCCATGGCCCGGCGCTCGGCGACCGGATCCACGGCGATCACCTCGTAGCCGAGGTGCTTTCCCACCCGGGTGACGAACTGACCGACCGGTCCGAGGCCGAATACCGCGAGGGTGCCGCCGTCCGGTACGTTCGCATACTGCACTCCCTGCCACGCGGTCGGCAGGATGTCGCTGAGGAACAGGTAGCGCTCATCCGGCAGCTCCTGCCCGACCTTCACGGCGTTGTAGTCGGCGAGGGGCACCCGCAGCAGCTCGGCCTGGCCGCCCGGCACCTGCCCGTAGAGCTTGGTGTACCCGAACAGCGATGCACCGGAGCCGTACTCGCGCACCTGCGTCGTCTCGCACTGCGACTGCAGGCCGCGCGAGCACATGTAACAGTGCCCGCAGGCGATGGTGAAGGTGACCACCACGCGATCACCCGGCTTCAGCGTGGTGACCGCGCTGCCGACCTCCTCGACGATGCCCATCGGCTCGTGACCGAGGATGTCCCCCCGATCGAGGAATGGACCGAACAGTTCATAGAGGTGCAGGTCTGACCCGCAGATCGCGGTGGACGTGATCCGCACGATGGCATCGGTCGGCTGCTCGATCACCGGATCCGGTACGGTCTCCACCGAGACTGACCGCTTGCCCTGATAGGTCAGCGCGCGCATGTCAGTTGGTCACCTCGCCGCGCCAGCCGCCGTTGGCATTGCCCTCGTCTTCGATGAAGGTCTTGAAGTTCTTCAGATCGCGCTTCACGCTGGCGTCGTCGACCCCGAACGCGGCGCCGACCTTCTCCACGAACCCCTCCGGCTCCCAGTCCAGCTGCACGGTCACCCTGCTGGTCGAGTCGCTGAGCTTGTGGAAGGTCACCACGCCCGCCTGGCGTACCTCGCCGCCGATGCTCTTCCAGGCGACGCGCTCGTCGGGGTGCTGCTCGGTGATCTCGGCGTCGAACTCGCGCTCGACGCCGCCGACCTTCACCGTCCAATGGTTGTGGGTGTCGTCGAGTTGCGTGATCGACTCGACGAAGCTGAGGAAGTGCGGGAAGGACTCGAACTGGGTCCACTGGTTGTACGCGGTGCTGACCGGGACATCCACGTCGATGGCTTCGATGATCTGGGACATGTGCATACCTCTTCCGGTGGGGAATCTTCTCCGTCGGAACGTACGTGCGCCGGGCGCATGCAGTACCCCCTTGTCAGCGCGGCCACAGCGTGTATCGCACCGTCCGTGCAACCATCGGCTATGGCCAAGATCCTGATCGTGGAGGACGACCCCGAGATGGGGCGGCTCATCGATCGCGGGTTGGCTGCCGAGGGACATCAGACGGCGGTCGTCGGCACCGGCGTCGACGCCCTCATCGCCCTGGCGAATGACGACTACGACCTCGCGGCCATCGACGTGATGCTGCCGCAGATGTCGGGTTTCGAGGTCGCACGACGCATCCGCCAGGGCGGAAACATGCTGCCGATCCTGCTGATCACCGCGAGGGATGCCGTGGAGGACCGCGTCTTCGGCCTCGACTCGGGTGCGGACGATTACCTCACCAAGCCCTTCGCTTTCGTCGAACTCAGCGCCCGCGTGCGCGCCCTGCTCCGCCGCGACGCGGCGAGCGAGAAGCTCACCATCGTCGTGGGCGCTCTGCGTCTCGACTCGCTGGCCCAGACGGTGACGGTGGGCGGACATCCGCTCTCCCTCAGTCCCAAGGAGTTCGGACTGCTGCGACTGCTGGCTCGGCACGCCGGGCAGACGGTCGGGCGCACGGCGATCCTGGACGAGGTCTGGGGCACCACGCAGAACATCGACCAGAACATCGTCGATCAGTACGTCAGCTACCTGCGGCGCAAGCTCGACCCGACGGCCTCCGGCGTGCGGATCGCGACGGTGCGGGGCGCCGGTTACCGTCTGCAGGAGAACGGATGACGCCGCTCCGCCGCCTCTCGATCCGCTGGCGCATCACGCTCGGCAGTTCTCTGATCGCCGCCGTGATCTTCGCCAGTGCCGGCCTGCTGTTCCGGGTGCAACTGGAGTCGATCCTGGCGAGCACCACGACGACGGTGTTGACCCACGATGCGTCGTCCTTCGTCAGGGAGATCGAAGACAGCCCCACCGCGATCGATCGCCCGGGGCGCGGGCAGTTGGTCGCCGTGGTCGATCCGAGCGGCACGGTGGTGGTCTCCAGCCTGCCGCGGCGGGTCGCCGCCCGACTTCCCGCGCTCATCGCGGCCCCGACCGACGAGGACGGCGACCGGGAGCAGTCCGTCGCCGGTGGCGATGACACGTACCGGGTGCGGGTGCAGGTCGTGCCCGCGTCCGGCGGCGACTGGCGCGTGGTCACCGTGCGCAACGACGACTCCTCGATGCTGTTGCTCGGGAGGGTGACGATGGTGATCGTCGTCGGGGCGATCGCGCTGCTGATCGGCTTCGGCGTCGCCTCCTGGCTCCTCACCGCGGCAGCACTGCGTCCGGTCAGCCGGATGCGACGGCAGGCCCAGATGCTGGTCGCCCAGGGCTCCACCGAACCGCTCCCCCTGGGACCGGCACGGGACGAGCTGTCGGCGCTGGCCACGACGCTGAACGAGTTCATCGCCGACATCCGGGGTGCCGTCGACCGCGAACGCCAGCTGGTGTCTGATGCGAGCCACGAACTCCGAACCCCGATCGCGATCCTGTCGGGCCAACTCGAACTCGCTCACCTCTCGAGTGGTGACGCCGCGGCCCTGGAAGCGGAGATCAGCGCGGCACAGGCCTCGGTCGCGCGGCTGTCCGCCCTGGCGACCGGGCTGCTCGAGCTCAGCCGGTTCGAACAGCCCGCGACGGGCGGCGAGCGGACGACGAGCGGATGGTCGGAGCTCGGCGTCGAGCTCGCGGCATCCGTCGATCGGGCACGGATGCTCGCGGCGGCGACCGGTGTAACCATCGATTACGACATCGAGGCAACGGACACCGCCGACCGCTATCGGATCGACCCCGGCAGTCTCGGCCGACTGGTCTCCAACCTGGCGAGCAATGCGGTCGCCGCGGTCGGCACGTCCGGGAGCGTCAGGATCGCCCTGCGGCGCTCCCCGGTCGGACTGGTGCTGAGCGTCATGGACACCGGGCCGGGGATGCCGGAGGACTTCATCCCCGTGGCCTTCGACCGCTTCTCCCGGCCCGACAGTTCTCGTTCCGCCGCCCGGGGCGGTGCCGGTCTGGGGCTGGCGATCGTGCAGGCCATCGTGGCCGCGGCCGGTGGAACGATCAGCCTCGCCAATGCCGACGGATTGACGGTCACCGTGACGCTGCCCCGGGTGGACAACCCCTAACCTGTGTGAACTCTCACGCACGGGGCGCCATTTCCAGAGCGAACACGCGGCTGTGCTGCTCAGCATCGAGAGATGACCAGCACCACCCGTGAGCTCCTCGCTCCCGCCGCGCATCGAAGCCTGCATCGGAGTCTGCATGGACACCTGCACCGACCACTCCCGGTGCTGGCCACGATGCTCGGTCTCGGCGGGGCACTGCTGTCCTTCCTCGGGTCCTGGATCCCGTCGTATTGGGGTGACGAGGCGGCGAGTGTCATGTCGGCGGAGCGTCCGCTGGCGACCCTCTGGCCCGAACTCGGCCGGGTCGATGCTGTGCACGGCACCTACTACCTGTTCCTCCACTTCTGGATCGAGCTGTTCGGCGCCTCCGAGCTCTCGGTCCGACTCCCCAGCGCGATCGCGGTGGGACTCGGCGTCGCCGGCATCGTCGTGCTGGCGAGTCGGCTGTTCTCCACCCGAGTCGCGGTCATCGCCGCAATCGTCATGACCGTGCTGCCCCGCACCACCGCGATGGGTGCGGAGGGCAGGTCGTACGCCATCGGCACGGCGATCGCCGTCTGGCTGACCGTGCTGGTGGTGAGGCTCATCACGACACGCAGCGCCCGGGTGGTGCCGTGGGTGGCATACGGAGTGCTGTTCGCCCTGTCCGTCTACGTGTTCCTCTACCTGGTGCTTCTCGCCGGCGCCCACCTGATCTATCTGCTCCTGAGCCGACCCGGTCGACGGATGTTCGCGCTCTGGGCCGCCGCCATCGTGCTGGGCATCACCCTCTCGACACCGCTTCTCTTCTTCGGGCTCTCCGAACGCCATCAGATCTCATTCCTGCTGCACCGGCACTACATGACCGTCGATCGGCTCGTCGTGCTCCAGTGGTTCGGCAATCGACCGCTCGCGCTCATCGGCTGGACGCTGGTGATCGCCGGCATCGTGCTCGGGATGCGCCGCGTGCGCCTGCGCCGCCCGATCGCGTTGGTTGCGGCCTGGATGCTGCTGCCGCCGCTGGTGCTGTTCGCCGGCAACAGCCTGATCGCACCGATGTACAGCATCCGCTACCTCTCGTTCTGCACACCCGCGGTCGCGATCCTCATCGCCGTCGCGATCTCCGCCCTCCCCTGGCGCTGGTCGCGGGTGGCAGCAGTGCTGCTCATCGTCGCCCTCGCCGCACCGACCTGGGTCGCCCAACGCGGCCCGTACGCGAAGGACGGCGGTAGTGACCTGCGGCAGACCGCCGCCGTGGTCGCCGCGCACGCCCACCCCGGCGACGCGATCGTCTTCGACCAGGCCGTCCGCAATTCGCGAAAACCACGGCTTGGGCTGCACCTCTACCCGCAGGACTTCACCGGGCTGCTCGACGTTGGTCTCCTCACTCCGTACGAGCGCACCGCCGGGCTGTGGGATGTCGTCGGTCCGGCTCCGGCATCCGCCCTCACGGGAGTCCACACGGTCTGGGCGGTCGAGTCGTCCGCGGATCCCGCGGCCGCAGACATCCGCCACCTCCAGGGTCTCGGCTATGCCGTCACCCGCGTCATTCCCGTCCATCGCAGTACCGTCTACGAACTCAGCCTGGAGACCCCATGACCCACGCCAACACCCTCGTCGTCATCCCGACGTACAACGAACGCGAGAACCTGTCGCCCATCGTCGCGCGCGTGCTGCGGGGCACGCCCGGTGTGCACGTCCTGGTGGTGGACGACGATTCGCCCGACGGCACCGGAGCGGTCGCCTCTGCCCTCGCCGCCATGCAGGACCGGGTGCACGTGCTGCACCGCGCCGGAAAGCAGGGGCTCGGCGCCGCATACCGTGCGGGCTTCGCCTGGGGACTGAGCCGGGGTTACGAGCGCTTCGTCGAACTCGACGCCGACGGCTCGCATCGCCCCGAAGAGCTGCCCCGCCTGCTCGACGCTCTCGCGACGTCAGCCGATGGCGGCGGGGCGGATGTCGTGCTCGGGTCGCGCTGGACCCCCGGCGGCGCCGTCGAGAATTGGCCGCTGCGACGCATGCTGCTCTCCCGTGCCGGCAGCCTCTACGCGCGCATCGCCCTCGGCCTCCCGGTCCGCGACGTCACCGGCGGTTACCGCGCCTTCACCGCCGAGGCTCTGCGCCGCATCGGCTACGACGCCGTGCTCAGCCAGGGCTACTGCTTCCAGATCGACATGCTCTGGCGGGCCTACAGCGCCGGCCTGACCATCGCGGAGGTACCGATCACCTTCGTCGAGCGGGTGTTCGGCGAGTCGAAGATGAGTTCTGGCATCGTGAGCGAGGCGATCGCGCGGGTCACGGTGTGGGGACTGCGTGGTCTTCCGTCGCGATTGCTCGGCACGCGGCATCCCGCCCCGGTCGTGCGGATCGCGCTGGATGCGGCCCATGTCTGAGATCGACACAGTCTCCCCTGTGCCGCGCGCGCCTGTGCCGCGACGCCTGCGGGTGCTGGCGAGCCAGGCGACGAGCTTCCTGCTGGTCGGTGGCATCGGCCTGGTGGTCGACGTCGTGGTGTTCAACACCCTGCGCACCACCGTGCTGTCACCGCACGACGTGCACAGCGGGCCGATCATCGCCAAGGTGATCTCGACCACCCTCGCGATCGCCGCCAATTGGATCGGCAACCGCTACTGGACCTTTCGCGCCGAACGACGCCGTGGCTCCCGATCCCAGGTGGTGCGGGAGGCCGTGGAGTTCGGTGCGGTCAGTGTCGCCGGCTCGCTGATCGCCCTGGGCTGCCTGTGGATCTCGCACTACGCCCTCGGCTACACCTCGCTGCTGGCCGACAACGTGGCGACCAACGTGGTGGGGCTCGCGCTCGGCACGGCATTCCGCTTCGCCCTCTACCGCTGGTGGGTCTTCGGCACGCGGCGCATCGTGCTTCCGCCGGCGCCTGCCGACGTTCTGCACCCTCGGGTAACGTTTGCACCCGGGCGCGCGGGCGCAGACGTGTCGTAGGGGCGCATAAGGTCGCGGAGGTCGCGCGCGGCTCGCGCGAGTGTCGGGGGCAATTGACATAGTCGAACATGTGTTCGAATATGAGGAGATGGCCCCGTCGACAGCAACGCTCCCCGCACTCGCTGCGGGTGCGCTCTCTGCCCAGGGTCAGCCGACGCGCGCCACGGTGGAGGAGCTGCAGGCACGCATCCGGCAGATGCAGGCCACGAAGCTCGACACCCGGCTCGTGCCCACTCATCCCGCGATCGGCGCCCTGCTGCCCGGCGGCGGTCTCAAGCAGGGCTCGGCCTATTCGGTCGATCAGTCCGCCGCGCTGGTCATGGCGCTGCTGGCCGGCCCCTCCGCGGCCGGCTCCTGGTGCGGTGTGGTCGGCATCCCCGAGTTCGGTCTCGAAGCTGCTGCGGGCTTCGGCATCGACCTGGAGCGGCTCGTGCTGGTTCCCCACCCCGGCGATCAGTGGCTGGCCGTGGCGGCCGCGGTTGCCGATGTGCTCGGGGTCGTCGTCATCCGTCCACCGAAGCGGGCAAGTGATGCCAGCGTCTCCCGGCTGAGTGCCCGACTCCGACAGCGCGGCGCCACCCTGATCGTGCTCGGGCCGTGGCCGCAGAGCGAGGCGATGCTGAGCCTCTCCGAGAGCAGCTGGTCTGGCATCGGCGCCGGTCATGGCCACCTCGCCGCGCGGCAGGTCACCGTCACCGTCACCAGTCGTCTCGCGGGGCGCCCGCGCAGCGCACGGCTCTGGCTGCCCGATCCGCAGCTCGCCCTGCGTGCCGTGCATGCCGACTCCCCCGTCAGTCTCCTGCGGGCCGCCGGATGAGCACCACCGATATCGCCACACCCGTACGCGCGACCTCCGTCCCGGTACCGACGCGCACGATCCTGCTCTGGGTGCCGGACTGGCCGGTCGTCGCGGCGAAGCGCTCCGAGACCGTGCTGCGCGCGCATCCCGGTGCCGCGGAGACGGATGCCCGGCTCGCCCTCATCGACCGGGGCGAGGTCTTCGCCTGCTCCGCCGCCGCGCGCGCCGACGGTGTGCGCCGCGGGCAACGGGTGCGCGACGCCCAGGCCCGCTGCCCCGACCTGATCGTGCTGCCCTACGAGTCGCAGCTCGATCTTCGTGCATTCGAACCGGTGCTCGAGGTGATCGAGGAGACCATGCCGGGGGTGCAACTGCTGCGCCCCGGCACGTGTGCGGTGCGGGCGCGCGGGCCCGCCGCCTACTACGGCAGCGAGGAGGAGGCAGCGCTCTGGCTGCTCGACGCCCTCGACGAACTCGGCATCCCGGGGGCGAGGATCGGCATCGCCGACGGTCCGTTCACCGCGGAGCACGCGGCGCGCGCATCCGCTCGCTCTCCCCGCTCTGCCGGTCGCATCAGCATCGTGCCCGCCGGCGAATCCGCCGCCTTTCTGGCACCGCTGCCGATCGGCCTGATCGGTGCAGAGGCCGGCACCGGTACGCCAACGAAGCGCGGCACGACCGTGCGCGGCGGTATCAGCACCGGCGGTGGCTCGTTGCCGACCCTGCTGCTGCGACTCGGCATCCGCACCCTCGGACAGTTCGCCGCGCTGCAGGTGACGGATGTCGAGGCCCGCTTCGGGCAGGGGGGCGCGCGCCTGCACGCCCTGGCCGCCGGCCTCGACTCCCGCCCCGTCATCGCCCGGGTTCCTCCGGAGGAGCTCGACAGCTCGATCTCGTTCGAACCCCCGCTCGATCGGGTGGAGCAGGTCGCCTTCGGCGTGCGCGGCACCGCCGACACCTTCGTGCATGAGCTCATCCGTGCGCAGCTGGTCTGCACCGCGATCCGGGTCGAGATCGACTCGGAGGGCGGCGAACTCTCGGAGCGCAGCTGGCTGCACCCGCGCTCCTTCACCGCGGCGGACATCGTCGACCGGGTGCGCTGGCAGCTCGGCACGGGGGCGGCGGGCGACGACTCGGGCCTGCGCTCCGCGGTCACCCGGGTGCGCATCGTGCCGGAGGCGGTCGACCCGATCGGCAACCACGAGCAGGGACTCTGGGGAACCGGCCACGACGAGCGCATCCACCACGGTCTATCCCGGGTGCAGAGCCTGCTCGGGCACGGTGGTGTGCTCACCGGCGTGCTCGGCGGCGGTCGCACGCTGATGGAACGCAGCGAACTGGTGGCCTGGGGCGACCGACCGCTCGAGGCGCGCTCCGGCCGGCAGCCCTGGCCCGGCCAGCTGCCACCGCCGACCCCCACCACGGTGTTCGAATCCCCCAGACCCGCGCTGGTGCTCGATGCCACGGGCAGCCCGGTCGACGTCGACGACCGCGGCGAACTCAGCGGGCAACCCACCCGGTTCTCGGTCGACGGCCGCACCCTGCTCACCGTCGTGGGTTGGGCTGGCCCCTGGCCGATCGACGTGCGCTGGTGGGATGCCGGTGCCGCCCGCAGTGCGAGCCGCTTCCAGGTGGTCGACGAGCACGGTGGCGCCTGGCTGCTGGTGCTCGAAGACCACCTGTGGTGGGCGGAAGCGAGCTACGACTGATGGGCTGGAACAACCCGCCCATCCCCTGGTCTGAGCACGAACGCCTGCTCTCCAGCCGGCGGCGCCCCGGCGGCCCGCCGGTCGGTGCCGACGGTGGAGACAGCCCGGGCTGGTCACTCAAACGCAACGCCTACGTGCCGCCGCCTGCGGAGGAACGGGTGGAGAGCGCCGTGCCATACGCCGAGCTGCACGCGCACAGCAACTTCAGCTTCCTCGACGGTGCGTCCGGTCCTGAGCACATGCTCGAGGAGGCGGTGCGGCTCGGACTGCACTCCCTCGCCATCACCGACCACGACGGCTTCTACGGCATCGCCCGCATGGCCGAGGCCGCGGAAGCGCACCCGGGCATGGGCACGGTCTTCGGTGCCGAGCTCTCCTTCGACCTGACCGCACCGCAGAACGGGGCGGCAGACCCGGAGGGCAGCCACCTGCTGGTGCTCGCCCGGCAGGAGGAGGGCTACCACCGACTGGCCGGTGCCATCACCTCCGGCCAACTCGCGGGTGGCGAGAAGGGCAGGCCGATCTACGACCTCGACGAACTGGCGGACCGTGCGGAAGGGCACTGGGCGATCCTGACCGGATGCCGCAAGGGCACGGTGCGCCGAGCCCTCGTCTCCGGCGGCCCCCGCGAGGCCGCGCGCGAACTCGACCGTCTCGTCGACCGCTTCGGCCACGACAATGTGATCGTCGAGCTGTACGACCACGGCAACCCGCTCGACAGCGATCACAACGATGTGCTGTTCTCCATGGCCCAGGAGCAACGGCTGCAGGTGGTCGCCACGGGCAATGTGCACTACGCCCGGCCGGAGCAGCACCGGCTCGCCGCCGCGCTGGCCGCCGTGCGCGCCCGCAGAAGTCTCGACGACCTCGACGGCTGGCTGCCGGCATCCGGTGCCGCGCACCTGCGCTCGGGCGACGAGATGGCCCGACGTTTCTCGCGCTACCCCGGCGTCGTCGAACACAGCGTCACCCTGGCGGAGGAACTGGGCTTCCGACTGCGCAGCGCGAAACCGAAGTTGCCGAAGCAGGAGGTACCGGAGGGCCACACCCCGATGACGTACCTTCGTCACCTGGTCTGGGAGGCCGTGCCGGGCATGTACGGCACCATCAGCGAGGAGACCCGGGTGCGCATCGAGCGCGAACTCGAGGTGATCGAGATGAAGGACTTCCCGGGGTACTTCCTGATCGTCTGGGACATGGTGCGGTACGCCCGTGAGCTCGGCATCCTCTGCCAGGGGCGGGGCTCCGCAGCCAATTCCGTGGTCTGCTATCTGCTGAAGGTGACCGCGGTCGACCCGATCAAGTACCAGCTGCCGTTCGAGCGCTTCCTCTCCTCCACCCGCGAGGAGGAGCCCGACATCGACGTGGACTTCGACTCCGAGCGGCGGGAAGAGGTCATCCAGTACGTCTACGACAAGTACGGGCGGCACAACGCCGCGCAGGTGGCCAACGTCATCCAGTACCGGCCGAAGTTCGCCGTGCGCGACATGGCGAAGGCGCTCGGCGCGAGCCCGGGTCAGCAGGATGCCTGGTCGAAGCAGGTGGAACGCCACGGTGCGCTGGTCTCCAGCACCGACCACGACATCCCGGATGCGGTGGTCGGCCTGGCACTGGAGGTGCTCGGCACCCCGAGACACCTGGGCATCCACTCCGGCGGCATGGTGCTCACCGATCGTCCGGTCGGCGAGGTCTGCCCGATCGAACACGGCCGCATGGACGGCCGCACCGTGCTGCAGTGGGACAAAGACGACTGCGCATTCATGGGACTGGTCAAGTTCGACATGCTCGGCCTCGGCATCCTCTCGGCCATCCAGCACTGCTTCGATCTCGCCCGCGACCACCTGGGCGAGCAGTGGGAGCTCGCCACCATCCCGAAGGAGGAGCAGGGGGTCTACGACCAGCTCTGTCGCGCGGACTCTGTCGGCGTATTCCAGGTGGAGAGCCGGGCGCAGATGGGTATGCTGCCGCGGATGAAGCCGCGCTGCCTGTACGACCTGGTGATCGAGATCGCGATGGTGCGGCCGGGGCCGATCCAGGGCGGCGCCGTGCACCCGTACATCCGCCGCAAGATGGGCACGGAGCCGGTCAGCTACCTGCACCCGCTGGCGAAGCCGGTGCTCGAGCGCACCCTCGGCATCCCGCTGTTCCAGGAGCAGCTGATGCAGCTGGCCATGGCGCTCGGCGACCTCAGCGCCGACCAGGCCGACCTGCTGCGCCGGGCAATGGGGTCAAAGCGCGGGCTGGAGAAGATCGAGTCGGTGAAGGCCGACCTGTACCGCGGCATGGAGGGTCACGGTATCACCGGCGATGACGCCGACGACGTCTACAAGCGCATCCAGTCCTTCGCGAACTTCGGGTTCGCCGAGAGTCACGCCCAGAGCTTCGGACTGCTGGTCTACGCCAGCGCGTGGCTGCGACTGCACTACCCGGCGGCGTTCCTGGCCGCGCTGCTGCGGTCCCAGCCGATGGGGTTCTACTCGCCGGCGACCCTGGTGGCGGATGCCCGGCGGCACGGTGTCGAGGTGCGACGCCCCGACATCCTCCGCTCCGACTGGCGCCCGGGCATGGAGCCTGTCGGCCCTTCGACACGCTCAGGGCCCGAAGTTCGCCCACCGACCGGCGACCCTGCCTGCCTCGAGCACGACCAGCCGGTGCCCTCCGAGACCTTCGATCCGAAGGCGCACTTCGACACCGACGACCACCGTCGCGACGGAGCCTTCGTGGTGCGGCTGGGGTTGGCCGAGGTCACCGGCATCGGCGAGAAGCTTGCGAAGCGCATCGTGGCCAACCGGGAGCAGCACGGAGACTTCGTCGACATGGCAGATCTGGTGCGGCGGGTCGACCTCAGCACCACCCAGCTGGAGTCCCTCGCGGCGGCCGGTGCCTTCGAGTCCTTCGGTCTCGGCATGCGGGAGGCCCTCTGGGCCGCGGGCGATGCCGCACAGAACCGCTCGGAGTACCTGGAGCACAGCACCGTCAGCGTGCAACCGCCACTGTTCTCCACACCGAGCGGCATGGAGGTGCTGTCGGCCGACCTTTGGGCGACCGGGATCTCGCCCGCCGACCATCCCATCCGCTATGTCCGTGCGGCGCTGGCGGATCGTGGCGTCCACAGCGCGGCAGACCTGCGCAGCACAGAGTCCGGGCGCCGCATCGAGGTCGGCGGGGTGGTCACCCACCGACAGCGCCCCGCGACCGCGAGCGGCATCACGTTCATGAACCTCGAAGACGAGACCGGACTGGTCAACGTGATCTGCAGCGTCGGGGTGTGGAATCGCTACCGCCGGGTGGCCAGGGATGCGCCGGCGATGATCGTGCGCGGCATCCTCGAGCGCTCCCCCGAGGGCGTCACCAACCTGCTGGCCGACCGCCTGGAGGCACTGACGATCACGCAGCGCACCACCTCCCGCGACTTCCGCTGAGAATTGTCCCGACCGGCATGGCCCAGTAGCGTGATCGCAGACCCAGGAGGATCCCATGACCGTGCGCGTCGATCTCAACATCTCCCTCGACGGTTTCGCCACCACCACCGATCAGACCCCGGAGAATCCGTTCGGTGACGACTGGGCGAGACTCACCCACGCCTACGTCTCCACCCGCACCTTCCGCGAGCGGGTATTCCACGACAGCAGCGGTGCCGGCACCACCGGGGTCGATGAGCGCTACGCCGAGGGCTATTTCGCGGAGGTCGGGGCCGAGATCATGGGCGCCGCGATGTTCGGCCTGCACGAGCATCCCGACGACCCGGACTGGCGAGGCTGGTGGGGCGACGAACCGCCGTTCCACGTGCCGGTCTTCGTGCTCACGCACAGCCCGCGGCCGAGTATCCAGTTCGCCAACGGCACCACCTTCCAGTTTCTCGAGGCCACCGCGCCGGAGGCATTGGCGATCGCCACCGCGGCCGCGGACGGCGCGGACATCCGTATCGGTGGGGGCCCGACGACCGTGCGCGAGTTCCTGCGCGCGGGCCTCGTCGACCAACTCCACGTCGCGATCGTGCCGATCCTGCTGGGCCGGGGCATCCGGCTCTGGGATGACCTGCGCGGCCTGGAGCAGGGCTACACGGTGACGTCGGAAACCGCGGAGAGCGGGGTCATCCACCTCACCTTCCGGCGCTGACCGGCGTTGGATGGCGCTGAACTGCACCGAGCGGCCCACCGCCCCTCTGGCGGGCTGGCAGCTCAGCCGCGGTTGCGCACCAGGTCGAGCGCGTAGGACTGGTACCACTTGCCGGCCGCCGGTCCCCCATTGCAGGTGCCGTCGCTGGCGCCCGGGGTCTTCACCCAGAGAAGCGCGTCGAGGTTGCCACCCGCGGTGGAGACGCTGGGGTTCTGCCCGAGCGCGGCGCCACTCGGATTGCACCAGGTGCCCTGCCAGCCCGTGCCGTTGCGGGAGACGTCGATCACGTAGTGCTTGGTTCCCCCGAGCAGCGCGACGATCTTCTCCGCGTACGGCTGCTCCTCGCTGACCCGGCGGAAGTTCGACACGTTGGTGAAGAACCCGCGGGCGTACTGCACGCCGGCCCTGGTCAGCCGATCGGCCATGACCGACGGCTGCACCCAATTGCTGTTGCCACCGTCGAGGTAGACGGCGATCCCCGCCTGGGCGTAGTACTGCACCACCGTCGAGATCAGAGCGAGCCGGCGATCGACGATCGAGCCGCAACGGGCGGTGCCGAGCATGGCGATCGAGTCGGGCTCCATCAGAACGACGGCGGGATGTCCGCGCAGCGAGTCCGCGACCGTGCGGTTGAAGGCGACGTAGTCCTCGTCGCTGTACCCGCCGGCCGAGTAGCCGCCGCAGTCCCGGTCGGGGATGGCGTAGATCACGAACACCGGGGTGTCCTGCGCCTGGGCCGAGGCGGACACCATCCCGGCGAGCTTCGACTTCAGCAGATCGCTGCTCCACCAGTCACCCAGCCAGGTGGCGATCGGCTGAGAGGAGATCTGGGTCAGGGTGTTCGCATCGGTCGTCGATCCCGCAGTGCGGAGCTTGGCGACCTCGGTGACCGGAAGCGAGGCGGGATTGAGCCAAAGCCCACCCGGGTACAGGGCGGATGCCCCGACCGCATCCGGCCAGCCGCTCGCCTGAGCGGTCGCCGTGGGTGTGGGGGTCGGAGTTGCGGTGGCGGACGAGGTGGACGTCGTGACGGCCCGCTGGCCGGTCTGCGGCGCGATCGACGCGAAGAGCCCCGAGCCGATGATGATGCTGCCGAGAATGCCTGACGACACGATGACACGTGCGACTGCGCTGTGAGACAGCATGGTGGTGAGCTTCCGACGGCGGGTCGTCCGCGCCCCCGATGTCGACGGACGATCCCGTTCTTCAGTCTTCGTGCCACTCACCCCCGCCCGCGACCCGCGTTCGCGGGGGCTGTCCACCCCAATTGGAGTGTCGTGCGCACCCCGCAGCACAGACCGACATCCCCGTCCGAATCAGCGTACCGGGCCGCCACCGGCCCGGCCGACGGCCCCGCTCAGCTGCGCAGGTTCTTCCGCAGGATGTCGATGCGGGACTGCAGCTGCGTCACACTGGCCTGGGCCACGGCCGGGCCACCGGTCATCCGTCGCAGTTCGGCGTGGATGATGCCGTGCGGCTCGCCGGTGGACTTCGCGCGCATGCCGACGAGGCTGTTCAGCAGACTGCGCTGCTCCTTGAGGTTGCGGTAGAGCGGCGGCGGATCGTCCGATTTCACTCCGGATGCCTCGGAGCGCTTCTGCCGGTCGTCGATCCGTCGGGACTGGCGCGACTGACGCGCACGCAGCAGCTCGGCGACCTGCTCGGGTTCGAGCAGCCCCGGGATTCCGATGAAGTCGAGCTCCTCGAGACTGCCCGTGGCCGCACCGACGCCGAATTCGTCACCGTCGAACAGCACCCGATCGAAGGCGGCCTCGGATTCGAGCGGCTTGAAGTCGAACAGCAGCGCATCACCGGACGCCGACTCGACCCGGTTCGCCGCATCCATGTCATCGTCGTCGAGAAGGATCTCCTCCAGCCCCTCACCCGGCTCCCGGTCGAGGGCGTGGTCGCGCTGCAGCTCGAGTGCTGCGGCGAGGGTCATCAGCGTCGGAACACTCGGCAGGAAGATCGATGCGGTCTCTCCGCGGCGTCGCGTGCGTACGAAGCGGCCGATGGCCTGGGCGAAGAACAGTGGGGTCGAGGCCGAGGTCGCATACACGCCGACGCCGAGCCGCGGCACGTCGACGCCCTCCGACACCATGCGCACCGCCACCATCCAGCGCGAGTCTCCCTCGGAGAACTTCGCGATCCGATCGCTCGCCCCGGCATCGTCGGAGAGCACGACCGTCGGCTCCTGCCCGGTGATCTTCTCCAGGATGTCCGCGTAGGCGTGTGCACTGAAATGGTCGGTGGCGATCACCAGCCCACCGGCGTCGGGAATGCCCTGCCGAACCTCGGTGAGCCGGCGGTTTGCGGCCTTCAGCACGGCAGGAATCCACTCCCCCTCCGGGTCGAGGGCGGTACGCCAGGCCTGCGCCGTGACGTCCTTCGTGTCGCCCTGCCCGAGCTGCGCCTCCATCTCGTCGCCCGTGCGGGTGCGCCAGCGCATCTTTCCCGCGTAGGCGAGGAAGATCACCGGGCGCACGACGCCGTCCGCCAGCGCGCGCCCGTAGCCGTAGGCGTAGTCGGCCTGTGAGGTGCGGATGCCGTGCTCATCCGGGTAGTAGGTGACGAACGGAATCGGGGCGGTGTCGGAGCGGAACGGCGTTCCGGTGAGCGAGAGGCGACGGGTCGCGGGACCGAAGGCATCGCGGATCGCGTCGCCCCAGCTGAGCGCGTCACCGCCGTGGTGCACCTCATCGAGGATCACCAGTGTGCGGCCGCCCTCGGTCATCGAGCGGTGCAGCGCGGGGCGCATCGCCACCTGGGCGTAGGTGACCGCGACGCCGTGGAAGTGCCTGCCCGCCCAGCCGTGCGCATTCTTGAACATCGGATCGAGGCGCAGACTCACCTTGTGCGCGGCATCCGCCCACTGCCGCTTCAGGTGCTCGGTGGGGGCGACGACCGTCACCCGGTCGATCTTGCGCTGGGCGATCAGTTCGGTCGCCAGGCGCAGAGCGAAGGTGGTCTTACCGGCGCCCGGGGTGGCGGCGACCAGGTAGTCGCGGGGCTCCGTCTTCCAGTAGGTCTCCAGCGCCTCCTCCTGCCAGGCGCGCAGCTTGCCGGCGGTACCGCGGGCGGCGCGCTCGGGAAAGGCGGGCGAGAGGTGCTCGGCGGCCGCACGCGCCACAGGAGGGCCACTGTGTTGGCTTTCACTGCCGTGGTGGGGTGCATCGCCGTGCTGGGGTGCATCGCCGTGCCGAGCATCGTTCTGGGGTGTGTTCGAACCCGCCGGGTCCGAATACAGGGGCGTGCTCATAGGAGAAAAACCCTACCGTGGGCGGCTGACACTGCCACACCCACCGCGGTTGGCACCCGCCGCGGCGAAGGAGCATGCTTGATGCATGAGCCAGAAGCACCCGTGGTCCCGATACGTCGCCATCGGCGATTCGTTCACCGAGGGCATCGG
>Ga0247737_1000092_pt1 | contig 25830 bp, 21 predicted proteins | sample UWRJL028104C2_FD_180937 | JGI IMG/M metagenome (GOLD analysis project Ga0247737, IMG submission 180937) | Plant litter microbial communities from Arlington Agricultural Research Station in Wisconsin, United States - UWRJ-L028-104C-2 | ecosystem: Environmental > Terrestrial > Plant litter >...
GACCGATAAACTCTCGACAGACCGCCCTCGAAGGAGCAACAACCGTGATCCCTGAAGTCCTGGCAGAAGCCAAAGACAAGATGCACAAGTCCGTCGAGGCGGCGAAGGACGATTTCAGCAACGTCCGCACGGGCCGGGCCAATCCGGCGCTGTTCCAGAAGATCCTCGTGGACTACTACGGAACCCCGACCCCGCTCGGCCAGCTCGCGGGCATGAACAACCCCGAGGCCCGCACGCTGCTCGTGACCCCCTACGACAAGGGTGCGCTCAAGGAGATCGAGAAGGCGATCACCAATGCGCCGAACCTCGGTGCCAATGTCGGCAACGACGGAACCATCATCCGCGTGACGCTGCCCGAACTCACCGAGGAGCGTCGCCGCGAGTTCGTCAAGATCGTGCGGGGCAAGGGCGAAGACGCGAAGGTCTCCATCCGCAACATCCGCCGGAGCGCCAAGGACGACCTCGACGGCCTCAAGAAAGAGGTCGGCGAAGACGAGATCGCCCGCGGTGAGAAAGAACTCGAAGCCGTGACGAAGGCGAACATCGACGCCATCGACGATGCCCTCAAGAAAAAGGAAGCCGAGCTCCTCGAGGTCTGATGACTCGCGCTCCTGACGACGCTCAGCCTTCGGAGGGCGGCCAGCCGACTGCCCCCCAGCGTCGGCGGCCTTTTCGTCGCGCCGACGTGGAGGCGAGAGCCCACGGGCTCGAGGAGGACTTCAAGGTGCAGGTCGCCGCGACCCGCGCCCAGTTCGATGCGACGCAGGAGAAGATCCAGGCCCGCACGGGGCGCAACCTCCCCGTCGCCATCCTGATCGGCCTGGTGCTGGGCGGCGGCCTGCTGGTGAGTCTGCTCATCATCAAGGCCCTGTTCATGATCTTCGCGGCCCTGCTGATCGGGTTCACCACGTTCGAGCTCGCCAGCGCGCTGCGCTTCGCCGGACGCAAGGTTCCCCGAGTGGGCAGCGTCATCGCCGGCCTCGCGATCGTGCCGGCGGCCTTCTACGGCGGCGCGGGCGGCGCGTGGCTCGCACTGCTCGGCGGCATCGTCTTCGTGGCCCTGTGGCGTCTGGTCGAGGTGGCGCTGCCCAGCCACCGCACGTCGGTGCGGGCCTTCTGGGCGGATCTCGGGGCCGGCACCCTGGTGCAGGTCTACGTCGTTTTCCTCGCCAGTTTCGCCGTCATCCTCACGGCCGAGCGTGGGGGACAGTGGTGGACGCTGGCGTTCCTTATCGTGGTCGTGGGTATCGACACCGGCGCCTACGTCTCGGGGCTGCTGTTCGGCAAGCACAAGATGGCGCCGAAGATCAGCCCGAAGAAGACCTGGGAGGGTTTCGCCGGATCGGTGCTGGTGGCGATCATCGCGGGCATCCTGCTGTCGCTGTTCATGCTGCAGGAGCCGTGGTGGTTCGGCCTCATCTTCGGTGCGGTGCTGGTCTTCACGGCGACCATCGGCGATCTGACCGAATCGCTGATCAAGCGTGACCTGGGTATCAAGGACATCAGCACGTTCCTGCCCGGACACGGCGGGTTCCTCGACCGGCTCGACTCGACGCTGCCCAGTGCGGCGGGCGCGTACATCCTGTTCCTGATCTTCGCCACGCACTGATCTTCGCCACGCACTGACGACTCGGCGCGCTCCCGGTGCCGTAGGGCACAATGGGTCGCGTGAGTACTACGTTTCCCCGCACCCGCACGTCTCGCCGCGGCTACAGCATCGAGCAGGTCGAAGACTTCCTCGAGGATGCCCGCCAGGCCTACAGTGCCGAGCCGAACGCCCCCGTGGGGGTGAGCTCCACGTCGATCCGTCAGACCGCCTTCGCCATGCAGAAGGGCGGCTACTCGCCCACGCACGTCGACGCCGCCTTGGAGCGTCTCGAGGACGCCTTCGCAAACCGCGAGCGCGAGCGCGCGGTGCAGCAGAGCGGCGACCAGGTCTGGTACACCGAGGCGCGCACCATCGCTCAGGAGATCCTGGCCCGCCTCGCGCGACCGCTCGGGCACCGCTTCGATCGGGTCAGCTTTCTCAGCACCGGCTATGACCGCAAGCAGGTCGATGCCTTCGCCGCGCGACTCACCAGCTACTTCCAGGAGGGGCGGCCGATGAGCATCGACGAGGTGCGCACGGTGGCATTCCGCCCGAAGAAGGGCGGCTACCGTGAGGCCCAGGTCGACCTGCTGCTCGACGCCGTGGTCTCGGTGATGCTGGCAGTGCGCTGATCCGATGGGCCTTTTCGGCCGATCTGGGCTAAAATCGTTCCCGATGAGTAGGCAAGCGAAGTTCTCCTCGCCCGTAGCCTCCACCAGTGGAGCCGGCGCTCGGCCCCTCGGGCGATCCCAGCACATGAGGCATACTCGCATGCAGTACTCGCTGCCGATCTTCGCGTTCACCGCGGCGCTCGCCTTCGTGGTCGTTCTCGTGTTCGCGCCGCAGACTCCCGCGGCCTACGCGGATCCGGTGGTTGTCGGCGGCGCAGCCGCTCACCCGGCCCCGCAGAGCATCACCGTCATCGGCCCGGCGTCCGCGCCCGGGGCCCGCGACAACTACACCGTCACCCGCAAGATCATCCCCGTCGCTCCTCCGGTGGCAGCGAAGGCGAAGCTCGGTCCCGCGGTGCCCGCCAGCGAGGCCCAGCAGATCGCCTACGGCATGGTGCAGGCGCGCGGCTGGGGGGACGATGAGTTCTCCTGCCTGGTGGCGCTGTGGAACAAGGAATCGCACTGGACCACCACCGCCGGCAACGCCAGCGGCGCCTACGGAATCCCGCAGGCTCTCCCCGGATCGAAGATGGCATCCGCCGGACCGAACTGGCAGACCGACGCGGCCACCCAGATCACCTGGGGTCTCGGCTACATCAGTGGTCGGTACCAGACGCCGTGCAACGCCTGGGGGCACAGTCAGTCCACGGGCTGGTATTAGGCTCACACAGCCTGGGGTCGTACATCCCAGGGGCGCGCGACCGCACGTCGGTCGGCAGCGTTCGCGCCGATAGGCTGACCGCATGGCAGTGGTGACGTGATCGAGGGCTTGGCGCAGTACGCGCTGCTCGCCGTCATCGCCGTCATCACCATCGTGGTGGTCGCCGCCTTCTCGAAGAAGCTCGGTGTCGCGGCCCCATTGATCCTGGTGATCGTGGGTGTGGCCGGGAGCTTCCTGCCCGGCCTGCCCGACACGTTCGCCATCCCCTCTGACGTCATCCTGGTCGGGCTGCTGCCCCCGATCCTGTACGCCGCGGCGATCAACGTGCCGATCGTCGACTTCCGACGCAACTTCAGCACCATCTCTGCGCTCTCCGTGCTGCTCGTCGTGGCGACCGCCTTCGGCATCGGCGCGCTGCTGTTCGTGATCTTCCCCGATCTCAACTTCGCCGCCGCGGTGGCGCTCGGTGCGGTCGTGAGCCCGACGGATGCCGTGGCCGCAACCTCTCTCGGCAAGCGTCTCGGCCTCCCGCCCCGGCTCGTCACCATTCTGGAGGGCGAGAGCCTGGTCAACGACGCGACCGCCCTCGTGCTGCTGCGCTCCGCGATCGCGGCCACGGCCGGCGTGGTCAGCTTCTGGGGCGTCGTCGGGGACTTTGCCTACGCGGTGGCCGTCGCCATCGCGGTGGGGTTGCTCGTCGGCGTGCTCTCGGTCTTCCTCCGGTCGAAGCTGCGCGATCCGGTGCTCGACATCCTGATCTCCTTCGCCGTGCCGTTCATCGCGTACATCCCTGCGGAGGAGCTGCGCGCCTCGGGTGTGCTCGCCGTAGTCATCGCCGGGCTCTACGCCGGGCACGCGAGCGCGAAACGCTTCACTCCGCAGGCACGGATCAACGAACGTCTCAATTGGCGCACGGCGCAGTTCGTGCTGGAGAACGGCGTCTTCCTGCTCATGGGCCTGCAGATCAACGGCATCATCGGCAGCGTCAACCGGGAGCCGGATCAGTTCCCGGTCGTCGCCGCGTTGCTCGTCGGTCTGCTGGTCAGCGTCGCCGTGGTCGTGCTCCGTTTTCTGTTCGTCGGGCCGCTGCTGCTGTTCCTGCGTCGTCGGTTCAAACGCAAGGAGCGCAGCCATCAGCGGTTCGGCCGTGCGCTCGAGCGCCTGCGCGCCCTCACCACCCTCGACGAGAGGCAGAAGATCGGCCAGCGACGCGCAGAGGCGGCCTACCAGCGACGCGACACCGACCTGAGCAAGCTCCGCAGCGAGGGGCTCGGATGGCGCGGTGGCGTCGTGCTGTCCTGGGCCGGGATGCGCGGGGTGGTCACCCTCGCCGCGGCGCAGTCGTTGCCCGACGACATCCCGTATCGCGCGCAGCTGATCCTGATCGCGTTCACGGTCGCCGTGGTCACCCTGCTGGTGCAGGGCGGCACGCTTCCCGTGCTCATCCGGCTGATGGGCATCGGAGGAGTGGACCGTGAGGGCGATCGGCGTGAACTCGCAGCCCTGCTCGACGAGATGAGTTCGGCGGGCGTGCAGGCGCTGGAGAATCCAGAACTGGAGATCCCCGGCGGCGGCGAGATCGACCCGGCCGTCATCGAGCGCGTTCGCGCGGACACGCTCCTCGCCTCGGAGGCGGCCTGGGAGCGGGCAGAGCACGGTGCCGGCGATCAGGCCCTCGTGCATTCCCCCCATCAGCAGTACCGGTCGCTCCGGCGTGAGGTTCTGGAGGCGGAGCGGGCAGCACTGCTCGAGGCCCAGGCCGCCGGCAGTTACGACTCGAGAATCCTGTCCAGGGCGCAGGCGATGCTCGACTTCGAGCAGGCCAGAATCGAGCAGATCGACAATCCGAGCGGCTCGTGAGGGTGAACGGCGAGCGGAGACCTCGTAGGCTTGGCGAGTGCCCAGATCGAACCGTCCGCGCAGAACCGGCCCATCGGGTGGGTCTCTCGGCGGCCGGGACGATGACGACCTCGACCTCTCTCGCGTGCTCAGCGGCTCGCGCCACAGTGAGTCGAAGCGAGACGGTCTGTGGAATGTTCAGCCGGTCGCGCCGGCCTCCGCGGTGAAGTACTACACCTGCCCGGGATGCGGCCTCGACATCGCGCCCGGAACGCCGCACCTGGTCGCCTGGCGCGCGGATGGTCTGATGGGTGAGGCCGAAGACCTCGCCGCGCGCCGACACTGGCACACGCACTGCTGGAAGATCAAATGAACGCGCCCGAGCCGGGGATCGAGATCCGCGGCGCCGTCGAGCTGCCGGCGCGACGCGAGTCGGTGGAGCTGCACACCTCCGACGGGCTCCGCCTGATCGGCGAGCTCTCGCTGCCGCTCGACCGCGACCCGGTCGCGACGATCGTCGCGCTGCATCCGCTTCCCACCGCGGGCGGTTTCATGGACTCGCACATCATCCGCAAGGCGGCCGCCCGGCTGCCCGCGCTGGCCGATATCGCGGTGTTGCGTTTCAACTTCCGCGGCGTCAGCTCGCCGCACGGCACCTCCGAAGGATCCTTTGGTGAGGGGGTGGACGAACGGCTCGACCTCGCCGCGGCGATGGACCTCGTCGGCGCTCGCTCGCTTCCGCATCCCTGGCTCGTCGGCTGGTCGTTCGGCACGGAGGTCACGCTCAAGTGGGGCCTCGAGCACCCGATCGAGGGGGCGATCCTGCTCTCCCCGCCGCTGCATCGCACCACGGATGCCGAGGTCGCCGCCTGGGCCGGTTCCGGCCGTCGTCTGGTCGCGCTCGTTCCCGAGCTCGACGACTTCCTCCGCCCGGCCGAGGCGGCAGAACGGTTCGCCTCGGTTCCCGAACTCGAATTCGTGGCCGTGGAGGGCGGCAAGCACCTCTGGGTGGGGGAGGCGCAGACCCGGCGGGTGCTCAGCGAGATCGTTCTGCGGCTCAACCCGTCGGCGCTTCCGCTGCCCGAGCTGTACCCGGCCGACGAGCTCGCCTAGCCGCCGCTGGGTGTCGAGGGGCTAGAGCTCGTTCTGTCGCGGAACGACGACCTGGTCGATGATCAGCAGCACGGCGGCGGCGACCGGGATGGCAATCAGTGCGCCGAGGATGCCGAGCAGCGAGCCTCCGGCCAGCGCCGCGATCACCACGATGGCGCCGGGCACCTTCACGGCCCGCGACATCACCCGCGGGTTGATCACGTATGCCTCGATCTGCATGTAGGCCAGGTAGTAGATGCCGACGACGATGGCCGGCCATGGGCCGCTTTCCCCGACGGTGATCGCCAGTGTGCTGAGCGTGATCAGGATGCTGCCCGACAGCGTTCCAACGAGGGGTACCAGCGCGAACAGGAAGGCGATGAAGGCGAACAGTGCGGGGTACTTCACGCCGAACAGCGACATGATCGACAGGAAGATGAAGCTCGCGACCCCATTGGCGAGGGCGATGGTGGCCTGGCCGATCACATAGCGGCCGACGGCATCCGTGATCTGCTCGGCGATGTCGGCGAAGCGGGCGCGCTTCGACGCGGGCACCAGCCGGTATACCCCCCGCTTGATCGACGACAGCGACGCGACGAAGTAGATCGTCAGGATGGTGATGATGAACAGCCCGGTCACCCCGCCGGCGATGCCGATGCCCACATTCAGCAGGCCACCGCCGATCTTTCCCGCGTTGCTGGTGAGATAGTCGCCGGCGTTGTCGATGATGGTCTGGAGTTCGATGAAGCTGGGCAGGTTCTTCTGCACGTCCGGGATGAAATCGGATGTCGTGACCGTGGCAATGAAGTCCGGCAGTGTGCCGATGAGGTTGTTCACCTGGTCGACGACCACCGGCACTACCGCGAAGACGAGCCCGACGAGCACGCCGATGACCACGACCAGCACGGTGAGGATCGCCGCCCAGCGCGGGAACTTGCGCTTCTCCAGCCACGACACCGCGGGGTCGATGCCCAGCGAGAGGAACAGCGCTGCACCGACGTAGGTGAGGATCGTCGAGAGGCTCGCGACAGCCCCACCGATCGCGACGGCGACGATGACGCCGAGGCCGCCGAGCAGGCCGAGCCGGAATGCATTCTGAATCTTCACGGCTTCCCCATCCAGCTTCCCCATCCAGTCGGAGGCCGCCGGCGCGCTGGGTGCTACTCGCCCGAGGAAACCCGCTCTGCCTGCGTCAACACGCCGCGAAGGCTCTCGAAGTAGCCGGCGACGGCTTCGCGCTCAATCCTAATCTTGGCCAGGCGGTCTTCCGCGTCAGACACGAGCTGCGCGCTGCGCTTCTCGGCGTCCTTCACCAGTTCGATGGCCCGCGCCTCGGCGGCAGAGACCGCCGCGGCCGTCTCGTTCGCCGTCTTCTCCGTGAGCTCGCGAGCGGCCGCGCGGGTCTCGCTCACGATGGTGTCTGCCTCGTGGCGCTTCTCCGCCGCAGCCTCGGTGAGTTCGGCGAGCTGCGCCTGCGCGTCGTCGAGGTACTTCTGCGTCTGGGAGACCGCCTCCTGGTGCTTGGCGAGGAACTCCTTCTCGGCCTCGTCTCTGCGCGACTTCAGCTCGACATCCAGGTCGGCTCGGGCCTGCTCGGCGTCGAGGGCGATGGTGCTCCGCGTCTCGGCGACGTCGTGGGCGAGTTGCGCACGGGTCTGCTCGGCCTCGCGGGTGACTTCGGCCTGCAGTGCCTCGATCTCGCGGTCGGCGTTCGTGCGCTGCTGCTCGAGGTCGATGGCGAGGGCCGACCGCGCCGCATCCAACTCGGCGGCGAGCTTTGCCCGGGCCTCGACCAGCTCCTGGTCCAGTTCGTCGAGAGTGCGCTTGGTGTCCAACTCCAGCTGCGTGCGGGCGGAGCTGATCTCCAGCTCGGCGGCGGCACGGGACGCCACGATCTCCTGCTCCAGCGCGGTGCGGGCCGAGCTGATCTCCAGCTCGAGCGCGGCGCGGGCCGCGGTGGTGCTCTGCAGCAGGTCGGTGCGGGCGGCGGCGGTCTCCAGCTCGATGGCGGCGCGGGCGGCGGCGGTCTCCTGGGTGAGCGAGGAGCGGGCAGCGGATGTCTCCTGCTCCAGCAGATCGCGGGTGGCGATGGTCTCCTGCTCGAGGGCGGCGCGCGTCGCAGCCGCCTCGTTCGCCAGGGCGTCGCGGGTGGCGGTGGTCTCCTGCTCGAGGCGGGCGCGGGCATCCGCGGTGTCGTGCTCGAGCGTGGTGCGAGCCTCATCGATCTCGCGCTTGAGCTCGGCGCGCTGGTCGTGTGCGTTCTGGATGAGCAGTGCGCGGCTCTCCTCGACCTCGCGGGCGAGGTCCGTGCGCTGCTGCTCGGTGTCGCGGGCGAGGTCGCCCCACTGCTTCTCGTTCTCGCTCACGAACTCTGCGCGACCAAGCTCTGTCTCGCGGGCGAGGGCGGCAGCGGCATCGCGAGCCTCCGTCACTTCGCGACTGGCGACGACCTTCAGCTCCGCCGCCTCACGCTCCGCCTCGGCGCGCACGGCGGCGGCCTCACGCTTGGCCGTGGTGCGGGCCTCGGCCGCCTCCGTCGCGACGGCACCACGGATCGCGGCGGCCTCGCGCAGGGCGTCCTGGGTGAGTGCCTCGGCCTCGGCGGTGGCATTCTCGAGCCGTTCGGCCGCCTCGGAGTAGGCGGAATCGAGGGCAGCCTTGGCGGTGGCCTGAGCATCCGTCACCACACGCTCGGCGGCCTCCATCGCGTCGACGCGAAGAGCCGTGATCTCGTTCTGCACGCTGCTGCGCAGTTTCTCGGCATCGATGTCGGCCTGGCTGATGATGCGGGTCGACTGCTCCTCGGCCACCCGGAGGGTGTTCTCGAGCTTGGTGCCCAGGCCGCTGTAGGTCGGGCTGCCGGTCTCCTCGATCTCTGCCTGCAGATCGTCCACGGTGGCGCTGAGGCGCTTGACCTCTTTGCCCGCCTCCGCCTTATCGGCGTTGGCCTTGATGAGCTCGCGGCGCAGATCCTGGATCGCGCTGTCCACCTCGTCGCGGTTGTACCCGCGCATGGCGGTGCTGAAGGTCTCGTCGTCGGCAGCCACGGTGTCTCCTCGTGAAAAGTCGTAAAAATCGTGCGTGTGCTGAAATAAGGGGCGGCGCCTATCGGGGTCAGGGGCCGAACGATCAGAGTTTAGCCTGAGCCTTCAGGCCCGTTCACAGGCTGTCTGGGCTATCGTGGGATGTCTTTGCCTGTTGCCACCCTGGGCCCACCGGCCCGGAACCCCTGAACTCGTCCCCTAGTGCGAGTCGTCACCATCGCTGACAGAGCGGATCGTGACACGGGGTCGCCGACCTCCCGTCGCGTCGAGCAACACGAGAGGAGTAACCCAACGTGCGTTTTATCGCCGCCATCGTGGCGTTCGTCATCGCTTTCGGAATGATCGCGTACGGAATCGCTCAGCGAACCGTACTCGCGGCACCGTCGACCCTGACGGCATCCGTCGCCACCCACTCGCCGGCGACGGTCACCCTCATCGACTCCAAGACCCTCCAGTCGTTGCCGGGGCGTCAGAAGATCGACATCAGCGGTTCATCCACTGTTTTCGCCGCCTACGGTCGCACGGAAGACGTCAAGGCCTGGGTCGGCAAGACCACGTACAACCGCATCGGGTACAAGGCCGCGACGCAGAAGCTCACCAACACCGTCGTCAAGGGCAAGGCGACCACGGTTCCGAACCCCTCCGGTTCCGACCTCTGGCTCGGCCAGTTCTCGCACACCAAGAGCCTCAGCTTCACCGTGAACGTGCCGAGCGACATCACCGTGCTCGTCGTCTCCAACGGCACCAGTCCGGCTCCGAGCAACATCTCGGTGCAGTGGCCGCTCGACAACCGCACCCCCTGGTCTGGCCCGTTGATGGCCGGTGGCCTGCTCTTGCTGCTCGTCGGCGTCGGTCTATACATCTGGGCCGTCGTTCACCATCGACGTGCCCGCGGTCCACGCCGCAAGACGCCGAAAATGCCGAAGGTGCCGCGCCAGCGCGGCCGGCGTCAGCGCCGTGCCGTCAGCTCGACGGCGGCGTCACGCTCACCCCGTCGCCGCTCGACCCGGCGCAAGATGGTGGTTGCCGTGCCGGTGCTGCTCGTCGGCACGCTGCTTCTCAGCGGATGCTCCTCAGAACTCTGGCCCGAGTTCCTCGGAGGTGCCTCGCAGGCCAGTCCGAGCCCGTCGCCCACGAAGGCCGCCGCACCGAGCGAGCAACTCGATCCGCCGGCCGTCACGATCCCGCAGCTCAAGGAGATCGTGTCACGCATCTCCGACGTCGCGACCGAGGCTGACAAGACGAACGATGCGACCCTCGCCGGCACCCGCTTCACCGGCGCGGCGCTGGCCGTGCGCTCGGCGAACTACACGATCCGCAAGGCCGACAGCACCGTACCGGCGCTGTTCGCGATCCCGGCCACCGCGGTCGGCCTCACGCTTCCGCAGCACACCGACTCCTGGCCGCGCACCGTCTTCACCGTCGTGCAGAACCCGCAGGACAAGACCGTCCCGCCCGTCGCCCTGATGCTGGTGCAGGACACCCCCCGCGATGAGTACAAGGTCAACTACGCCGTACAGCTCGAGGCGAAGGTCGACTTCCCGAAGGTCGCCGCGGCGAACATCGGCGCATCGCAGCTCGCGCCCGACCAGAAGCTGTTGAAGCTGCCGCCCAAGGCGATTGCGCTCGACTACGGCGACATCCTCGAGAAGGGCACAGAGAGTCCGTTCACCAAGGACTTCGACCTCACCAACGACAAGTTCGTCTCCAGTTTCGGCAACGAATACCGCAAGGCGACGGCCGCCGCGCTGCCGGCGACCGCTGCGATGACGGTCACCAACGGTGACGGCCCCGGCCCGGTCATCGCCCTCTCCACCAACGACAACGGGGCGATCGTCGCCACGGAGCTGGAGGAGACCGTGACGGTCAAGCCCACGGAGGCCGGCGCGGCGGTGAACCCCGAGGGGCAGGTCAAGTCGCTCTCCGGCATCACCGGCTCGACGAAGGGCACCGTCTCGGTCTACGGTGACCAATTGTTGTTCTACGTGCCGAAGGCCGGAACCAAGGGCAAGATCACTCTGCTCGGTTTCGCCTCGGGTCTGATCTCTGCCAAGGAACTGCCGTGACCAATCTGCCCCCGTCCGCTGCAAACCTGCGCGGTGCCGTCGACCTCTCCTCGCTGACCCGTCCCGCCGCTGCCCCGGGCGCACCCGCGGCAGCTCCCGGCGGGGGCGTGCCCGTGCCCTCGCTGGTGCTGGACGGTACGGATGCGAACTTCACCGGCATCCTCGATCTGTCGCAGCAGGTGCCGGTCATCGTCGAGCTCTACGTGGGCAGCCCGTCAGCGCTGCTGCAGAGCGTCATCCTGTCCTATGGCGGACGCTTCATGCTCGCCACCGTCGACGTGAACGCCAACCCGCAGTTGCGCGAGGCGTTCCGGGCTACCGCCGCCCCCACCGTCGCCGCGGTGATCGGTGGGCGCCCGATCGCGCTCTACGAGGGGGAGATCTCCGACGAGGAGATCCGCCAGGTGCTCGAGCAGGTCGCCACCCTCGCGGCGCAGAACAACGTGACCGGCGTGGCGAGTCCGCAGGCGACGGATGCCCCGGCCGAGGCAGCGGAACCGGTGGAAGAACCGCTGCCGCCGCACCACCAGGAGGCATACGACGCCATCGCCGCCGGCGACTACGAGACGGCGATCCGGGAGTACAAGACGGCGATCGCGCAGAACCCGCGCGATCAGCTGGCCGTGGCCGGACTGGCGCAGGTGTCGCTGCTGGCCCGACTGGGCAGTGCGAGCGCCGCGGACATCCGTGCCGCCGCTGCTGCAGCCCCGACCGATCTCGACGCTCAGCTCGCCGTGGCCGACCTGGACGTCTCGGGTGGCCACCTCGAAGACGCCTTCCTGCGTCTGCTCGAGCTGTTTCCGACCCTCGACCAGGCGGGCAGAGACCTGGTGCGCACCCGCCTCGTCGACTACTTCGAGATCGCCGGCGGTGAGGATCCCCGCGTGATCGCGGCCCGCCGCCAGCTCACGATGCTGCTGTACTGAGTACCGCTGGTCGAGTAGCGCCCGAGGGACGAGGACGCGTATCGAGACCTGCACGCAGCAGGCCTCGATACGTGATGGCCCTTCGACATGCTCAGGGCCGTACTGTCCTATGAGCGGCGGAGCTTCAGCCAGAGACCGGCGAGCGGCGGCAGCGTGAGTTCTGCGGATGCCGGACGCCCGCCCCATGCGATGTCGGTGGCCTCCACCGCTCCGAAGTTGCCCACGCCAGAGCCGCCATACTCGGCGGCATCGGTATTCAGGATCTCGTCCCAGGTGCCGGCGAAGGGCAGACCCACGCGGTAGGGTCCCACCGGATTACCGGAGAAGTTCATCAGCACCGCGATCGGGTTGCCGTCGGCGTCCCAGCGCAGGAACGAGACGGCGTTGTGCTCGGCATCGCCGGCGTCCAGCCACTCGAATCCGCCCGGATCGTTGTCTCGCAGCCAGAGCGACGGGTTGTCGCGGTACACGCGGTTGAGCGCGCCGACCAGGCTGAGCAGCCCGCGGTGCACCGGCTGGTCGAGAATCCACCAGTCGAGTCCGCGCTCTTCCGACCACTCGGAGGGCTGGCCGAACTCCTGGCCCATGAACAGCAGCTGCTTGCCGGGGTGCGCCCACATGAACGACAGGAAGGCGCGCAGGTTGGCGAGCTTCTGCCACTGGTCGCCGGGCATCTTGTGCAGCAGCGAACCCTTGCCGTGCACGACCTCGTCGTGGCTGATCGGCAGCAGGAACTGCTCGGTGTAGGCGTAGACCATCGAGAAGGTGATCTCGTTGTGGTGGTAGGCCCGATACATCGGGTCCTCCTCCATGTACGACAGGCTGTCGTGCATCCAGCCCATGTTCCATTTGATTCCGAAGCCGAGGCCGTCGGCGTTGGTCGGGCGCGTGACGCCCGACCACGCGGTCGACTCCTCGGCGATCATCACGATGCCGGGGTTGCGCTTGTACGCGGTGGCGTTCACCTCCTGGAGGAAGCTGATCGCCTCGAGGTTCTCGCGCCCGCCGTTCTTGTTCGGCAGCCACTGGCCCTCCTCGCGCGAGTAGTCGAGGTAGAGCATCGAGGCGACGGCGTCGACCCGCAGCCCGTCGATGTGGAAGTCTTCGAGCCAGTACAGCGCGTTGGCGACGAGGAAGTTGCGCACCTGCGAGTCGCCGAAGTTGAAGACCAGCGTTCCCCAGTCCGGCTGCTCGCCGCGGCGTGGGTCGGAGTGCTCGTAGAGCGGCTGACCGTCGAAATTCGCCAGCGCCCACTCGTCTTTGGGGAAGTGCGCGGGCACCCAGTCCATGATCACGCCGATGTCGGCCTGGTGCAGGCGGTCGATCAGGTAGCGGAGGTCGTCCGGATGCCCGAACCGGCTGGTCGGCGCGTAGTAGCCGGTCACCTGATAGCCCCACGACCCACCGAACGGATGCTCGGCGAGCGGCATGAACTCGACGTGGGTGAAGCCGGTCTCGTGGATGTAGTCGATGAGCTGGTCGGCGAGCTCGCGGTAGCCGAGCCCCGGCCGCCAGGATCCGACATGCATCTCGTAGACGCTCATCGGCGAATTGTGCGGGTCCTTGTGGGCCCGCGCGGACATCCAGTCGCCGTCGCTCCAGCTGTACTGGGACTCACCGACCTTCGACGCGGTGCGTGGCGGAACCTCGGTGTAGCGCGCCATCGGGTCTGCGCGGGTGACCCACTGGCCGCCCGCGGTGAGCAGTTCGAATTTGTAGGCACTGCCGGGGCGCAGCCCGGGAACGAACAGCTCCCAGACGCCGCTGTCACCGAGGCGCCGCATCGCGTGCCCGACGCCGTTCCAGTCGTTGAAGTCGCCCACCACGCGTGCCGCCGCCGCGTGCGGCGCCCAGACGGAGAAGCTGGTGCCGTCCACGTCTTCGTGCGGACGGAAGTGCGCACCGAGCACATGCCACAGCTGCTCGTGCCGGCCCTGCCCCCAGAGGTAGAGATCGATCTCGCCCACCGAGGGAACGAAGCGATACGGGTCGTCGGTGGCCCAGTCGGGCGCGCCGTCGTAGGTGGTCTCGATTGTGTAGGACTGGCCATGGCCGGGGGCGAAGCCGTGCCAGAGCCCCTGCGCCACATGGCTGAGCGGCACTCGGCTGCCGTCTCCGCGCACCGCGGTGACCGTCTTGGCGAGCGGGCGGATGGCGCGCACGACCCAGCCACCATCGATCGGATGCTGTCCGAGCGCGTCGTGCGGCTGCGGGTGGCGGCCCTCGACGAGCGCCGAGATGTGGTCCGCGTGAAGCGCGGGGAGGGTGGCCGTGTTCGACTTCGCGAGCTTGCGCCCGGTCAGCACGGGACCGGTGGGTGCGGGGGGCGTCGAGCCGGAATCGTCGGACATCATTCGCCTCTTCTCTGTTTCGGTGGGGCCGGCCAGTTCGGTCGGTCTGGTCTATTCGGTCGGTCTGGTCTATGCGGTCGGTCTGGTCTATTCGGTGGAGCTGGTCGGTTCGCCGGGGTGCGGCAGACCGATGCTCAGGATGTGGACCGGCTCGGTGAACGCGTCCAGCCGGACGTAGTTGTCCGTGCCCCATGTGTACACCTGCCCGGTGATGAGGTCGGTCACCGGGAAGGTGTCTCCGGCGACATACCCGAACTTTCGCGGGTCGAGGTGAACGGTCGTCTCGCGCACCGAGTGTGGGTCGACGTTCGCGACCACGATGATGCCGTCGCCGCGACCGTCGGCCGTGAACTCCGGCGCGAGGTACTTGCTGTAGACCAGGATCGCGTCGTCGTCGCTCCAGTGCACGTCGAGATTGCGCAACTGCTGGAGAGCAGGATGCGCGTTCCGGATCTCATTGAGACGCGTGAGGTACGGCGCCAGCGAGCGACCCGCGGCCTCCGCTGCGGCGAAGTCGCGCGCCTTGTACTCGTACTTCTCGTTGTCGATGTTCTCTTCCGAACCCGGCCGTGCCACGTTCTCGAACAGCTCATAACCCGCGTAGACGCCCCAGCTCGGTGAGGCGGTGGCGGCGATGGCGGCGCGGATCTTGTACGCCGCGATCCCGCCGAATTGGAGGTAGGCGGTGAGGATGTCCGGGGTGTTGACGAACAGGTTCGGCCGGAAGAAGGCGTCGGTCTCATGGGAGATGCCGGTCAGGAATTCCTCGAGCTCCAGCTTCGTGTTGCGCCAGGTGAAGTAGGTGTACGACTGCTGGAATCCGGCCTGACCGAGCGAGTACATCATCGCCGGGGCGGTGAAGGCCTCGGCGAGGAAGACCACCTCGGGGTGCTCGGTATTCACCTCGTGCAGCAACCATTCCCAGAACTGCAGCGGCTTCGTGTGCGGGTTGTCGACCCGGAAGATCTTCACGCCGAGCCCGATCCAGTACTGCACGATGCGCAGCACCTCGCGGCTCAGGCCCTCGAAGTCGTTGTCGAAATTCAGCGGGTAGATGTCCTGGTACTTCTTCGGCGGGTTCTCGGCGTAGGCGATCGACCCGTCCGGCAGCGTCGTGAACCATTCCGGATGCTCCGTCACCCACGGGTGGTCGGGGGAGCATTGGAGCGCCAGGTCGATGGCGAGTTCCAGCCCCGCCTTCTTCGTCGCCTTCAGGAAGGCACTGAAGTCGGCGACCGTGCCGAGATCCGGATGGATGGCGTCGTGGCCGCCGGCCGCGGAGCCGATCGCCCAGGGCGAGCCGGGGTCATTGGGCCCCGCATCGAGGGTGTTGTTCGGACCCTTGCGGAAGCTGAAGCCGATCGGATGGATCGGCGGCAGGTAGAGCACGTCGAAGCCCATGGCCGCCACCGCCGGCAGGCGTTTGGTGGCGGAGCGGAACGTGCCGCTCTTCCAACTGCCGTCGCGGTTCTTCTTCGCGCCCTCCGAGCGGGGAAAGAACTCGTACCAGGCGCCGAGCCCCGCGCGGGCGCGCTCGACCCGAAGTACATGTTCCTCGCCCTGCGACAGGATGGCGGCGAGCGGATTGCGCTCGATCTCCTCCGTCAGCGTGGGCTCGAGCGCGATGGCGAGTCGGTCATCCGGGGTCAGGCGCTTGTTCGCCAGGCTCTTGGCGGCATCCTTCAGCAGCACGCTCGCCGACGAGCCCTTCGCCGCGCGCTTCAACAGGTCGGCGCCGATGCCGAGCATGAGCGGCACGTCGATGCCGGCCGGCACCTTGATCTCGGCGTTGTGCAACCAGGTCGCCCACTCGTCGACCCAGGCCTGGACATGCCAGCGCCATTCGCCGACCTCGTCGAGCTGGGCCAGCACCTCCCAGCGGTCGCTTCCCTCGCCGAGGTCGGTCAGCCGATGGGTCGTGCGCTCGCCGCCGGGGCTGGTGAGCACGAGGTCGGCACCGATGATGTCATGCCCCTCCTTGAAGATTGTCGCGCCGAACGGCACGACCTCCCCGACGAAGGCCTTCGCGGGCCACCGGTCTTCGGGTTGCAGGGGGGACAGGTTTCGGATCGGGATGCGACCGATCCGTGGTTCGTAATCCATAGCCACATCTCGCACAGTAGCCCCTAGTGCGGGAATGCAAACCCCCCGACCCGATGCCGTGCTCGGAGTGTCGAGAACCTTGAGCTCGGGCTACCTCCACGGCCTAGTGTGGGAGCGTGAAGGCAATCAGACGGTTTACAGTCCGCACGGTCCTCCCCGCCTCCCTCGGCGCGCTCGAGGAGCTCGCCAGCAATCTGCGCTGGTCGTGGCACCTGCCCACCAGACGCCTGTTCGAGCAGATCGACCCGGCGGAATGGGTCGCCAGCGAATACGACCCGATCGCCCTGCTCGGTGCGGTCGAGCCGTCGCGACTGACCGAGCTGGCGGATGACTCGGCCTTCGTGGCGCGCGCGAACGAGTTGCTCGCCGACCTCCACACCTACCTCACCGAACCGCGCTGGTATCAGCAGAACACCACCGAGAGTGCCCCGAAGTCGATCGGCTATTTCTCGCCCGAGTTCGGTATCGCGGCGGCGCTTCCGCAGTACTCGGGTGGCCTCGGCATCCTCGCCGGCGATCATCTGAAGAGCGCATCCGACCTCGGCGTGCCGATCATCGGCGTCGGGCTGTTCTACCGCTCCGGCTACTTCGCCCAGTCGATCTCCCCGGACGGCTGGCAGGAGGAGGCGTACCCCGTGCTCGACCCGGACGGCCTCCCGCTGTCGGTGCTGCGGCATCCGGACGGCACCGCCGCCCAGGTTGTGCTGGCGCTGCCCGGCGGGCGCGCCCTGTACGCGCGGGTGTGGCGGGTGCAGGTCGGCCGCGTGCCGCTGCTGCTGCTCGACACCGACATCCCCGACAACGACGATGACCTGCGCTCGGTCACCGACCGGCTGTACGGCGGCGGTGGAGAGCACCGCCTGCTGCAGGAGCTCTTGCTCGGCATCGGCGGGGTGCGGGCGATCAAGTTGCTGACCGAGCTGACCGATGTGCCCGCGCCGGAGGTGTTCCACACCAACGAGGGCCATGCCGGCTTCCAGGGGCTGGAGCGCATCAACGACCTGGTCGCCATCGGCCTCGGCTTCGACGCGGCCCTGCAGGTCGTGCGCGCCGGCACCGTCTTCACCACCCACACCCCGGTGCCCGCGGGCATCGACCGCTTCGATTCGTCACTCATCAGCCAGTATTTCTCCACCGATCTGCTTCCCGGTGTCGGTGTCTCCGACGTGCTCGCGATCGGGGCGGAGGACTATGTCGGCGGCACCCCCGGCATGTTCAACATGGCGGTGATGGGCTTCCGGCTCAGCCAGCATGCCAACGGCGTCTCCCTGCTGCACGGTGAGGTCAGCCGCGGGATGTTCGGCGCACTCTGGCCGGGCTTCGATTCGGCGGATGTGCCGATCACCTCGGTCACCAACGGCGTTCACGCACCCACCTGGACCGACCCGGCCCTGGTCGCCCTCGCGCAGGCCAAGCTGGGCACCCTCGACACGACGGCGGCCGACTGGGGTTCGGAGGCGGTCAGCGATCTCGACCTCTGGACCGCACGCAACGGGATGCGCGAGCAGTTCGTCCAGGATGCCCGCAGGCGCGTGTCCGACGCCTGGGAGGAGCAGAATCCGGGCGTCGGGGATCCGGGCTGGTTCAGCGAGATGCTCGACCCCAAGGTGCTCACCATCGGGTTCGCCCGTCGCGTTCCGACCTACAAGCGGCTCACCCTGATGCTCAACGATCCGGATCGGCTGCGTTCGATCCTGCTCTCCGAGGAACACCCGGTGCAGATCGTGATCGCCGGCAAGTCTCATCCCGCCGACGACGAGGGCAAGCGCCTGATCCAGAAGCTGGTGGAGTTCTCGCAGGAGCCGGACATCCGTAAGCGCATGGTGTTCCTGCCCAACTACGACATCGCCATGGCGCAGCTGCTGTACCCGGGCACCGACATCTGGCTGAACAACCCGTTGCGTCCGCTCGAGGCCTGTGGCACCTCCGGCATGAAGGCGGCGCTCAACGGATCGCTCAACCTGTCGATCCTCGACGGCTGGTGGGCCGAGTTCTACGACGAGGAGAACGGCTGGGCCATCCCGAGCGCCGACGCCGCGGGTGACCATGCCGAGCGCGACAAGCTCGAGGCGAATTCGATGTACGACCTGATCGAGCACCAGATCGCGCCGCGGTTCTACGACCGCGATGCCGATGATGTGCCGAAGCGCTGGGTGCAGGGCATCCGTCACACCCTGGCCACCCTGTCGCCGGAGCTATCGGCGAACCGCATGGTGCGCGAATACGTCGAGCGCCTGTACGCCCCTGCGGCGATCGCCGCCCGCACCATCGTCGCCGACCACTTCGCGCCCGCGCGCGCCTTCGCCGCGTGGAAGGAGAGGGTGCGTGCAGCCTGGCCGGGTGTCGCGGTGACGCACGTCGAGTCCGGGGGAGTGGATGCCGTGCCCCAGGTCGGCGATGAGTTGCACGTTCGCGCCTGGGTCACCCTTGGTGGCCTGACCCCGGACGACGTTGCGGTGGAGGTCGTCTACGGGCGCGCTCGCGACGGCGACACCCTCGAGAAGCCGGAGCGTATCGAGCTGAGCGCGACGACGGATGGGACGCAGAACGCCGCGCCCACGACGAACCCGGGCAGCAGTGTGCAGTTTCCCACCGTGACGCAGTACGCCGGAACGGTCACCCTCGCGCGCGCTGGCAGCTTCGGCTACAACGTGCGCATCGTGCCGCGCAATCCGCTGCTCGCCGAGGCTGCGGAGATGGGACTCATCGCCGTCGCGTCGTAACCCTCTTCACGGTGGGGCCTTGTACTGATACATTGATACAAAGTCCAGTCAAAGGGGGGCATGGTGGATAATCGAGTGCTTCTCGTCGCGCTCGCGATCGGCGTCGGCGGCGTGGTGATCTCCCTGGTCGTCACGCTGACGAGGGACTGGCGGCGGCGATTCCTGTTGTTCGCCAACCGATCCGACTTGCGGGTGTCGGACGAGATCATCACCACCGCGGTCATCCGGCGGCTCCGACGCACGGATGTCGGTAGCGCAATCGGATGCCTCATCGGCCTGCTCGTCTCGGCAGCTCTGATCGAAATCGCGCATCCGGTCGACACGCAGTTCTTCCTCTGGGTGGCGATTCTCCCCGTACTGCTGCTGTGTCAGACGGCGGGCGCATTGGCGAGTTCCCTGACTGACGAACTCTTCGTACCGATGGCGCACTCTCCCCGTATTGCACGGTCCAGCACGGTATCGGTTCGCGACTACATGAGCCCCGCGAGATTCTGGTTGGTCCCGGTCCTTCTCTTCGCGGCCCTGATGCTGCTCCTCGCGGGCTTCGTTCTCTCGGGTCTGGGCCTGATCGACTCATCACGATTTCTGCAGGGCTGGGCGATCTGGGCTGTTCCGACGGCAGCCCTGTTCGGTGTCGGTGGTGCGATCGCCGCTCATGTCGTCATTCAGCGCGACCAGCCGGCATCGGACTCGCTCGAACTTGCGTGGAGCGATGCATTGCGCGCCGATGTGCTCCGCAACCTGTGGGTGTTCGAGGGCATCGTCGTCTGGCTTGCGCTGCTGCTCACCGGAATCAGCATCCTCCGTGCCCTCCATTCCCCGATCGAGCTGTCGTGGGCAAGTCTCGTGCTCTCGCTGGCCGGAAACTTCGGAATCATCGTGCTGGGCCTCGTATTCAACTACGGCGTAGGCCAGAGCTACTTCCGTTACCGCCTGTGGCCCGACCTCGGTGATGTCGGGGAGATCGTCGAGGACTCGGACGAGGATGTCGACGACGCCGACGTCGAAGTGCACCGCCCGTGATCGTCGTCGACCCGAGGTCGGCGGTTCCGCCGTTCGAGCAGATCCGGGTGCAGGTGGTCGCGCAGGTGCGCTCGGGGGAGCTGGCACCGGATGCCCGGCTGCCGACCGTGCGCAAGCTCGCGAGCGACCTGCGGCTGGCCCCCAATACCGTGGCGCGGGCGTACCGCGAGCTCGAGCAGTCCGGGGTGATCGAAACCCGCGGGCGCCACGGCACCTTCGTGACCCCGCACGCCGACCCGGTTCGACGTCAGGCCCAGGCTGCGGCGGAGTCGTTCGCCCGTCAGGCCGCGGCGCTGAACATCGGTGTCGACGACGCCGTGAGGCTGATTCGCGCGGCATTCGATGCCGAACCCATTCGCTGACGGCGGGTCCACCGCGTTGTCGGATACAGGTGCATATTTTTGATACACGGTGTTTACTAGTTGTGGGGATCAGGAAAGCCGGGGGCAGTCACTTCACGACCGTCGTCGTCATCTAGGCCTCACGCCGAGGGCCGGGGTGAGGTTCTGTCGGTGCACCCGCCCGACGCCGTGAAAGGACCACATCTCATGAACAAGCTCACCAAAGCCGTGATCGCGGCGGCAGCAGGCGGAGCGCTTCTCCTCGGGGGCGCTGGCACGCTCGCGACCTGGAACTCGTCCGGGTCTGTTTCCACCGCCGGCGTCGTCGCGGCGGGCAATCTCAATGTCGGTACGGCGACCGTGGTCGGCTGGTCGGTCCAGCACCTCACCGCCGGCACCTACGGCAGCGCTGTCACTCTCTCGCCGTCAGAGTTCACCGCCTTCCGTGCCGTTCCGGGTGACAAGCTCACCTACACGGCGACGGTCCCGATCACCGCAACGGGTGATAACCTCGTGGCCACGACGTCGCTGTCCGGCGGTTCGATCAGCGCGGCGACCGCGTCTGCCGCAGACGTCGCGCTGGCCAGTGCGCTCACGACGAGCGCGACGACCACCATGACCATTCCGGCGACGACGGGCGTAACGGGTACCGGTCCGACCTACACGTTCACCCCGGCCGGTGCGACGATCTCGGCGGTCGCCACCGTGAGCGCGACGATCACGTACCCGCTCTCCGCGGCGGCCGGCGCTGAGAACGCGTCGATCCTGGGCACCGTGAACCTCACCAACGTGGGCGTCACGATCACTCAGACCTACTAATCCGACAGCGCTGCAGCCGTTCGTCGGCACGGTAGGTGCGCCGAATTGCCTCGGATGCCTACCGTGCCGGTGACGCGACTGCCGCATTCCGTTGCCGACGGCGGAAGGGCGGTGATCCTGTGGGACGCCACTCCGGGCACAAGCCCCGCTACCGCCGTTCCGGCGCGCCCGAAATCGTTCGTCGCCGTCATCCTGCCCATCGGATGTCGCCGCGCCGCGGTCTCCTGTCGGTGCTGGGTGTGCTGAGCGTCGCCGTGCTCGTCGGTGTCGTGCTCATCGGTGTCGGTGCAGCAGGCGGGACCTTCGCACTGTGGAACTCGAGTGCCACGATCGCCACGGCCTCCACCGTGAAGTCGGGCTCGGCGTCGCTCAGTGTCTCCGCCCTGGCCGGCAGCGGCACGAAGCTATACCCGGGCGCCACGTCCTATCAGACCGCTACCGTGACCAATACGTCGCCGAGCTACTCCGCCGAATCGGTCACACCCGCGCTCGCTCTCACCCTGCAGTCCCTGACCCTGACGAGCACCAGCACGACATTCTCCAGCGCGCTGAGCGTATCGATCGGTGTCGTGAGCAGCACCGGGGCCTGTGCAAGCGGATTCACCCCCGCCTGGACGGGAGCGCTGGGCGGCGTTCCGTCGACGCCGCCCGGCCTGGCCAAGACGCTCGTCGGCAGCGGGTCGACCGCCGTGCTCTGCGTGGCCGTGACCCTGCCAACGACGGTCGCCGCCGCCACTCAGATCAGTGCGACTCCGACCTACTCGATCGTCATCGGCGGGACGGCGGTATCGTGATACGCGTCGGTTATCGCCTCGGCACTCGCGCGGCCATCGCCGTCGGCTTTGTCGTCTTTCTGGTGTTCGCCGGTACGGGACTCGCGTCCGCAGCCTGGTTCGTCTCTGCATCGAGTTCGGGCACAGTGAGTGCGGCGACGGTGTCGTTCACGGCCGTGGGCACGGGATCGTTGACCACCGAATACAAGTTCGCCGGGGCTGCGCCGGGTGGCGCGACGGTGCGGTCCGTCGTGCTCACCAACACGGGTCAGTCGCCCCTGAACTACTCACTGACCGTGGCGAACACCGGCAGTGCCACCCTGCCGGCGAACGTATCGCTCACGCTCTGGCTGATGAGCGGGTCGTGCGGAACGACCCCCGGAACCGGCAATACCGCGGGCACCGTGGCCGCACCCCCGGCGATGCCGGCGGGGGTGACGAGCGCCGCGGTGGGCGCGAGCGCGGTGACGCTGTGCATGATGACGAGGCTCACCACCACCGTCGCCCTGGCGCAGGGGCAGTCGGTGACCTCGACGCCGACGTTCACCGGCACCGTCGGCACCAGCACCTGGAAGGCCTCCGTTCTCGACGCCGCCTTCACGCAAACCGTCTACCGGGTGGCGAATGTCACCGGCGCCACCTGCACCACGACGCCGCCAGCGCTGCTCAACGGCTACGCGACGCTGAACTGGACGACGGTCGCGGGGGTGACCTACAAGCTCGTCGATTCCGGTAACGGCGGGTCGATCAACCCGTCCACCCCGCCCCAGCGACTCGACGCCATTCAGCTCAGCGGATCTCCCAGCGGCACCACCACCATCGTCACGATTTACGCGATGGAGTCGACCTACGGCACGACCTCGAGCGGGGTCTCCTTCCAACTGACGAGTCAGCTCGGCGTGATCGGCGTCCTGCTGGCATCGGTGACATGTCCCCCGTGACGGCACGCGCGGCCAGAGTCGTCGGATCCATCGGGCTCTGCCTCGCCGCTGGGGTTGCCATGAGCACAGGTGCCGGGGCGGCCAGCGCCGCGCAGGACGACGTGCTGCTGAGCCTGGACGGCGTCACCTTCGCTCCGACGCTGTCGGCGGGCCTGTTCGACGCCGTGGGCAGGTTGGTGCCGAACGATATCGCCCAGTCGACCCTGTGGGTGAAGAACAACACCCAACTGGACGGTGCCCTGTGGCTGAGCCGGGTGGACCCGGCGGGCACGACGACGCTGTTCTCGAGCGCCCTCACGCTCCACGAGCCGGGAACGACGCCCAGCGAGGCTGGCCCGCCCGGCGCGAGCGGGGCATCCTGCACCCTCCTCGGGCCGCCCCGCCCGATCCGTGCCGGGCAGGCCATCGCGATACCGCTGACGCTCAGCGTCGCCGACCTCGCTGGACGTGACGGGCAGAACGAACAGGTGACACTGCACCTCATCGCCGCGCTCGCCGATGCCGTCGGGCCGTCGCCGGGCACGACGTTCTGCCCGATCGACGGTGCCTCCGTCAGCGTGATCGCGTCGCCGGGCGTGACGGCTGGCGACCCCGATCCGCTGCCCTTCACCGGTGTGGCGCTCGCACCCTGGATCATGGCGGGCGGCCTGCTGCTCGGCGCCGGCATATTCGTCACGGTCGCGCGCCGACGAGAAAGGACCCGCACGTGAAAGCCCCACCCACGATGACCCGCCACTCGACGGGCGAGGATGTCGCGCCAGCGAGCACATCCACGCAGAAGAGCCTGCTGCGGTACGTCGCCACCGCGGCAGGGGCGGCGCTGCTCGTGCTGGTCGTGGGACTCGGCGTGCTGGCGATCGTGCTCCCCGCCGCGGTGGGAGGCACGGCGCTCACGGTGCTCACCCAGTCGATGGAGCCGACGCTGCCGCCGGGAACACTCATCATCGTGCGCCCGACGCCGGTGGAAGACATCCGTCTCGGAACGGTGCTGACCTACCAGATCGAGTCGGACCGGCCGGAGCTGGAGACCCACCGGGTCATCGAGAGATCGACGGACACGCGAGGGCAGACGACCTTCGTGACGAAGGGAGACAACAACGATCTGCCCGACTCGCCCGCCGTGCAGCCGGTGCAGGTGAAGGGCACGCTCTGGTACAGCATTCCGCTGCTCGGCTACGTCAACAACGTGGTCGGCGGGGGAACGCGGGCGATCATCATCCCGATCGTCGCCGGTGCCCTGTTCGTCTACGCGGGTTACATGGTGGTCAGCGCGGTCATCGGTGGCCGCCGAAAGCGGCCCATCGATTAGCCGCGCGCGACGCGGGCGATCGCGGCGAGGCTGCCGCCGGTCGCGAGCAGCAGGTCGGCGGGGGAGAGCTCGAGGTCGAAGCCGCGACGGCCGCCCGAGACGAAGATGGTGTCGAACAGCTCCGCGGTCTCGTCCAGCACCGTGGTGAGTCGCGTCTTCTGCCCGATCGGGCTGATGCCGCCGACCACGTAACCGCTCTTGCGCTCGGCCAGTTTCGGGTCAGCCATCTCGAGCTTCTTCACCCCTGCCGCCGCGGCGAGAGCCTTGAGGTCGAGCGACCCGGTGACCGGCACGATCCCGACGACGAGTGTGCCGTCGGCATCCGTCAGCAGGGTTTTGAACACGCTGTCCGGCTCGACGCCGAGCACCTCGGCAGCCTCGAGACCGTACGAGGTGACCGCCGCGTCGTGCGCATACTCGTGCTCGATGAAACGGATGCCGAGGGCCGTCAGCGCGACCGTCGCGGGGGTGCCGGCCATGGCTGCTAAATCGCTCGGAACAGTTGCATCGAGGTCGGGGCCAGCACCAGCTCGGTCGTCGGCGCGTACGTCTCGGTGGGCGCGTCGTCGTCGGCGCTGTTCCAGAGCAACTCGTAGCCGGTGACGCCCTCGTGCTCCGGCAGGCAGACCGTCTCGGAGCGCTCCAGGCCGTGAACGATCAGCAGGATGCGGTTGAACTCCTCGAACTCTGGGGTGGAGGCCGCGAGGTACTGCAGGGTGCGCTCGGAGGGGGAGTCCCAGTCCTCGACCGACATCGAGAGGCCCTCCTTGTTGAACCAGTCCATCTGCGAAGCGGAGGGCACCGTCTCGCCGTGCACCGCGAACCGCACCGGGCGCAGCGCCGGGTTCTCCCGTCGCAGGCGCAGGAGTTTCTTCGAGACGCGGAACAGGTCGTCCTGCCAGTCCCAGTGCTCCCACGGCAGCCAGGTGAGCTCGCTGTCGTGGCAGTACGCGTTGTTGTTACCGCGCTGACTGCGCCCGAACTCGTCGCCGGCGGTGATCATCGGCACCCCGGCCGAGAGCAGCAGCGTTCCGAGCAGGTTGCGCACCGCCCTGTCGCGCGACAGCAGGATCGACTGGTCGTGGGTCGGGCCCTCGACCCCGTAGTTGAACGAGTAGTTGCTGTCGGTGCCGTCGCGGTTGTTCTCGCCGTTGCCGAGGTTGTGCTTCTGGTTGTATGCGGTGAGGTCGGCGAGAGTGAAGCCGTCGTGTGCGGTGACGAAATTGACGGATGCCAGCGGCCCCCGCTCCTGCGAGAACACCCCCGCCGAACCGGCCAGCTTGCCGGCCAGCGGACCGATGCCGATCGGCGGGACGCCGTGCGCCCGCGCGGCACCGATGTCGGTGAGCCAGAACTCTCGCGCCTGATCGCGGAAGCCGTCGTTCCACTCCGACCAGCCGTCGGGGAAGTTGCCGACCTGCCAGCCGCCCATTCCCACATCCCAGGGCTCGGCGATCATCTTGACGTTCTTCAGGGCGGGGTCGGAGACGATCGCCTCGATCAGTGGATGGTGCGGATCGAACTCGACCCCGGCATCCCGACCCAGAGTCGCGGCGAGGT
>Ga0247737_1000094_pt1 | contig 25781 bp, 28 predicted proteins | sample UWRJL028104C2_FD_180937 | JGI IMG/M metagenome (GOLD analysis project Ga0247737, IMG submission 180937) | Plant litter microbial communities from Arlington Agricultural Research Station in Wisconsin, United States - UWRJ-L028-104C-2 | ecosystem: Environmental > Terrestrial > Plant litter >...
GAGGACACCGAGAGTTCTCGCGACGGCGGCGTCGAGCTGCCTGCCGGGGCGAGCTCCATGCGTACGGACTGGGGGTTCTCCGGCATCGGCCGGCTTCCGTGGCAGCTGCGCATGCTGCCGTCCGCCGCGGCTCGCCACGTCGTGCCGCTGCGCCTGCCACTGCAGACCACTGTGGAGGCGTCGTTCGACGAACTCGCCGCGTTCAACGTCCGCGCCGCGTCAGCCATCCTCGCGCGGGGCCGGATCGTGGTGACCGACCGGCTGCACGCCGCGGTGCTCGCCGCTTTGCTGGGCATCCCGGTCATCGCCCTCGACAACGCCAACCGCAAGATCTCCGCCGCGTACGACGCCTACCTGCACCGCCTGCCGCACCTGCGATTCGCCGTGGACGGTCAGCAGGCGAGCGAGCTGGCCCACGCTCTGCTGAGGCAGGACGCGTGAACCGGCCCGCCCCGATCCCGGTCAAGGCCGTGGCGCTGCCCGTACCCACCGGACCGTTCTTCTTCAGCATCATCGTGCCCACCTACAACCGCCGTGACGTCGTCGTCGACAGCCTGCGGTCGATCACCGCGGCCGACCGGCCCTGGCCGTGCGAGTTGATCGTGGTCGTCGACGGCTCGACCGACGGGACCGCCGACGCGGTCCGCGCACTCGAACTGCCGATGCCTGTCACGGTCATCGAGCAGCGGAACTCGGGCGCCGCGGCCGCGCGCAACCGGGGCGCCGCAGCCGCGCGGGGCGAACGGCTGCTGTTCCTCGACGACGATATGACGGCTCATCCGCGGCTGCTCGTGCGTCACGAGGAGAGCTTCGCCCAGGGGGCGGACGTCGTACTCGGCGTCATCGGACTCGACCCACGCTCGCCGGACACTCTGCTGACCCGCGGCGTGCAACGCTGGATCACCGGACGCACCCGGCGGCTGTCGAGGACCGGCGGCCGTCCCGGGGTCGCCGACTTCCTCACCGGCCAACTGTCGGTGCGCGCGGACTGTTTCACCCAGGCCGGCGGATTCGATGGCGCGCTGACCGCGGGCGGCACCTTCGGCGGGGAGGACACCGACCTGGTCTACCGGCTGCTGCAGCACCGGACGCGGATCGTCTTCAACGCCGGCGCGGTCAGCCTCCAGCGGTACGTGGTCGATGCCGCGCAGAACCTGCGCCAGTGGGAGCAAGCCGGCCGAGCCGACGCGGCCCTGTCACGTAAACACCCCGGTCTCGGTCGGATCATCGACGGCCTTCACAACGGACGCGGATTGAGCGCCCGGGCCGCGCGGACGCTGGCCCGGCTGCCGTCGGCGACTGTCCAGCCGGTCGCGGAGCGGCTGGTCCGCCGGATCGACCTCGGCCATTGCGATCTCCCCACCGGGTGGGCCTACACGAAGGTGCGCGACATCGCCTACTGGCGCGGCGCGCGATCCGACGGCGGCATCCGGCGCGACACCGATCCGGGCGTACGGGTGCTGGCCTATCACCAGGTGGCCGACCTGCACGACCCGCGGCTCGCCCGCTACGCGGTGCCGCCGGCCGTGTTCGCCGAGCAGATCAGCGCGCTGCTGGCCGCCGGGCACACGTTCCTCACCGCCGACGACCTGCTGGAGCACCTCGACGGCCGCCCCCTGGCCGCCGGCAGTGTCCTGCTCACCTTCGACGACGCGTACGCCAGCTTCTATGAGCACGCCCTGCCAGTTCTGCGTCGACACGGCATCACCGGGGTCGTCTGCGCCGTCACCAGCCAGCTCGGCGGTCACAACGCGTGGGACGCCGGCACCGGCGCGACCCGGCTCCCGCTGTTGGACGCCGGTCACCTGCGCGAGTTGCATGCCGCTGGCTGGGAGATCGCCGCACACACCCACCGCCACGAGCACTTGACCCGGCTGCCGGTGCGCGCTGCGCGGGCCGAACTCGAGACGTGTGCGCGGGCCATCGCCGGCCTCGGGCTGCCCGGCCCCCGGCTGCTCGCCTACCCCTACGGCGAGCACAACCACACCGTCCGCGCCCTTGCCGCCCGCGCCGGATTTCGTGCGGCGTTCGGGCTCACCACCCGGGACGCGTGGCCCGTGCCGCAGAGCCGGTACGCGCTCGCGCGCATCGAGGTGCAGCGCACCACCAGCCCCGCCGCACTGCTTCGCCGGATCGCCGGGCCCGCACGGGTCACCGCCCGCCACAGCCTGCGCGCGGAGGCAGCGGGATTGGTGGGCCGATGGCGGTTTCTGTGCTCGGCCCCTGAGCAGACCCCGGACCTTGTGCCCGAAGGAGCAACCTCTCGATGAACCACCCCAGTGTCACCGAGTCGCGACCCACCCGCTCCCCCGGCGGGACCGGCATCTGGTGCTGCGAGTTCGAATTGTCCCGGGCCGGGACGCTGAACGCGGTGGCCGAGCCCGCCGACGCGGCCGTCATGCGGGTTCTGGTCCGCCTGCACGGCGAGCCCTTGGGCTACCTGACCCTGCCCTTCACCAGCGATGAGCCCGGGCCGGCGATCGTGTCCGCCAGCTGGCCGGAATTCGGCGATCTGATCACCGACCACCTGCGCGCCGACGGCGTCGAAGTGCCGGTCGGCGCGGCCCGGACCGGATGGCGCCCGCCCGCCGCGACCGCGGAATGCCGCAACACGATTCAGGGCGACGAGTTCGTCACCGTCGTGGTCTGCACCCGGGACCGTGCAGCCGCGCTCGCCCCCTGCCTCGAGCGGTTGACCACGATCCGGTACCCGCACGTCGAGTTCGTCATCGTGGACAACGCGCCCTCCGACGACGCCACCGAGCAGGTGATCCGCGCCTGGGCGGCGAACGACGGGCGGTTCCGCTACGTCCGGGAACCGATCGCCGGACTGTCCCGGGCCCGCAACGCCGGCCTGGCCGCCGCGCGAGGCGACATCGTGGCCTACACCGACGACGACGTCGCCGTCGACGCGCGCTGGATCGAGGGCCTGCTGCGCGGTTTCCGCACTCGCGCCGACGTCACCTGCGTCACCGGGCTGGTCTGCACCGCGGCCATCCGCAACAGCGCCGAGGCCTACTTCGATGCCCGTACGGCGTCCTGGTCCAGCCGCTGCGCGCCGGAGCTGTTCGACCTGTCGGCCGCTTCGCGACGCGGCCCGCTGTACCCGTTCTCGGCCGGCATCTTCGGCACCGGCGCCAGCTTCGCGTTCCGCCGGGCCCGGCTGACCAAGCTGGGCGGGTTCGACGAGGCTCTCGGGGCCGGCGCGGCCACCCGCGGCGGCGAGGACCTGGACGTCTTCGTGCGGGTGCTGCTCGCCGGCGACGCCATCGCCTACCAGCCGGCCGCGGTGGTCTGGCACCATCACCGCGCCGACGACGCAGCTCTGCTGCGCCAGGTCTACGGCTACGGCACCGGCCTGGCCGCGTACCTGACCAAACTGCTCCTGCACCGCTCGACCCGCGCACTGGTGCTGCGCCGCATCCCCGCGGGGATCGTGCGCATCGCCCGGATCCGCTCCGCGACCCGGAACCGCCTGCCCGGCACCGTCACGCCGCCGGCCGGGGCGTTGGCCCGCGAGTTCGCCGGATATCTGGCCGGGCCGTGGCTGTATTCACGCGCTCGCCGCGCCGCCGGGCGGGCGTCTTCCACGAGACGGAGCCCGTCGTGACGATCGGCTCCACCCCGAGCACCCCGGCGGTCGCCGACGGCTCCGGGGTGGAGCCGATCCGGGGCACCGCCGCTGTCCGGGAAACCGTTCGGCCGCTGACCCGGCGCCCCCTGCGCCAACTGGCCCCCCGCGACCTCGACCGCACCCGGCCCAGCGCTCCGGCGGTCTACGGCGACTCCCGGAACACCGTCCGCACCCGGCTGATCATCTCGGGGCTCAGCCTGCTCGCGCTCGTCACCGGCCTGCTCGGGCTGACCGCCGGTCTCGACGGCCTGCGCATCGTCGGCTTCGGCGTCTACTTGCTGTTCGGCCTCGGCGCCGCGCCGGGCGCGCTCAGCCGATACCTGCGCTGGTACTCGAGGCTCTTCCTCGGCGCTGTCGTGTCCCTGTCTGCGCTGGTCCTGATCTCCACCACGATGCTGCAGACCGGGCAGTGGCGTCCCGCCCTGGCCGCCTCCGTCCTCATGACGATCACCGGCGGGCTGCACATCGCCGGACTCGTCATCGCGATCCGCGAGCAGCGGTCGCAGCGGCAGGTCAGCCGTGATCAGGCTGGTCCGGGGCCTGACGCCGCGAGCGACGACGCGGCCGCACGACCGCACTGGACAGTCCGGTTCCCGCCAGCCCTGCTTCTGGCCGGCGTCGGCGGGATCGCGTGCGCCGTAGCGGCGTTGACGCACCGGCACATCCAGCCGGGCTTCTGGGGCTTTCTCGTCGAGATCGGCCCCCTCTGGTACGTCGGTCTGGCACTGGTCATCGTGGCGCTGGCCACGGTTCGGCACACCACCGAACTGTCCACCGCGATCGCGGTCGTCATCCTGCTGCTGATCTTCACCGGCACCCCGGCCTTGGTGTACGACGGGCCGCGCTCGCAGTCGGCGTCCAAGCACCTCGAGTTCGTCGAACAGATTCAGGTCCTGCACCACATGCACTCCACCGTGGCCGTCTACAACTCCTGGCCCGGCTACTTCTCCGCGATGGCCTGGCTGTCCGATGTGACCGGCGTCCACGACGGGCTCCACCTGGCCACGGTCTGGCCGGTGCTGATCGGGTTGCTGCGTCTGATCGCGATGCGCTACCTCGCCGGCCAGATCATCACCGATCGGTCACAGGTGTGGTTCGCCGTCGCTCTGGGCGTCCTGGCCGACCCGATCGGCGCCGACTACTTCTCGCCGCAGTCACTGGGCTTCGTCGTCGGGGTGGCCGCGTTCGGGATTGCCCTGTCCCGGCTGCGGCTCTGGCCCAAACTGGCTGCGCTGACCGCCGCCGGCTGGACGATGACCGTCTCGCACCAACTCAGTCCGTACATCGTCGGCGGCTGCCTGATCATCTTGGTCGCGTTCCGATACGTCCGGCCCTGGTACGCGCCGGTGGCGGTGCTCGGCCCGGCTGCCATCTGGGCGGTGCTGCACTGGGCCGACCTCAGCCAATTCCTGTCGTTGGGCGACGCCGGCAACACCAAGAACTTCCGGCCCCCGGTGACGATCGTGACGCCCGGCCTGGCCCGGCTGCCGATCGTGCGGGAGACCGTCGTCGCCCTGTTGGCCGGCGTGCTGCTGGTCGGACTGGTCGCGCTGGTCGTGGTCGTCCGCCGCCGTCGCCACGTCAGCACGTGGGCGATCGCGCTGTGCCCGGCGGTCGGCCTGTCGATCGTGGCGGTCAACCCGTACGGCAACGAGGGCATCTTCCGGGCCATCCTGTTCGCGCTGCCCTGGCTCGCGATCCTGGCCGGACAGGCGTTCCGTCCCGCCCTGGCCTCGAAGGTGCACCTGCCGCTGCTGGCCCTGATCGTCGCGCTGGCCGTGACGTTCTCCACGGCCGCCTACGGGCTGGACGCCACCAACGTGCTGCGTCCGCAGGACCGCGAGGCTTTTCGGCTGTTCCAGGCGGCTAACCCCGAATCCCCAAGACCCAGCTACCTGCTGGTTCTCGGCCCGGGTGACTTGCCGAGTTCGCCGCCCACTCAGGCGCGGTTGCACGAGTCGGTCAAACGCGACCGCATCGACGCGACCGGGTTCATGCTCGTCGGCCGCCCCCCGGCGGTGATCGCGGACCAGCTCACTCGCCGCTACGTCTACCTCTATGGCGCCCGGACCGACAAGCGGCACCTGTACGCGATGTGGTCGCCGGTCTCGCGCTACTACGGCTGGCAGTACGGCATCCACACTCCGCAGCAGTTCACCGGGCTGCGTGACGCGTTCCTGCGGTCCCCGTCGTGGAAGTCGATCTACACATCGCGTGGCACGGTTCTGTTCCAATACGTGCCACCCGCCCGCAAGACCGCACCGGCCAGGAAGGTGGGCCGCCGGTGAGCGCGTCGCAAACGACCTCGAGCACCACGGTGGCGCAGATGTTCGGCCGTGACGCGGCGTACATGATGCTCTGGGCCGTGCAATTGCTCGGCGCGGCCCTGTGCACCCCGCTGATCACCCGCGCGCTCGGCCTGGCCGAGTTCGGTGCGGTGACCACCGCCAACGCCGTCATGCAGGTGCTGTTCATCGTCGCGGGGCTCGGTCTGCAACCGGCAGTGCAACGCGCGTACGCCGGGATGGGTGGCCCGGCCGCGGCACGCCGGCTGGTTACCGTGGTGTTGGCCGCCGCAGCCGGCGTCTCCGCTCTGGCCTGGATCAGTCTGTCCTGGTGGAGCGGCCCGCTGACGATGGCCGGGCAACGCGATGTCCTGCGGCTGGCCGTCGTCTGGGCCGGCCTGTCCGCGGCGACGGCGGCCACCCTGGCGTTGCTGCGCAGTCAGGACCGGCTGGCCGCGTTCGCCGTGGTCAGTCTGCTGCAGTCGATCGTCGCGGAGGTGGTCAGTCTCGGCCTGGTCCAGCTCCGAAACGGCGGTGCCGCGGACTTCCTCGCCGGACAGGTCGCCGCGCAGACGGTGGCGTTGCTGCTCGGGCTGTTCCTGGTGCGGCCACTGCCCATCGGGGGCCGGGACCGGCCGCTGGTGGCCGACGCGTTGCGGTTCGCGTTGCCGCTGGTCCCCTCGATCCTGAGCACGTTCGTGCTGTCGACCTCCGACCGGTTCATCGTCGAGGCGTCGCTCGGCAGCGACGCCGTGGCCCGCTACCAGGTGGCCTACAACGTCGCCGCGATGCCGATGCTGCTGCTGTCGGTGCTCAGCGCCGCCTGGATGCCCCGGTTCTTCCGGCTCTCGGACGTGGGCGAACGCCGAGTCGTGCTGGCCGCCAGCCGCGATGCGCTGTACCGGCTGCTGATCCCGGTCATGGTCGGTTTCGCCGCCGCGACACCGCTGGTGCTCCGGCTCTGGGCTCCGCCCTCCTACCGGCCGGAAACGTTGCAGCTGGTCGCCTGCCTGGTGCTGGCCACGACCGTGCCGTTCGCCGCGCAGCTCGCCGTCACCCGGGCGCTGATGGCCGCCGGGCACACCCGCGCCATCGCCGCCGCCAACATCGCCGCCGCGGCCGCCAACATCGCCGGCAACCTCCTGCTGGTGCCCGTGTGGGGGCTGGCCGGCTCCGCCTTGGCCACCCTGGGCGCCTACCTGCTGCTGCACGCGGTACTGGCCACGGCCGCCCGGAGCTCCCAGGTCGCCGGCCCGCTGCCAGGCCTGCGGGCCGGGCTGGCCGCCGCCACGGCGGTCACGGTGCTGTTCGCGGTCGTGCCGCAGACCGGACTCGTGTTGGCCGCTCGCGGTGTGCTGACCTTGGCGGCGATCGGGTGGTTCCTGCACCAACTGACGGAGATCAGCAACCCGGGCCGCTCCGGGCGCCTGCTCGCACGACTCACCGGCGCCGACGATCGGGGGTCGCGTTGACCGCGCTGGCCGCTGTCGTGCTGGTACACGCCGACCCGGCCCACTTCGGCCGGCTCACCCGCGCGCTCGCGGGTATCCCGCTGGTGGTGCACTGCGATGCCCGGACCGCGGCGCCGGTCTACCGGCAACTGCGGGCCGCGGCGACCGGGCAGGTGCGGTTCATCGAGCGGCGGCGTACTTCGCTGGCCAGTTGGTCGCTGGTGCAGGCCGAGCTTGACGCGCTGCGGGCCGCACTGACGTGGACGAACGCGGAGCACATCGCGGTACTGTCCGGCGCGGATTATCCGCTGACGAACACCCAAAACCTGCTGACCGCGCTGCGCGACCGGGTCGGCCGATCGTGGATTCAGAACCAGCCGCTGCCCACCCCGGAGTGGAACACGCCCCGGCACCGCGACGGCGGTCTGTGGCGGCTGCGGTACCGGTACCTCGTGCGCGGCGGCCAGATCGTCTTCTGGCGCGGCCACCCGCTGCGCTGGCCGATCCCGAGACAACTGCCCGGCGGGCTGGCCCTGCGCGGAGCGTCGCAGTGGAAGATCTACTCGCGGGAGCACGCGCGCGGGTTGCTCGCCGCCGCGGACTCCCGGCCCGACCTGATGGGCTTCTGGCGCTCCACGCTGGTGCCGGACGAGACGTTCGCGGCGTCCATGCTGGCCACCCCGGCGCTGTTCGGCTCCGACGCGCTGACGCCCTGCCGGACGAGCGCCTGGTACATCGATTGGGAAGACAACGACACCGGGCACCCGCGGTGGCTCGACGAGTCCTACTACGACCGTCTCGAGGCTTTGCGGTCCGCCCCCGCCGGGCCGGACCGCAAGCTGTTCGCCCGAAAGTTCCGATCGGCCGACAGCGCCGTCGTCGACCTGATCGACGCGCGCCTGCGCGTCGATCACGCGCCACCGGTCACACCGGGCGGATGAGGCTCAGAACGGCACCCCGCCGGACCAGATCGAGATCGGCCCGACGCTCATGGTCTTGGGGAACTGCACCTGGTCGGGGGCGACCGAGCTCGCCACGGCGACGTTGAGAATCAGATACTGAGGCCCGGCGAACGGCCACGCCCGCCCGGAGAGGAGCGCGTCGGAGGACCACACCGTCATGGTCGGTTTCCGGTCGATGTAGAACCGGACGAGCTTGCCGTCGAAGTAGACCCCGTAACGGTGCGCGGCAGCGTCCAGACGCTGTCCGATGTCGGTGCTGCCGCCCGCGTCGCCCCAGCCGTACGGCTTGTCGATGGCGGCGTTCACCAGGCTGGGCAGGTGGATGGCCGTACGCGCCACGGTGGGCTCGGCGCCCCAGCCCTCAAGGACGTCCAACTCGCCGCAGGCAGGCCAGCCGACCTTGTCGAAGCTGGTGCCCATCAGCCAGAACGCCGGCCACAGCCCCTTTCCGGTCGGCGCGACGATGGAAGCCTCGACGTACGAGCCGGCCGGGACCGCCACCTTGCCACGGGTGCTGATCCGCGCACTCGTGAAATCGCGCTTGATCCGGTCCGTGCCGGTCGCGGTCTCCCGCCGTGCCGTGATATTGAGCCGCCCCTGCCCGTCCAGCTGGGCGTTGCCCGGGGCGGCGGTGTAGGTCTGCACCTCCTCGTTGCCCCAGCCGTGCCCGCCGGTCTCGTGGCCCCACTCGGCCGGGTTCGGCGGCGTGCCGACCGGCCCGTCGAAGCCGACCACCCTGGTCGGTACCGAGGGGCCGCGGGCCGGTGCGGGTGCACCCAACTCGCGCACGCTGGCCCCGGTGATCTGCACGGAGAGTGCCCCGGTGGCCGGCAACCCGAAGTAGAGCCGGGTGCCGGCGGCGCCGGAGCCGGTGGCCAGGAACGTCTGGGAGAGAAGCCGCCAGCGAGAATCCGTCAGCGCCGCGTACGTGGCCGTCATGGTCGGCCGGTGCTGGAAGTTCGCGTCCGCGAGCAGCAGCCCGACCGACCGGCCGGTCGCACCGAGGTCACGAACCCAGGCCTGCATCCGGTAGACGCCTCCGACGCGGAAAGCCTGCTCCGGTGACCGCAGTGCCGCAGTGGCGAAGGCCCACTTCCCCTCCCCGCCGGCCCGCACGAGCGTCACCGTCGTCGCCGGCGCAGCGGTCGGACCGGGCACACCGGCGGCTCGGCCCAGCGTGATGCGGCCGGCGGCGGAGGCCGCGTGCCATCCGCTGGTGTCCGCTTTCGCGTCCGGGTTGGCCACGATCTCCGCGCCCTGCCACGGCAACGGATCGGCCGGCGAGTCGCTGGCCGCCCGTTCGCCGAACTCGGGGAACCGCAGATTCTCGGACACGCTTGAGGGGGTCAGCGCGCCGACGAGGGCCAGCGCGGTCCCGGTATGTCCCAGCAGCCGTCGCAACAAGATGATCCACCTCTCGGCTACGCCGTCGATCGTCTCCGTTGATCCCCATAGGTGGCGAGGATTCAAGCCGTTGGTCGCGCAGGACGACGATATGCCGTACCTGCTGTCCGCGACCGTCACCAGAGGGCCGTAGCCCAGAGTTGCCCCGATCGTGTGAACCCCTGAGGCGCGGGCCGTGATCAGGATCCAGGAGCGAGATAATCGCGGCCCTGACGCTGCGCCAGTCTCGGCGTTCCGCGCGAGGTTCTGCAAAGATTAGCCCGTGAGCAGGGCAAGCCCCCGGTAAACCGGCCGTTCCGCGCAGGCATCGAACATCAACAGCCCCAACCGAGCGGGTACGCCCCACGAGGTGCCGCCCGCGTGTCACTGTTCGCAGTGGACTTCTTCGTTTACGGCTGCGGTGAAGGCTGGACCGGGCCGCTTGAGGTGTTGTACGCGTTCTTGGCCGCGACCACGGCCGGCTGCAGGTGCTCGGGGTCGATGCCGTGCACGTTGAGCGGCGGATGCAGGCGCCGGACAAGTTCGGCCTCGACGGTTGCCGGCTCCGGGTCCTCGGCCCAGGTCAAACGCAGGTGCGCGTGCATCCACGCGGTCAGCCGCTTCTCGTCCGCGGAGACCAGGACGACACGATCGGTCCACGCCGTCCGGTAGCCCTCGGCCACGAGCAGCCCCGCCAGGGTGCGGCGAAGAGTCGAGCTGCCCGAACGCTTCAGATGGTTGCGCAGGATCCGACCCCGCAGGCTGGTGGCCCGGCCGAGATACAGCAGCCGTAACGACGGGACGTTGCTGTTGGGCGGCCCGGGCAGGGCGGGAAAGACCGAAGGGGCAGCCCACCAGGCGTAGACACCGCTGCCACGGCTGAGCCGTTCGGCGGCGACGTCGAGTGCTACCGGCACGCCGGACAGCAGCCGCAGTGCCTCCTCCGTCCTGGCCTGGTCGGTGGGGAAGCCGTCGGGTCGTGTTCCGAGAGTTGTCATCGTGTCCATGCTAGGCGTCCGGCAGGTCGTGGCCGGGCCGCAGGGACGCTACCGGCTGAGCCGCCCAGGGACTGTTGCCTGGCGACCCCGAGCTGGTGCAACCTGTTTCGCTTCAACCAGCCAAACGCTGCCTCGCCCCCGTCGTGCCGTACGACCTGCGCTGCCTGGCGCAGGGTTGCCGGCGATTGCCGGTGCTCTCGCAATTGATCGCGCGGGAGCGGGTGGGTGGCACCAGCCTCGCTCGATGCCCGACGACCACTCCACTCGGATTGGCCGCTTCGCGGGAATCGAACTTGCGGCACAGTCGAGTTGTGGACATCGCCAATGCACAGGACCTGTGGAGCCCCGAGCCCGGCTGGCTGAACACCGCAACCTACGGGCTACCCCCGCGCCCGGCGTGGGACCAACTTCAGGAGGCGCTCGCCGGCTGGCGGGCCGGCACCTCGCACCGGGAGGCGTGGGAGGCACGCAAGACCGATGCGCGGGAGATGTTCGCGCGCCTGGTGAACGTGCCCGTGGACGACGTGGCAACCGGAGCCGCCGTGTCGCAGATCCTCGGCCCGGTCGCGGCCGCGGTGCCGGACAACGCGCTCGTCGTCGCGCCGGACATCGAGTTCACGTCAAACCTGTTCCCCTGGCTCGTCCACGAGGATCGGCTCCGCGTCGCCACGGTCCCGACCGACCGGCTGGTGGACCGCGTCTCGGCCGGGTGTGATCTCGTTGCGTTCTCCCTCGTGCAGTCGGCGACCGGCGAGGTGGCCGAGTACGAGCGGCTGGTTGCCGCAGCCCGCGCCGTCGGCGCACTGGTGGTGGTCGACGCGACCCAGGCCTGCGGCTGGCTGCCGTTCGACGCGAGCCTCGCCGACGTGGTCGTGGTCGGCGGGTATAAGTGGTTGATGGCGCCTCGCGGCTCGGCGTTCGGGTATCTATCACCCGGCCTGCGCGAGACGATGCGCCCCACGATGGCGGGCTGGGCGGCCGGCAAGGTCGTCGACGAGTCGTACTACGGCCCGCCGCTGCGCCTCGCGGACAACGCGCGCCGATTCGACATCTCCGACGCCTGGTTCTCCTGGGTGGGCGCCGCTCCGGCCCTGGAGGTCATCGGGCAGATCGGGCTCGACGCGATTCACGAACACGATATCGCCCTCGCCAACCGGTTCCTGGCCGGGCTCGGCCGGACGCCGTCGAACAGCGCGATCGTCACCGTCGACACGCCCGGCGCGAAAGAGAAGCTGGACCAGGCCGGGGTGCGAGCCTCCGTGCGCAGCGGAAGCGTCCGGGTCGCGTTCCACGTCTACACCACCGAAGCCGACGTCGACTTGGCGCTGGAGGCGCTCTCCTCATGACAAAAGGCCCACGCCACCCGACCGTGCCGTTGACCATCACTCGGGCGCCACGTTGCCGCCTCGGGCAACGGCGAGGTCGCGGCCGTGGGCGGAAGAGCCAGAATACGAAAGAGCCAGGTCAGTGGAGATGGACGACCGGGGGTGGCCCGGTGACGGTGGTCTCGTCGATGGGGCGGTTGAGGAAGTTGCCGAGGTCGGCACCGACGGCGTCCGGCTCCCGGGCGGCACGCTCGGCCCAGGTGAGAACCTCCTCGGCGGCCTGCCGATCGATCGGCCGGTGCTGCAGGCAGAACCGGGCCCATGCGTGCAGCACCTGCAGCGCCCGGGCCCGCGGCTCGGGTTGCCAGTCGTCGTTGAGGTAGGCGGTGAATGCGGCGATCCGATGCGGGGAACAGGCCAGGGCCAGTTCCTCGGTCATGCCCGGACTGACCCAGTCGTCCAGGAGCCAACTGACGACGTCGCCGTCCGGCTCCTCCGATGGCGGCAGGACCACATCATGGTCGGCGGCCCACGCCCTGAAGCGTTCGGTCAGGGCCGAGGCAAGGTCGGCGGCCTGCCGCGGGTCCGCGGCCGGCCAGGCGATGGGTCGGCCGGCAGCCTCAAGCGCATCGGCTACGGCGGATACGACCCGGTCGCCGCGGTACACCTCAGTGAACTGACGGGCGGTAAGGGGCTTGCCGAACAGACCGTCGATAACGCCGCCCCCGGGCAGGACGTGGGCAAGCAGCTCGTCGGGGGCAGGGTGGAGTTCCGCTCGCGCGCCGCTTGCGCCGACGAGGTCACGCCAGGCGGCGACTGCCGTCGCGGCGTCAGGGTGGTAGCCGCTGTCCAGGACCTGGTAGGAGCCGTGGCACAGATCAATGTCGTACAGGTAGGGACGCGGTTGCCCGCCGGGCCCGGTCACCTGCGCCAAGACGCCGAACCGCAAACCGTAGACATCGCGCAACAGCAGCACCTCGGGCGAGGCGCTGACGACCGGCGCGACGGCCAGCCACGCCGGCTCTCCCGCACCGGAGCCAGCCGAGGCGTCGCGCAGAAGATCCACGGCGAGGCCGGCCAGACCGGGGGTGGCGATCACAGCGATGCCGAAGAGCAGCCGGCGGACCGCGGGCTCGCCGGTGCGAGGACCCGCAACGTCAAGCAGGCCCACCAACCACTCGTCGGTCACCAACCCGGTGTCGTGCGCCTGGTACAGGTGCTGCCAGTGCCGGCCCAGCAGGTCGCACACCGCGTCTTCCAGCGCGACGGGGCTGGTACAGGTTAGTAGAGCGGCGGCGGCGTCAAGGACCTCAGCATGGCTTCGCGGCCACCACGCCCTGCTCGCGGCCGTCATCTGCCCAGAACCCGGCAGCATCGCCGCGAGATCCGCGAGCGCATCCCGAGCGCTCCGCAGCGGATGCGATCGCGCCGAGTTGCTGTCCTCGTCGAAGCCGCCCCCCGGCAGCGACCACAACCCCTGCTCGTGGCCCGCGGACGGCGAGACCCGGGACGGCGCTCGCCCGCCCCGGGGACCCTTGGACGAACGGTTCTTCTTGCCACGACCACGAGACCCGCACGACGATAGCGAGCAGCCGGGCGGCACCGACCTGTGGGGGCCTGCCGCAGGGCAGGAGTGATATCGTGATATCACACATGCCTGGGAGGTGTTCTCATGGCCAACATCCTCATTCGCGATCTCAGCCAGGAAGCCGTCGACCGCATCGATGCCGCGGCCGCCAACCTCGGCCTGTCACGCAACGAGTACCTGCGCCGCAAGTTCGAGGAAGGCACCACCACCCCCACCACCGAGCGGGCGGTCAGCGCCGAGGATTGGCAACGATCCGCGGAAGTCTTCGCCGACCTGACCGACCCTACGGTGATGGACGCCGCATGGCGGTGACCACCTGGCTGATCGACAAGTCCGCGTACGCGCGCCTGCAACTCGGCCAAGCGGCAAACCGCGACGCATGGAGCACACGCATCAGCCGCGGACTGGTCCGGCTCTCCGCGATCACCCGACTCGAACTCGGCTACTCCGCGCGTTCCGGAGACACCGGGCGCAAGCAGTTCGCACTCCCACCGCTGTCGTTGATGCCGATCGAGTACCTGACGCCGGCCATCGAAGACCGGGCATTCCAGGTACAGATGCTCCTCGCCGACCGAGGTCGACACCGTGCCCCGTCAATTCCCGACCTGCTGATCGCGGCGACGGCCGAGAAGGCGGCGCTGACCGTCCTCGCCGTCGACAAGGACTTCGACCGCATCGCCACGATCACCGGTCAGCCGGTCCACACCCTGGACGGCTGAGCCGCGATCAGCTGTCCGAGCATCACTCTCGGCACGTCACATGACCGTCAAGGCGGCACGAGCCCTGTCGGCTCCTCGACCGCTACCGGCGAAGGCTCAGGCATCCTCGGCGAGAGGCCGCCAGGGATCGATGATTCCCACGCCCGTAGGCGCGAAGTCGGCCACGTTACGAGTGACGACCGGCATGCCGTGCACAAGTGCGGTCGCGGCGATCAGCGAGTCACGAACGGGCCGCGGATCAGGAACGTGCAAAGTGGCGCTGCGCCGGGCGACCGCGGTGTCGACCGGGAGGATCCGCTCGGTGAACGCGGGCAGCACCTGCACTTCCAGCCACCGACGCAGGATCGCACCCTGCGCCGGATCGCGCCGTTCGGTCAGGAGAACCCCGATCTCCAGCTCCTGAACGGTGATCGCTGAGACGAACATGCTGCTAGCTGCGGCACCGGCCGCCCACGCGACGACGTTCTTGTCGGCTCGGCCTGCCTTGGCCTTCCGCAACTCGAAGACAACGTTCGTATCCAGCAGAAACATCAGGTCAGGTCCGCAGGCCGGGCCAGATCACCCGGCGCGGTGGTCTCGAACTCCACGTCAGCCTCATCCAGGGACAAGCCGAGCAGGTCAACAATGCTCTCCTGGCCACCGGTCAGCCGCTCGTAGTCCTCGAACGTCAGCAGCACGTGCGCCGGCCTCCCCCGGTCAGTGATGAACACCGGACCGCTGCGAGCCGCGTTCTTGGCCCGCCCCGTGTCCTGGTTGAAGTCCCGGCTTGACATTCTGGTGACCGTCACTGTTCCCACCTCCGAACCCGTGTAGCAATGTTACTACACGATCCGGGCGCACGATGCCCCCACCATGTTCAGTCCAGCGCCCGCACCGTCGCCGGAACGCGACTTGGAGCGCGTCACGATCATCACCGACGACACCGTCCCGACCGGTCTTCAGGCTCCCGCTCACCGGAAACAACGAAGGGCCAGACCCTGATGGGCTGACCCTTACCGACCGTGACGCCAACCAGATGGTTCGCGCACTGCCAACTCTGGTGGACCATAGTTGGCCGAATAAGAACCGCATACCAGCAGCTCAAGGGCCAATCGTGACACTACCGGCCGTACGTCGTCGCAGGCCCTGATCGATTCATGGCCGGTCGTCGTCCGTGCCGCTCAAGGGGGCATTCGGCTGGTCGATCCGGACCATCGCGATGCCGGGGCGCACCTTGGCGATGGCGTCGAAGTCGGCGTCTACGTGCGCGAGGGTCAGGCCGTGCGCCTCCGCGGTCAGCGCGATGATGAGGTCCATCGGCGACGGCCCGCGGTGATGGCCGATCTTGATCAGATCCCGCTGAACCGCAAGCACTTGCCGCCAAGGATCGTCAAGCGCCGGGACCCAGGCGAACGTGCGCCGCAGCACCGCAGTGAACGGTTCGAAGTCGCGGCCTGCCCGAACACCGACCATGAGTTCGGACTCGACCGGCGGGCAGATCGCGACAACCCCTTGCGCGACCAACCGGGGCCACGGCCCGCCGATCTGCCCACGCAGGAGCCGCCACACTGCCGAGGTGTCGGCTAGGTAGTCGGTCACCGACCCGAGCGCTCGTACTCGTCCAGGGCCTCGAAATCGAGGTAATCAGCGGCGTTCTCCTGCAACCAGGCGAGCCCGCGCGCCCGGTCCTCGCCGTTGGTGCCGGCCGCGATGACCAACGCCTGATTGATCGTGTCCCGCTTGGTCTTCGTGCCCAGCTGCCGCTGGGCCAACGCAAGGCTCGCTTCATCAAGGTCAACCACGGTCCGACTCATGAGCGCCTCCATCTCGACATGCACCCCTGATATACAGCTCAGCACACGGATATCAGTCTAGACCCCAAGGCAGGTGAAGTGCGAAGTGACGCCCTCTCCCGGAAGGGGCGGCCGCGGACGGGCGGCGTACGAGGCGTAGCGCTGACATACCCCCAGCAACAACTACCCAGCCGGCACGGTCACGTGCACGGAGTAGCCACGTTCCGGTGGCCGCGGATCGTGACCCGGGTCTGCAAGCTCGGTCACGGGCAGGTGGTCGCCTACCAAGCGTCGGTCAGGCTACCGAGTTCGGCGTGAAAGGTGTCAGGCAGAACGGATGGCCGGCCGGATCGAGCAGTACCCGCCAGCGCGGGTCGGGCTGCTCGGGCAGCGTGGCTCCGAGTGCCACCGCCCGCTCCTCAGCCATCCCGAGATCGTCGGCGGTGAAGTCGAGGTGCACGATCGCCGTTCCCGGCCAAACCGGAGGGACATAACCGGCGACCCGTTGCGCTACCAGCACCATCCCGCTCACCTCGATGCCGACGCTGGACTCCTTCGCCCAGAGCTGGCGGCCTCCGAGCAGACCCCGGTAGAAGTCGGCAAGCCGCTGAGGGTCAGGACAATCTAGGGAGACTGCCACCAACCTGACCGCGCGGGAGTCAGTCACAGGTGGCACCCTACGGTGTTTGTCGCGCATGTTACCGCCCCGGGCATGCGCATCTGCCCCCGAAGCGCTCGCTTCGGAATGTCATATGGCGAGCTTCCTCGGCAGCACAAGAGGGCGCCGTGCAACTCGGCTAACGAGACCTCACCAGCGGAAAGATCGACTTCGAAGCCGAGCAAGCTGGCTACTCAACCACATTTGCCCAGCTCATCGCACGGCTGAGCGGCACGGTTCGCGCACTGCCAACAATCGATTCACGTTTGCGCTGGTCAGGGGTTTTGGTGGACCATAGCTGGCCGAATAAGAACCGCATACCCGCAGCTCAGAGCCCAATCGTGACGCTAGCGGCAGTGCGTCGACGCACGATCTGATCGATTCATCACCGGTCGCCGCCCGCCGTCTCGCCACCACGCCGATCCGATCCGTCGTCAGCGTCGACGCACACCCTGACCCGGTTCATCGCTCGGATGCCTGGTCAAATTACACGTGTACTACGGCGATCCGCTGATCTTTGGGTCGTTCCGGCTCCTCCACGAGGCGGGTCAGACCATCGGGGTCGCTGGTCAGCAGAAGCACCGGGCGAGGAAGCTCCAACGCTGTCGCCGCCACCACCGCATCGATGGCATACCCGTGCCCGGACAGCCCGACCGTGCCGAGCAGTTCTCCCGCTCGCCGGCCGAGTTCCTGACTCACCGGGAGCACGACGACCCGGGACAGCACGCGATGGACCGAAGCATCACGAGGGCCGCCCCGGAGCACCTCGGTCAGCGTAATGGCGCTGACCACAACTCGGGCGCCACGTTCGCGTGCTGTTATCAAGAAGGCGCGAACGCGATCGTCTCCAGAAGCAAGCTTGGCGAGACCCTCACTATCCAGGACAAGCGTTCCGCCACTGCTCACCGAGCGTCGGGCCACGAACGCCTCGCTTCATCCAGAGCCTCGTCAGAGACCGGTCCGTGCTCCGACTCCAGAAGGGCCGCGAGTTCCCCGAGGAGATCGAGCTCAAACTGCCTGGCAACCGCTTCGGTCACATACTGGCTGAAATCGCCCCGCCCTACGCGTTGCTGAACAGCAGCCGTGAGGTCTTCGGGCATGGAGACGCTGACCTTGCGCGCCCGGCCCACCAGCCGAAGCCGGCCAGACTCCGGCGAATGGGCGCTTAGAAGCCGCATCGCTGCAGCTTGGAGGTCGGGCGAAGCCGTGCCGAGGTCGTGTGCGACACCCTGCAATTCCGCCAGCGAAGGCTTGTTGCCGGCGGGCCCCTCAGGCGTAGGGACCGGCGGCAGAGGTTGTGCGCTCATGCAACCATGCTACCGCCGGTAGCAAGAGGTTGCACATCCTTGTCAAGGATGGCGAGCCTGCCGCTCACCTTGGGCGATTGACCGCATATCCGCAGCTCAAAGGTGCTTCGAACGGGACGGTTCTTAAACTGCCAAGAATCGATTCATGTTTGCCCAGGTCAGGGCATGTGGTGGACCATAGTTGGCAGAATAAGAACCGCATACCCGCAGCTCAGGGCCCAGTCGTGACGCTGCCGGCCGTCCGGCGACGCGTTTCCTGAACAGTGCGCAGCCCGCCGTAGCAGCCGACCCCGGGGTATGGCCCCGATAGGCCGACGCCCACTCATGTGCCTACGAAGCTATCGGGAACTCAGCTCGCAGGCCGGCACCCGTGATTTTGAGGTCGAGCTCACCTTCCAGAGCACTCGCCAAGCGGTGCAGCAGTGGAAGCGTCGGCGTGACCGCACCACCCTCCAGCCTCGAGATCACGGTCTGCGTCGTGCCCGCCCTTGCCGCCAACTCGGCCTGGCTGATGCCCAGGGCTGTCCGCCGGTCATAAACGGCCTGGCCAAGCGCAATGCGCATGCCGGCCTCGACATACTCGGGACTTTCTCGATGTTCGTCCGGAACAGTCCATTTGGTGTGGTAGCCCTTCATCGCCTGGCCCCCTTCACGGTCGTAAAGATGAGTCGCTGGCCGATGCTCGGCTTCGCACACCTTCTGGGCGGATACGGCGCGCTCGACCTCGCTCGTCTCCCGGTCCCGGGTCTTGCGGAACACGGTCAGCAGCACGATCCGACGTCGCGGAGCAAGCCAATAGGTGACCCGCCAGGCAGCCCTACCCAGATGGAAGCGCAACTCGCGAACCGCGCCCTGAAGATGTTGCTGTACGGCTCGCCGAGCGTGGTCGGTGAGGCCGCCAGCCTGTCCGCGTGATATTCGACTGTCCGATATGCAGTAATCGGTAGGGTGTCCAACCACCGTTGAACCTCGGGTTCCAGTTCGACGTCAAACCGCTCCCCCATATACGCAAGCATATAACCGAGGGGCGGCGGAGGCCAGCGAGTTGACGGGGATCAGATCTCCCGATCCAACTCCCGCCCGCGGTTTCCTCTCGATTACGCCTACCCGTCGCCCGGCTGTACGGACAGCTCAACGTCACGCCGGTTGCGCCACCACTGCTCGATCAGCTGCGCCAATGCGGCGACGGCCTGCTCGCGGTCCTCGCAAGTGAGCGGGACAACCTCAGGCGGTAGAACCTTGATACTCGTCGCCACGCGCCGCCGGCTCACCATCGCCATCATCTTCCGCCACCTGAGGCTCCTCCCGTCAGGGTGGCACCGGCAAGTAACTCACGGAGTCCCTCACTTGAGTGACACCGCAGCGGGGGCGAGGACGGGACGGCCCGCAGGCGTTCCTTCTGGGTTCACCTCGGCGATCTGCGGTAGATTCGCCGCCGCGACGGTCGGTGACGGGGAGGTTTTCCGCGACGGTCGGTGACGGGGAGGTTTTCCGCGACGGTCGGTGACGGGGAGGTTTGCGGAGATGGATGCCGGCACTCAGGAGTTACGGGACGCGCATGACGTGCTGTCGGAGTGGTACGCGAAGAACCTGGTCGGGGTGCTGGAGAGCATGCCAGTCGAGCGATGCTCGACCTGTTCGCCGAGCTGACCCTGGGCTGCGGCACCGGACGACTTTTCCGTACCTCGCGAGCCGTGGCCTCTCGCCGCGCGGGGTGGACCTGTTGCCCGGGATGGTCGAAGTGGCCCGGCGCGAGCACCCGGGCTTCGGGTACGAGGTCGCCGACCTACGCGATTTGCCGTTCGAGGACGCATCGCTGGCCGGGGTGGTGTGCTGGTTCTCGTTGATCTACCTGGCGCCGGACGCCAGGGCTCGCGCGTTCGCTGAACTCGCCCGGGTGGTGCGGCCAGGCGGATACCTGGTGGCGGCTTTCAAGCACGGCGACGGCACGGTGCACCGCAACGGTCCCGGCAGCCTGGTCAGCAGTCTCGGCATAGACTTCAACCGGTACTGGCTCTCGGCCCAGGAAATGCAGGATCGCTTCGCTGCCGACGGTTTCACCCCGGTCTTCCAGGGCAGCACCCCGCCCGAAGGGACGGAGCCGCCCTACGGGTACATGCTGGTCCGCAAGACGGGCTCCGACAGCGCGTAACGCGAGACACCGCGGGCAGGCCCGGTCATCAGCCGGGCCGGCTGTGGCGGTTCGAGTTCCGGACCCGCTCGAACTCTTCTCGCCCGATCTCGAAGCGGCCCCAGTCGTCGTCAACGTCGTAAAGGCACGCCTGACCCAAACGAACCACATACCCACAGCTCAGGACCCGATCGTGGCATTATCGGCCGTACGCCGTCGCAGGCCCTGATCGATTCGCGGCCGGTCGTCGCCCGTGCCGCTCAAGGGGGCATTCTGCTGGTCGATCCGGACCATCGCGATGCCGGGGCGCACCTTGGCGATGGCGTCGAAGTCGGCGTCTACATGCGCGAGGGGCAGGCCGTGGGCCTCCGCGGTCAGCGCGATGACGGGGTCCATCGGCGACGGCCCGCAGTGATGGCCGACCTTGATCGGCCCCGCATTTCCGCAGCTCAACACGCTGTTGAACGAGGCGGTTCTCAAACTGCCAATAATCGATTCACGTTTGCCCTGGTCAGGGGCTTTGGTGGGCGATACTGGGATCGAACCAGTGACCTCTCCGGTGTGAGCGGAGCGCTCTCCCGCTGAGCTAATCGCCCTCAACGAATGCTGACTCTACTAGACAGCTGCCGCCGGGCCCAACACGGGGTCAGCTCAGGATTTCGCGTGCCTTGTCGATCAGGTCGATGCCGAGGCTGAAGCGGACCGAGAGGTACACGATCGCGCTCACGAAGACGAAGCTGACCACAGCGACGACGCACTTGATGGGCCACGACTGGCGGGCTATCCAGTGGGTCCAGGACTGCACGTGCCTCTTGGTGAACTCGAGCAGCCGTTTCGCCCAGGCGAACTCGATCGCCCAGATGGCCAGGCCGACGATCACGATCGCCCAGCCGGGGCCGGGGAACGGGATCAGGACGATCCCTACGGCGACGACGATGGCGCCGAGGTTGGCAACCGAGATTTTGAGAGCGAGCCGGCCGGTCGGGTTGGCTCGGATCTTGTCCAGCACACCCGACCGCGCCCGATCTTCGTCAGGTTTCGCAGCCATTTCATCCCTCAGTGTCCCGGGTCCCCGTCACTACCCGGGAGGAATGGACGTTACCGGAGTAAGTCAACTGCTGGACCACCCGACGCCGGGCGGAACCGAGTGCTTGGGGCAGAACAGCACAAGATAGCGCTTTTCATCTTGTGCTAAAGGGTTTTCGGAACCGCCTTCCCACTACTGGGTGAGATCAGCGTATGGCGGAGCGTAATGACAGGGATCACCTGAGTATGGGAAACGCGGGGTTCACCAGCCCCGCGCGGTGCCGGGGGGAGTTCGTCCATGAGTACCATTCGTCCAACGACCGTCGAGGTCGAGACCTCGCTGCGGCTCGTAGCGCCTGACGCCACGGCATTGCCCGTGCGCGCCAGTCTCCGTTACGACCCAGCCGACCCTTATGCGGTCCACGTGTTGTTCCACGCAGAATCAGCCGGTGGGGAAGCCGTGAGCTGGTCCTTTGCGCGAGAGCTGCTCGTGACCGGGCTCGATGAGCCTGCGGGCATCGGGGATGTCCGGGTGTGGCCGTGGGCCACGCCGCGGGGCGACTTCGTTGCTCTCGCCCTGTCGTCGCCTGACGGCAATGCGCTGTTCGAGGTGCCTCGCAGCGTCCTCGTCCGATTCCTGCGACGCACCTATGTGGTCGTGCCGCGCGGCCGGGAATCCGAACACCTGGACGTCGATGCGGCGGTCAGTCGATTGCTGGCGGGCCGATAACGTACGAAATATGACGGGGGCGACTCGCGCGGACACTGCCGGTCCGTACGGGTCGCTTTTCCGTATAAAGAACTTAAGGCTCATAACTGGACATTGAACCATCGAAAACACGGTCCGCGATGCCCATTCGGACAGGCTGTGTTTTAGCGGGTGCATCGCTGGTCAAGGCCGGTTACGGTCGGCGCGATGTCCTCTGCAGCCCTGCGGTCAGAAACCGCCAGCACGTTCCGCCCGCCCGGCTGGGCGGGTGTCGCCACCTGCGGGCTGGACACGACCTCCGCGCAGCCGCCACGCCGGCTCTCCTTTCACGTGTTGGTGCTCGCCACGGCGGGTCACGGCACGGTCGAGGTCGACTTTCTCGAGCACCCCTGCGGGCCGGGCGCCCTGCTGTGGGTCCGTCCCGGACAGGCGCTGCGGGTGGGCCGGAACGGACTGATCGCCTCGGTGGTCACGTTCGACTCCCGGCTGGCCGGTGACGACGAGCCGCCGCACGTCCGGTGGCAGCTGCGCGGCGCGGACGAAGACGCGGTGATCAACGGGTTCGCCCAGCTCTCGGTCGACTGCGACCGGCTCGCGCCCGGCCCGATCGCCGCCGATCTGCTGCGCCACCAGCTGCGTGTCCTGCTCCTCCGGGTCGCCCTGCTGACCGCCGGTGAGCCGCCGAGCCCCGAGAGCCGCACGTACGCCCGGTTCCGGCGTCTGCTCGAAGCCGGGCACCCGCACAGCCGCCGCGTCGAGGATTATGCCGAGGAGTTGGGCTGCTCGGTGCGTACGCTGACCCGGGCCTGCCTCGCCGCCACCGGACGCACCGCCAAACAGGTGGTCGACGATCGAGTCGCCCTCGAGGCCCGCCGACTGCTCGCCTGCACGCCGCTCTCGGTCGCCGAAGTGGGTCGTCACCTGGGCTTTCCCGAGCCCACCAACTTCGGCCGGTTCTTCCACCGCGAGGTCGGGACGAGCCCCGGGCAGTTCCGTTCCGAGACCGCCGATGAACCCAGCGGCGTCATTCCGGCCCAGCGACGATCAACTGACTGAGCGTAATTCCCATATGTCCGTGGGGTATGTGTGGCTCGGTGGCACCGAGGGGGCATGATGAATATGTGCAGATCTCCGCGCGCGGCGACTACGCGGTCCGGGCCGCCCTCAGTCTGGCGAGGGCCTACCCGGCTCTGATGTCGGCCCAAGCCATCGCCCAAGACCAGGAAATGCCCCGCAAGTTTCTCGAGGCGGTGCTTGCCGACCTGCGCCGTGCCGGGGTCGTGCGAGCCCAGCGCGGCGCGGAGGGTGGCTACACATTGTCACAGTCTCCGCGTGATGTGACGATCGGCCAGATCCTCCGTGCGGTCGACGGTCCGCTGGCCGGGGTGCGGGGCCTGCGTCCCGAAGAGACTCGTTACACCGGCGCCGCGGAAAACCTGCCCAATCTCTGGGTCGCCGTCCGGGCCGCCGTGCGCGAGGTGGTCGACGAGGTCAACCTGGCCGAGCTGATCAGTGGCCGGATGCCGGCGCACGTTCGCAAGCTGACCACGCGTCCCGACGCGTGGCAGCCACGCTGACGTTTGCCGATACGTCGATCCGGGGTACCACAAGGCCATCCGACGAACCTTTGGAGGGACGTACCGATGGGCCTCGTTTTCCGCAAGCGCAAGAAGTTCGGCCCGTTGATCCTGAACTTCACCGAGAACGGCTTCTCCTCGTGGAGCTTCAAGATCGGCCGTTGGTCGTGGAACTCGCGCAGCCGCGCGCACCGCTACGACCTGCCCGGTCCGTTCTCCTGGAAGCAGGACAAGACCCGCTCCTAAAGGGAGATCACGACGTCCCCGCCGAGCCGTCCGTCCGACGGCCGGCGGGTCACCGCCTCGGCGTCGATGAGCTGGTGCAGCACCCGCGTGGCGTCCGCCGCCCGATAGACGGTGTCGGTCAGCGCGAACGTGCGCAGTTCGGTCACCGTGGCCGCGCCGACGCGTTCGAGATGGGCGAGAATCTCACGGCGTAGCGGACCGGGGTGCGGCGCCAGCGAGATGTCGATCAGGTGCCGGTCCGGGTCGCCCGGGTCGCGGTAGCGTACGCCGGCGAACTCGTCGACCGACCACAGCGCCTCCTTGAAACCCTCGAGACTCTTGCCGGTCGTCGCCCCGAAGACCAGCAGTTCACCCGGCTCGTCCGAGACGGCCAGCTCGACCTGCGTGAAGAGGGGCCACCCGGCCCGATAGGGAGCAGCGGTCGACCCGGGCGGCAGCACCAGCAGCACCTCGGCCGGTTTGCCCGCGGTCAGAGCGCCCACAGCGGCCGGCGCCGGCGCCGCGTCCTCGTTCGCCGCATCGAGAAACCCGAGCAGCGGTACACGTTGCGCCCCGACGGCCTTGAGCCCGACCGGCAGCCGCCCGTCCGTTCCCCCCGAGATCGTGTGCACGGCCAGTCCCGCGCCCGCCCCCGACGCGGCCTGGATCGCGTTCAGCCGTACGCCGATCTCGTCCAGGTCGTGGCCGGTCGCCACCATCGTGAGCTCACGACCCCGTACGAGATCGGTCTGCTCGGCCAGCACCCGCATCGCGGCCTCGGCCGACGCCCCGCCGTCCGCATCGGCGTAGCCGTGCGCGTAGAGCACCCGCCGGGCGCGGTGAAGCGCAGCCGGCACCCACGCCTCGAGGTAGCGGACCAGCAGTTCCCGCTTGACTGTCGCGATCGCGTGTTGAGACATATGCGAGTTCTACAGTGTTCGGGTCGCACGGGTCGAACCGGCGGTTCGCAGCCCCGCACTTGTACCTAAAGTGTCCACGCGAGCACTATGGGACACATGGCCCCTCCCCCGCTCGCCGAACTCACCGCGCGCGCCCAGACACTCACGTCTGCGGGCGACCTCGCCGGTGCGCACCGCGTGCTGGCCAACGTGCTCGATCCGGCCGACGCCGAGGCCGCCGACCCGCGCCGGGCCACGGCCGATCTCGCGCTCGCGGCCGCCCTGCACGCCCGCATCCTGATCGCCCTGGGCGACGTCGAGGGCGCCCGGTTCTGGGCGGAATACGCGCACACCGCCGAGGAGCGCCTGCACGGCCCCCACCACGATCGCACCGTCGCCGCGTCCGCCACCCACGCCGCGGTGCTCCAGCGCGTCGGGCACTACGGCCGCGCCGCCCAGGTCTATCGCCAACTCGTCGGCGACCTCGCCGAGATCGACGGCCCCGACTCCCCGCGCGTGCTCGCCGCCGAGGCCGACCTGGCCACCGCCGAGCACGCGGCCGGTCACTGCACCGCCGCCCGGTCCCGGCTCTCGACCGCCTGGCGCCGACACACCCAGCGGTACGGGGATGCCTCCGCCCCCGGCATCAAGATGCTGGCCCGGCTCGGCGCGATGGAACGCGAGTGCGGCCGCGACCAGGGATCCCACGAGCACCTGGCCAAGGCGCAGGAACTGTGCGCGCGTTACCTGCCCTCGGACCACCCTCTCGTACGGCAGGTCGCCGCCCTCGTCACGGCCCAGCCGTCCGGCAAGCACGTCTGCGGCCGGGTCGAGCAGGCCGACGACCCCGGCGTCACCACGGTGGGCGCTCCCGGTGTTCGCCCGGCGCCCTTCCCTCGTCGTCCCACGGTTCCCGATCTGCCGCCCGACGACCCGATGCGGCCGCCACCCGATAACCGCCCGACCGACCCGAACGGCACGGTCTATCAGCAGCCGCTCTACCTGGCCGACGTGCACCAGGCCCCGGGCGATCTGACCGGGCGGCACGCCCGCGCCGACACGCCTCCGCCGGTGCGCGGCCGGCGAGCCCCCGACTACGGCCCCGACGGGCGCCCCCAGCCAGTCGGCTCGG
>Ga0247737_1000095_pt1 | contig 25738 bp, 29 predicted proteins | sample UWRJL028104C2_FD_180937 | JGI IMG/M metagenome (GOLD analysis project Ga0247737, IMG submission 180937) | Plant litter microbial communities from Arlington Agricultural Research Station in Wisconsin, United States - UWRJ-L028-104C-2 | ecosystem: Environmental > Terrestrial > Plant litter >...
ACAATCCCACCCGGCGCCATAAGAAAGGACTGGGTGACGCGAAGGATCGCGACGGGGAGCCGATCTCGCGACAGCTCTCGGACTAGACCGCTGGGGCTCTCGTCGGCCAGCCGAACAGTCGACTTGCTGAATGGACCAGAAACCGAGGGGAGCGGCTGATAGGTGGCGGCGCTTTCGTCCAGTTTTTGGTCATAGGGCCATTGAGCGGCGGGTGGTTGGCCCCGGTTGTCTAGTGCTGATACTAGTCCGGCAATTGTGCCACGGGCACCGGGCGGTGTGTTGCTAGCCCAGTGCAGGTACTCGGCGCTGAGAGATTGGCTCACTAGCTGCTCGTGAGACGTGGTGGCTGCCCATGCCAGGCAGGTCCCACGTGCACCTTGGTCACCGACAGGGCAGACGGTGGGGCGCCGGTCGACGATCCAGCGGATTGTGGGGAACGTGTGGCTCACGCTGCGGTAAGCCCTTCGACTCGTAGATCTTTCTGTGGGTTGGCGAATCCGGCGCCATTTAGCCGATTTCGATCCCTAGCCGATACGGTAAAGGCGAAAGATTCAGCCGCTGGTCCAGCCTTATTCCATGCCGGACGAAGGCTCATCGCGACACGGAATGTCCCCGCCGACCGGGGAACAAGGACAGTAGAGCGCTGCCCGGAAGCGGGTATGACAGGCCATTCGCCGTCACCGGCTTCGTAGGATTGAACCGCTGGTTGGGAAAAGGTCAACTCACCTTGCAGTGACGCATCAGCCGTATCGGAGTGCGCGAGCTCGATGCCACCGACATGACTGTCGCGGACTACATCCATACCGGCCTCAGCTGCACGGACAGCGGACTCGTGCTGATCATTCTGTGTCGCCCGGATAGCATCGGTGCCGTCCCAACTGAGGACCGGCTTCTTCTTCGGCATCCTATCGGGGTCGAGATTTGGCAGGGCCCCCTCAAGGGTCCATACGTGCCCTGTGCTCAAGTCCTCAGGCAATCTAACGTGCACCTCGTCACCGACGCGACATGTTATGGCGATCCCGTTCCAATGGCCGTCGAGGACCCATACATCAGCGCGTGCCTCTTCAATCCACGTAGTGCCCCTTAGCTCGTCCTTCGCGGCGGCAGCGCCTTGCTTTACGAATTGCTCGGCTCGACTGCGGGGCAGCAGATTGTATTGGGCAAGCTGCCATGCCGCAGCGGCATAGCTGACACCGATGTTGCGGCTGAACAGATACACGTCGGCCGGCCCGATGGAGGCCAAGGGTGTTCCAACTTCCCTAAGGACCCGGTGTGTCAATGGAAGCGGCATGAGAAGCGAAGCAGCGAACACTTGCGCTTGAAGCTCCTGTTGCGCCAGCTCCGAATAGCGATTCAAGGAAGCAGCATCATCGGCGTGACTCTCGTGTCCGAGTACGTGGTGTCCGATCTCGTGGGCACAGGTGTAACGCTGCAAGCTCTCGGGATGCCGACTGTTGACTACGATGCCTGCAATATCGCCTTGGCGGAGATAGAATCCGTAGCTATCCAGCGGCTGAGCCGCCACCCATAGGCCGAGCCGCTGCGCGAGCAGAAAAACGTCCACTGGCTGACTGAGAGGCGTATCCATCCTCTTATGCAGCCGAGTCGCCTCCATGCTCGCTTTCGCGAGGTTTCGTCGGAGATTAGTCATTGTGCTGATCTCACAATTTGTGTTGCGGGCCGGCGTCAGTCATCATTTCGCTGCCTGATTGGCGGAGCAGATTGGTCACGTTCTCCCCTGATCGTCGATATGGGGTGCTGGTCCAGCGTTGCGTAGGAACTCCGCGAATCGAAGTACTTGCTCGCGATCGCGCTCGGATAGGGCCTTGGTGGCTCTGAATAGTGCTGCAGAGGTCGGGTCTTGTTCGGGCTCAGCGCCGAGGAGCCGGTCTACGCTGGTTCCGAACAGGGTAGCCAAACGCTTGAGCTCCTGGCCGCTAACGCGGCGCCGCCCAGTCTCGATGGCACTGACCGCGGCGCGGGAGATGCTAAGCGCTGCCGCCACCTGCTCTTGCTTCAGGCCTAGGTACTCGCGCTCGGTGCTGATCCGGTCGGCCAGTTTCATACCTTCTGCATCGACGCGGATATCCTCGTTACGTCCTTCGGGACTCATGGTGTTCCTCCCTTCTGCCTCTCTGAGGCCGGCGGCGGCAGCGGGTTATCGCCTGCCGTCCCATCGCTGATCGCGACGGCTATCGCTATAGCAAGATCGTTTTCGTGCGCCAATGAGACTGCCCATCGCCATGTATGGGCGTCAGCAGGCCATCGCTTCGTTCCGACGGCCCGCACGAAGGGCGCGCCGTCAGCATGGCGAGCGACCTCGATCTGGCCTGGCGCCAGGCCGCGAAACCCGCTGCCAACAGCTTTCGCGACGGCCTCCTTCGCGGCCCACCTCGCGGCCAGCCGATCTGCCCTACCCTCGCAGTATTCACGTTCGGCATCCGTAAACCGCGTGGCCAGAAAATGGTCGGCCGAGCTTAGGATCAGCTGGCGCCGCAAGACAGCCACATCGCATGCATCCACGCCGACGCGCAGCTCTGGCGAGGTGGGTCCCGTTGCGGTAGCAAGTAGCCGTCGAGCCACCTCGGCTATCGCTGTACCCTCGGCCGAGAAGGAGCCAAGCCCGTCACCGTCGAGGCGCGGCAGCAAACCTGGCCAAGGCCTGGATGTAGTCATTGGGCACGGGTTGGAGCGATAGTGGGTAGATCGAGGTCGCTCCAGGCTGCCCCGAGGGGTCGACTTGAGGTTTCAATCGGCTGCCGCGTTCCGGAGGCAGCGCTGGCGGCGACGAGCAGGTCGGTGCGCCCAGGCACACTCTCAATCTCAGCATGTGTGCCTATCACAAACAATGTTCCGACTCCGTGACCACTCTCGTGGGCCAAAAAGTTTAGCAAGCGCGCCAAGCCAACAAAGTTCCCGTACGCTCGCGCTACGTAGCTATGCCTTCGATACTGCGCGGTAAGATGCAGTTTTCCGTTCTCGGCAGTAACGCTGATATGTGCCAAGCATGGTCCGCCGCGTCTACGCTTGTCGCTAGGTCCGATGACGTTCATATCTGAGCTTGCCGACTCGGCAGCGCTTGCCTCACCTGGGTAAGTGAGTGGAGCTTCGTATAGATCCGCCCAATTGCGCGCTTCTCGCAGCACTTGCAATATGCGCTCTAGCTGGTTGACACTTTTCCCATCAGGACCTGGGTAGGCGACTAAGCGGCCGATGTAAGTGCCCCAGCCCTTGTTTTTTCCGCGGCGAGCTTGGTTGCCCGCTAAGGACAAATTGAAAAATCGGGTGGCCGCGTCGGGCAAGTGCGGTTGATACAAGGAGATTGGGAAGATTGTGTTGGCAACGGTATGCACGCTATGCCACGGGACTCCAGCCCGCACTGCCCTAAGTCGCGCAAGATCGATTTCCAAGGCATTGCGCACACCGACGTCTTCCATGAGAGGATTCCTGATGTTAACCGCCAAGTTGACGAGCATGTGTCCCGGAGCTCGGATCAATTCGCGATACGCCTGGAGCCAGGCCTCTCCGATGTTGTCTTCATTAATATAGGTTGCCATTCCTGACCCCCCTATTCTGTAATACCGAGGGCTGCGGCGATTGCTGCAACAAGTGCACCGATTGTGGAGAAATCTTCTCTCCCCATTTCCACCGGTGTCGGCAAGATGCTGCCGAACTCTTTCTCCGCATGAGCGATGATCCACTCTGCAGTCTTGCTGTCGAGCTCGAGGTAGTTGTCTCCGCCTACCGAGCAAATCTCCTCCTCGACGTGTTCGGGGCTAACGCCGAACACCTCCGCGAGGCCAGCGATCACGGCATCCCGCACGGCGGCCCGATCGGTCAACGCCACCACCCCCTTCTGCTCGACTCTCAACCAGGCTACGGCTAATATGATTGAAAATCAAGCATGGAGGTAGGCGTGAGTCAAGATGAGCTCATGGAGCCAGAGGGCGATGAGCAGGGCGCGCACCGTCGACGGGCGTCGGCTGCCCGCGCCAGGTTGCTTCGCCAGCCCTTTGAGGAAGTGATCAGGGTTGCTGGTCAGGCGGGCGACCCGGGGGCACGGGTGCTCGGCCGCCGCCCTCAGGCAAGGTCGATCGCTACCCTTCGCGTGGGATATCCGAGGCCGCGCCAAGACGATCTGCGTCGGCCCGGTCTGCCGGCTTCAAAGTCGACCTCGAGCGTCAAACGGTTCGGTCCGCCTCACGACTTCGACGGAAATCATCCGGAGCCTTCTGAGCGCCTACCCCGGCGGCTGGAGGTACATCTAGCGCATGTTCCGCGAAACCTGGCAGGGGACCCCACGCCGAAGGTACTCCCCGTGCTAAACGGCCGGGCGTTCGGCGATGCGTTGACCGACAACGCCTACGCGGAAGACGGATATCGCTTTCACGATGCCTTTCACCTTTCATACCTGGCAGTTCTCGGCTGGAGTCCTGTAGTACGTGCGTTGCTTCGGCGCAAACGCAAAGCCATCAGTCTGACCGACGAGATCGAGGACGGCGGGCGCGCCATCGTGATCGAAGAGGGCATCAGCGCCGTCCTGTTCGAGGCCGCGTCGCGATCGAACTTCTTCAGAGAGTCCCGCAAAATCGACCCCGGCCTTATCCGGCTGTGCCGCAACTTGACAGCGAAGCTCGAAGTCTCTATCTGCGCCTCCCGCGAGTGGGAGCGAGCGATTCTCGACGGCTACGCGGTGTGGCGCACACTCCATGAGCGAGGCAGCGGTGCCGTGATCTGTGATCTAGATTCTAGGACTATCGCGGTCCGACCACTGTCATCGACCGAGTTGGAAGGCCACAGGCAGGCATGCGAAGCACTCACTAACAGTTCGCTGGTTGCGCGCCGCGGAACCTAGCGGGTCACAGCCCGAGAACGATTTTGTCCGCTGCACTGAACCCGGTGGAGCAGTCAACCTAACGTGGTGTCCGCTGACCTGGCGAAGAGTAGTTGATCCCCCATTTGGGTGGGAACCAAGCGGACACGGGATCCGCGATCGGCTTGAAACGCTGCTTAATGCGGCTCCGGCCGCTATGGCCGACAATCTCGGGATGTGCAACTCGTGCGTACTTGTCCACCTCGCAGAACAGATTTTGACAGTCGATTAGCTGGAGTGGTCGCCCGCGCAACCCGGCGAACGGCAGCCCAAGGCGTGCGAAATGTTCGCCTTGGTGGTCAGCCATGTATCTGATCACGTCCGCTTCTACCCCGGTTGCCAATTGTCCGAAGCACTTTCGGATGCCGTCCCGCGCTCCCGGCCCCGGTACGACGAAGTCCATTTCTTCGTAGGTCATGACGGACGAGTAGTTGAGGTCAATCAAATACTGGTAGGCCAGGAAATCACCCATGGCCGGGTAGCCGCGAAGAACTTCGAATGCGGCCCTCATCGAACCCGCCTCGCGGACGCGCGTCACGGCGCCAGCCGCCATCATTAGTTCAAGTAGCCGAAGGTGATTGCTATGCTTTCTTTCTTCCCCTAATGACGGCGGGGGCATTACATAGGCAGCCGAATAGAGTCTTGAACCTGAAGAGAATGCCTTGCTAAGAATCTGATTGTATCGGTTGTAGTCGTACTCAGCCCAACTAACCGTGCCAACCGAGTCTAGCAATAACTGCCAGGTAGAGATACGATTAAAAGTCTTGAATAATAGTGCACGGAAGAAGATTTCTTGCGGTTCCTGCGAACCGTGGTAAAGCACATTGCGGATTAAGTATTGACTGACACGATCAGCCGCGCGATAGCAATTCGTAAACCTGTGCGCGTGGAGGATTGGATCCTTGGTCCAGGGGCCACGCTTACCCTGCAAGCGTGCCTCGTAGATTGACTGCCGGGCAGATGCGAACCGCCAGTAGGTGTTGAACACGGGCGTCGGCCTCAGCCGCCTTCCCCCTACGACGATCTCGGCAGGTAGGTCGTAGTCTGCCGGAGCGCTAGCAGTGGGCATGTCGAGGCTGAGCTGGTCGTACACCGACCTAGTCCCCACAGCTGACTGCTTCATAGTTGCCCCTCGTGACGCGAATCGCGTTACGCGTATCTTAGTATGCTGTGACGGTGGATGCACAGGAGGCCCGGCGAAAACTTTCCGCTGCGGTGTTCGGCAACAGGGCAGCAGCTGACGTCGTCCACGCGATCGACAGACTCACCTCACACGGAGACCCGCTGATAACAACGCGCATGGTCGCCTCCGCTGCAAATCTCGGCGACAGCGTCGTCCGACCAGTCATGCTGAGGCTCGGCGCGGCCGGCTTGCTCGCACCGCAGCCGAGGGTTGGCCCGCGCGCCACTCTTCACTATCGGGTTGAGCGCGGAGAGCTTTGGTACGCGCTACGCGCACTATGCGACGCAGTGGCTGGCTGATCTGTGTTCACGTCCTCTGATTCACATGTCACAGCCGGCGGAATTGCTTGGTCTCGAGCATATTGAGCGTGGGTGCGTAGCTCCGATCGTGTCGTCGGCGGCACGATCACGTTGCGTTGTCGGCGTACGGCTTGGAGATGCCTAGGCAACTGTCACCCACAGCAACCATGCCAAATGCGCTCGGGTTGGCCGCAAGACGCTTCGGGAGGTTTCGGCCGCACGCGGCTGAGCTCTCCTCTGACCTTGAGCGCAAGGTTGCGCGTCCCCGGTTGAGTCCCGCTGGATTGGTACACCATAAGCGGCATTTTGCATTGCTATGGGCGTTGTAGGTGCTCTCATGTGGCGCCGTGTCGATGTCAGTCGCCGTCTTCCGGCTCGCTGGGATCGTGGTTTTCCGCGGCCTCTCTGACGATCTCCTCGGCGGCTTCGATGATCTCGGCGGCCATTTCGTAGTCGGCTACCCGGGCGTGTAGGGCTGCGAGGCGCCGCGCCGCGTGGTCGAGTTGCTCGGCCTCGCTGCTGATGGCGTCGCGCAGGCTGGCGTCTTCTATCCGGTCGAGGTGTGCGCTCTCGTAGTCGGGGCGATCGTCGGACGGCGTGACCAGGGTGCTTGCCATCCATGCCAGCAGTTGGATGTACGCGGCGAGGGCGGGCTCGAGTTCACCCTCGGTTACGGCCTCCTCGGCATGTTGTTGCGCGGGTAGCGGCACAGTCAAGAACATCGGAACCCGTCCTTGTCGGCTGACGACGACTGCGCCGAGTTGGACAGCGGGCTGGAAGGCGGGACAGTCGGTGATCTCATCGTCGGGATCGGTCTCCGCGGTGATGTCGGGTGCTTCGATTGGGACGGCCTGGGCGACCATAGCCGTGCGCCGGTCGTCATCTTCGCGGAGGCGGGGGTCGGTGCGGGTGGTGTCGGCAAGTACCACCGGGGTACCGGCGGGTAGGCGGGCCATGACCTTGGCGAGGTGGCCCGCGTTGCGGATCTCGATTTCGTCCGCGCCAAGCGCGTCGGTGACATCGGTGAGGTAGCGCGGACGATCTTCTGACGAGCTGCGCATGACAATTCCCTATCTTATGAGCAATTCGGACCTGCTGATCGCGGAGAGTAGTCAGGTGAGTCGATGGGCGGAGGTGCCGGCCTCTGTGCGGTCAAGGTTCACGCACTGAGGCTTGGATGTTGATCTTCAGTACGGTCGGGTCGGCCATCGCCGCACGGCGTTTCTTCCCGTTACCGGCGGTCCACGCCACCCATAACGGAAACGGCTCGCCGGTGGCCTGTCGCCTCGCGTGCTGGTCGCGATGGGCACGACCGGCGGTACGTCGCCTCGGCCGAGTTCGGAGGCTGCTCCCAGGGCGGACGGCAGGTGGTAAGGCAGTGGCCGGACGTGCCCGCGCGGGCCGCCAGCCCGGTCACGCGACGGCGCGGCGCTTGGCTCGGATGAGTTCCGCGACCGCTCCGGCGGCCTCGTGGTGCAGTTGCTTGGCGACGCTCTGGTAGGTGTCGCGGGTGAGGGTGGTGGTGGAGTGGCCGAGTTGTTCGGAGACGACTTTGATGTCGATGCCGGCTTCGAGGGCGATGGTGGCGGCGCCGTGGCGTAGGTCGTGCAGCCTGATGGGTGGGAATCCGCCGCGTTTGATGAGGCGGCGGAAGCGCTGGGACACCGAGGCGGGGTGCCAGGCTCTGCCATCGGGGCGGACGAAGAACAGGCCGGTGTCGGGCCAGGAAGCTCCAGCGGCCAGTTGCCACTTCGCGCGCTGGACCTTGTAGCTGGTGAAGAGAGCGACGGTGTCGGGGTCGAGGATGACGTCGCGGTTGCCGGCTTCGCTCTTGGGCTTCTTGTGACGGATGTTTCCGCCGCCGTACGTGGTGATCTGGTTGATGATGCCGATTTCGGCTTTGCGGAGGCGGACTTCGGCGTCGAGCAGGCCGCAGGTTTCGCCGCGGCGGGTGCCGCGGTAGGCCATGAGGTGCAGCATCGGGTGGATGTCGGGTGCGTGGTCGGCGGCGTAGTCGAGGAAGCCGGCGAGCAGTTCGTCGGTCCAGACCATGACGGGGCTGGGGACGTGGCCGGTGGCTCGCCAGTGTTCGACGCGTTCGGGTTCCCAGACGATTGGGCGGGATCGTTTGTTGGGGGTCTTCACCAGGGCGGCCGGGTTGGCTATGCCGGCGATGATGCCTTCCCGGAGGGCGTCGTTGAAGGCCTTGCGCAGGGTGGCACGGATGCGGGAGCGGGTCGCGTCCCCGGTGGGCCGTTTGCCGGCGACGCTTTTGCGTACGGCGGGGTCGGGGTCGTTTCGCTTGGCGAGGATTTCCTCGTTTCGTTCTTTGATCTTGCGGATGAGGGTGTGGATGTGGTGCGGCCGGAGCTGGTCGAGGGCGACGTCGCCGAGGTGCGGGATGAGGTGGGTAGTGATGTGGTTGGCGTAGCTACGGCGGGTGTTCTCGTCGATCTCGATGTCGTTGACCCAGCCGGTCAGGTATTGGGCGAGGGTGGGGATGCCGCCGAGCGCGCTGTCGGTCTTCAAGCGGAACCCGACGGTGTCGAGGTCGGGCAGCTCGCCGGCGGCGCGGCGGGAGGCTTGGATGAGGTCGGCGACCTCGGTCAGCCGTTTCGGGTCTTTGCCGGCGAGGTCGAGGAGCCGGCGGACCTGATCGATCTCGTCCTGGGCGGCTTCGCGGTCCTCGAAGCCGGTGCTGGGGCGTAGCTGGCGGCGCTTCCCATCGGCGGTGGGCGGGAGTTCGAGTTGGTAGGCCCATTGGCCGTGGGTGAGGCTCCAGGATCGGTTGGCGCGGCGGAGTTTCGGGCATTTGTTGCGCAGTGGTCGGCCGGTATCGGGGTCTTTGCAGCGGCAGACTTTGAACGGGGTGTCGGTGGCCACGGGGTGCAAGCTCCAAGCGTACGAGGGTTGGTGTGGAACGGTTTTTCGGTGATCGCTCGTCATTCACGCTCTGCTCCTCACATTGATCAAGTCGGCTGGGTGGCTGGTCAGGGTGCTTCGTGGCTGGTCGCGGCCGGTGGGTTCGGCGGGTGGAGGGCGGCGATCAGGGCGGCTGTGGGGACGCGGTACTGGGCGCCGGCGCGTACGAGGGGAAGCGGGAACGTTCCGCGGCGGGCGAGTCGGTAGGCGGTGTTGCGGGAGATGCCGAGGAACCTTCCGGCGGTGACGACGTCGGTGGTGGCGCCGAGGGCTTGTAGGTCTTCGAGACTCCCGGTGACGTGCGAAGGCGGTTCGCGGGGCGTTTCGGGGCCGGCGGGTGTGCGGCTGCGGCGGTGATCGGTCACGGTGACTCCCGGGCGTGATGGCAAAGATGATCAGGGGGTCGGGCTGGGCTGGGCGTACGTTTTTGGTGTCCTTGTTGGACCTTTCGTGCGTTACCGTCCTGGCCATGCATGGTGGGGTCGACGGTCGTGATGCTGGAGACGAGGGTTCCTGGCGGGCCGCCCGTACTGTCCCGTTGCTTGGGCGGCCGGAGCGGCTGCACGATCGGGTTGGTGGTTCCGGCGCGGTGATCAGGGTGCGGGTGCTCGGTAAGCCGGAGATCGTGGGCGTTCCCGCGGACCTGCATGTCCGGAGGTTGGCCTTGGAGTTCTTGACGTATCTGATCGTGTGCGGCGGCCGTGCGCACCCGGATGCGATCATCGGCGATCTGATACCGGAGTCGCCCCCGAGCAAGGCGCTGCAGCGGATGCACACCTACGCCTACAACCTGCGGCAGATCTTTGCCCGGCTCGGCGGTGACGGCGGCTACCTGCGGGTGCGGCGGCACTGGTACGTGTTGGACCGGGCCGGGTTCGACGTCGACTTGTGGACGATGCTCGACGCCGTCGCGGACGCCAAGGAAACGTGCGACCAGCAGGCGCGGGTCGCGGCCCTGCGAAGGGCGGTGGACGCCTACACGGGACCGCTCGCCGACGGTGCCGGGTATCTGTGGCTGGCCGGCCCCCGGGACGAGGCGCGCCAGGAGTACGTCGACGCGGTGCTCGCGCTCGCCGACATCCTCGCCGGCCCGGCGCGTGCGGTGCTCGCCGAAGGCCGACGGCACCATCCTGACGACGAACGGCTCAATGCGGCCTTGAACGGGTTCGCACCGACCCGCTGAGCGGGCCGGGACGGGACCGTCCTGCCTGTGGCGGCAGGGCAGCCCCGCTCGGCGGTGCGAGGTGTGGATGGGTTACCCGGCGGTGAGTTCCGCCGACCAGGCGATGCGGATGGTGGTGTCGTCTTCACGGGCGAAGACGCGGAGCATCCGGCCTTCCCGCCGCGGGTCGGCGTGAGCACCGGCTGGCGTCTCGTTGATCAGATCGCCGCGCAGTTGCTCCGAGAACGTTGTCATGACGTATCACCTCCTTCCTTTGGGGGATTCACGTCAGCGCCGCGTTCGGGTCGCCGGCGTGGGCTTGTGGGTGGCCGGTCTGCGCCGCCGCTGCGGTATCGCCGCGGCGGCGGCTCCCGCTCGGACTTGAGCGTCTTCAGCAGTGCGGAGAGCTTGGAGTTCGAGACGGTGGTTCCGCCGGCCCGCAGGTGGTGAGCGAGTGCGCCACGGGTCAGCGGGTCGCCGCTCGCGGCCAGCTGGTCTCTGATCGCCCGGGCGGTGGGTAGCACGGTCCGCAGGCCGTCGAGCTCGGCGGACGGTCTGCGGGACCGTCCCCGAACCGGCGCGGACCGCTGACCCGAGTCGGCTTCTCCGCGGACCGCGGTCTCCTCGGCGGGACGGCCCCCGGGCAAGGCGCGGACCGCGGTGTCGTCGAGTGCCGGTGGCGCTGAGTCGGGCGGTCCGCCGGCGTGGCCGAGCGCCACCTTGACCATGACCAGGAAGCCGAGTGCGGGGATGGCGGCGGCCGTCCAGCCGATGGGCGACGGCTCGGCTTCGACGACCTGGGCCGCCAGCGACAGGACGACCGCGCAGCCCAGTACCACGGCGGGGAATCGGGTTGAGGTGTGCGCGCGTTGCCGGCGGCGAAGTTCCAGGCCGGAGGCGATCGACATCAGTTCGAGGACGATCGCGTCGGCCCAGGCGAGCCAGCCCGGTTGGCCGTGGCCGGCGGCGACGTTGTGGACGTGGGTGAAGCTCGCGGCTCCAGCCGCTGCCCCGATCGCGAGCATGATCAGGATCTGGGCCAGGCCCTCGGTGCGGTTACTGCGGACCGTCCGGTCCGGTGACATGCTGGCCGCTATGGGACCACCTCCCGCGGACCGGTCCGTGCAGTGATCTCCGATTGGCGGTCACGACGACGGCTTCCGTCGTGACCGTGGCGGGACGAGCAGGCGAGCGCGTGCAGCCGCCGGCGGGACGTCATGGTGTGGGTCCTCCGGGTCGATGTGGACGAAGCCCGCGCCCGGGCGGGCACGGGCAGGTGAGATGAGAGGGCGGGACGATAGCGTCCGCATCAGGGGTCTACCGCGCTGTCGCTGTCAGGTCTTGATCGCCCAGTTCGGCGAGGCGCAGGCGTCGTCCCGGCCGGCGATGCAGCCACCACACTGCGTCGGCGGGGTTGCCCGCGTCGTGGGTCGCGGTGGCCACGGGGTAGATCACGCCCGCGTCGGTCAGTTCCTCATGGAGGTGGCGTTCCCGGACGGGGCCGGGCAGCCAGAACAGCACCGGCCAGACCTGCCTGGTGATGCGAGCGAGATCGACGTACCCGTCGGTCTTGTCGACCAGGCGGGAGATCGGCCGTTCGGTGCCCGTGTCGTATTCGAGGAAGAACGACGTCTGGGAGTCGTCCTCGACCCAGATTCCGTGCCCGTCGGGCCGCGACTTCGGGGTGTATAGACGTTGGTCGATGTCGGCGCCGGCGGTCGCGAAGGCACCCATCTGCTGGCACTGGCGAGCTGACCACCAGCGTGTCAGTTCGCAGCCGGGCCGGGTGCGGGCGTGGCCGGCCAGGGCGGCGAAGAAGCCGTTGGTGCCGACCAGATGTGCGAGGTTGGCGCGGTTGGTCAGCTGCCAGCGTCGCCGCCGGGCCCGGTCGCGGTAGCCGCGTTCGAGGTGCTCGCCCCGCTGCGCCGCGATGACCTCCAACCCCAGCTGGGAGAGGAGGTAGTGGTAGGGGAACGAGCCGCCGCCGGCCCGGTTCGGCCGGAATCGTTCCAGCACCCGGAGGCCGACCAGCGCGCGGAGCCGTTCCTGGGCGTAGTCCAGCGACGGGAACAGCGCCTGCGCGATCTGCGCCGAGGTCAGCACGCCGTGTTCGGCGAGCCAGTCGAGCAGGACGCAGTCCCGGTCGGTGATCTGGGATTGGACGCGCAGGACGGGATCGACGTACCGCTGCGCCCTAGTCATGACACCGTCCCTGGGGGAGAGACCCAGACCGGAAGGTCTGTCGCAGGACGATCGCGACGGGTGACAGCCGCGCTGTGCAGCGCTGTGAGAACTGTTCACGGGTCCGTTTCTCAACGGAGGTCAACAGGGAGGACAAGCACCGGATCCGAGCGGACGGCAAGCCGGGATGGCCGTTGAGGAGTGAACGGGGTGAAATGCCCGATGTGGATGTGTTTGCAGACACGAAGGCTCCAGAGTGGTGTTCGATGGGGTGTTGTGAGGGCCGGTCGATGCATCGCGCACCTCCTCGGGCATCGCCCGAGCGGAACGACGTCGGGTTGCACTCGCTCGCGAGCGGCGTGAGCGCCTTGCGGGAGGCGGCGTCCGATGCCGCCTCCCACTTCCTTCACACCCTCAAACCGACTTTTGTCAGCTCTCGCGAACACCTCGATTTGAGAATCAGCCGAACGGCCGATATTAAAAGTAATGTGATACGCATTTCGGGCAGCTGGCCTTGAGTAAGCAACGAGGCGATTGTCAGATTTTGAGACCGACCCTTCGGCCCGAAGCAGAACAAGTCGACGTACTCGCGCTTGTCCTGCCGGACCTCCAGGCGGATGTTGAGCGAAGGATCGACCTAGTGCAGCACCCAGGCGAAGGCATGCTGGAAGTCGGCTTCCGAGTGGAACACCCGCCGTACTGAGCTCAGCCTTGCCCGGACCGTATCGACGTCGACAGCTCCTGCGATGAACGACATCCGGTGTCCTCCCGGATCCAGCAACCATGGCGGAAGACCCGGCGCTCGGTTCGCCGGGCAGGTCAGGAATCAGTTCACGTGTACAGCCGGCCAAGGTCGATGAGTTGGATGCCGGGATCGGCAGCAGCCATCGCGAGAAGGTCGTCGGTGAAGCCTCCGCCGCTGAACAGCAGCAGCCGGCACCGGTCCGCGCGGATGTCGTTCCGGCCGTTGAGCAGGGTGCGGATGTGGGCCAGCCGCTGCAGGTGGCCTGTTCCGACGGTCTCGTTCCACTTGGCCTCGCCGATCGCGAGAAGTTCCTCGCGGTCCTGGTCGTCGCGGCCGAAGACGGCCACGTCCACTTCGTGCTGGGTTCGGGCAGCGGGGTCGTTGACGATGCCGGCCGCGACCCTGGTCGGATAGCCGCCGAACAGGGCCGGGTCGGCCTCCCATCGGGCCCAGCTCCGGCAGATCGTCTCGAAATGCGGGCCGACGACCTTGCTCAGGAAGGTGCGCTGCAGGCGGGGCCAGACCTGCCGGGCGCGACCGGTTCGTTCGAGGTCACCCCACGCCGGGCGCATGACTGCGTGGTAGAAGGTCAGGAGCGGCTCAGCAGTTCGGTAGACGCCCCTGTTGCTCTTGAAGGCGTCCTCCTCGCGCACGACCAGTCCGGCATCCTCCAGCACACCCAACGCGTGGGCCAGGTCGGACGGTTGCCGGCCCAGGAAGCTGGCGATCTCGCCGCGGCGGGTACGGCCGTCGGCGATCGCGGCCAGGACCGAGTGGTACAGGGCGGGATCGCGGATGTCGGGTTCCTCCGCGAGCAGGTAGCGGGCCTCTCGGAACAACGGGCGCGCCGGGTTCAGCACGGCACGGACGACCCAGTCGTCGAAGTCGCCCGGCCCGGCCGGAGAGTCGTCCTGGGTGAACTCGTGCCGATAGGCAGGCGTGCCGCCGACGATCGCGTTGACGAGCAGGGCGGTGCGTGGGTCGTCGATGTCCCAGAACCGGGCGGCTGCCCGGTAGTCCAGCGTCCGGACCACCAATTCCAGGCCGGCTCGTCCCCGCAGCGGCGCGGTCCCGGACAACAACCCGCCCATGAACGACAGCGCCGAACCGCACAACAGCAGCCGTACCTGCGTGTTCGAGCGCTGTCCGGCTGGATCGAGCGCACGCTGAATGATCGAGGGCAGTGCTGGGCTGGCGCGGGCCAGGAACGGAAACTCATCGATCACCACCGGCATCGGTCCGCGCCGGGCCATCGTCATCGTCCGCATGATCGCTTCGTCCCAGTTGACGAACCGCAGCGGTGTCGCCTCATCGAGGTGGTCGCCGAGCGCCTGCCCATACTGCCGTAGCGCATCGGCCTCGGACGACTCGGTGGCGGTGAACATGAATCCGCCACCCGCCTGAACCAATGCGTCGAGCAGGAACGTCTTGCCCTGACGCCGACGACCGGAAACGACACCCAGGGTCGCCCCGCCCTGCGGCAGGCGAGCGAAGCGGACCAGCTCGTTCCACTCGTCGTCCCGGTCGAAGATCTCGCTCGGCTTCTCCACGACCCTCCCCATGTAAGCGTAGTTACTATAACTATACTTACATAGGCGCCATGCGGCAGGATCGGGCCACTTGTCCGTGTCGGCGCAGCGTACTGGTTCCGGTTCCAAATCAGCTCGAAACCGGCCTCGGTCGCAGGTGGTCGAGGCGGAGTGGCCGGGCAACGCGGCGAGGTCCGGGAAGTGGGGGAACCCGTCGATTCAGGGCAGGTCCGGCTCATCGCGTGTGCGGACCCGGCGCTGGCCACACCGATCAGCCACGCCCGCAAACTGCGTGCGGCTTGCCGCCTGATCGGCAACCGACCTGTTCACCGCCCGCGTCCCGTGAAGATGGATATCGGTCTGGTGCACCAGGCAAGCCCCCGAGTACGTCGAAGCCGGCGCACGTATCGCGCTCGGCGATGCGAGGCAGAGCTGGGCTGACCCGGCTTTCACCACCGCCCTCCCACGGAAAGCCACGCGCCGGGCACCTCGTGCGCGAGGTGCCCGGCGTCGCTGCCGCAGGAGGCGCGCCCCGCGGTACCGGTGCACGAACGATCGCGTGACCCGTCGTGAACATCAAGTCGACTGCCGAAGGTGTTTTCCCAGCTCAGAAGAGGTCGCGAGTGCTCCGGATGTGCTCGGCGAGTGGATAGCATCCCAGGTCGGCGTTGGGCACCCGCGGTCACCGCCGGGGCATAGCGGGCCGCGAGTGCACGAAATTTGCTCCGCGTGTCCTCCGACCAGCGGCGGAACCGCCATCGGCGTACCCGATGGCGGTGTTGACCACCACACGCATCGAGTGCACTGGTCGGCAGAGGACGGAGTGCACGTCGGCACCGTGATTGAAACCGCCGTCGGTGTTGTAGCTCGCCGAGGACCGCGTGGAAGCGTTCGTCGGCATCCAGCGGATCGTGGCTCAGTCAAGTCGTGTTCGCGGTTCCTGTTACGTGTCAGTAGTAGTAGGCGTGAGCGGTTGTGGGTGCCTTTCCTGCCCGGGTGTAACTGCGCAGGATCGCGGCGACCACCTGGCTGAACAAGCGCTTGTCGACCTCGGCCGAGGTCCCCTGCGAGTCCCCAGTGGCCGCGTCGTAGAGAAGGCCGCCGATCGGCTGACCGCTGTCGTCGGCCGGACGGAATCGGCGTGTAGGCACCTCGAACGTCACGAAGCCGGTCTGCTGGTCGGCCTCCCAGCGGTAGAGCACGCGCTCACCGGTCGCATCCCCCTGCGCCCAAATACCGATTGACGCGGTCACCGCTCACACCCCCTTGTTTCCGTCAGCCCTGTAGTTGATAGCCGAGGCCGTCCCTGGCCGCTGCTTCAGGATCCCATGTAAAGCCGGCTTCGTTCGTTGCCGTATGTGCCCGCAGATAGCTACGGTCGCCCGTGGTCGCCATGAGGTTGGCCTCGTAGCGTTCGTGATTGAGCAGGTCGATGTCCGCCGGATGCGGATTGCCGTCAGTCAGCCGCTGCCAGGCCTCGGCCATTCGCGGGTTCGCGTCGAAAGGCCCCACGAAGTCGTCGCCGTACAGGTCGAGCAGATGTTCGTCGCGAAACACATGGTTCTTGACGGTGATGACGTCCTCGGTGCTGAACCCGTATTTACCGGCGGTTTCGGCGACCGACGCGATGTCGTTGTCACTGGCTCTGATCCGGTCGTATGCCCGGTTCGCCCACCCGATTTCGAAGTCGAAGTCGTCACGCGGGCGGCGCAACTCACCGCCGGTCTGAAGCGGTACGTCAGCGTTGTCCCCGCCGGTCCGGTGCCGGCTGAGCAGCGCTTTGAGTTTCTCGATCAGTTCGCCGACCGTGCCGGCCGTGCCGCGGAGCTTGCTGAGGCTGCCGATCAGGTCTTTGAGCCATCGGCCGATCCGGGCGGCCCACGATGCGCACAGTGTGGCCACCTGCTCGACGACCAGCGGCGTCGCGATTCCGAACGAGGCGACCTCTTCGGCCGCGTAGACGATCAGTCGGGAGACCAGCACCGCGATCGCGTCGCGCACCATCATCCGTACGCCCGCGACCAGCATTCCTGCGGCCTCGGTGATCGCCGCGAGGGTTTCGGCGCCCTGCGCCATGCCGCCGACGGCGGCTTTCTGCTGACCGACCCAATCGCGGTACGCGTCGGCTGCCGACCCGGTCCACTCGCTGACGTCCCAGCGCACTGCCTGTTCGAGCTCAGCCGCCCGGCCGTGCAAGGCGCCTGCGACGTTGCGCCAGGTCTGCGCGTGCGCGGCGATCTGGCCGGGATCGCCGGCCAGCCAGTCGAGGGCCTCGGACAGCGGCTTGACGTGTTCGAGGATCCACGCCACGCCGTATTGCAACAGCGAGCCGACCGGGTCGGAGACGAAGGCGAGCGCGTCCAGGCCGACCGAGACCGCGCCGAGCGTGCCTTCGATCCAGCTGCCGTCCTTCACTCCGCGACAGAGCGTCTCGATGTCCTCGGCGATCCACACCCCGGCCCACGGGTCGACCGGGTCCTCCGCCGCCGTGGCGACCAGCGGGTTCGGCGAGGTCATCGGGTGTTCCGGATCCGGTCGGCGGCCCGCCCGTCGGCGCCGTCGTAGCCGGCAGCCACCGCGCGCAGGGCGTCCGCGGTGTTGTGAGCCGAGGTCGCCGCGGCCGCGATCCCGTCGATCAGCTGATCCTGAAGGACATTGAGGAGCGCAGGAACAAACTGACAAAGCTTCCCATACGCCGCCGAGTCCACCCGGACGGCGGAACCCGCCTGCTGCGCGGTAGTCAGCCCGTCGCCGATCCCGTCAATCTGCCCGGCGTGCGTGACCAGGTCGCCAGAGTTGACCTTGACTTGATCGCCTGCGCCGCTCATGACCTCGGCTCGTCCTCGTCGGCGGCCAGCCGGGCGTTCAAGCCAGCGAGCACCGCCCGGCCCGTCACGCTGTCCGCACCGACGGTCTCCGCCGTTACCTCACCGTACTGCCGGACCAGGGAGGACTTCGCGGCCCTGATAGCTGCCAGGATCTGCCGGGCGGTGGTCGCGGCCGACTGTGCACGAATCTTCTCGTCCAACCGCAAATCCGTCACCTGACCGTTCGAACCGACGGTCACCTCCACGAGGCCGTCAGCCTCCTGAGCAGTGGCCGACAGTTGGGCCGTGCGTTCCGCCAGCACTTTGGCTTGCGCCGCCCGCTTGGTGAAACCGCGCTCCCATTCATCGATCCGTTCGAGGCCCGGACCAATCCACGGTTCGTCGTCCACGACACCTCCCGACGGCCGGCGTATCGATGCGGATCCCCGACTTTAGCGAGCCCGGTCACCCACGCCGGCGACCTCGGCGTAGGGAAGGCTCGAGTAGGCCGGGTCAGGATCAACGTATCCACGGCGACCGAGTGGCGCCCTCACCTGGTCTTGCGATCTCGAGGGACGTGGACAGCCCGGTCCAGGTGTCCAGGTCAGGCCGGAGCGGGAACCTGCCACAAGGCGCTGACCCCCGACGCCGGCGTTTCGGCGGACCTACTGGCGATGTATTAGACTAGATGTCGAAGGACTAGGTATAGACGTGCGGAACAGTTGGCGCGGTTCTCTGCCCCCCGAGTCGGTGACCGATTTGCTTGAGCGCGTTTGTGGAAGACCGTGTCGGGAAGTTGAGAGCTGGTCAGTACAGTCGGAGCCAGGGCCAATACGAGGATGACCTGGAAGGGGCGGTCCGGAGTGCCCGATCGAGCTGGTCTGATCTTCGTCGTCGCCGGGGTTGCCGTGGCCGCGGTAGCCGCGATGATCCTTCGGCGCAGGACCGAGCGGCGGATAGTAGCCGGCGGGCTGCGGACGAAACAACTGGCCGTCGAGGTGATCCGCTCCTCCGAGGACCTGCGGTCTGGTGCTATCGCACCGTCGGCAGGCAGGCCCCCTTCGTTGGCTAGATTGGCCGATCACGACCCGCGGTACCGTGCCGCTGTCCGTGCGCTTCGGGCCGGCACCTCTTCCGCGGAGGTGAAAGCCGCCTTGTCGGAGTTGGAACTGGCACGACAGCAAGTGCTGGTCGCCGTCGTGGCTCGCGATGCCGACTTTCTCCAGAACGCGGTGCAGAGCCTGGACGAGGCGGTAGAGAATTTCGCGGCGGCATCGTCGGTCATGGTGCGCCTGGCGTAGCAGACAGTGGGTCTCGCGCCCGAAGCGACCGGTCAGCCGAGGTTCGCGTGGCGCTTGTACATCTTTGCGGCGTCGGTTCCGCTTGCTTGCCAGAGTGCGTTGAAGACCCCTTCGAAGGCGAACAGCACAACCTGCTCGAACAGGGAGCCGGCGTATTGCTGAGAGCCCCGGGCGTCGTCGTGGTTCGTCTTCTCCGGCGCGGGGATCAGCAGAACGATCTTGGCGATCTTGGCCAGCTCCGAGTCGGGGTTCGCGGTGACCGCGATGACGGTTGCTCCACTGTTGGCGGCCTGCCGGGACGCATAGACGATGGCGTTGGTCGAGCCTGAACCCGAAACCGCGATCAAGACATCATCGGCGGTGATGGCAGGCGTCGTCGTTTCTCCCACGACATGCGCGGCCAGGCCGACGTGCATCAGGCGCATGGCGGCCATGCGAACCACGAACCCGCTGCGCCCGTTACCGACGGCGAAGACGGCACGAGCCTGACGCAGCAGCGCCGGCAACTCTTCCCAAGGCTGCCATGTCATCTCGCGGGTGACCTGTTCAACCTCGTGTAAGGCTTGGACGCAACCTGCTTGGACGCTGTGATGCAGGGGCATGTCGATGTCTCCCATACTCGGCGGGCCGGGTGCCACAAACCCCATGGTTCCACCCAGCGGTGACAGCCGGGGATAAAGTGGAAGCAGAGGGTGAAGATCGCGTTTTCCCGCAAGCTTGTCAAAGCAGGACGACGGGCACCGCCAGATGGAGGACCGGGTGGCTCAGGGCTTCATCGATTGGGCGAGTCTCACCGAGGTGGCGAACAGCTACGCCGGTCCCATGCGCGATGCCTACCGCTGGTCAGCGGTGTCGAGCATCCAAGCCACCTGCGGCATCGTCCACGGGCGACAGTTCCGGGTCCTGCCGAGCCCAGGTAGCAGACGCCTATCCACCAAGGGACCCCATGACGTCCTACGGATGGCAGTCACCGACCTCGTCGACGGTGCGCAATTGCCAGCCGACACGATGGACCGCACCGCTGCCGACGTCAGCCAGTGGGCACAAGACAACACGACCCGACTCCGCGAGATCGTCGACACCTGCGTGTCGGACCCCGACAAGCTGTACGGACCGAAGTGTGGATTTGACCAGTGGCTGGCTACCGCCTTGGGAGCCAACCGAGAGGCAACGACGTTGCGGGTCGGCGGCTTGTTCGACCTCAGCCTTCGTGCGCCGCTGTCCGCGGTCCTTGAAGTCGGCGACCAAGAGCTGGTACAGGCCTGGGAGCACTCCGCGGAGGCGGCCACGCTCGGCACTGACAGTGACTTGTACGAGTTGGTGAGCCGGGCCCATGTGCTGTCCATCCTGCTTCGCGGCCGGTACCACGATCTCGTCGCCTGCAGCGCCGGCATCCAGGTCATGCACCACCCGGTCCGCGCTCCGATGCTGCCGAAGCTCGCGGAGGCGGACTTTCCGCCCGTCCCGTACGAACTGACCAATAGCGAGCGTTTCATGGCCCAACTGCTCTGGGCCAGCGGATTCGCGGAACGAGACGTCGACCGGCGGATCCGCCTCTGGGCGGACAACGTCCGCCTGGTGCGGACTGCGGTCTTGGCGGAAATGGTCGATCTTCCTCATCGAACGAGCGAGACCAGGGCCCTCGACACCGCCGTCGACGCCGCCCGCAGCGCCGGAGTTCGGGCGCACTCCCGAATCGTCGATGATGCCATCGACCTACTTCTTGCGGCCGGCGTGGGCGCACTCACCAGTTTCGTGGTCAACGGATGGCCTGACATGGTCACGACCCTCGCCACTTACGCCAGCTCGCGCAAGGAGCAGCTCGGCGCTCGAGTCGCCAAGCAGGTCCTCGACAGCAACCGTCGCTTGAAGCACCTGGCCGAAACACCCGGCCGAGTCACCGGACGATTCGCGCCCACTGGCGGCCCCGGAACTGCAGACGGCGACGCGTAAAGAAGACCACGTGCCGGGCACCTCGTGCGCGAGGTGCCCGGCGTCGCTGCCGCAGGAGGCGCACCCCGCGGTACCGGTGCACGAACCATCGCGTGACAGTTCTCGAAGGTCAAGTCGCCTGGGGAAGACGTTTTCCCTGATCAGAGACATCGCGAACGCTCCGGATGTGCTCGGCGAGCAGCGAACACACGAGGTCGGCGCCGGGCACCCGCTGGCACTGCTGGGCATGCCTTTCCGAGCGCGCTCCGAAAATGCTCCGCGCGTGCTCCGACCAGCGGCGAAGTCACCGCAGGCACGCCCGTTGGCACCGGATGGCACCGGTTGGGACGCCCGGGCACTCGTGAGTATCCCCAGGTCGGTACGATATGGGCCGCAGGCCCTCGTAGCTCAGGGGATAGAGCATCGGTTTCCTAAACCGTGTGTCGTAGGTTCGATTCCTACCGGGGGCACATAGCCGAGGCCCTGACCAGCGAAAACGCTGACCAGGGCCTCATTTTCGTCTATGCGGTTTTGAACTTCCCCCCGAAAACCCCCAGTAACGCCTGCGGACGATCCAGTTCGATGTGCGCACGTCGGAACTACGTCGGCACCGTGTGTGCATCCCAACGCGACCCGGAGGCTCGGGCGGAGCCGCTGGTCGGTCGTTGTCTAACCGGCGCCGAGCTGCTCGAGGATATCCGAGCTGTCCGGGGCGAGGGCCGGCTTGTCGATGTAGTGCTTCTTGGTGATCTCCTTGCTGCCGTGGCCTAGCTGCGCGGCAGCGCGGTCGGCGTCTGCCTCCTTGTCGATGAGGGTGGCTACGGTCTTGCGGAAGGTGTGCGGGGTGACCCATTCGAGGCCGGTGTCGGCGCGGGCTTGGCGCCACTGGCGGCGTACGTTGTGCGGGGACAGCCAGGTGCCACGCCGGGAAACGAAGATCGCATCGAAGGAGTTGTCGGCGGCAGTGAGCTTGCGGGTCATGAGCACCCCGACCGCGAACCGAGGCAGGACAACTGTTCGGAATCCGGCGTCGCTCTTCGTCCAGCCTTGCCGGAAGAAGCCCTTGCCCTTGACGTAAACGATCGTGCCGCAGATGGTCAAGGTCGGCTTCTCGGCCCCGAGGTCCATGTCCTGCCACCGGAGCGCGAGGATTTCGCCGATGCGGGCGCCGGTGGCGATCATGAGGTCGACGATGTCGGCCAAGTCGCCGGTTGGCCGGGGCCCGGACTTGCCGGGGGTGGGCTGCTGCCACTTTTGGATGGCCGCGCGGACGCCCTCCAATTGCTCTGCTCCGAGGGCGACAACCTTGCGCCGTGGATTGCGGAGTCGACCGGTGTCGCGGACGGGGTTGGTCGCCAGCGCTCCCCGGCGTACCGCCAAGGCGAACATCTGGGTGAGTGCGACTTTCGCCCCTTTGGCAGCGGCAGGGTGGTCCTTAGCGATCTCTCGCAGGAACTTGTCGAGGCGACCGACGCCGGCTTCTCGGATGCGCAGCTTGCCCAAGGCTGGAACGATCGCAGTGCGTACGCTGCCCTCATACCTGTCCATGGTCTGCGGCGTGAGACGTTCCTCCGCGGTAATTTCTTCGAGCCACAGGCTCGCGAGCACGCTGACATGGGTCTCTCTGGTGATCTCGTCGTCGTTAGGGGCGACACGGTCACGAAGCTTCTCCTTCAACGCCCGGATAGCGGCCGGTCCGGTGGGGCCGGTGGCTTCGACGTCGCGGGTCTTTCCGTCGTAGTCGCGGAACCGGGCGCGGGCGCGGTGACGGTTGGGGCCGAGTTGTTCGGTGCGGATGTTGCCCCAGGTTCCGACGGGTAGCGGGGGGCGGGCCATGGCTCAGCCTTCCGGGTCGGTGTGGGCGTCGAGCCAGCGTTCGACTTCGCTGCGGTGGTAGCGCAGGGTGTTGCCGACACGAATGGCGCGCGGTCCTTTGCCTCGGCTGTGCCATGCGTAGAGGGTGTTCTTGGGCTTCTGCAGCCAGGCAACGACGTCGTCAATGGTCAGTAGCGGGTCGGGCCGCCACTCGGCGGTCGGGCCGGTCATGGGCGGCCTGTCGTGTCGGACGTTCCGGACGGGAGGCGTGACCCGTCGGCATCCGTGCGCTGTCGGCGGTCGCTGGTGTCGGGCTGTGCGGACCCCGGGATGGGGCGTGAGTAGGGCGGGCATGGATCGGGTGTCCTTTCGGCGTCCCGGTCCGGGTAGGACCGGGTGTCGGTGACGGCGCCGCCGGGGTTGTCGTTCGCGGGGTGCGCCGGGTATGGACGTCGATCCACGTGGTTCGTGGTGAAGGGATCAAGCCTGTGGCCGTCATAAACGGCGGCGGGGGTGGGCCCACTTCGTGTGGAGTCGTGCTGGCTGTTGAGTCCGAGACGCAGGATGATCACGTCTTCGTGCTGGGGGATCCATTGCGGGTCGCCGTTGGCGGTGGCGTCACGGACGTTCTTCTGCTGGAAGAACGATGCCCGGGGTACGAGTACGCCGTTGCGCACGCCGGCCATCAGGGCGACGCACTCTTCGACCAGTTCGAGCCCGGCGGCTTGTCCGGCGGCGACGACCATGCCGGGGATGTCGATGAGTTCGCCGTGGCGCCGGTAGGGGCGGGCGCTGACGACGAGGTGTCCGCCGGGGCGGAGGACCGCGCGGCATCCGGCGAGGATGTCGGTGAATCCTTGGGCGAGGGTGTCGTGGTCGCAGTAGGCGAGGTTGTCGCTGCCGCCGTAGCTGTGGTTCAGCTTGCGGACTTTGCCGCGCCGTGGGCCGGGGGTACGGACGTGGCCGTGGGTGGACGACCCGTACGGCGGTGAGGTGATCACGAGGGCGACCGTGCCCCGCACCGGCGGCGGCAGCAGCGTCGGCAGGTTCCGGGAGTCGCCGGTGTAGATGACGCCGGTGCCCGAGGCCCCTTGCTTTTCGGCGAGGGCGATGTTGACGGCGGCCAGGGCGGCCCAGCGGTCTTCGTACTCGACGCCGACGCCGTGGCGGTCCAGGTGCATGGCTTCGACCACAGTGGTGCCGATGCCGGCCATCGGGTCGAGGACGAGGTCCCCGGGGTCGGTGTAGGTGTTGATGGCGTAGCGGGCGATGGTGAGCAGCATCTTGCCCGGGTGGGTGATCGACTCGTGCGTGTACCGGCCCCGCCGGAGCGTCCGGGAGGGCTGCTGTCCGGTCAGCCAGACCGATCCCGGATATCCCTGGGCGAGCAATGTGGCGGCAGCGGAGACTCTGGCCACGGCCCTACATTTTCTATCTGGTTTGGGTGATCCCCTGAAAACCCCCGATAACAACGACCGGCGATCAGGCTTGGGGCCCGCCACCCCCAGTGGCGAAGGGCCGACTTACGGTACGTAGACGCGGCATCGCGCGACACGTGCTTGCGGACCGCCTGTCAAGCCAACGACGGCTTGCGGATTACCTGCGGCAACGCAGAAATGCCGCAGCCTCGTTTGGCCGCTGCAGGCCTAGGCCGAGCCTTTGCGTCCGAGCACGTTGAGCCTGAACTGTGTCGGCGAGGTCTGTACCACCAGTTGGAATCGGGCGAGATCGATCCGGTGATCGGAGAACCAGCATTGCCCCTTGGCGGTTTTGCCGGGCACACCACATGAGATCAGCGCGTCGGGCTTGTCGTGCTTGGCCACGAAGTCGGCGACCTGCTTACGTTCGTCGGCGTTCAATACTGGCCCGGGGCAGCCGGCGATCAGGCGTTGCTCATTCTTGCGCGTCATTGCGACGTGTTGCTGTGGCCCGCGCGACTTATCGGTGATCTCGCAGTAGAGGTGCGTTACGGCTGCGCTCGAGCCCTGGCGGGCAACCGCCATGAACAGTTTGCCGTGCGCCGCCGGGAAATCGACGTTGAGCCTGGTCGAGCGGGTTCCCAGGACCGTCGTGTCGACAGGCGAGGCGTGCCAGTACTTCGCCCAGGCGCCCGCGACCGCGTCGACCGTCGCACCCGGTATCGGGCCTTGACCGATGGGGAGACCAGCGGCGTTGCCGGCCAGGCTGCTGCCAGGGGGCGGCGCGCTGGCAGGCGGCGACACTTCCGATTCTGAAGGCGTGACTGTGATCACGGTCAATGGTCTGGTAGTGGTCGGATCGGGCGTTGTCGACGTGCTGCAACCCGCCGTGAGTAAGCCCACGAGAACCGCCGTGAGCAGGGAACCCTTGTGCACAAAGTCCGTCCGTTGTGTTTAGTGACCGGCAACCACCCGCGGCGGCCCGCGGGAAGTCGACGTCGAAGGTCTCGGTCGGCGCGGGATCGGTGGCGTTCGCCTTGTCGTTCAGGACGTGGGCGCAGGTGACCACGTGGCGCTCGGTGACGAGGACGCCCGCGCCCAGCACGTCGCCGCGACGATTCTTGATCCGCGCTTGCCAGAGCGGCGTGGGCCGCCTCCCACCGGACCCCTCCGGCGGACCGTCCATCGAGGTCAAGACACGCCCGCCCCACGGACCGAGCCCACCTGGACCATGTGGACTCTCCCGTCACCCGGCACCTGAACGAGCGCAGTTTTTTGGCTCTCCTGCTGTTTTCGTGGGTAGTTTTCTTGATCATCTGCCGGGTAGTTGTGGACAGAGGCCGCCGCGGGTGAGGTCGGCGATGGTGATGAGGGCGTTGGGGCTGGCGTAGCCGTAGGCGCGTCGGGTCAGGACGCGTAGGTGGGTGTTGGTGGCTTCGACGCGGGCGTTGGACAGTCCGCTGTCGAGGGTGTTGTGTAGTTCGGTGAGGTGTCGCCGGATCTTCTTCGCGACGGTGACCATGTCGGGGATCTTCGATCGGCTGGCCCAGCGCAGCCACGCAGCGAGCAGC
>Ga0247737_1000096_pt1 | contig 25706 bp, 27 predicted proteins | sample UWRJL028104C2_FD_180937 | JGI IMG/M metagenome (GOLD analysis project Ga0247737, IMG submission 180937) | Plant litter microbial communities from Arlington Agricultural Research Station in Wisconsin, United States - UWRJ-L028-104C-2 | ecosystem: Environmental > Terrestrial > Plant litter >...
CGAGATCGATGGCCGAGCGCTTCGCGGCGTTGCTGCAGACCTGCTCTGGCGCGACCGCGAGATGCGTCGCTTTCGCGCGGCGCGGCTGACGACGATGACGCCGAGGGAACTGCGGGCAACAAGCCGGCTTCAGCACCTGCTGTATCTCGCTGCGGGTTTCATCGCCGTTCCCGGATTCATCGTCGCGGTGCGAGTGGCGATTACGACCAACTTCGGAACACCGGGGCATGCGCCGGGTCCATACGGCGAATCGTGGCAGGCAGTTCCCATATTCGCGGCGGTGATATTGACCCTCGGGGCGATCTCACTTCTCATCAACAGTGCGACCCGCTCGCTCGGTGTGGTCGTGCTCTCGATATCCGCTCTTGTCATGAATTTTGTCTGCGTAACGAGCCTCAACGCCGTGAGCTACCAACTGTCGCGCTTCATCGCACTCTCGATCTATCAGATCTCAGGGCCATTCATGAATATCGCCATCTACTCGATCTTCCTCCCCGGCCCACTCCTCGTCGTCGCCTTCGCTCTCATCCTCGGCCGCATCCATCGCATCGAACGCAACCCCGACCAACCGAATGAAGCCGGAGCAGCTCAATGACCGACATCGACCCTGCCGACATCGAACTACCGCCGACCCGGCCGATCGACATGACCCCGCTGATCCGCGACATGGTGAACGCATTCCGAACAGTCGTCTGACTCTCGCGCGCGGACCACACCCGGCGTACCGTCACGCCCATGGAAGCCACACAAGAAGAACGCGCCAAGGTCGCCGAACTGGTGAAGGCCGCCGAGATCGGTCTGTTCACCACGATCAACGGTCACGGACAACTGGTGAGCCGGCCGCTCGCCGTACAGGAAGTGGAGTTCGACGGCGATCTGTGGTTCTTCACGCAGCATCCGAGCGACAAGACCGCCGAGATCGATGCGAATCCCGCGGTGAACGTCGCAATGGAGTCGGGCAAAGGCTATCTCTCGGTCGCGGGCACGGCCGAGATCGTGCTCGACAAAGCCAAGGTCGAAGAGCTCTGGACCAAGCGCGTCGAGGCCTGGTTCCCCGACGGACGGGAAGATCCGACCATCGCGCTCATCAAGGTGCACGCGGAGACCGCCGAGTACTGGTCGATGGATGAAGCGAAGCCGGTCGTGCTGTTCAAGGTGGCCAAGGCCTACGTCACCGGCGAGCAGCCCGACGTCGGAAGCAACAAGGTCGTCGAGCTGTAACCCAGTAGCCGCTCCATAGAATTGCGCGGTGTCCGTTCCCAAGATCCTGCTGTTCTACCGCTTCACCCCCCTCGCAGACCCTGAGGCGGTGCGGTTGTGGCAGCGCGACCTGTGCGAGTCCCTGAACCTCAGGGGACGCATCATCCTGTCTCCCGACGGGATCAATGCGACCGTCGGCGGCGAGCTCGCCGATGTGAAGAAGTATCTGCGCAAGACGCGGGAGTTCGGCCCGTTCCGTGACCTCGACGTCAAGTGGAGCGAGGGCACGGGCGACGACTTCCCCCGGCTCAGCGTGAAGGTACGCGACGAGCTGGTGAGCTTCGGCGCCCCGGGCGAACTGCAGGTCGACGAGCACGGTGTGGTCGGCGGCGGGCAGCACCTCAGCCCCGAGCAGCTGCACGAACTCGTCGCGACGAAACAGGTCACCTTCTTCGACGGACGCAACCGCATCGAGGCCGCCATCGGCAGATTTCAGGATGCCGTCGTGCCGGACGTCGACACCACGCGCGAGTTCGTGGCCGAGCTCGACAGCGGCAAGTACGACCACCTCAAAGACCAGCCGATCGTGACGTATTGCACCGGCGGCATCCGTTGTGAGGTGCTGAGCAGCCTCATGCGCAGCCGCGGCTTCGGCGAGGTCTATCAACTCGACGGCGGCATCGTCCGCTACGGCGAGACCTTCGGCGACGCGGGCCTGTGGCAGGGCTCGCTGTACGTGTTCGACCAGCGGATGTCGGTGCCATTCAGCCCGGACGCCGCCGTGGTCAGCACCTGCACCGTCTGCGCGGCACCGACCACACGCATCGAGAACTGTCGCGACCTGTCGTGCCGCGAGCAGTTCGTGGTCTGCGACGAGCACGCGGTCGGGGTCACCTGCGCGGTTCACGCCGCCTGAGCAGGTTCTCCGTCTCGTGCGCCATGATGGTGCGATGAGCATCGGCATCCTCACCTCCGGCGGCGACTGCCCCGGCCTGAACGCGGTCATCCGCGGCGCAGTCCTCAAGGGAACGCAGATCTACGAGAAGGAGTTCGTCGGCTTCCGCGACGGCTGGCGCGGGGTGGTCGAGGGCGACGCGATCCCGCTCGGGCGCAAGGAGATCCAGGGCATCGGCAAGCAGGGCGGCACCATCCTCGGCACCTCGCGCACCAACCCGTTCGCGGGCGAGGGCGGCGCGGAGGTCGTGCGCGAGAACATGGAGCGCCTCGGCGTGGACTCCCTCATCGCCATCGGCGGTGAGGGCACCCTGGCGGCCGCCAAGCGGCTGACGGATGCCGGCATCAAGATCGTGGGCGTGCCCAAGACGGTCGACAACGACCTCTCCGCCACCGACTACACGTTCGGCTTCGACACCGCCACCCAGATCGCCACCGACGCGATGGACCGCCTGCGCACCACGGGCGATTCGCACGGCCGCTGCATGGTCGCCGAGGTGATGGGCCGCCACGTCGGCTGGATCGCGCTGCACTCCGGCATGGCCGCCGGCGCGCACGCCATCCTGATCCCCGAGCAGAAGACCAGCATGGAGCAGATCTGCGAGTGGGTGGCCTCCGCCCGCGAGCGCGGCCGTGCTCCCCTCGTCGTCGTCGCGGAGGGCTTCCACCTCGACAGCATGGATGATGCCCATTCCGAGCGCGGACTCGACGCCTTCGGCCGCCCACGCCTCGGCGGCATCGGCGAGATGCTGGCGCCGGAGATCGAGGCCCGCACCGGCATCGAGACGCGCGCGACGACGCTCGGCCACATCCAGCGCGGCGGCACGCCGACCGCCTACGACCGCGTGCTAGCCACCCGCTACGGCATGGCCGCGGTCGACTCGGTCATCCACGCCCGCTGGGGTCGCATGGTGTCGCTGAGCGGCACGGCCATCACCCATGTCGCATTCGAGGATGCGCTCGGGCGCCTCAACACCGTGCCCCAGGCCCGGTACGACGAGGCCGCCATCCTCTTCGGCTGAGCGAGATTCGCTCCTGCCCGTCCCGTTCGCCCGTTTCCGCGCTCGTCCCTTCCGAAATGCAGGCGATTCGGGCGCCACGCCGCGGGAATGCGCCTCCGAACGGCGCGTCACCGAGAAATGCCTGCATTTCGGAAGTGGTGATGGGTGATGGGTGTGGGCACGGATCCACACTGAGTGACCGCGGGAGTAGCGTGACCGGCATGGTCCGCGCTCTCGTCGTCTCCGCATCCGCCGCCACCCTCACCGATGTTCCGGAGGAGGAGCTCGGCGACGGGGACGTCACCATCGACGTGGCGTATTCGAGCCTCAACTTCAAAGACGGCCTCGCCCTCGCCGGCCGTCCCGGCGTCGCCAAGATCGATCCGCTCATCGCCGGCATCGACCTGGTCGGCACCGTCAGGGCATCGGATGACCCGCGCTGGAGTCCCGGCGACGAGGTGCTGGTCAACGGCTGGGGCATCGGCGAGACGCACCACGGTGGGCTCGCGGAGCGGGCTCGCGTCAGCGGCGACTGGCTGGTCGCGCTGCCCGCCGGCATCTCCCCGCAGCAGGCCGCCGCGATCGGCACCGCCGGTTTCACGGCGATGCTCGCCGTGCTCGCGCTCGAGAGGGCAGGTGCGCTGGACGGCGATGTCCTCGTGACCGGGTCGGCGGGGGGTGTCGGCTCCGTCGCCATCACCCTGCTCGCGGCGCTCGGGCATCGTCCGATCGCCTCCACCGGTCGCCCCGAGCAGGCGGACTACCTGCGCTCGCTCGGCGCAGTGGATGTGGTCGACCGGCACCAGTTCGATGATCACGGCAAGCCGTTGCAGGGCCAGCGCTGGAGCGGGGCGATCGACTCGGTCGGCGGCGACACCCTCGCCAACGTGATCGCCCAGACGAACTACGGTGGCACCGTCGCGGCGTGCGGGCTTGCCGCCAGCGCCGACCTGCCCACGACGGTGCTGCCGTTCATCCTGCGCGGGGTCACCCTCGCCGGCATCAACTCTGTCTTCGCTCCCACCGCGCTGCGCGAGGAGGCCTGGCGACGCCTCGCCACCGACCTCGATCTAGGGCTGCTCGACGGGATGAGCACCACGATCGGCCTGCAGGATGCGCCGGCGCGGGCAGAGGACATCCTGGCCGGCCGGGTGCGTGGTCGCACCGTCGTCGACGTGCGCGCCTGAGCCCTGCTCGTTCGGTGAGTTGCATGTTCGCGTGGTCATCGGGACTCGAATAACCACTCGAACGTGCAACTCACCGGGTCGGGCAGACGGATGCTGGCACACTGAGGCGATGGGAACAGTTCTGCTGATCATCGGCGCGGTCTTCGTCGCGCTGGCCGCGCTCATCCACGTCTACATCTTCGTGTTGGAGAGCCTGCGCTGGCGGCGGCCGACCACCTGGAAGACCTTCGGCATCCGCGATCAGTCCGACGCGGACATCCTCGCCCCGATGGCCTACAACCAGGGGTTCTACAACCTGTTTCTCGCGATCGGCGCGGCGCTCGGCGTCATTCTGCTGCCGGGCATCGAGCCCGCGGGCCTCGCGCTGATCTTCCTCGCGGCGGGCAGCATGCTCGCCGCGGCACTGGTGCTGCTGCTCAGTGACAGCAGCAAGCTGCGCCCCGCGCTCATCCAGGGCGTCGCACCCCTGCTCGGCCTGCTGTTCACCGTGCTGGCCCTCGTCGCGGGGTAGCCCTCGCGCCGCGCAGCCCGTTCAGCCGACGGTGCCCGTTTGTGGCGGTTGTGCCCGCTCGAGCAGGAACAATCGCGACCAACGAGCACAATCTCGGGGGTGCGCGGCGCGGACGACGCGACCCGCCGGCTACTCCTAGGGGGTGGCGGATGCCGCGGCGCGGGCCGCAGCGGGCAGAGCCTCCACGATCCGGTCGACGACCGCCTCATCGTGCGCCGCCGAGACGAACCACGCCTCGAACACCGACGGGGGGAGCGACACCCCCTGCTCGAGCATGGAGTGGAAGAAGGCGGGGTAGCGGAAGGCATCCTGCGCCTTGACCTCGGCGTAGTTGCGCGGCGGGGTGGCCAGGAACGCGACGGAGAACAGGTTGCCGGCGTGCTGGATGCTGTGCGCGACACCCTCGGCGGTGAGCGCCAGACCGAGCTCCCGCGACAGCCGCTCGGCGGCGGTGTCCAGGGTGCGGTACACGGAGGCGTCGGCGAGTCGGAGCGTGGCGATTCCCGCCGCGACCGCGACCGGGTTCCCGCTGAGCGTTCCGGCCTGGTAGACCGGGCCGAGGGGGGCGAGCTGGTCCATGAGGTCGGCGCGGCCGCCGAGGGCTGCGAGCGGCATCCCCCCGCCGATGACCTTGCCGAAGGTGACCAGATCGGGATTCCAGCCGGCACCGTCGGGAACGACGCGGGCAGCCTCGAGGCCCCACCAGCCGGCGGGGCCGACGCGGAAACCGGTGAGCACCTCGTCGAGGATCAGCAGTGCACCGTTGTCCCGGGCGATTCCGGCGACCGCGCGGTTGAAGCCGCGGTCGGGGGTGACGATGCCCATGTTGGCCGGGGCCGCCTCGACGATCACCGCCGCGATGTCGGATCCGCGCTCGGCGAAGACCGCGCGCAGCGCGTCGAGGTCGTTGTACGGCAGCACCAGGGTCTGTGCGGCGGTCGCGGCGGTGACCCCCGCCGAGCCGGGCATGGCCAGCGTGGCGACGCCGGAGCCCGCCTCTGCCAGAAGCCCGTCGGAGTGCCCGTGGTAGTGCCCGGCGAACTTCACCAGCAGGTCGCGCCCGGTCGCGCCGCGCGCCAACCGGATGGCCGTCATCGTGGCCTCGGTGCCGGTGGAGACGAGGCGCAGCTTCTCGATCGGACGTTGATCGGCAACCGATACCCGCTCGCGAACGAGTTCGGCCAGTTCGGTCTCACCCGGGGTGCTCGCGCCGAAGGAGAGCCCGCGAGCCGCGGCATCCTGCACCGCCTTCACGACCGTGGGATGCGCGTGCCCCAGGATCGCCGGGCCCCAGGAGCTGACCAGGTCGATGTATTCGCGACCGTCGGCGTCGGTGACGAAGGCGCCCTTCGCGGAAACCAGGAAGCGTGGGGTGCCGCCGACCGAGCCGTAGCCGCGCACGGGCGAGTTGACCCCGCCGGGGATGGACTGCTTGGCCCGGGTGAACTGGTGCTCGTTGCCGCCCATCAGCGCAGCCACGCCGCGAGCTCGACGGCCCAGTAGGTGAGCACGGCGTCAGCGCCGGCCCGACGGATGCTGACCACCGATTCCTCGATCGCCCGGCGGCGGTCGATCCAGCCGTTCGCCGCCGCGGCCTCGATCATCGCGTACTCGCCCGAGACCTGGTAGGCCCAGACCGGAACGGGACTGGATGCTGCGGTGTCGGCGAGCACGTCGAGATAGCTCATGGCCGGCTTGACCATCACCACGTCGGCGCCCTGCTCCACGTCGAGTTCCACCTCGCGCAGACCCTCGCGGCGATTGCCGGGGTCGAGCTGATAGCTGCGGCGGTCGCCCTGCAGTGAGGAGTTGACCGCCTCACGGAACGGTCCGTAGAAGGCCGAGGCGTACTTCGCGGCGTAACCGAGTATGGCGGTTTCCTGGTATCCATGGGCATCGAGGGCGTCGCGCACCGCGGCGACCTGACCGTCCATCATGCCGCTGAGCCCGAGCAGCTGTGAACCCGATGCCGCCTGGATCACGGCCATCTCGCGGTAACGCTCGAGCGAGGCGTCATTGTCGATGCGCCCGTTCTCATCGAGCACACCGCAGTGGCCGTGGTCGGTGAACTCGTCGAGGCAGAGGTCCGTCTGCACGACGACGGCATCGCCGACCTCGTCTGCGACCAGACGGGTGGCGACGTTGAGGATGCCGTCGGCCTCCGTCGCGCAGCTCCCGGTGGCGTCTTTGTGCTCGGGGATGCCGAACAGCATCAGACCCCCGACGCCGGCCTCGGCGGCCTCGACCGCGGCACGGCGCAGGCTGTCGAGCGAGTGGTTGACCACGCCGGGCATCGACGAGATCGGCACGGGCGCGGTGAGCCCCTCGCGCACGAACATCGGCAGGATCAGCTGGGCGGGGTGCACCCGGGTCTCGCTCACCAGACGGCGCATCGCCGGGGTGGAGCGCAGACGGCGCGGGCGGATGATGGGACCAGAGGTCATTCTGCGTTAAGACCTTCCACGTGCTCGACCAGCCCCTCGACCAGCCCCGTTGCGGAGCGGATCTCGGCGATGACGTGCACGGTGAGCCCGGCGGCGCGGGCATCGAATGCGGTGCGCGGCCCGATGGCCGCGACGATGGTCTCCTCCGGCAGGGGCGCCAGCTGAGCTGCGACCTGCCGTGCGATGCTGCCCGAGGTGACCAGTACGGCACGGATGCGACCGGACGTGACATCCGCCGCAACGTAGTCCGCGACGGGCACACCCACGGTGCGATAAGCGGTGACGAATTCCACCTCGAGACCGCGTTCGCCGAGACCGGCGACCAGCGTGGGCTCGGCGATGTCGGACTGGGGAACCAGCACGCGGGTGTCGGAGGACTGCGCCGGCCACTCCTTGACCAGACCGCGAGCGGAATTGTCCCGCTCCGGCACGAAGTCGACCTGGTAGCCGGCAAGGGTGAGCGCGGCACTCGTGGTCTCACCGACGGCGGCGATGCGCGTGGTCGCGGGGACCACCACCTGCTGGCTGAGCAGTACGTCGACGGTCGTCGCGCTGGTGATGACCAGCCAGTCGAAGCCACCCCGTTCGAGACGGTTGAGCGCCGCGGACAGCTCGACCGCGTTCTCGGCGCTGGCGAAGTTGATCATGGGGGCGATCACCGGAATCGCGCCATAGGAGCGCAGGGAGGCGGCGACCCCGTCACCCCACTTGCCCCCGCGCGGCACGAGTACGCGCCATCCGGCCAGCGGCTTGTTCGTCGGCGTCATGCTGTGCCTCCGAGCGGGGCGAGCTCTGCGGCGCCGAGCCCCAGCAGCTCGCTGGCGACACGCTCACCGAGCTCTGCGGGGAGCAGCGCGCGCTCGGCGGGGCTGCCCTCGACGACGAGCGCGTGCGAGCTGCCCAGCCGCTCGGTGCCGTCGGGCGAATAGACCGTGGCGGTGAGGAAGAGCATGCCGTCGTCGGTGACTGCGGCGGCACCGATCGGGGCCGCGCAGCCGGCCTCGAGCTGTGCGAGCACCGATCGTTCGGCGAGCACCGACAGCCGGGTCGACGGATGATCGAGCGACTTCAGCACCGCGGAGAGGTCTGAGCCGTGGTCGTTGCGCACCTCGATGGCGAGCGCACCCTGGCCGGGCGCGGTCGGCCACTCTGACAGCTCGAGGAACTCGCTGACGGCGTCGAGGCGCCCCAGGCGGTCGAGACCGGCGACGGCGAGCACCACGGCATCCAGATCGGCATCCGGTCCGAACACACGGGCGAGCCGGGTGTCGACATTGCCGCGGATGTCGACGACCTCGAGATCCGGGCGATGCTCGAGGAGTTGGGCGACGCGACGCGGCGAGCCGGTGCCGACGCGGGCTCCCTCGGGCAGCGTGTCGAGGGTGAGCTCGTCGCGGGCGCAGAGGGCATCGCGTGGGTCGGCGCGGCGCGGGACGGCGCCGATGCGCAGCCCCGGGTAGTCGTCGGTCGGCAGGTCTTTGAGGGAGTGGACGACCATGTCGCACTGCCCGTCGAGCAGGAACTCGCGGAGTGCGCTGGCGAATACGCCGGTGCCGCCGAGGCTCGCCAACGACGCGGTGGAGTGGTCGCCTTCGGTGCTCACGGCCACGAGTTCGACCTCGCGCCCGCTGGACTTGCGCACGGCGTCGGCGATCTGGCCGGACTGTGCCAGGGCGAGGGCGCTGCCCCGCGTTCCGATTCTGATGGCGCCGGTCACGGAGCAACCCCGGCGATCGCGGGCGCGAAGCCGAGCCGCACGTTCTCGCAGCATCCCGACCGGCAGACGTCGTACCAGGGCCCGAGCGAGGTGAGTGCGGGGCGATCCTCGACGGCGGTGCCGTTACGCCGCTCGAGCACGAGGTCGACCAGCCCCGAGACGAAGGCCGCGTGCACGCCGGGGGTGGGCACGCGCACGGCGAACACCCCGACCTCCTCTGCGGTCTCCATCGCTTCGGTGTCGAGGTCCCACTTGACCTCCATGTGGTCGCTGATGAAGCCCAGAGGCACGATGACGACCGCGCGGATGCCGTCCCCCGCCAGCTCGCGGATCGAGTCGTTCACGTCGGGCTCCAGCCACGGCATGCTCGGCGGACCGGAGCGGGATTGGTAGACGAGCGAGTGCCCCGGCACCCCGGCATCCGGCAGTGCTGCGGGATCGGATGCCGTCGGCCGGGTGGCGGCGGCCATGACGACCTCGGCCACGGCCAGGTGCTGGGCGGCATAGGCGCCGCCCGCACCGAAGTGCCGGAACTCCGGGCCACTCTTGGCCGCGTCGCTCGACGGAATCGAGTGGGTGGAGAACAGAACGTGGGTCTCGGCGGGGGTGATCCCGCGCGCCTCGACCTGTGCGAGGCCGGCGCGCAGCCCCTCGATGAACGGCTCGACGAAGCCGGGGTGGTCGAAGAACTGGCGCACCTTGTCGATCTCCAGCGTGCCCGTAAGGCCGGTGTCGGCCAGCGCCTGGGCATAGTCTTCGCGATACTGGCGGCAGCTGGAGTACGAGCTGTAGGCGCTGGTGCCGATTGCGATCAGCTTGCGGAAGCCGCGGGCATCCGCGTCGAGCAGCGCATCCTTCAGGTACGGGTCCCAGTTGCGGTTGCCCCAGAGCACCGGCAGGTCGATGCCGCGCTTGGCGAGCTCCGCCTCGAGCGCGGCCTTGAGTTCGCGGTTCTGGTCGTTGATCGGGCTGACCCCGCCGAAAGCGCGGTAGTGGTGGGCGACCTCTTCGAGGCGCTCCTCGGGGATGCCGCGGCCACGCGTGACATTCCGAAGGAACGGGATGACGTCATCCTGCCCCTCGGGACCACCGAAGCTCGCGAGCAGGATGGCGTCGTATGCGGTCGGTTCGGAGACATACTCAGGGCCATCGGCCGCTGCGGGGGTGGCCGCCAGGATCTTCGGAACAGCATCGATGGTCACGCCAGCACCTCGGAGATCTGCTCGAGGCTGATGCGCCGCCCGGTGTAGAACGGGACCTCTTCGCGCACGTGGCGGCGGGCATCCGTCTGCCGCAGGTGGCGCATGAGGTCGACCAGGTCGACGAGCTCCGGGGCCTCGAGGGCGAGGATCCACTCGTAGTCGCCGAGGGCGAAGGATGCCACGGTGTTGGCGAGCACCTGGCGGTACTCGCTGCCCTTGCGCCCATGCTCGCCGAGCATCCCGCGGCGCTCGTCGTCGGGCAGCAGGTACCACTCGTATGAACGCACGAAGGGATAGACGGTGACCCACGCCTCCGGCTCCTTGCCGCGCATGAACGACGGCAGGTGGTTGGCGCTGAACTCGGCGTCGCGGTGCACGCCCATCGCGTTCCAGGTCGGCAGCAGGTTCTTCAGCTGCGTGCTGCGGCGCAGTTCGCGCAGTGCCCACTGCAGGTCTTCGGGCGCTCCACCGTGAAGCCAGACCATGAGGTCGGCGTCGGCGCGCAGGGAGGACACGTCGTAGAACCCCCGCACCGTGACGCCACGCGCCTCGATGGAGGCGACCGCTGCGCTCAGCGAGTCGGGGTCGGAAATACTCGGGACGTGGGGATCGCGGCGGAAAACCGCCCACAGTGTGTAGCCGCTCGGAGTCGGCGTGCTGGTCATGACTTCAATCATCCCCCGCTGTCCTGTGAGAACAAAAACACGGGATGCTCCGCGCCCGCGTCAGTCGTGTCGACGCACCGCCGCGAACACCAGGCCGCCGATCGCCAGAGCTGCCGCCCCCGCTCCGGCGAGCCACGGCGCCGGATTCTTCTGGAAGGACTTCACTGCCCGCTTGCGCGCGTGATCGATGCGCTTCGGCACGTTCAGTTTCTGCTCGATCGCGTCGAGCGTCTGCGCCAGCTCTTCGCGCGCGGTGATGATCTGGGTCTCGAGGGGTACTTCGCTCACGGGGTCTCTCGCTTTCCGATGCCCTTGATGGCGTTGACGTCTTTCTTGACGCTGTCGATCGTCTCGTGGGGCACGGGCGCGCCGCGCTTGAGCTGCGAGACACCGATCAGCACCAGAATCAGGATGACCACGAGCAAGCAGCCCGCGACGATCAGTGCGGCCAGCCAGGGCGCGACGATGGTGGCGAAGCCCAACACGGCGGCCGTGATGAGCACGGCCAGCAGGAAGAACGCCAGCAGCGCCGCGAAGACCAGCAGACCTATGCCGATTCCGGCATGTTTCAGCTTGCTGACCAGCTCGAGCTTGAGTCGTTCCAGCTCTTCTTTGGCGAGGTTGATCAGCAGCCGGGGCAGCTCGGCGACCAGGCCGACGAGCGACTTCTTGTGCGGTGCGGTATCACTCACGAGCGACTACTCCGCGGTCGTGGACTTGGAGGTGGACTGCGCGGTGGTGCTCTGCGGGCTGGTGGGCTGGGTCTTCTTCGCTCCGGTCTTGCCGGCGACCGAGGAGACGACCTTCTTGGCACCATCACCGAGGAACTCGGCGACCTCCGGCGCCTTCTCCTTGGCGAAGTCCTCCGCCTGATGCACCTGCTTCTGCACCCGGGGGTCGTGCCAGAGCTTCTCGGCCTGCGCCTTGATCTGCTCATACCGTCCGCGCCCGGCGCGGGCGCCCAGAACGTAACCGATCGCGATACCGACTAGAAGAACTACTTTTCCTCGCATGCTTCACTCCAGTACGTCGTGCCCAGGGCGCGCTGTGGCCGGGTCTTGCCCTTACAGTAGCCCCACGCTTCTACGGTTCCAGTGCTCCCAGCATACGTTCAGCTTCTCGGCGAGCGGTAGCGATCACCGCGGCCAATCCGGTGCCGGAGACGGCCTCACCGACGATGGTGACTCCCTCACGGGGTGCCGGCCTCCCGGGCACCGGCGTCCACTCGACCACATCTGACCCGAGCACCGCGTCCGGGGCGATCCGCACCCCGAGCAGACTTTCGGCATCCCGCCGCGCCCGCTCCTCGATATCTCCGGGAAAGGGCGCGTTGTACGACAGCCGCAGCACGTGCCGGTGCGCCGGCAGGGTTGCCGCGAGCCAGGGCCACTTGGCGGTGGAGTGGGTGAGCGCCTTCGCGGCAATCCCCTCCGCACCCGCGGCCACCAGCATCCCGGTGCCGCGCGGGGCCACATCCAGTTCAGGAGCGTCGAGCACGAGCGTGACCAGGGCGACGGATGCCGCGGCCGCAGGCTCCAGCGTGGTGGCGAGCACCACGTGGTCGGCGCCGACCCACTCGCCGTCCGCGAGGGTCACCCCGTTACGCTCGACGGATGCCACGGGGCTGTTCAGCCGCACCTGCACCCCGCGCCGTTCCGCGTCCAGCCCGAGTCGTGCGACCAGGTACGCGATGCCGCCCCGGATGCCGGAGACGGCGCTGCCGGCGCGGGAGGTTCCGCGCAACGAGCGCACGGCGGCCGACAGCGACCCCGTGGAGAGCAGCTCGGTGCGCAGGCCGGGGGCGACGACATCCACATCCAGTTCGTCGGGGTGCTTCGAGTGGATGCCCTGCACGACCGGGGCGACCAGGTCATCGAGCACCCGACGGCCCATGCGCTGGCGCACCAGCGCGCCGAGGTTGCGCTGCTTGGATCCGCGGAAGCCGAGCATCAGCGTGTCGAGCTGGGCGCGGAAGGCGCCGCGGTAGCCGATGATCTTCACCACGTCTTCGGCCAGCGGTGTGCCCGGGATGCCGAGCAGGCTGGTCGCGGGAAGCGTCACCGGGTGGCCGTGGCTGGGCTGCAACCAGGCGCCGCCCTCGCGCGGCTGCTCTACCGGAGCACCGATCTCGGCGGCGATCTTCGCGACGGTGCCGCGGCGGGTAGCGAAGCTCTCGGCGCCGGCGTCGAGCTCGATTCCGGCGACGGTGTGGAAGACGGCCTTGCCCCCGAGCCGGTCGCTCGCCTCGAGGAGGGTGACGCGCATCCCGCCCGCGGCGAGGTCGCGGGCGATGACGATGCCGGCGACGCCACCGCCGACGACGACCGCGGTGGGGCGGGCATCCTCGCCGTAACGACCCGGGGCGGGGCGCTTGTCGGTAAAACCGTTCGGGTCTGTCATGACTGACCGTGAGCCAGCTCGACGATGCGGGTCAGCACCGCGGGGTCGGTCTCGGGCGGAACGCCGTGGCCGAGGTTGAGCACGTGCGCGGGGGCCGACCTGCCGCGCTCGATCACGTCGAGCACGTGCGCCTTCAGCACCGGCCACGGGGCGGCGAGCAGCGCGGGATTGATGTTGCCCTGCACCGGGATGTCGCCGCCGAGCCTGCGCACACCCTCATCGAGCGGGATGCGGTCGTCGACGCCCATCACGTCGACGCCGATGGCGCGCATCGACGGGAGCAGCTCTGCGGTGCCGACACCGAAGTGCACCACCGGCACGGGGAGATCTTTCACGTGCGCGATGGCGCGGGCAGAGTACGGCGCGACGTGCGCCTCGTAGTCGGCGACGGTGAGCGAGCCGACCCAGGAGTCGAACAACTGCACCGCGCTGGCGCCGGCCAGCACCTGAGCACGGAGGAAGGCACCGGTGACGTCGGCCGCCCAGCTGAGCAGGGCATCCCAGGTCTCGGGGTCGGAGTGCATCAGGGTGCGGGCACGCAGGTGGTCCTTGGACGGTCCGCCCTCCACGAGATAGGCGGCGAGCGTGAACGGAGCGCCGGCGAACCCGATCAACGGAGTCGACCCGAGCTGGGCGACCGTGCGAGCCACCCCGGCGGCGATCGGCGCCAGGGCATCGGGTTCGAGGGGGGCGAGAGCCGCGACATCCGCTGCGCTGCGAATCGGCTCGGCCAGCACGGGACCGCGACCGGGCACAATGTCGACGTCGACCCCGGCGAGCTTGATCGGCACCACGATGTCGCTGAAGAAGATGCCCGCGTCGACCCCGTGCCGGCGCACCGGCTGCAGGGTGATCTCGCTGGCGAGCTCGGGATCGAGGCACGCGTCGAGCATCTTGGTGCCGACGCGCAGTTCGCGATACTCGGGCAGCGAGCGGCCCGCCTGCCGCATGAACCAGACCGGGAGGGTCTCAGGGCGGTCACCGCGATACGCACGGATGAGCGGGGAGTCGGCCGTACGACCGTCGAGAAGGGGATGGTCGACTGGCAAATTCACCCACTAAGTATGCGTGAGTGCATGCTGGACGCGGGCTTCGCACCAAGAATCGCGGCGTAGAGTAATTCGGTGCTCCTCTGTCTCACCGCCAGCCACCGCAACGCGAGCTTCGACCTGCTCGAGAAGTTGTCCATCGGTGCACCCGGCGCGGCGACCGAGCTCGTCGAGACCAGCGATTTCGTGAGCGGTGCCGTCGTGCTCGCCACCTGCAATCGTTTCGAGGCCTATCTCGACATCGACGAACCGCTCACCGGTGCGAATGCCGTGGCCGTGGAGACCGTCGTGCGCGTGGTGAGTGAGGCAAGCGGCGTGGAGCCAAGCGACATGCACGACTCCGTGCGCGTGGTCACCGGCGACGAGGTCGCCCGGCACCTGTTCGCCGTCTCGTCGGGACTCGAGTCGGTCATCCTCGGCGAGGATGAGATCTCGGGCCAGGTGCGTCGAGCCCTCGAGGCCGCCCGCACGGCCGGCACCACCTCGTCCCAGCTCGAGCGGCTGTTCCAGAAGGCGTCGCAGACGTCCCGCGGCGTCAAGAACCAGACCGCGATCGGCGGTGCCGGGCGTTCGCTCGTGCGGCTCGCCCTCGAGCTCACCTCCAGCCGCGTCGCCGACTGGGCCGAGGAGAGCATCCTGGTCGTCGGTACCGGCCAGTACGCCGCGACCACCCTCGCCGCCCTGCGCGACCGTGGTGCCGCGCAGATCACCGTCTTCTCCCCCTCGGGCCGAGCGCAGGCATTCGCCCTCAAGCACGGCGTCACCGCCACCACGTCGCTGGTCGACGGACTCACCGGGGCCAGCATCGTGATCACCTGCACCTCGTCGGAGACGCCGGTCGTCACCCCCGCGCTGTTCGTGGCGGGGCCCCGCCGCGTTGTCATCGACCTCGGGCTGCCGCGCAACGTCGACCCCGCCGTGTCGAGCATCGACGGTGTCGAACTGCTCGACCTCGAGACCATCAGCATTCACGCCCCGCTCGAAGAGCTGACCGCGGCGGATGATGCGCGCGCCATCGTCAGCGAGGCTGCGAACGAGTTCGCGGCCGGTGCCGCCGAGAAGCAGCTCGCCCCGGCGATCGTCGCTCTGCGCACCCACATCTTCGAACTCCTCGATGCGGAGATCGCCCGCGCCCGCAAGCGCGGCGACGCGGACGGCAGCACCGAGGCGGCGCTCCGCCACCTCGCGGGGGTGCTGCTGCACACCCCGTCGATCCGGGCCCGCGAGCTCGCGCGCGCCGGCTCGGCCCAGTCCTTCACCGCCGCCGTCACCGCGCTGTTCGGCATCGAGGTCGCGCCCGCCGCGGCTGCCGAAGCGGTGGACGATGCCACGCCCGACGAACTGCTGGCGTAGGTCTCTGTAGCGCCGGCGCCCCGCGCACGGCACCCGCGCATCCCTGCTCCGCGCTCTCGGCTCCCCTCCCCGCTCTCGGCTCTCGGCTCTCGGCTCTCGGCTCTCGGCTCTCGGCTCTCGGCTCTCGGCAGCCACCGTTGTGCAGGATCACCTGCACAACGGTCCGCGAGTTGTCACTCGAGCACCGATTTCGCGCTCAAACAGGTCCTCGAGTGACAACTCGCCCCGGGGAAGCCGACCATCTCCCCGTTGCACAGGCCGTGCTGAACAACGGAGGGGCGACCCCACGCTGGCTCCCGTTGCACAGGCCGTGCTGAACAACCGAGGGGCGACGTCGCGCTTGCCCCGTTGCACAGCCCGTGCTGAATAACGGGAGTCGGCGACGCGGCGTGACGAACGGATGCCCGCCCCTCCCCCGCGGGGGAGGGGCGGGCATCCGCTGACTAACTAATGGGATCAGGCAGAGCGGCGGCGGCTCCAGACGAGCAGCCCGCCTCCCAGCAGCAGGAGCAGCGCCGAACCGCCGAGGTAGAGCGGCATTCCGCTGAACCCGGTGGACGCGAGCGTGCCGGGGTCACCGATCGCGAGCGTGGTCAGCTGCCCGCAGTCGGTGGGTGCCGACGCGATTCGAACCGGGAAGACGCTCTGCCCGTCGATAACATCGCCCTCCGGTGCGGTCGCCACCACGGTGTACGCCCCAGGGGCGAACGTGGTGCGAGCGGCCGTGAGCACCTGGCTACCGATGGAGTAGGTGACTCCGTCGGTCGGGTCGATCGTGATCGCGCCGTTGGTGGGATTGACACCACAGGCCGGGTCGATGTGACCGACGGCCGCGGAGAGGAAAGCCAGCGTGGGCACATCACAACTGATGGCCTCGTTGATCACCGTCCGCGTCCAGCTCGTCACTCCGGTGAGGATCACACCCGGGTTTGCGGTCGCGGTGACCTCGTAGGTTCCGGGAACGACGGGCGTCGTGGTCGAGGTGACCGCGATGTCGGCGCCGCCGGCGAGCGGGTGGATGCTGTAGCTCACGCCCTCGACGGGTACCACGGTGATGTAGCCCGAGATCACGCCATCGGGGTTCTCGGTGTCACAGACCTGCGGCACGGCTTCGGGGTCGCCCTCCACCTTCACGGTCGGGCACTCGACATACGCACCGACGTTGCCCTTGTAGACGACCGTCTGGTCGTCACCGGCGAAGTGCTTGCCCTCGGCCGGCGTCGCGGTGACCGTGTATGCGCCGGTCTTGTCGTCGAAGACCGTCGTGTAGAGGACGCCCTCGGTGACTGCCGGGGTGACGCTGCCATAGGTTCCGCAGGCACCGGTCTTCACCAGCTCGGGCGCGACGGGAGTCACCTCGCCGAAGCAGTCGAGCGGCGACAGCATCGCGGTGTAGCCCGGGGTGGTTGATGAGAAGCCGAGGGTGTTGAGGAAGTCCTCCCACAGCTGGGGCCCATCGATGGTCGCGGTCGGCACGATGTAGTGGAGGCGGTGCACGTAGACGTCACCCTGGCCACAGGTCACCGGAGCCGTGAACGGGTATGTGCCCGCCTTGTCCACGAACAGATAGTTGGCGGTGTCGAGCGTCTGCGGCCAGGTCGCGTCGGTGGTGTAGTTCCACGTGACCAGGCTGATGTAGAGCGGGGTGCACAGCGCGCCGGACACGGAGCCCGGATCGGTCACGGTGATAGAGCCGCTGTTGTCAGCCTTGTTGTAGACGTAGCTGATCCCGTTGTCAGGGATGCAGGCGGCGGCCGGTTCCGCCGGGGGCGACTGCGGTGCAGCCTTCTCGGAAGATGGCGTCACCACACTCGCCTCGGGAGCGGCAGGAGCCTCGGCAGCTGCGGCCGGAGCGACCTCGGTGGCAACCTGAGATGCAGGAGCTTCGGATGCCGCAGCCTCGTCGACGGGGGCGGCGGGCGTCTGCGCTTCGGTCGTAACCGCCGTGGTGGTTGTGTCCGCATCGTCGGCGGATGCCGACGTCACGAGTCCGCCGGCGACGAGCACGAGCGCGATCGCGGCTGCTGCCGCGGTGCCGATGGCTGTTCGGGCCGTGGCCGCGCCGATGCGGCGGCGGGATGTTGCGCGGGAGTGTGACGGGGAGTGCTGGATTCGCTGGGTGGGCGACATGAGGTTCTTCCTCTGACTCAGTTATTCGGGTTCGGGTTGAGTTGGAGCTGGGATGACTACTCGGAATCGTGTCTTCGTCTGCGCAGGACGAGCAGCCCGGCACAGACCAGAAGCACCACCGAGGCGCCGAGCAGCACGCCGGAGGTGGTGCCTTCGGGGCTGGCGAACGCGAGGAATCGCTCCGCACCGATGTCGGGTACGGGGGCAGCGATGACGCTCAGGATGCTGTGCACGGGGGTGCTCCTCGGGGAGACGGAACATCCCCTGAAGTGAGCAGAACGGCATATCGGAACGCTTCGGGTGCGCGCCGATATGTCGCCCTGCAGACGCCGGGGGACGTCGTGGCTGGGTAGCCGGATTCGGGTATTACGGATGGGTGGTTCGGGTTCTACGGGTGAATCGGGTAACGATCGGAAGGTCGGGTTTCGGGTCCGGTGCCTTTCGATCTACCGGAACACTACCAGTCCGCATTATGGGGGACACAGTCCCCATAAAAGGGGACACGAGCGCAGACTAGTGAACGTACTCCAGGATGTCCCGCCCGACCGCGCGCATCGCCTCCAGCACGCGCAACCGGGTGGTCAGGTCGGTGTCGTCGAAGCGCACCGTGACGGCGTAGGCGACACCGGCCCGCGGCCCACTGAGCACCGCTGCCTCCGACCGCACCCCGGCATCCGTCCCCGTGGCGTTGATGAGCTGGATGCCGTGGTCGGCCAAGCGGTGCGACAACGGGTCGAGACCGAAAGCGCTCGCCACCATCGAGAGGTCCGTCCCGTTGGAGAGCCAGCCGAGTACCCGGTGGCTGGTGACATGATCGACGACCTCACCGCGGGAGAGTGCGGCGAACAGGCGCGCCAACTCGCGGGTGGATCCGATCGAGAGCTGCGGCGCGTCATCCGGCCCTCGCCCGGTGCGGGCGAGGTCGAGCAGCGCGGTGCGGGTGAGGCCCAGCGACTCCGCCCTGGCGCGAACGGCGTCGAGCCCCACCTGGCGCAGCAGCACATTGGTGGCGAGGTTGTCGCGGCTGGATCCGACCAGCGCGGCGAGGTCGGTGACGGGCAATGCGGGAGCCTGCAGATGCTGCCAGATGCCGGCGTTGGCCACGGCATCCCCGGGCGTCTTGTCGAGGATGCCGAAGCCGGCGAAGTCCCGCGCCGTGATGCGCGCGGCCACCTCGACCAGCAGCAACACAGTGCCGAGGCCGGCGGTGGGCAGTGCTACTCGATCGTCGATGGCGACCAGCGCGTCGTCATCCGGTGCCCCCAGGTCGAAGACGTGCGCCGACACGGTCGCGCCCGAGTAGGCGAGCTTGCCGAGGGCACGGAAGCTGCCCGAGAAGTCGGGGGCCTCCGCCGGTGCGCGGTGGCGCGCCATGCGAACGGCGCGCAGGGCTGCGCGCCGTTCGTTGCCGGGCGAGTCGACGCTCATCCGGCGGTTACCAGATCGTCACGCGCTCCGCGGGATCGAGCCAGAGCTTGTCGTCTGGCGTCACGCCGAAGGTCGCGTAGAACTCGTCGATGTTGCGCACGATCTGGTTGCAGCGGAACTCGCCGGGCGCGTGCGGGTCGATCGAGATGAGGCGGATCGCCTCCTCGTCGCGCAGCTTCGCCTGCCAGGTCTGCGCCCAGGAGAGGAAGAAGCGCTCTGCGCCGGTGAGGCCATCGATCACCGGCGGCTCCTCGCCCTGCAGCGAGATGAGATAGGCCTTCCAGGCGATCGAGAGGCCGCCGAGGTCACCGATGTTCTCGCCGATGGTGAGCGCACCGTTCACGTGGTGGTCGGGCACCTGCTGCGGTGCCAGAGCGCTGTACTGCGAGATGAGGGATGCCGTCAGCTTCTCGAACGCGATCCGGTCTTCCTCGGTCCACCAGTCGATGAGCAGTCCGTCGCCGTCGTACTTGGAGCCCTGATCGTCGAATCCGTGCCCGATCTCATGGCCGATCACCGCGCCGATCGCGCCGTAGTTGGCCGCCGCCTCGCGCTGCTCGTCGAAGAACGGAAACTGCAGGATCGCCGCCGGGAAGACGATCTCGTTGAAACCGGGGTTGTAATACGCGTTGATCGTCTGCGGGGTCATGAACCACTCGTCGCGGTCGAGCGGCTTGCCGATCTTGCCGAGCTCACGCTGGAACTCGAATTCGCTGGTGGCGCGGATGTTGCCGATCAGGTCGTCGACGCTGAGGTCGAGCGTCGAGTAGTCGCGCCACGTCACCGGGTAGCCGATCTTCGGCGCGAACTTGTGCAGCTTCTCCAGCGCGCGGGTTCGTGTGGTCTCGGTCATCCAGGTCAGTCCGGTGATGCTCTGCCGGTACGCCTCGATCAGGTTGTCGACGAGCACGTCCATCGCCGTCTTCGCACTCTCCGGGAAGTGCTGTTCGACGTAGATGCGGCCGACCGCCTCGCCCATCACTCCCTCGACCAGTGACACCCCGCGCTTCCACCGGGCCCGCAGCTCGGGGGTGCCGGTGAGCGTCTTGCCGTAGAAGTCGAAGTTCGCCTGCACGAAACCCTCGGAGAGGTATGCGGCGGACGAACGGATGACCTGCCAGCGCAGCCAGTCCGTCCACTTCTCGAGGTTGCCGGCATTCAATGCCGTAGCGACGCCCACCAGGAAGGAGGGCTGGCGCAGAACCAGCTCGTCGAAGGAGCCTGCCGGGGCGTCGAGCGCCACCAGCCAGCCGTTGAGGTCGGGGCCGTTGTTCGCCGCCGCGGTGTCGAGCACGGCGTTCCAGGTGGTGAGGTTGTAGGTCTTCTCGCTGTCCCGGCTGGCGACGTTGTCCCAGTGCGCGGCGGCGATGGTCGTCTCGAGCTCGAACACGCGCTGGGCGCGAGCCGCGGCATCCGGCACCTCGGCGAGGGTGAACATGCGCTCGAGGTAGGCCACGTAGGCGGTGCGAATGTCGGCGAACTTGTCTTCGCGGTAGTAGCTCTCGTCGGGCAGCCCGATGCCGCCCTGCTCGAACAGGGCGATGTACCGGTCGGGCTGGCCCGGATCGTTGTCGATGTAGAGCTGGAAGAAGCCGGCGACGCCCTGGCGCTCGAGACGGCCGAGGGTGCTGAGCAAGGTGGGGATGTCGCTGATCTCGTCCACCTCGGCGAGGGCCGGACGCAGCGGCTCGGCCCCGAGCAGGTTGATGCGCTGCTCGTCCATGAAGCTGGCGTAGAGGTCGCCGAACTTGCGCCGCTCGGTGCCCGCGTCGGCACCGCGCGACTCCTCGATGATCTCGCGCACCGCCTTCTCCGACTCCTCCGCGAGGCGGTAGAACGAGCCGTAACGCGCCTTGTCCGAGGGGATCTCAGTGCGGGCGAGCCACTTGCCGTTGACGTGCCGGTAGAGGTCGTCTTGAGGCCGGATGCCCTCGTCGAGTTCGTCGATCAGAATTCCGGCTGAGAGGGGGGCGTCGGTGCTCATGGTGTTCAAGCCTAGATGCTGGTCGCGGTCGGCCGGCCGAGAATTTCGCGCGGGGGTGCCACCGTGTTGCCCGCGAAGTAGCGGCTGGTGAAGGTCTCGCCGGGGGCAGGTTGACCGTCGAGCAGCTCGAGCACCGCGCGACCGGCAGCACGGCCCTTCTCGAACGCGGGCTGGACGCGCGTGGTGAGTTCCAGCGGTGCGATGCCGTCGAGTCGCACCCCGTCGAAGCCGACCACACTCAGGTCGTCGGGTACGAGCATCCCGAGCTCCTCGGCGGCGCGGATGACACCCACCGCCAGCAGGTCGCTCTGGGCGATGATCGCGGTCGGCGGGGTCGGCGAGCGCAGCAGTTCGAGGGCGGCGGCGGTGCCCTCCTCGATGAAGCTGCCGCCGGCGACCCAGCCGCCGGCGCCGGGGAAGACGTCATGCACGCCGAGGATGCGCTGCGACGCGGTCCAGCCGGTGCTCGCGGTGACCCGTTCGGCAGTGAGCTCACCCCGCGTGCGGGCAGGGTCGAGCGGGAGGGTGACCATCGCCACGCGCTCATGGCCGGCGTCCTTGAGTACCGTCGCGAGCATCCTGCTGCCCTCCCGGTTGTCGAGGTCGATCGCGACGACCCCCTCGCGGTGCTCGGCCTCGATCGCGACGATCGGGATGCCGCGGTGGCGCAGCGTCTCCACCGACTCACTCAGCCGTGTGCTGCAGCCGATCAGCACTACCGCGTCGACGGGCGCGGTGTCGACTCCGCCGGAGGACTTGCCGGTCTCGGTGAGGAGGAGCAGGCTCGCCCCGTCCCGACCGGAGCCGGTGGCGTCGGCCAGACCGTCGAGCATGGCGATGTTGATGGGGTCGCGGAAGGCATCGCGCAGACGATCCTCGATCACGACGCCGATAATCCCCGACCTGCCGCGCCGCAGCGAGCGGGCGCGCGGGTCGGGGCCGGCGTAGTTGAGTTCGGCAGCGGCCGCCAGCACCTTGGCGCGGGTCGCATCGGAGACGGGGCCAGAACCGCTGAAGGCGAGGGATGCCGTGGACGCCGAGACTCCGGCTCGCGCGGCGACCGCGGCCAGATTCGGTCGCGTGCCTCCGCTCGCAGGTCTTGCCCGGTCATCCATGAGTCGGTAGCCTAATCGAATCGATTTGATCGAATCGATTCGACCACCTTTCCACCTCGCTCGCCAGGATCACCATGACCACCACCACCACCACCACCCTTTCCCGCCGACAGGTGCTCAACTGGCGCAACGCGCTGTTCGCGATCTTCGCGCTCTGCGGGCTGTCCATGGCGAGCTGGGCGGCGCGCATCCCGGCCGTGCGGGTGGCGCTCGATGCGAGTCCGTCACAGATCGGCATCCTGCTGTTCGGCATCGCTGCGGGCTCCATCGTCGGCCTGCTCGCCTCGAGCCACATCATCGCCCGCTTCGGCGCGAGGCACACCATCGTCGGCGTGCTCACCACCGGTGCCGTCGGATTCGCTCTCGCCGGCTTCGGCGCGACGGTGAGCCCCAACTTCGCGGTGATCGAGATCGGCCTGATCATCTTCGGGGTCTGCTTCTCGATCTGCGACGTGGCGATGAACCTCCAGGGCGCGGTCAACGAACGCGCGCTCGGGCGGTCGATCATGCCGATCTTCCACGCCTTCTTCAGCTTCGGCACCATCGTCGGAGCGGGCCTCGGCGCCCTGGCCGAGCTCATCCACCTGCCGATCGCGGTACACCTGGGCATCATCGCCGCCATTCTGTTCGGTGGCTCGATCATCTCGGTGCGCTACCTGCAGTCGGAGCACATCGCCGACGACCAGGCCACGACCACCGAGGACCACCACGCGAAGACCTGGCGCGGTCGACTCAGCATCTGGCGTGACCCGCGCACCCTGCTGATCGGTCTGATCGTGCTCGGCATGGCCTTCGCCGAGGGGTCCGCCAACGACTGGCTCGCCCTCGCGATGGTCGACGGTCACGGAACGAGCAAACCCACCGGCGCTCTCATCTTCGGCGTCTTCGTCACCGCGATGACCGTCGGCCGGCTGGCCGGAGTGGGTCTGCTCGACCGGTGGGGCCGGGTGCCGGTGTTGCGCGGGTCCGCCGTACTGGCCGCGATCGGCCTCGCCATGGTGATCTTCGTACCCACGCTGTGGATCTCCATCGTCGGCGTCGTGTTCTGGGGCCTCGGGGCCTCGCTCGGCTTCCCGGTCGGGATGTCTGCCGCCGCCGATGACCCGAAGACCGCCGCCGCACGCGTGAGCGCCGTCGCCACCATCGGGTACTTCGCCTTCCTCGTCGGACCTCCGGTGATCGGGTTCCTCGCCGATCACGTCGGCCTGCTGCACGCCCTCACCGTGGTGCTCGTTCTCGTCGCCGTAGCCGGGGCGGCCTCGGGCGCGGCCCGCGAGCGCGGCACCCGCCGGCCCGCCGAGCTCACCACGGACGACCCGGCCGACGCTCTGTAGTTCGGGGCTCGCTGCTCGGGCCCGCAGGTCGGGGCTCGCCTCACCATGCGCGCGAGTTGTCACAGATGCACCTCTTTCCCGACGAAACAGGTACACCAGTGACAACTCGCCTTCGGTTTTTCAGGCACTGCTGAGAAACGGAGAGGATGACGGCACCGCGACGCTCCACGGCACACCGCCCGGCTAGGCTCATCGGGTGCGTCTCGTCATTGCCCGGTGTTCCGTCGACTACGCCGGAAGGCTCAGCGCGCATCTGCCGCTCGCCACCCGGCTCCTCATGCTCAAGGCCGACGGCAGCGTGCTCGTGCACTCCGACTCGCTCAGCTACAAGCCGCTCAACTGGATGAGTCCGCCCGCCACCCTGGCCACCGTCGAACCCGACGCGGACCAGGCGGATGCCGGCGTCACCGAGATCTGGCGCGTCGCCCAGGCGAAGACCGCCGACCTGCTCGTGATCAGCATCCACGAGATCCTGCACGACAGCGCTCACGAGCTCGGGATCGACCCGGGCCTCCAGAAGGACGGCGTCGAGGCCGACCTGCAGAAGCTCCTCGCCGCGCAGATCGAGCTGCTCGGCGACGGCTACGAACTGGTTCGGCGCGAGTACATGACGGCGATCGGCCCGGTCGACATCCTGGCGCGGGACGCGAGCGGGGCATCCGTCGCCGTCGAGATCAAGCGCCGCGGCGACATCGACGGCGTCGAGCAGCTCACCCGGTACCTCGAGTTGATGAACCGCGACCCGCACCTCGCTCCGGTCTCCGGCGTGTTCGCAGCCCAGGAGATCAAGCCGCAGGCGCGCACTCTGGCGCAGGACCGCGGCATCCGTTGCGTCCTGCTCGACTACGACGCCATGCGCGGCCTCGACGACAGCCACAGCCGCCTGTTCTGACCGGATGCCCGGCGCGACGCCCATAGGCTGGCCACAAATGACAGCACCCTTCACCGCCATCCTGTTCGACCTTGACGGAACCATCGTGGATTCCGCGCCCGGCATCACCGCTTCCCTCGCCTGGACTCTCGAGCAGCTCGGCCTCCCCATCCCGAGCCCGGCGGAGCTGCTGGAGTGGGTAGGGCCGCCGATCCTCGACTCGTTCCGCGATCGGCTCGGGATGACCACGGCGCAGGCCGCCGACGCACTGAAGGTCTATCGCCCGCACTACATCGCCCACGGCGCTCTCGACAGCCCGGTGTATGCGGGGGTGGCCGAGGTGCTCAGTGCCATCAGCGAGAGTGGCGTCGCCCTCTCTCTCGCGACCTCCAAGCCGGAGTATCTCGCCCGGGCGATTCTCGACGCCCACGGCCTGGCCGGCTTCTTCGACGTCATCACTGGCGCCTCGGCAGACGAGCTGCGCAGTGCCAAGGCGGATGTCGTGGCCGAGGCCCTGCGCCGCCTCACCGCTGGCGGGTTCGACGTCTCGAATCCCGTGATGGTGGGCGACCGCCACTATGACGTGCTCGGCGCGGCGGAGAACGGCGTGCCGACGATCTTCATCGAGTGGGGCTACGGCGGCGTCGCCGAGCAGGTCGGCACGATCGCGGTCGCCCCCGACACCGGCACCCTGCAGAATCTGCTCCTCGGCTAGCCGACGCCCGTGAGTTGCATGTTCGAGTGGTTCTGAGCGCGAAATAGCCACTCGAACATGCAACTCACGATGGGGGGGTTACGCGGGGGTCGGGCAGTGCAGCCGGGTCGGACGGTTGTCGGTGCGTTCCACGACGTGCTCGGCCATCGGCATCCCGCAGATGGGGCAGCCCGTCGGGTGCACTTCGGGCGCCTGGTCGTAAGGCCCGAGCGGCGGAGGCCCGATGTAGGGGCGCAGCAGGTTGTTCAGTCGATCCCACCAGGGGAGACGTACGGTCACGGCATAACTCCTTCGTGCACTAATCATACGTACACTAACTAACCCGCGTCTATAGTGATTCCCATGCCCACCGCCGTGCTCGACCCACTCGCTCTCGACCGTCAGATCTGCTTCGCCCTCGCCGCGGCGAACCGCAGCGTCATCGCGCTGTATCGTCCGGTGCTCGC
>Ga0247737_1000098_pt1 | contig 25538 bp, 23 predicted proteins | sample UWRJL028104C2_FD_180937 | JGI IMG/M metagenome (GOLD analysis project Ga0247737, IMG submission 180937) | Plant litter microbial communities from Arlington Agricultural Research Station in Wisconsin, United States - UWRJ-L028-104C-2 | ecosystem: Environmental > Terrestrial > Plant litter >...
TGGCGCTGGACGCCCGCGAGGATGTCATGGTCGCGGTCCGCTTCGACTGGGGCGAGACTCCGGATCTGAGCCTGTGCGACGTGGTCATAGATTTCTCGACGGCCGAGGCGTCCGTGGCCCTGGCCCGGAACTGCGCCGAGCGCGGCGGGCCGGCGCTGGTGATCGGATCGACCGGCTTTTCCCCCGAAGAGGAAGCAGCCCTGCAGGCCGCCGCGGAAAAGGTCGCCATCGTGCGGAGCGGCAACTTCTCGCTCGGCGTCAACATTCTGATCGGCCTGGTCGAGCAGGCGGCGCACCGGCTCGACGCCCGCGACTGGGATATCGAAGTCACCGAGGCTCATCACAAGAAGAAGATCGACGCCCCCTCGGGCACCGCCCTGATGCTGGGCGAGGCCGCCGCCTCGGGACGCGGCCACGACCTGTCGGAGTTGCGCAGCGCTCCCTACGACGGCATTTCTGAAGAGCGGAAGGTCGGGACGATCGGCTTCTCCTCGATCCGCGCCGGCGGGATCGTCGGCGAGCACACGGTGCTGTTCGCCTCGGACGACGAAGTCCTGACCCTTAGTCATTCGGCCATCGACCGGTCTCTGTTCGCCAAGGGCGCCGTGGCCGCTGCCGCCTGGGTGCGGACGCGCAGGCCGGGCCTCTACGATATGCAGGACGTTCTTGGTTTTAGGCAGGCCTAACGGCCTGTGTCGCTTCGCGACGCGCTAACGCTCGGCTCGCGGAGCCTCGCTGCTTGAGCGCGCAGCCGTGCGCTCCGATCCACGAGGTCCTCAGACCTTCTCGAATTCCAGAAACAGCGGATCGGTGTCGCCGAGGCGCTTCTCTTCGTAGCGCGTGACGACGTGATCCTCGGGCGCGACTTTCCAGTCCGCTGCTTCGTCGGCGAGCCAGACCAGGCCCGGGGTGGCCAGGAACCGCTCCAACGCCCAACCGGCGTAATCCTTCCAGTCGGTGACGAAACGCAGCCGCCCGCCGGGCTTCAGCTTCGACGCCAGTTCGGCGGCGAAGGCCGGCTGGATCAGGCGGCGCTTGTTATGGCGCGCCTTGTGCCAGGGGTCGGGGAACAGGATCATGATCCGGTCGAGCGACCCGTCCGGCAGGGCCTGAACCACGGCCCGCGCGTCATCGGCGTGGATGCGGACGTTCTTGAGGTCGCCTTCGTCGACATGGCGCAACAAAGAGGCGACGCCGTTCAGGAAGGGCTCGCAGCCGATCATCAGGGCGTCCGGATGACGCGCGGCCTGGGCGGCCAGATGCTCACCGCCGCCGAAGCCGATCTCGAGCCAGGCCTCTTTCGCCTCGGGCATGAGGACTTGGGGGTCGATCGGGCCGAGCGCCGGGTCGGGCACGGCGATGGACGGCAACAGGCTGTCGAACAGGGCCGCCTGCAGCGGCTTGATCACCCGCGACTTGATGCGGCCGAACGAGCGCAACGGGCCCGTGGCGCGCGGGTGCAGGGGGTCGCCGGGTTTCTTGGGTCGGGATGCGGGCATTGGCCCGCCTATAACGCAAAACCGCCGGCCGCGCCTATCGGTGCGGCCGGCGAAAGGCGATCAGGCCTATTCGACGCCTTCGATCGTGCCGTCCTCATTGACGACGACATATTCCAGCTCGCAGAAGTTCAGCTTCTGCTCCCAGGCGTCGCCGTCCTCGAAGACGATCTTGACGTAGTATTCGCAGGCGTCCTCGGAATCGTAGAAGCGCATCGAGACCGTGTCGCCGGCCGCCAGAATGCGCTGCGGCATCCAGTCCTGGCTGTAGGTGCCGTTGGGCTCGCCGGTCTGGAAGGTCAGGATGGTCCAGGGCGTGCCGTTGACCAGATCGAAGGTGTAGTAGTCGCCGTCCTGAACCGGAGCGGCCGAGGCCGGAGCGGCGCCAGCGAACAGCGCCAGGGCGGCGAACGCGCCCATCATCATGGTTTTCATAAACAAACTCCCCCGACGCGGCGCAGGTCGCCGGGTCTTCGGCGACATGCCTGCAAGCGTCGGGCTGCGTCAACTGACGCCGGAGGCTTGGTCAGGAAGGATCAGACCGATGTGTTGCTCATGTCAGCCGAGCTTACCGGGGGGCTGCAGTGCCGGACGTCGCCACCGGAGCGCTGACAGTCCCCCCGTTGCAGACTTCCGTGACCCGCTCGACGAGCAAGGTGTCGTGGGCATTGTTCGCGAGGGTGAGGGCTCCCGCACAGTCGCCATTGTTTATCATTTCGGCCGCCTGTTGGGCGCGACGCAGGCGGCGCGGGCTTTGCGTATCGCGGCCTTGGGGCGTTTCATGAGGATCAGCCGACCGCTCCGTGGCGGAGCGAGACAGGGGATTCTCCGTCCGCTCATGGCGGGCGGCGGTGCCGAGGGCTCCGCCGACGAACTGTGCCGAAGCAGGGGTCGCCGCCATGGCCAGGAGAGAGATCAATATGATGGCGCGGGTCATAGGTCCTCCAGCAAGAATTCCATTGTCAAACAGCGTCGCGACACGCCGAGCCGCCCCAGTCATCACGGCGGGCTGACCGCCCGCCTGGGCGCTGAAACCCAGGCGCGGCCATAGGGGCGACCGACAACGCGCTACGGCGAGCAGCCAAGGGATAGTCGGCGTCTTCATGGGAAAACCTCCGATAGCGGGAGGCATTCAGACCTTGGTACGAAGAGAGGTCAAGCGGGACTTTGCGGCCCCGCCCGACGTCGATATCAGGCCAGAGCCTTGAGCTGGTCGACCAGGTCGGTCTTCTCCCAGCTGAAGCCGCCGTCCGCGTCCGGCGTGCGACCGAAGTGGCCGTAGGCGGAGGTGCGGGCGTAGATCGGCTTGTTCAGACCCAGGTGCTCGCGGATCGCGCGCGGCGTGGCGCCGCCGATCAGGCCCAGGATCTTGTCCTCGAGCACGGCCTCGGTGACCGAACCCTTGCCCGTGCCGTGCAGGTCGACGTGGATCGACTGGGGCTTGGCGACACCGATGGCATAGGAGATCTGGATGGTGCAGCGGTCGGCGAGACCGGCGGCGACAACGTTCTTGGCCAGGTAGCGGCAGGCATAGGCGGCCGAACGGTCGACCTTGGTCGGGTCCTTGCCGGAGAAGGCGCCGCCGCCGTGCGGAGCCGCGCCGCCGTAGGTGTCGACGATGATCTTGCGGCCGGTGACGCCCGCGTCGCCATCGGGTCCGCCGATCTCGAAGATGCCGGTCGGGTTGATGTGCCAGACGGTGTTCTCGTCGGTGAAGCCTTCCGGCAGCACTTCGAGGATGTAGGGCTTGACGATCTCGGCCACCTGTTCCGACGACAGGCCGGCGGCGTGCTGGGTCGATAGGACGATCGAGGTGGCGCGGACGGGCTTGCCGTCTTCGTACTGGATGGTGACCTGCGACTTGGCGTCGGGCTCCAGGCGCGTGTCGCCGCCGTGGCGGACCTCGGCCAGGCGCTTCAGGATGTTGTGGCTGTATTGCAGGGTGGCCGGCATCAGCTCCGGCGTCTCGTTCGAGGCGTAGCCGAACATGATGCCCTGGTCGCCCGCGCCTTCATCCTTGTTGCCGGCGGCGTCGACGCCGACGGCGATGTCGGCGGACTGGCCGTGCAGGCGGTTGATGAACTCGAACTTGTTCCAGTGGAAGCCGGCCTGCTCATAGCCGATGTCCTTGACCGCGGCGCGCACGGCGGCCTCGATCTCGTCCTGGACGCCGGGGGCCCAGTTTCCGTCCGTGTCCATGATGCCGTTGCCGCGGATCTCGCCAGCCAGCACCACCAGGTTCGTCGTCGTCAGGGTCTCGCACGCCACGCGGGCATAGGGATCCTTGGACAGGAACAGGTCCACGACCGTGTCCGAGATACGGTCGGCGACCTTGTCGGGATGGCCCTCGGAAACGCTTTCCGAGGTGAAGAGGAAGGAAGAACGGGACAAAGGGGATCGCTCCGAGCAGCCGCGTAGCGGCGGGGTTGGCCGGAGACATATAAAGATATGCTTATATGATCAAGTGAGGACCATCGGCGCCTGCCTTCGATAACGTCGGTTGCAAGTTAACTGTAACCGGAGGCAGTGTGGCTGGTGGACAATCCGTACCGTCAGGCTCCGGATCATAAATTCTGGTCCCGCGCTGTCAGCGGGCGACCTGGCGAGGCGGTGCAACCGGTCGTCAATCTGGGCTTCTCGATCGGCCCCGAAGACCGGATCGCCACAGCCGGCAGCTGTTTCGCCCAGCACATCAGCCGCACCCTGCAGAACGAGGGCTATGATTTCCTGATCACCGAGCCGGGGGAGGCCGCGCGCCAGTACGGCGTCTATCCGGCGCGGTTCGGCAACATCTATACGCCGCGCCAACTGTTGCAGCTGTTCCAGCGCGCCTATGGCCTGTTCACTCCGCGCGAGGGCGAATGGATGCAGGGTTCCGCCTGGGTCGATCCCTTCCGGCCCCAGGTCGAGCCGGGCGGTTTCGCCTCCCTTGAAGCGCTGCAGACCGATCGGGACTTCCATCTCGCGGCCGTGCGGACGATGTTCGAGACGGCCGATGTCTTCATCTTCACCCTGGGCCTGACCGAGGCCTGGATCTCAAAGGAAGACGGCGCGGTCTTTCCCTCGGCGCCGGGCGTCGCCGGCGCGCCCGCCGTCGCCGACCACATCGGCCCGCATAACTTCACCGTCGCAGAGGTGTTCGAGGATCTGCAGGCCTTCGCAGCCCTGGCGCGGACCCTGAACCCGGGCCTGCGCATCCTGCTGACGGTGTCGCCGGTGCCGCTGATCGCGACCTTCACCGACCAGCATGTGCTGACCGCGACGACCTGGTCCAAGGCCGTACTGCGCGCGGCGGCGGGGATGGCGGCGGAGGCCGATCCGCTGATCGACTATTTTCCCAGCTACGAGATCGTCACCGGAGCGCACAACGGACACAGGTTCTGGGCCGACGATCTGCGCTCCGTGACGCCCGAAGGGGTGGCCGTGGTCATGGCGGAATTCAAACGCGCCTATCTGGGCGGGGTCGTCGCCGCGCCGGGCCCGAACCACGCCGCCCCGCCGGACAGACGCGCCGAACACGAAGCCCTGACCGAGGTCATTTGCGACGAAGAGGCGAACGAAGCCTGATGCGCGCCTGCGTCATCGGCAACTGCCAGGCCGATGGGCTGGCCGACTGGCTGCGGCTCCTCGTCCCCGGGCTGGAGGTCGAGGCGTTCGCCATCGCCGGCGTCGATCCGCAGGACCTTGCCGCCCGCGCGACATGGCGCGCCATGCTGGATCGTGCGGATCTCGTGGTGACCCAGATCGGACCCGCGCATCAGGCCCGGTTCGGCATTCCGTCACCTGAGGCCCTTCGGGTCGAGGGGCGTCAGGTTCTCCCGGCGCCCTGGATTCTGTTCTGCGGGTTTCACCCTGACTGCGTCTTCCTGTTCGATCGGGGCGCCATCGTGAACGGTGCGGCGGGCGCCCACCATTCCGGTATCGCCGCCGCCGCCTGTCTGGAGGGCCTGCCGGAAGCGCGCGCCCTGGGTCTGTTCAACACCTTCACCTATTCGGCCCTGGGCTATTTCGACGTCTTCGCCACCGCGGCCGAGGTCATGACCGACCAGTGGCGGGCGGCGGGACTGGACGCCTCGGCCTGGCTAACGCGACCTCTCTCAGCCTTCATGAGCACCATCAACCATCCGGTCGTGGAGATGCTGGGGGACGTGATGCGCCAGATTCTGACGCAGGCCGGGATCGACTGGGTCGAGCCCGACCAGGCGCCGCCCGATCGTCTCACCTCATCAGGCGTCTGGCCGATCTATCCGGAGTTCGCGGCGCGGCTGGGCCTGACCGGCGCGACCGCCTTCGTCTATCCGGACCGATCCGTATCGCGCGAAGACTTGGTGGCGGGGACCTACGCCGCCCTCGCGGACATGACGGCGCGGGGCACGGCGGCCGAGGCCGGAGCCGATCATCCGGCCTCGAAGCCGGTGATCGACCGGGCGAGGGCCTTCATCCGCGATCACGTCAAACGCTGACCGGCCTGTCGATGAGATGGGAAAGGGAGTGGTGCCGCTTAGGTGACTCGAACACCTGACCCCATCATTACGAAATCCAGTCAAGCCGACCAGTCAAACCCAGTGCCGGCATGGGTTTGAAGGGCCACCGGCAGCGTCGAAAGTTGGCCGACCCAACCCCTTCCCAGTCTCGACGAAGCGGGTGATTTCGACGTCCCCAAGTTAAGGCTCCTTCCGGTGGGAGCGCTCCGAGTTCCGACCTGCGCCATACCTGCAAACGCGACAGTTGCCGGTGCGTTCGGGGGCGGATCGGCGTGGTGCCAGAGTGGCTATCAAAACCTCAACCAGCGTCGAGAATGTCCGAAGTCCGGCCCGACCCCTTAGACCGCTTTCGACCCGAAGCTGACGTCCCTCCCCGCCCGGTCTGCGCCTAATCCCCATTCCCCGAAACGGATCCCTCTCGCCTCCCCAGAGCCTAGAGACTTACACCACCCGCAACGAGCATCACCTCTCCCCCAATGTAGCGAAGTGGCGGGTCTGTTAGGCCTCTGTTGCCTGACGGCCCCTCAGGCTTCTGGCCATCGTTAGGAGCGCCTCTTCCTTCAACTTCCAGTCGGCATCGTCGCTCGCCGATTTGTAGAAGTTGGCGGCGCGGGTCACGACCTGCAGATTGCCCCGCACATAGCCCCGGGAAGAGTCGATGCGATCCAGGCTCGGCCGAAGATGTGGATTCGCGTGGCGCTTCACGAAGGCGAAGCCGGTGAGGCTGCAGATGCCCCTCTGCAGACGGAGCAGGTCTGCGATCTCATCCTCCAGCTCCTCGCGCGCGAAGCCGATGTCCTTGGCCTTGACGGTGGTAAGGACCAACTGGCCATTGGCGTTTCGTGCGGTGGCCACGGCGGTCCCCGCCATGCGTCGGATGTCCTCTTCGAACTGGTCCGCGATATCGACGACGTCAGCGGTGATCGCCTTGCGGCGCCGCGCTTCGAGCAGTCCGGCGCGGAGTTTCGGGTGCCACCCGCTCTGCCTCGCCTCCTCCCGCCAGGTGGATCGCTCTTCCCAGACCGAGGTCGGGGCGTCCAAAATGAGGGCGCGGAAATAGTCGGTATCGGTCCGGACCAGATTGATGGTGGCCTGATTGATCGCCAGAGACCGGGCCGCCGGATGGATGTTGCTGAGAGGCACTCCGCCAATCGAATCCGTGCGCCAGCCTCCGATCAGCGGCCGATGGAAAATGTAGCCGACCTGACCGTACTCGTTCTCTTCGGTCCGCACGAGCTCGTAGCCGTTCCCGGTCAAACCCCACTGTAGGCGGTCCAGCGTCCCCTCCCAGTGGATGACGAGCGTCCGTTCGGGCAGGGTCGTGAAGGTCCGGATCGAGCGGGCCCAAACATCCACGGCGGCCGCCTTGGCGTCGCCCTGCGGATAGGTGCTATTGCGGATCAGCCGGCCGGCCGCCCTGATCTCGGCGGCGTCGTCATTCATGACGGCGTCGAACAGTCGCTTCTCGCTCTGGAAGATCAGGTTTCCGCCGTCGAGGGCTTCGCGCCGGTAGCGGGCACCCTTGCCCAGCGACATCTTGAAGATGGGCGCGTCTGCGGCGATCTCCTTCAGCTGTCCTCGCGTGAACACGTCTCGTCTTCTCTCCTCTGACCGACTGCTATGGCGTGGGACCGGTCAATCCCGCAAGTCGGTTGAAGGTCGGGTTCTGGACGCGCGACAGTTGCGCCGGCTATGGGAAGCGATCAGCACCTACACACTTCAGGAAATAACGCCCGAATTTGACCGGGCTCGCCTCCCCGTCCTCGTCGCTGTCCACGACAGGGACATGCTGGATCAGTGGGTGTCGACACCCGATGCCGGCGAATTGCTTCTCGATCCTCACCGCTCCGTCGTCAGGGGACCTGCTCGACTGTCACACCAGATGCCCGGTGATCCTTGAGCCTCAGAGTGGGGTGTATGGCTGGATCCCAACAACGATCCGCAATACGAATTCCAACGCGGTGCGCAGCGAGCGCTTTAGAGCCGAATTATCTGCCTGACCTCGGGAACACCGAAGCGCAATTCGTCGGACCGGTGGTTAAAATCGGTGCCATTCAACGAAACAGCGATCGAAGCTCTTTCAGGAGACGCGGGAGATACGGTTCTCGACCATAGCGCCATTCGCTTCGCTCGTATGGGCCGCGTTCGTTCGCCACGTAATTCAGGCCGTCGAGTCCCGACGTGATGTTTTGCACCTCGCCCCAAATGGTCAGCGCATCTTCGTAATCGCCATCGAATTCCGATAATTTAGAACGTAGACGGAGCGCCGCGTTCTTGGCGTTTCTAAAGTTCACGACACTCAATACCGAGGGAAAATCAATCGTCCGAAATTCCTCGATTTCCTCCCATGCTTTGGTTTCTTCCAAGTGGTCTCTGGTCACGATCAATGGGACCTCGAAGACGTCTAACGGCGCGCGCTGTGAGCGTCTTGCAATGAGCTCCTTGGTGTCCGGGAGCAGAGTTAGACTTCCATCGACCTGGACTTCGACTCCGAAGTAAAACCAGACGTCCTTGAATTCCCCCTTGCAGATGACGTGGGGTAAGACTCGCAGCGCTTCGATCACCACGAAAAGAAAAACAGCCTGCTGCCTACGTTCTGCCCGGTTAGCCCGGTCAGCGAGCCGTGCCGTATTTAGCAACGCTAGGAAGGTGAAAACAGCGGCCCAAGCTGGCCAATTCACCCAAGTTGTTAGATTGGCTATCGCGACGTACCAGGCCCAAGTCGGTGGATGCGCGAACATGGGCCTGCTCCGTTCTGCGGGTGACTTTCGGCAGCGCAAAGGTCGAGGCAGATGCACAGCCTGACAAACCCTTGGCATTTAACCAAGCGTCACCATTTCCTATGCAGCCTAGGGAGTTTTGACGATGGCTCAATGCACTGCACCGAGTCGAGGCCACCATACAGCAAGCGGCCGAGCTAACTGTCCACGCTGCGGAGGCGGCGGCTACGGCAGAGGTTACGGCTACGACTATGGCTACTCTCGATCCCCCTCGTATCCGTCCTACTCCTCGTCGAGCGGTGGAGGTGGCGGTAGCCGTTCTGGTGGTGCCTCCAGCAAGACCACGCGGCCTCGGTGGGCTCCGAGTTCGACGGTCCTGTACACGCCAAACGAGGTCCAGGAACTCGAGTCGGTCCGCCAGAATGTCGAAAAACAAACGGCGCTCGACCGCCGGGACTACTTCCTCTGCCATGCTTGGGACGACCGCCAAGGCTCCGCGAAGGAACTGCATGACCTGCTTGACGATCGAGGCGTGAAGGTCTGGTTCAGCGAGAAAGACATTGAGCTTGGGGTGCCGTTCGTCCGCGAAATCGACAAAGGCCTTGCGAAGTCCAAGGTCGGCCTCGTGCTGGTGACGCCCAACTTCCTGAAACGCATTCAAGGCGACGGCATCGCCGATAGGGAACTCTCCGTGCTTCTGCAGGAGGGCAGACTGATCCCCATCCTGCACGGCACGACTTATGACGCCCTGCGCGAAGTCAGTCCCATGCTGGCGTCCCGCAACGGTCTCAGCACGGCCGCTGATACTATGGGCGAGGTCGCGACAAAGCTCGCCGATCTGGTCGCCGTCTAGATTTCGGGAAGAATGAGCAACGGCCCGGACCTTTTCCAGTCCGGGCCGCTGGCTGGTAGCCGTGTCGACTACTGGCTGGACTGGTCGGCTTCGAACCGACGACCTTCCGGGTGACAACCGGGCGCTCTACCAACTGAGCTACAGTGACGCTTAAATGGGAAGGAAAACGCGTAGCGCAAGGGCCGAAACCGCTACTCCGCCCTAAAGCCGACAGTCGGAAGGTCCGCTATGGGTGGTTAGCGGCAGCAAACAGGAGTAGCCACCCGTCCGCCTTAGCCGTGTCTGGGTGCACCGGCTTCCCGAGTTGTCGCCGACGTTGGACGCCAATCAACGCCTGATCGAGGCGCTGAACCGGGTCGGAGGCTTCGAACGCAGGGTCGGTCGCAAGCGCTGACCCCTGACCTCGTCGGCTGACGTTTTGATCTGCCAGCGGCCGTGCTACCGCCGCTTGATAGGGGGCGGGCTTATGAAACGACGGATTGTGACGGGCGCCTTTTTGGTGATGGTGCTCATCGGTGGCGCAGCCAGTGCGGAAATGGAACCGACGGAAGAGGCCCTGACTCGGGAGGACTTGGTCGCCCAACAGGGCATGAACAGATCCACTAAGGCCTTGGTGATGCTCGGCTGGATGCAACTGGCCGTAGCGGGCTTGGGGACGGTGGCGGTCGTCGCATCTTTGGGTTTCAGCACACGGGCGCTCAAGCTGACCCGAGACGCTTTAGACCTGCAGCGCACGACGGCGGAGCAAGAACTTCGAGCCTACATCGGGGCCATCGTGCCGGAGAAGTCGATCAATCCCGACACCAATGAGGCCTCCATTGTTCTGTTCATTCAGAACTTCGGCGCGACACCAACCTTCAACGCCCGGAGCTGGGCAACTCAGTCGTGGGTCGAAGGCTTTCCTGAAAGTGTTGAGGTGGCCGTGCCAAAGTACGAGACTTTCGAGCCGGAACGAGGTCTGGCCCCGGGACAGAAAGCGCGCCGAGGGTGGCACTTTCCGTTGTCCAAAGAACGCCGACAGCAGTTGGCCTCGAAAGAAGTCTCTGCCGTTTTTACTTGGGTTTATGTCTACCAGGACGCGTTCGGCTCGCCGAGCGTTCATGGCCTTTCCATCATCATGACGGGCGACGGCTTGGCTCGGAATCGTCAGAACAAAGGCTTGGCGATCCCCGGGGGCAGCGCATCCTTGGGCGAGGTGTGAACCCTCCACCAAGTCGTCGGCCGGTTATCGACCTTGTTGTAGAGCGCGGCGGTGGATCAAATCCGATTGAACGAGAGTAGTCGTTGAATGTGGGAAGACGACGCCGACGGCATCCTCCGCCGGTCCCCCACGTCAAAAAGAGGTGCCCCCGCCTCGCGAACCAGCCGAGGCCAGCGCGCGAGGCGGGGGAAGAGATCAGCAGGCCTGCTTCGCCGCGCCGGCCTCGACGGCAGCCAGCAGGGTATCGTTGGCAAGGTGCGAGTACCGCTGCGTCGACTGGTAACTGGCGTGGCCCAACACCTTGCCGACGGCGAACAGGTCGACGCCGCTGTTGACCATGAACGACGCCGCCGAGTGCCTCAGGTCGTGGATCCTCAGCCCCGGCAGACGCGCCACTCGGATTGCCCGCTGCCAGCTGTGTTTCATGGACACGAAGGGCAGGCCGGTCGCCGGATTGGGTACGAGCCACGGAACGTCATCGAAGCGGGGCAGGGCCGCGATGACAGCTAGAGCCGCCGACGACAGGGGAACATGGCGGGGCTTGCCGGTCTTGCTGGTGGGGATCTTCCAGGCCCGGCGAGCGACATCCACGTTCTCCCACCTTGCGTCGAGAAGCTCGCGCAACCGAGCCCCGGTCAGTAGCAGCAGCCCGACGATGTGCTGCAGCTGGGTGTTGTTGGACATCGCCACCGCCTCGCGGAGCCTGCCCGCCTCTTCCGCCGACAGGAAGCGTTCGCGGGCGTTGTTCAACGGCTTCCTGGCCACGCCACGTGTAGGGTTCTTGTCGGCCCCCATGACCTCCCACCTAGCGCCCAGGACGAACGATCGACCGAGGATCACCCGCATCTTCTCGACCGTCGCCGGAGCCGCGCCGGCGGCACGCTTTTCGGCGAGCCACAGGCTGACGCCACGCGGGGTGATCTCGGTGATCCGCACCTTGCCCCACTTCGGCAGGATGTGGTTCCGCATGCAGGCCTCCAGCGTCGTGTAGGACTTCAGGTGCAGCTTGGCGTCCGCAAGGTGCATGGCCGCGAGTTCACGGTAGAGCGGGATAACCTTTGCATCGGCCTTCGCCGCGCCGGGGTCGCCTCCCATGACGACCTCCGACCGCAGTTGCTGCGCCCGCTTCTTGGCCGCCGCGAAGGTCAGGTCGTCCACCTTGCCGATCTTGAACTGGCGCTGGCGACCGGCGGCGTCGGCGTAGCGAAGGTAGTAGGTCTTGCCGCCCGTGGAGCGGCATTCGAGGACGAAGCCGGTGACGGTCTCGTCGTAGTAGTCGGTCTTCGCCCTGCCGGGTTCGCAGTAGGCGAGCGTCACGTAAGTTTGGTCGAGCCTTGCCTTAGGCATGGTTGGACTCCTGATGTTGATGGGTTGGAGTGGGGGAGGACTAAGAGCGCCAGCCGACCGGCGAACCGGCGGCGTCGGCTAGCGGACCCCGGGGCACAGAGGCTGGGGACGAGTGGGGCGCGAATGGCCCGAGAGGGCCACACAGTCGGCCGCTGGGGCGGCGCGGCGGGGGCGGAGATCGAGTGGTCATCGGGACCCCGGGGCGGTCCTCAGCGGGCCGCGTTTCGGGCCACTCGCGTGGCGTGGGGACGGCCATCGAAAACCGGCAAAACAGGCGACCCATTTCACCCGTTTTTGGCGGAGGCCGGGCACCGGCGACGCAGTGATCGCCGAGCCCGGGGAGCCGCCTAATCGGCCACAACCCTCCAGGTGTTGCGCTGCGTCTTTGGGCCTTCAATGATGCGAAGCCCGCCGGCCCAGCGCCCTCGGTTGTCCCGGAGATACCAGCCGAGCCGTCTGGTGTTGACCACGCTGCCGTCCATCACTTCGATCTCATCGAGGATCTCCCGAAGGGTAGCGTTCCGGAGCGCCTCGGCAACCACCTCACGCACCATCGTGGCGTCGTCGTCGAACAGCCGAACCCAAAGCTTGAGAAACACTTCGAGGGCGTCTTGATCGGTGTCTTGCTGGACCTGTTCGATCAGGCTGGTCGCAGGATCGGGCTCGCCCAACCAGAGGAGCGGGTGACGACAGAACAATGACCATTCGTCGTAGCTGCCGATTGACGGGACATCGGATACCGGCTGGCCCGCGAGCCGATGCGCCTCGATGATCGTCAGGGCCGCCTGGACAAGTCGGGACCTATGCTTCCGGATATGGGCAACAGGGTTGAACGAGAATGACCGGAGCGTGGGTGTTTCGCTCTTCGGGGCGAGCCGGATCGACACCACACGCCGACGCATGTCTTGCGCCGGTTCGACGTTATTACCCGTCCCGAGGAACAGCACGTTGGTCCGTGCCGTGCCCGTCTGACTCTTGCCGAGAACACGTTCGGTGATCGTCGTGCTGGTCAACGCCTTGTTGATGGGGCCCAGCGACTTCCAGCCCGTTTGGGCCTGCATGTCATCGAACAAGATGACAGCTGGCTTCTCGAGCAGCATCGACAAGAGAACCTTTGTCGCCTCCTCAGCCGTCGTGGGATAGCTGACGCTGTAGGGGTCGCCAGGTCCTGCGGCCAAAGCGATCAGAGCTGCTAGAAAGCTCTTGCCGCCTCCGGATCGAGGGGCGTTGAGGTTGAAGGCTGGGGCCAAGGAGAGAGATGGCCGGACTGCAGCGGTCAGTAACGCTGAGAGCGCCGCCGAGCGATCGGCGTCCGACCCGAACTCGAACTCGCGCAGCAGCCACTTCAGGTAGTCGAGCGCCTGTTCTGCAGCGTCTCGAGTGGGGCTCTCAAAATCATACTCTGCCTCGTCGAAGTCTGAATAAATGCCGGTCGGCTCATCGAAACCAGACTTGGAAACGAGACCCCCATCCGCCCCATAGAACGGCTGACGGGAAAGGCCCGCAAGCGTCCGCAGGTGCAGTCGGTCCTGACCATACCGGAGCCCGGCGACGATGCTCACGGGCGGGTCGCATCTCTCCCACGATCCGCCGTTGCCCTTCCGGTAGAAGTCGATCTTCGACGCGAGGAAAGCGCTCAGAGTCTGATCAGTCACGAGCTCGGTAGAGATCCCCTGTCCAGGTCTCGTGACGACCCGGACGATCGGGCCAGTGGCGTTGAAATACCGACCGGCTATCGCCAACACTCGCTCCGATGCGGCCACGGCGCGGTAGGTCTCTCCGGTCTGCATGTAGACAACCGCCTTTGCGCGAGCGGCGTCCGGGCCGATGCCCAGGTGATCAATCAAGCATTGAGCGTCGCGCGTTTCAGCGTGCTTGTGCGCGCAGCGGAACCTCCCGATCGGTCTGCCGAAATCCGGCTCCAGATAGTCCGCCTGAGACGAGATCCCAGGTGGGTGCTCGGAAGCCCAAGGGCAGGTCAGACTGTGGAGCCCCTCGCCTGCGTCCTCGAGGTAGAGGCCGTTAGTAACGAGCGCCTGCACCACGGGGTTGGATGTCGGTGCGGGGGTGTAGACGTCGTCGGCGACGTCCGGGTCGGGCAACCGCAGCCCTGCGTCCGGGGGCGGCGAAACAGGCAAAACAGGTGCGGGGGGCGACGGTTCACCTGTTTCACCGGTTTCGGGGGGTGTCCCGGCCGCCGCTTCCGGAAGGTCGGCAACGGACGACTGGGTGTCGGCGGGTTCGACAGCGGGTCGGGTCGACGGAATTCGGAAGCGGCTGGTGTCGGATCCTTTTCCATCGGTGCCCTCGCCGGCAGGCAAATTTTGATTATCTGCAGTCATAGCTCGTCTCCAAAATCGACATGAATTGTCGTGATCGCACCGGGCTGGTGCGGCTTCTTTGCGAGGACGGGACGGCCGCTGCAGTCGGTGTCTCGTCTTCGCTGGAGACGTTCTGAACCCTCCGAGTGCCCGCCAAAAGCCCTGAGAGCGGGCTTTCGGTAGCCTGGAGGGACAGGTCCTATGAGCGCTACTTCCGGCAGGCCTTTTCCTATTTGGAAAATGCTAGAGTAGGCGCTAGGGGTGCTGGACCTACCGAGATTGGCTTGATTGGAGGGCTAGCCTTGGGCAGAAAAAAATCAGAAATGCAGTTCAGCAGTCTGCAGGTCGCATGGCTGCTCGCGTTCGTTGAGACTGCTGATTCCAAGAAGCGCACCGCCGCTGCCGCGACGCTGGGTGTCTCCCCGAGCGACGTCACCAAGCACATCGACAAGCTTGGGAGTTGGTATGGTGGAGGGCCGTGCCGGATGCTCGTGCTGCCCAATACGCAGCCCGTAGAACTCACCGATGACGGCAAAGAATTTCTGCCGAAGGCCCGTGAGTTGTTGGCGCTGCTGCGTGCGGCTCAACCAGTGCCGTTCGTGACCGAGGTGCCAACCAAGAAGGTATCTACAGCGCAACTCCGAGTGCCCCCGCCTGTGGTCTCCGTGCCGGAAGGAGACGGGACGATCTCTGAAGCTGATCGTGATTGTCCCGTCTTGATTGCGGCGTCCACGGTTGGAGAAGGCAAACCTTAGGCTATGCAGCGGCTACCCGTGTAGATCCCGACCTAGCCGGCCCCTCGCTGAAAGTGGTGTTCACCCTCGTCAGTCAGGAGCCGGGCCGGGGTGTGCCTTTGCCAAGCGCCCACCACGATCACCGCCAAGGCGACGACCCCGAGGGCGATGATGAGGACGATGGGCTGGGCGCTCGCCAGACCGAACAGCGTGAGGGTGCAGATGAACACCAGCGTCTCACGCGGTCGGGTGATGAACGAGAAGAGCAGCGTGATCACCAAGGCGACCAGGAGCGCCACCAGTACCGCCCGAACGATCGCGAGGACGATGACCACCGTCAGAAACGTCAGGAAGCGGCTCACGCCCGTCGCTCGTCGGCGTCGGTCCAGAAGTGGGCAAGACACAAGTAGTGGATGCCAAGCTCCGTCCCCGGGCCGTTCTCGACGAAGATGCGGGTGTGTCCGAATGCGATCTCAAACCAGAAGCCATGGTCCTGGATCCAGTCGCTGCTGGGGGGCTCGGCGTGGTCGCCGGTGATGGGAAAGCCGAGAGCACAGTTGATGACCTCGGCCGTGTCTCCACCCTGGATGACGAAGAACCACGGGTGGCTTTTTAGCCCGGCATGAAGCTGACGAGCACGAAGGCGGATCAGCTCGCGCAGACCGGGATCGAGGTCGGTGTCGTGGAGCGCGTCTGCCACGGCGGCGCAGGTTTTCAGTGAAAGCACGGGAGGTCTCCTTCAGGCATGAAAAAAAGCCCTCGCGACGGGTGTCGGAGGGCGCTGGTGGATGGGTCGGCGGAAAGAGGTCGAAGAGGCGTCAGGCGGTCACGACGGGTTCGGTCGATCGGCCACGGCGAAGAGGTTGAAGCGGAGGGCGTGATTGACGCCTGGATCGTCGGCGACGAAGACCACCAAGCCGAGGTCGTCGGTGAGGACGTAGGCGAGCTCGAACCAGCGGCCGTGGTCCTCCATCCACTCCCAACCCGGCTGGTCGGCTTGGTCCCAGCAGATCGGGAAGCCGACAGCCTCGTGGATGGTGTCTGCAGAATCGCCCGGCTGGACAACTACGAACTGGACGGTCTCGCCCAGGGGTTGGTGTCGGACGTCGTCGAGTTGCCAGACGCGAAGGCCGATCAGGGCGCGCAGCTCGGGGTCTATGGTGGGGTCAGTCAGCGTCGCCTTGACGGCGGCTCGGTCGGTTAGCTTCAGCACGGCGGGGTCCTTTCAGGGCAAAGAAAAAGCCCCCGCGACGGTGGTCACGAGGGCTCGGGATGGGTTGGCGATGGAGGGTCGGAGGGTGCCGGCAGTGGTCGGGTCGGAGGGCTACCGTTTCATGGACGATCGGTCCGCACGATGTCCGCGCCGGCTACCTTCCAGGCGCATCTGTGCATCGGAGTTGGAAGCGGGGCGGCTTCGACGTCTCTTCATATAAGATACTAAGCGTTGCGCCATTTGGCCCCGTTCACCCGCCCTCATACGCGCGTTGGAACAGAGGCTGCGCTTTCGCCAGATCGTCCACGCTCCGCATGGTGATCTCCAAGTCACCCGTCCCGAAATGCCCGATCTTTCGAACGTCGCGCGTGAAGCCATCCTCAAGAGACACGGTGTCAGGATTGACCTTCACGTAGGCCGCGACCGTCTTGGCGCTGGGGTAGAGCTCGAGGCAGACGAAATTCTTGATGCGCTTGAAGGCATAATAGAACTTCAGCTCCTTGAGCTGAACGTCATCCCCTAGCCCCATCAAGAAGCTGCTGGTCGAATCCCACAGATCGCGAAGCTCGCCGGTCGAGTTGCTGAGGCGGTAGTCGATGCGGGAGCTGAGATAGGGGTCTTTGCCGCCAATCGCCGGCACCGCGACGTCCGGTGTTGTGGTGTCCAGGATAGTTGGCGCACGGGTGGCGATACGCGGGGTGTGGATCAGCTCGATCATGAGCATGTCGTCCGAGAACCGACGATACCGCATGAGCTCGATGCTGCGGTTGATCTGCTTCACGGCGTGACCGTCGTAGCGGGTGAAGTCACCGGCAATACAGATCAGGCGGGGCGCGCCCCATTCCACCTTATCGGCTGCGTCCTTTCCCAGCTTGTCCATCACCAGCCAGAGGAAATCTTTCTTATGGTCCATCAGCCAGTCCAGATAAAACAGGCCTTGGTTGATGACGTTCTCGTTCACCGATCGCTTGTACTCGATGATGACCGGGCTGCCGTCCTCATCGATCCCGAGGGTGTCCATCCGGCCGCCGTGGACCGGTCCGGTGCTATATTCCGATGCCAGGAACCGGACACCTAGAAGGGTTTCGAGGTTCGTCTCGAATAGGTTTTGTAGGGATTTCTCGACTTGAGGACTTTGGGTCGGCAATTCGGCCACGGACGCTTGGCCGATACGGAAAAGTTTGATGTCGCTCATTTCGGCAGATGTCCCACTCGCTCAGGCAGGAGAATAGCCGCGCTTCAGTAGCTGGACAGCCCATTTCGACCGCCGGTAGTTTCCAGTCTGCATTCTGACGTTTTCGGAAGCCGTCGCGCTCTAACTGCCATGCCGTAGGGTGAAGCAATGTCGTACTTCGTGAAAGTGATCCCTCCCAGCCAACGCGCTCGCATTCACAATGGTGAGTGCAAGTTCTGTCGCGACGGCCAGGGCATGGAAAATCAGGACAAGGGTACAGGGCCAACATACTGGGAGCCCGCTTTCCCTGCTTCCGGCCTCTCCCTTGCGGACGCAGAACGGTTCATGGCCGGACTAGGACCGCGCTACACGGACACCGGGAAGTGCCCATATTGCATGAAGGAAGCCGGCTTTGCCTAAGGGCCTTCAGTGATAGCAGCGCCACGTCGACTCCATCGGCCTCGACTCATGATCGCGAAGATTGCGACCGCTCAGCCGAAGCGTGGCCCTTACAAGAAGCGTGAGGCCTGATAGCGTCCAAGCTTCAGGGCGGGGGCAAGCATGGCTCGGAACGGATACACGACCATCATCGTCGAGATTTACGAGGCCGAACGGACAGGCGGAAAGCATGGCCGATTTCATGTCAGGCCCGCAAAAGATCAGCCATTCGCACAGAGCCTAGACGTGGAGTGCAACTCGTCGCTGGTCGAGCGCCATCGTCCAGGAACACTGCTCCGCATGGACGTGAAAAAGAAGTTTCGGAACGGCGGAGGCGAACACCTTTACTCGTTCTATAAATGGGAGCCGGAAGTGATTTACGAGCCGCCCATTTCGAAGTGAGACAGTGCCCGATGGCCCAGCCGTTCGCCCTAGCACTTGCTGACGCTATGGTTGTTCCAATACCGTCCACCCCGCCGTTGGGGCGAGTGAGACTGGAGCGTTCGTGAAGGCCAAAGAGGCTTCGGCCAGAATCAAGATCAACCGGATGCTTGAGGAAGCGGGCTGGCGCTTCTTCGATGACGCAAACGGCCCGGCCAACATCGTCCTAGAGCCGAACACGAAAATCACCGAGACCCAGATTGGCGCTCTGGGTGAGGACTTCGAGACCACCAAGAACGGTTACATCGATTTCCTTTTGCTGGACCGAGGCGGTCGCCCGCTGATCGTCCTAGAGGCTAAGTCTGAGGCGAAGAACCCGCTGTCGGCCAAAGAACAGGCGCGCCGTTATGCACGCGAACAGGACGCACGGTTTGTCATCCTGTCCAATGGCAACATCCACTATCTGTGGGACCTGAAGCAGGGCAATCCGAACCTGATCACCAAGTTCCCGAGCCCGGACGACATCAAGGACCACGACGCCTTTCAGCCCGATGTCGAGCGGCTGGCGAGTGAGGTTGTCGAGAGCGACTACATCGCCCTGACCCAGATGCCGTCCTATGCCAGCGAGGCGGGATGGAAGAACGAGGCCGAACGGCTTTCGTTCGTCGAAGGGAACAAGCTCCGCTTTCTCCGCGACTATCAGAAGCGCGCTGTGCACGCCGTCCAGCGGGCGGCCAAAGCGGGGGCTGTCCGTTTCCTGTTCGAGATGGCGACCGGCACCGGCAAGACCCTGACCTCGGCTGCGATCATCAAGCTGTTCCTGAAGACGGGCAACGCTCGACGCGTGCTGTTTCTGGTCGACCGGATCGAACTCGAAATCCAGGCCGACAAAGCTTTCAAGGCACTGCTGAAGAACGATTGCACCTGCGTCATCTACAAGGCTCAGCGAGATGACTGGCGCAAGGCAGACGTCGTTGTCACCACGGTTCAGTCGCTGCTGGTGAACGACAAGTTCCGAACTGTGTTTGCCCCGACCGATTTCGACCTCGTGATCTCCGACGAAGCCCACCGCTCGATCGGGGGAAATGCTCGGGCGGTGTTTGAGTATTTCGTCGGTTACAAGCTGGGCCTAACGGCGACGCCGAAGGATTATCTCAAACAGTCGAGGACCAGCACGACCACGCGCGACCCGCGAGAAACCGAACGCCGGATGATGCTGGATACCTATCGCATCTTCGGCTGCGACACCGGGGAGCCAACGTTCCGATACTCGCTCTTGGACGGCGTCCGCGAAGGCTTCCTGATCAACCCCTACGTGGTGGATGCCCGGACAGAGATCACAACCCAGCTCCTGGCCGATGAAGGCTTCGTCGTGGAGACAACCGACGAAAACGGAGAGGAGATCAAGGAGGCGTTCGGCGGGCGGGATTTCGAAAAGAAATTTTTCGCGGAGGCGACCAATGAGGTCTTCTGCGAGACCCTTCTAAAGCACGGCCTTCGCGATCCGGTGACCGGTGAGTTTGGCAAGTCCATCGTTTTTGCGGTCAGCCAGAACCATGCGGCCAAGCTGGCGCAGATCCTCAACCTGATGGCCGACAGGATCTGGCCGGGCAAGTATCAGTCGGACTTCGCCAATCAGGTCACCAGCGAGGTCATGAACGCCCAGACCATGACCGTTCAATTCGCCAACAACAATCTCGGCGGGCGGGGCGCGTTCGACGAAAGCTATGTCACCAGCAAGACCCGCGTCTGCGTGACCGTCGGGATGATGACCACCGGCTATGACTGTCCGGACCTGCTGAATCTGGCCCTGATGCGTCCGATCTTCAGCCCGTCGGAGTTCGTCCAGATGAAGGGGCGGGGCACCCGCAAACACCGGTTTGCCGATGAAATGCGCGACCCCGGGCGCAAGGCCGATCTGTCCGGCCTCGCGAAGACGCAGTTCCGCCTGTTCGACTTCTTCGCCAACTGCGAGTTCTTCGAAGAGCGGTTCGACTATGACGAAGAGCTGAAGCTGCTCAAGCCTTCGGCCCAGCCGCTGCTCAGCCATGTTGAGTCCCCGGGGCGGACGTTCGAGGGCTTTGAAACCCTCCAGCCCGATGCCATCGCCGCTCAGAATGAGCAGCAGATCGGCCCCGAAGGGATGCGGGTTGACCGCGAGTTCTTCCAGAAGTTCGAGACGGCGATTCGGCAAGATGAAGCGCTGGCCGCCATGGTCGAGCAACAGAATTGGGAAGGGGCTATCCGCCGCGTGGTCGAGCAGGTTTTCGACAAGCCGGACGAGTTCTTCAGCCTGGACAAGCTCCGCCGGGCGGCCGGGCTGGATCGCCGGCTGAGCGTGCGCGAACTAATCGAGAAGGCCTTCGGCCACATCCCCAAGCTACGAACGCGGGCCGAACTGATCGACGACGAGTTCCAGAAATTCCTGCTGGACCAGAAGCCGGAACAGGCCGACCGCATCGCCCAGATGCGATACTATTTCGCCGCCTACATCACCGACGCTAACGTGCGCCGCATCATCGACGAGGGCAGCGTCGCGGACCTGAACGTCAATCCGGTCTTCGACATGAAGGACCTGAAGGCCGTTCCGAAGGAGTGGGTCCGGGGCATCCCCGAATACATCAAGGACTATGTGTCCCTGAACCCCTTCCTCCCCTAGAAGCGCGCGATGCTCGACTCAGAAACCAAGCGCCGCATCAACACCTGCCGGGACATCCTCGTCGGCAAGGTCCCCGACCCCAAGAGCCAGGTCGAACAGATAACCGTCGCCCTGATCTACAAGTTCATGGACGACATGGATCTGGAGGCTGAGGAGCTGGGCTTTCCTCGCAAATTTTTCACCGGCGAGTTCGAGCGCTACCGCTGGGCCAAGCTGGTCGCGCCCGGCGTCGGCGGACAGGAAATGCTGAACATGTATTCGGAGGCTCTGACCAAGATGGTCGAGAATCCGGACCTGCCGGAGCTGTTCCGCAGCATCTTCCGCAATGCCTACCTGCCCTATCGCGATCCCGAGACGCTTCGCAGCTTTCTGCGGGAGATTAATGGGTTCAGCTATGACCACAGCGAGCGGCTGGGGGATGCCTTCGAATATCTGCTGTCCGTCCTGGGCAGTCAGGGCGACGCGGGGCAGTTCCGCACGCCGCGTCACATCATCGACTTCATGGTCGAGGTCATAGACCCGCAAAAGAATGAGGTGATCCTCGACCCGGCCTGCGGCACGGCGGGATTCCTTATCTCGGCTTACAAACACATCCTGAAGCAGAACACGACCGGGGTGGTAGTCGGCGACAGTCCGGCGACCGGCGATGCAGCCGAGCAGGCTCTTGAGAGCCCCAAGCGATACAGGGGGGACCTGTTGCTGGCCGAGGAGCGCGCCCGCCTTGCCCGCAACATCAAGGGCTATGACATCTCGCCGGACATGGTGCGCCTAAGCCGCGTGAACATGTTCCTGCACGACTTCAAGGACCCACAGGTCGAGGAGTACGACACCCTCACCAGCGAGGACAAATGGGGTGAAACCGCAGACGTTATCCTGGCTAACCCGCCCTTCATGTCACCCAAGGGCGGGATCATCCCCCACAACCGGTTTCAGGTTCAGTCCAAGCGCAGCGAGGTCCTGTTCGTCGGCTATATGGCCGAGCACCTAACCCCAAACGGGCGCTCCGCTATCATTGTGCCCGAAGGCATCATCTTCCAGAGCCAGACTGCTTATGCGGCCCTGCGCAAGATGCTGGTGGACGGCTACCTTGCCGCCGTCATCTCCCTGCCCGCAGGGGTGTTCAACCCCTATTCAGGCGTGAAGACCTCGATCCTGATACTTGACCGCGCGGTCGCCAAGGCCAGCGAGCACGTCGCTTTCTTCAAGATCGAGAATGACGGGTTCGGTCTCGGCGCGCAGCGCAAGGCGGTAAAGGGCTCGCAGCTGCCGCAGGTGAAAGCTGAGCTTGGGGCATGGTTGCAGGCAGCACGGGCGGGTGGTGGCGAGGAGATGGAAAGCAGCGTTGGTTTTTCAGTGCCCCGTGCCGAACTGCTCGCCGAAAGTTCAGTCACGCTGAGCGCGGAACGCTATGTCACGCGCGACAGGAACCAGTCTGGCTTTCCGATGGTGTCTCTCGGCGACGAGACGATATTTAAGGTCGAAAGTGGTGGCACACCGAAATCTGACGTCGCCGAGTATTGGGACGGAGGCATACCGTGGGCGACGCTCGTTGATTTGCCCGCATCCAATTTCGTCACCGAAATCACGGGGACTGTTCGGACCATTAGCGAGGCGGGGTTGAACGGTTCGTCGGCCAAGATGCTCCCGGTGAACTCGGTCCTAGTGTCGTCTCGCGCGACGATCGGGCGGATAGCTATCAACCGGGTGCCGCTGGCAACGAACCAAGGCTTCAAGAACATCGTCATCACCGACGATACACGGGCGCTGCCCAAGTATGTCGCCTTGGCCGTCACCCGACTTGTGCCGACAATGCAAAGCTGGGCGACTGGCGGAACGTTCGCTGAGATCTCGAAAAGCAAATTCTGCGATCTGGAGATCCCCCTCCCGCCGCTTGACGCGCAGCGCGAGATTGTGGCCGAGGTCGAGGGCTATCAGCGCGTCATCGACGGTGCCCGCGCCGTCCTCGACAACTACCGCCCCCACATCCTCGTTGATCCAGAGTGGCCAGTAGTGGAGCTGTCCGAAGTTTTCGACTCGCTTGAGTCCGGCGTAAGTGTGAACTCGGAAAACCGTGAAAAGCGCGCCGGCGAGTTCGGTGTTCTAAAGACCAGCGCGGTCACATCCGGCACCTTCGAGCCGAGTAATCATAAAACCATTCTTTCGGACGAGATCGTTAGAGCCAAATGCAGTCCTCGCAAGGGCTCTATCATCATCAGCCGAATGAATACGGAAGCCTTAGTTGGCGCGAGCGCCTTCGTCGAAGCGGACTACCCGGACTTGTTCCTACCAGACCGTCTCTGGCAAACTGTCATCACGCGGGCCGATGTATGTGCACGGTATGTGCAGACGGTCATCGCATCGGAATACTACCGAGCGAAGATCAGTGCGGTTTCTGGTGGTACTAGTGGAAGTATGAAGAATGTGGCCCAGTCGCAGCTTCTTTCGCTGCGGATTCCTCTTCCACCGTTCGAAATTCAACAGGCCATAGTCGCTGAAATTGAAGCCGAGAAGGCCGCTGTCGCGAGCAATCGCGATTTGATTGCCCGGTTCAAAACGAAAATCGAAGCCGCCATTGCTCGCGTGTGGGGCGCGGCGGCCGAGCAGGCTGCGGCATGATCGAGGAGGCGGAGGAGCTCGGGAATTTCCTGCCCCTGTCCTACCGGACGCCAAAAGAGCGTGACTATGTCCGCTTCCTCTGGGACGCGTTCGAAACCAATGCCGAGCACGGCAAGTACCAGTTTGCGTTCTTAGCCTACCACATGCTCGTGATGAGCTTTGTCTATTTCAATGTCTGGCAGATTAGACAGATCAAGCCGGATGAGTTTGCTACGGCTATGGTCGGGTTCAACAAGGAGCGAGAGAAGGAGCTCCTGGAGGCAACCAGCCCCTTTACCTTTCACGTCGTTGGGGAGAGCGCCGTGATGCGCTTTCTGAAACTCATTCAATGCGACAACGGCAAAATCGGCGCCTATACCAAGCTGGTAAGGGATCGGAACGAGACCGCCCATTCCAACGGCAACATCTTTTATGGCACCGAGGAAGAGCTGACTCTCAAGGTGCGCGAGATCATCCGGGCCGTTAAGGAAATTCAGAACCACAGCGAGGGCATTATCATCGAGGGCTACCGCCGGTTCCTGGACGAGTCCGCCGACCCGGAGCTGAGGCAGCATTTTGAGATCAAGGATCAGGTGCGCGAGGTGCTGATCCACGCCAGCTATATGTCTCTCAAGGACCTCGTCTTCTGCGCTAGCTTCGACTTGGTCCAATTGGCCGACCACCCCTTCTTCCCTGAAATCGAGGCGCTGCATGCCGAGGTCAAGGGTTGGGTCGAAAGCGAGGATGCGCTCGCCGCGTGACGCGCGGAGACTGACCCCTAGGCTAAGACAGCTGCTCGATTTGTCTGCTTGCTAGGGGTGTATAAAAAGGCCCCCACGCTGGACCCACTACCATTCCCAGCCGGAAGGCACGTCCGCCTTAGGCCGAGCCTAGGTCCTATTGGAAGAGGTGGTGCCGCTTAGGTGACTCGAACACCTGACCCCATCATTACGAATGATGTGCTCTACCAGCTGAGCTAAAGCGGCTTAAACCCTACTATCCTACTACTAACCTAAACCGCCGAAACGCAACTGACTGAACAACAAACGCAAATGGCGAGTGACCCGCTACTTACGAATGATGTGCTCTACCAGCTGAGCTAAAGCGGCCCTGTCGGGGGCGGCCGGGAGGCCGCGACGACGGAAGCGGCTCTTTATACGCTGGTCCCGCGCTTGCCAAGCGCTGCGAGAAGGCTGGATTCGGTCGGGGCCTCGGCCACACGGACCTGCGCGAAACCCGGTGACCTCAAAGGCTGGGCGGCCGCGTCCGAGATGGCGAGCGCGATCCGGCCCTGCGCTGCGTCCGGTGGGAGGCTTGCGGCAAGGGCGCGGCCTGCGCGGGGCGAGTGGATCAGGACGGCGTCCCAGGCCTCGGGGGCGACCGTGTTCGTCTCGATGGCCTCGTAGATCGCAAGAGAGGTGACACGGGCCGCTTCGCCGACGAGAGCGGCGAGGTCGCCCGCGGGCTCGGCGGCGCATGGGTGGAGGATCGACAGTCCTGAGGCCTCGATCCGGATCAGGGCGGCGAGGGCGTGGAGGTCTCCGGCGGCGGACCGGATGTCGGTGAAACCGGCTTCGTGGGCTGAGGTGGCGGTGGCGTCGCCGACGGCGAAGACCGGCAGGGCGCGGTCGTCAGAGCTCTCGGCGAAGACTCTCACGGCGTTGCGGCTGGTGAAGGCGAGGGCCTGGACCCCGGTCAGGTCGGGACGGATGTTCAGCGGCCGGAGGGCCAGCAGGGGGGCGACGAGGGGGGTGAAGCCGAGGGTCAAGAGCCGCTCGGCGGTGCGATCGGCGCCGGGTTGGGCCCGGGTGACCCAGACGCGGCGGATGTCGCTCAAGGGACCGAGACGCTCTGGTCGCCGGCCGCGACGTGGACCTGATGGCCAAGCTGTTCGCCAAGGGCGCGGGCGGCGTCGACGCCTT
>Ga0247737_1000101_pt1 | contig 25273 bp, 26 predicted proteins | sample UWRJL028104C2_FD_180937 | JGI IMG/M metagenome (GOLD analysis project Ga0247737, IMG submission 180937) | Plant litter microbial communities from Arlington Agricultural Research Station in Wisconsin, United States - UWRJ-L028-104C-2 | ecosystem: Environmental > Terrestrial > Plant litter >...
GCCCGACGTGTTCAGGATGCTGAACGAAGTTCCCCCACCGAAGTTCTGCTGGAACTTGGTGAAATACGTCCCGCTGATGCCAACCGTGAAATTGCCAAGGTTGCCGATCGGCGCACGGTAGCTGGTCTGGAAGTCGATACCCTCGACGATCAGGTTGAGCGCGTTGCGTGAGCTCTGATCCAGGAAGAAGTAGATCTTTTCAGGGATCGCACCAGAAATGGTCGAGCCGTTCGCGATGTTGGCGAACGTATCGATCTGGGCCTGGCTGCAGCTTCCGTCCGCGTTCGCACCCGGAGTGCCCGGGCAGATCGTGAGCAAGTTGCGCAGACCGGCCGAGTTGACGATTGCCGTCGGGCTCGGCGAGCTGACGCCGCCGTCGAACGTGTTGTGGAACCACGTTACGGCCGCCATGAAGCCGGGCATGAAGCGCGGCGCCAGATCGAGGCCGAACGAGTAGCTCGTCCCCTTCTGCGGCACCATGTTCGAGAAGCCGCCGCCGAGCTGACGACGCATGCCCGGGTTGGCCGCAAGACCGATCGTGCAGGTGGCCGCAGCAGCGGTACAGACGTTGCTGGTATTGGTCACCACTGCGCCCGGGACGTTCACGACGCTAGGATAGTTGGCGACCGGGACGACGATCTGACCCTGGTTGCCGACGCTGCCCGAGGCATAGAGGTAGCCCTGGCTGGGATCGCCGATGACCGCCAGCGGCGGCGCGACGAAGGCCGTCGCATAGTTGCCGCGAAGCTTTACGCCCTCGAACAATTCCCAGTTTGCCGCGAACTTCGGGTTCGTGGTGTCGCCGACGTCGCTATAGCTGTCGTAACGGCCGGAGACGTTGACATCGACCCGACGGAAGAACGGAATCTCCATGTCCGGCGAGATCACCGGAACGACGATTTCCGCATAGGCCGAGTTGACCGTCCGCTCATACATATACTGGCGGAAGTTCGCGCCGTTCACGGTGGGGCCCGTTCCGTTGGCGCCGTTGATCTTCTGAACTTCGTTCGCCCAGTAATGCTCACCGCCGAAGGCGACCTTCACTTCACCGGCCGGCAGGTTGAAGACGCCGCCCTGGAAGTCGAGCTTCATCTGGTTGAAGGTGTTGAAGTTGGTGTTCTGGCTATCGGCGCCATAGAGCGAGCGGAGCACCGCCGCCGAGGTGCGGTTGGCCGTGCCAGTCCGCCACACGTCGAGCGCATTCGCCGTGGTGAGCGGCAGGTTCAGCGCGATCACGTTCTGACCGGCAATGTCGCTGGTCGTCGTGTTACCGCTGACCTGTGCCGTGCCGTTCAGGGCGAGCAGGGCGCAGGATCCGCAGAAACCGTCGATCGTATTGAGCGCCGAGCGATTGCGGCCGAACGCGTCGCTGAACTTCACGGTCCAGCTGTCGCTCAGGTCATATTCCGCAACGAAGGTCGCATAGATCGAATCCGCTTCGGACTCGCCATAGCCATAGTTGCCGTCGTCACGCAGCGCGAGCCAGCTGACCGATTCCTGGGTGGCGTCGGGCGTACCCGCGGGCGCCACGAAGAACGGGTTGACCTGCGGAAACGGCGTCACGGTGCCGTTGGGCGCGGTATAGGATGCGATCCCGCGTCCTGGGCCAAAGGCGGTCGCGTTCGTGATGGTGCCCGGGCCGTTCGGCGACTTCGTCTTCTGGATGTTGTAATTGAACATCGCGGTGATGCGGAAGTCGTCGCCGAACTCGTTATACACCTTCATCATGGTGTTGGCGCGCCACTGGCTCGGCACCAGAACGCCATATACCGAGTTGTTGCAGGGCGCGTTGACCGCCGTGTTGGCGACCGTGGTGGTCGCGCTTGGCGACAGATAGACGCCCGACGGGTTGGGACCAGCGCCGGCCGGGCGGCCGGTGACCTGGATGGTCGCGGGGCTGCAGTTATAGCTGTTGGTATTCGTGCCGCCTACAGGGCGGAAATCACCAAGGCTGGCAAAGGGCCGGTCCTTGTTCATCAGCAGGCTGCCCTTGCTGTAGGACCCCGCAATATAGACACCGCCGGTATCCCATTTGGTACCCCAGATGCCGTTGATGTCATAGTTGTGATAATTGTCGGCGAAGCCGTAACGCGCATTCACCTCGAGACCGTCATAGGTCCGGCGGGTGATGAAGTTGACCACGCCCGCGACGGCGTCCGAACCGTACACCGAGGACGCGCCGTCAGCGAGAACCTCGACGCGCTCGATGGCGCTGACCGGGATGATGTTGGGATCGGTCTGGGCGAACTGAGTGCCACCACCCGGCAGGCGAAGGCCGTCCATGATCACCAGGGTGGTGTTCGAGGACGAACCGGCGAGGCTGTGGATCTGCGGCGAGTAATAGGAATAGGCGTTCTCGCCCTGGGCCAGCGAGCCCGAGGTCGTGATTGCTGGAACGGTGTTGACCAGCTGCGACACGTTGATCGGGGCCGTCTTCTCGATCGTCGCCTGACCGACGGATACGAGGTTCGACCCGATTGGTGCGACACCCTTGATGCTGGTGCCGGTGACGACGATGTCCTTGCCGAGATCAGCCGCAGAGCCGTCCGACAGGGTTTCCTGCGGCAGCGTGGCGTCGTCGGCCGGAGTGGCCCGAGTGGTCGAAGGCGTGTTCTGCGCGAAGGCGATACCCGGCGCGAAAATCATCGCTGCCGACAACGCCATCACGGAACCGCTTAATTTGATTTTAGACGAGAAGCGCATCCCGTTCCCCCTTTCAGACTGGTTATCCTCTCAACTCCCGATCCGACATCTTATTGGATTTGATATCATATAGGATCGGGAATTGCGGCATTCCTAGGGTCGGTTCGAGGGATCGTCAAGCGGGTGGATGCGGCGTCGGCATGGGATGCTTCACTGTTTTGTAGGCTGATGCAAAAATGGCACGGATTCGGCCCTACCGTCGAAGAGTGGCCGCGCCCAACCCAGTGGCTCATTCCACGGGCCAACGCGCGCGGCGTTTGGACGGGCTTGCAATTCGGGGCTCCGGACGCGGCGGTGAGACGTCTTCCGGTCAGCGCGCCTCAGCGAGCAGTTCGCGTGCGCTCGCGCTCGTCCAATCCATGCCGCCCGTCATCCGCCACACTTCATGGCCGGTCGAATCATAAAGGATGCTGGTCGGCAATTCCGCATTCAGCGCGACACTCAGACCAACCTTGGGATCGAGATAAGGCTGCAGCTGCTTGAGACCTGTCTTGGCGAAGAACGGCGCGACCTTCTCCGCGCCGCCCAGATCCTGGCTGACGGCCACCACCTTCATGTCCTTCGCCAGTGCATCGAGCGTCGGCATCTCCGCGACACAAGGCGCGCACCAGGTCGCCCAGAGATTCAACAGCACCGGCTTGCCGGCGAAGGCGGCGATCGTGACTGGCTTGCCGGCCGGATCCTGGAACGCCACGAGGGGCGCAGCCTCACCCTTGTGGTCGCGGTCGAGCGTCCCGATCTTTTCGAGCGCCGGCTTTTCGCCGTCCGTGGCACCGGCCGGTGCCACGGAGGTTGCCGGTACGGCGGGCGAGGGCTTTGCTTGCTCCGGCGCGGAGACTTGCCTATCGCAGCCGCCGATCAGCAGCCCGGTGGCCAGGAGAGAGACGATCGTCGAGCGCAAGGACATATCGGACCTATCCAATGCCATGTGGGGCGGCCGCTTCGCCGAAGGGCCGGCGGCGGTGATGCGCGAGATAAATGCCTCGATCCCGTTCGACAAGCGCCTGTGGAAGCAGGACCTGGCGGGATCCAGGGCGCATGTGGCGATGCTGGGTGCGCAGGGCATCATCTCGCCGGAGGATGCGGCAATGATCGGCGCCGGCCTGGACCAGGTCGCGGCTCATTATGAAGCGAACGGCGTGGCCGAGGATCTCGTCCTCGAAGACATCCATATGCAGAGCGAGGCGCGCCTCGCCGACGCCATCGGGCCTGTCGCGGGCCGGCTGCACACTGCCCGATCGCGCAACGACCAGGTCGCGACCGATTTCCGCCTCTGGGTGCGCGACGCGATCGACGCCGTGGACGCGGGCCTTGCGCATTTCCAGCGAGCCTTGCTCACCCGCGCCGAGGAGCACGCGGCAAGCGTGATGCCGGGCTTTACCCATCTCCAGAGCGCGCAGCCAGTGACACTTGGCCATCATCTGATGGCCTATCACGAGATGATCGCACGCGACCGTGGCCGCTTCGCCGATGCGCGCGCGCGGATGAACCGGTCGCCGCTGGGTTCCGCGGCCCTGGCCGGCACCGGCTTTCCGATCGATCGGGAGATGACGGCGGCGGCCCTTGGCTTTGACGGGCCGATGCGCAACTCGCTCGACGGCGTGTCGGACCGCGACTTCGCGATCGAATATCTGACCGCGGCAGTGCAAACTGCGCTCCATTTGTCGCGCCTGGCCGAGGAATTCATCCTCTGGGCATCGCAGCCCTTCGGTTTCGTCTCGCTGTCCGACCAATGGTCGACCGGATCGTCGATCATGCCGCAGAAGCGCAATCCCGACGCCGCCGAGTTGGTGCGCGGCCATTCCGGCCGGATTATTGGCTGCATGACTGCGCTGATGGTGACGATGAAGGGCCTGCCGCTCGCCTATTCCAAGGACATGCAGGACGACAAGCCACCGGTATTCGAAGCGCACGACCTGCTTGGCCTGTCGATCGCCGCCATGACCGGCATGGTCGAGAGCGCGACGTTCCGTACCGAGCGGATGCGCGGCCTGGCCGAGACGGGCTTCTCGACCGCGACCGACCTGGCCGACTGGCTGGTGCGCGAAGCGGGCGTGCCCTTCCGCGAGGCGCACCACATCACCGGCCGCGCGGTGAAGCTGGCGGAAGAACGTAGCATCGCGCTCGATGCGATTCCCCTGGCCGACCTGCAGGCAATCGATGCGCGGATCGATCAACGCGTCTATGACGTGCTCAGCGTCGACGCATCGGTCGCCAGCCGCACCAGTTTCGGTGGGACCGCGCCGGCACGGGTACGGGCCGCGATCGCGGCGGCGAAGAAGGAAGGCGGATCATGAAACGCGCCATGCTCATTGGGGCGGCCCTGGCCGCCACGGCCCTGGCGGGCTGCGGCTCGCGGCAGGACTTGAAACCGCAGAAAGGCGAATCCCTGCCGATCGCACCCTATGGTGCGGAGAAACCGCCGACCGCCCAGGAACTGCTCAAACCGAGCAACCAGGCGCGCCCCGCCCGCAGCGACGACCTCCTCCGCAGTTCCGAGGAGCGCCGCAGCGACGAATACGACCTCCCACCGAATTGAGCTCATGGACCATTTCAGTCTTGTTGACGGCGCGATGTACGCCGAAGGCGTTCCCCTGGAACGTATCGCCGATGCAGTCGGTACCCCCGTCTATGTCTATTCGCGCGCCACGCTGACGCGGCATGCGCGCGTGTTCCGCGAGGGGCTCGCGGGCGTCGAGCGCGCCCATTTCGCCTATGCGATCAAGGCCAATCCCAATCTCGCGGTACTCAAGGTGCTCGCGGACGAGGGCTATGGCGCCGATGTCGTGTCGGGCGGCGAGCTCGCCCGCGCGCTGGCCTCGGGCATGAAGGCCGAGGACGTGGTGTTTTCCGGGGTCGGCAAGACCCGGGTCGAATTGCTGCGCGCGCTCGATGCCGGGCTGGGCCAGTTCAACCTCGAACTCGAAGAGGAAGGCGAAGCGCTTTCAGGGCTCGCCGCCGGGATGGGCATCCGCGCCAATGCGACGCTTCGGGTGAATCCGGATGTCGATGCCGGTACTCATGCCAAGATCTCGACCGGCAAGAGCGAGAACAAGTTCGGCGTGCCGATCGACCAGGCACCGGCGATCTTCGGCCGGCTCGCCGCCCTGCCCGGCCTCGCGATGCGCGGCATTGCCATCCATATCGGCAGCCAGCTGTTCGATCTCGCCCCGCTCGAGGCCGCCTATACCCGCGTCGGCGAGCTGGTCGCGCAGCTTCGCGCGGCCGGCCACCCGATCGAGCGGGTCGATCTCGGCGGCGGTCTGGGCGTGCCGTACAAGGCGGGCGACAATCCCCCGAGCCCCGCCGAATATGGCGCGATGGTCGCGCGGGTGACCAAGGGCTGGAACGTCATGCTGATGTTCGAACCCGGCCGGGTGATCGCGGGCAATGCCGGCGTGCTGCTGACCAAGGTGATCTGGGTGAAGCCCGGCGTGACCAACCCCTATGTGATCGTCGACGCCGCGATGAACGACCTCGCCCGCCCGGCGCTGTACGACGCGTGGCACGATTTCGCCGCCGTTCGCCCGACCGGCGAACGGATGATCGCCAATATCGCGGGCCCGGTGTGCGAGAGCGGCGACACCTTCGCCATGGCGCGCGACATCGATGCGGTGAAATCCGGCGATCTCGCGATCTTCCGCACCGCCGGGGCCTATGGCGCGACCATGGCGAGCACCTATAACAGCCGCGCGCTGGTGCCCGAGGTGATGGTCGATGGCGACAGGTTCGCGGTGGTCGCGGACCGGATCGAACCGGAGACGATCATCGCCGCCGAGCGGTTGCCGGAGTGGTTGACCGCGTGACCCTGCACAGCCTGCCGCTGTTCGTGCGGCTGGCAGGCCGGCCGGTAATCCTGCTGGGCGACGGCGAGGCGGCTGACGCCAAGCGCCGCCTGCTCGAACGCGCCGGCGCGGTAATCAGCGACGAAGGCGCCGACGCGGCACTCGCGATCGTCGCCATTGCCGACGAGACGCTCGCGGAGCGGGCAGTCGCGCGGCTGAAGGCGCGCGGCGTGCTGGTCAACGCGGTCGACCGGCCCGATTGGTGCGATTTCACCCTGCCCGCGATCATCGACCGCGATCCGGTGATCATCGCGATCGGCACTGGCGGCGCCTCGGCCGGACTTGCGGCTGCGCTGCGTCAGCGGCTCGAGACGATCCTGCCCATGAGCCTTGGCGGGCTTGCGACGGCGCTCCACGGGGCACGGACCGCACTCCGCCAGAAGCTGCCGGCGCTCGACGACCGCCGCCGCGCGCTCGGCGCCGCGCTCGCGCCGGGCGGCGCGCTCGATCCGCTGAGCGCCATTGCCGACTCCGTCGCCACCTGGCTCCCCGGAACGACCAACGACCGTCTGGTCACGATCCGCCTGCGCTCGACCGATCCCGACGATCTCACTCTGGGCGAAGCACGGCTGCTCGGCCTGGCGGACCGTCTCTACCACCGCGCCGACGTACCGGCCGCGATTCTCGACCGCGCTCGGGCCGATGCGGTCCGGACCCTTTGCACCACATCGCCGGTTGAACCCGGTCCGGGACTCGCACTCTATATGGAGCTGGCATGAGCGGTTTCGCCTATCGGGTCTGCAGCGGAAAGGCCGAGCGCATTGAGGTCAAGCAGGCGCTGCAAAGCGATGCGGACCTGATCTGGGTCCATCTCACCACCAACAACGAACATGCCCAGGCGTGGCTGGTCGATGAAGCCGAGGCCCCCGACTATATCGTCGAGGCGCTGACCGCGACCGAGACGCGCCCGCGCTGCGATGCGCTGGGCGATGGCGCCTTCCTCAACCTGCGCGGCCGGTCGAGCGAGGAGACACCCTCATCCGAACCGCTCGCTTCCGTGCGCATCTGGGCGACGCGGGGGCGGGTGATATCGGTCACGCGCCGCGCACTCGTCGCGGTCGACGATGTGGTGCAAACGATCGAGGGCGGCCAGATCCGCGACCCCGGCGACCTGATCGCCGAATTCGCCACCGCCATCACCCGAAACCTCGATCCCGAAGTCGCCGATCTGGGCGACACGCTGGACGATTGCGAGGCCGATCTCGACGCCGACAAGGTGTTCGAGCTGCGTCGCCACGTCACCAAGGTGCGCGTCGCCGCGATCGGTTATCGCCGCTTCCTCGCCCCGCAGCGCGCGGCGATCGAGAAGCTGGCGGCGCTGCCATGCGATTGGCTGCAGGCCGACGACCGGCTGCATCTCAACGCCGCCGCCGACCGCGCCGCACGCATGGCGGAAGAGCTGGAGAGCATTCGCGAACGGGCCGCGCTGATGCATGAAGCGCTGACCGATCTGCGTGCCGAGCAGATCGACAGCCGCGCACTGATTATCTCGATCGCCGCGATGATCTTCCTGCCGCTGACGTTCATCACCGGCCTGTACGGCATGAACGTCAAGGGGCTGCCTTATGCGGAGGAACCATGGGCGTTCGATGCGATCATGGGCGGCTGCACCGTCATCTCGATCGGCATCATCATCTATTTCCTGCGCAAGCACTGGTTCGGGCGCGGCTGACCTAGTCGGCGTGGGCGCTCAGCCGCTCGACCTCGTCGTTGAGCGCCTGAATCGAGGCGATCAGTCGCTGGCGATCGGCGCGGGTGGCGGCGAGCGCGTTCTTCGCCTCACCCAACTCCATCGCACGGGCGGCAATCCGTGCATCGAGCGTTGCGTTGGAGCGCTTCAGCTCGGCGATGCGCCGCGCGCGGGCGAGCACCCGTTCGATCCGAGCGGCAAGGACTTCGAAGGCGAAGGGTTTGGCGACATGGTCGTCGGCCCCCGCCGCCAGCGCCTCGACCGCGGCGGCAGGATCGCTGCGCCCGGTCAGCATGATGACGGGCAGGTCGGCGGTATCGCAACTGCCCCTGATCTCGGTGAGAACATGGATACCGGAGATGCGCGGCATGACCATGTCGAGCAGTACGAGATCGAAGCCGCGCGCGGCGATCAGGTCGAGCGCTTCAGCGCCATTGTCGCTGAGCACGGTGAGATAGCCCAGATGGCCGAGCCGGCGGCCAAGCACGGAGAGATTGGTCCGGCTGTCGTCGACCGCGAGAATCGTCCGCACTGGCCCGCGCCGTTGCGACGCCGATTCCAGCTTGTCGAAAAGATCCATCCGGCGTGGCCCCACATTATCTGATGGAACGACCCTATCCCGCGCCGGTCACGATTTGGTTAATCAACCGGCAACCAGGTTCAGGCGGATCGGGCGCTGCGCCAGGCCTGGCCGATCTCTTCCAGCATTGACGCGACGTCGCGGAACGGCGCCGGATCATGCCCGATGCTGGCGTCGATGATCATCCGCCGCGCACCGGCATATAGCCGCGCCAGGGTCTGGGCCACATCGCCCCCGGCGTCGTGATCCAGATTTGCCTCGAGCGCGAACAGGATCGCGGTGGCGCGCGTCACCTTGTCGCTCTTGGTCCTTGGCTGCTGGTTCTCCGCGGCCCAGGCGGCCGCGCGGAGTGCATGGACTGCCTCCTCGTACAGCAGCTGGACCAGCGCCGGACCGTCCGCCTCCGCGGTGCGGCCGACAAGATCGATCTGGCGATAGGTGGCGTCGGGGTCGCGCAGTGCGCTGGCGTATTTCATCCCTTCGACGCATTCCAGGCTTCGACCTGCTGCTTCATATAGTCCTGCGTCGCCTTGTAGGCGGCGATGCGCGCGTCGGTCGCGGCGAACTGAGTCGACAGCCGGGTGCGCAGCTTGTCCTCCTGCTCGGTGATCTTTTCCTGCTGCTCGGCAATCTTGTCCTGCGCCTTGGAATAATTGGCGGCACTGACGCCAAGACCATATTTGGGGTTGGTCGCGCTGGCGGAGATCGCGGAAAGCGCGCCGGCCAGCCCGTTGCCGCTGGCCCCGGTGCCATCGGCGAACAGCGCTTCGACCGCGGCCGGATTCTTCGCGAGCGTCGCCGACAGCTTGGCCGCGTTGACCGACAATGTGCCGTCGCGATTGGTCGCGATGCCGATATCGGCAAGCGTCGTCGGCCCGTCGGTCGCGGTGCCGGGCACCAGCCGGGTGATGGTGAGCTGGGCGAGCTGCCGGGTCAGCGCCTTGGCCGCCGGGTCGGCCGAAAGCGTGCCGGTCTTCTGGTCGGTCTCCTGCTTGATGACCGTCAGCAGCTGATTATAGGTGTCGACGAAATCGGTGACCGATTGCGTGATGTTCGCGGCGGGCGAGCTGTTGCCGAGCGTGACGGTGGTGCCGACCGAGGCACCGACCAGGTCGAGCTGCACACCGTCGATCAGGTCCTTGATCGAATTGGTCGAGCGCTTCACCGCCACGCCATCGACCGCGACGATCGCATCCTTGGCCACGCTGCCGATCGTCGTGCCGGTCGCGCCGACGCCGACATTGAGCGCGGACAGGCCCTCGAACCCGACATTCTCGGTGGCGTTGAGCGTGAAGGCCTGGGCAGCGCCAGTGCTGCCCTTGAGCACCAGTCGCGATCCGTCCGCGTCGCTGACGATCGAGGCCGTCACCCCGGCATTGCGCGCGTTGATCGCGGCGGCGATGCCGGTCAGGCTGTTGTTGGTCGCGGTGATCGCGATGTTGATCGGGCTGCCGCTGCCAGCGGTGAAGTCGGTCATCGCCCCGTCGGCAACGGTCGCGGTGCCGAGCGTCAGGGTCAGCATGCCGGTGCCGATCGGCGCTGTCTTGCTGGCAAGCGCACCGGTCGCGGCCGATTGCGCGGACGCGAGCTGACGCACCTCGACCGAGGCGGAAAAGCCGCTCAGCTTCGCACCGGGCAAAGCGCTCGTCTTGAGCAGGGCCGTGTTGGAGCTGGTCGGCTGGGTGGCGAGCGAGCCGCCTTTCACCAGCGACGTCAGGCTGTTCGAAAAGGCGGTGATGCCGCTCTTGAGCTGGCTGATGCCGGTGATCTGCGCCGTGAGCTTCGTGTTGCTGTTGGTGAGATTCTTGAGCTTGGTCGCGAATTGCGCATCGACCAGCTGGCTGGCGAGCGCCTGGAAATCCACGCCGGACCCGGCGCCGAGCGTACTCGAGATGGACGTGCTCGCCATGATTCTACCCTTGAAGCTTCACCAGATTGAACGGCCGGAACACCCGATTCTTTAGGCCTGTTTGACGCCATTCTCGTCGAACCGCGCGCTTTCCGGTACCGGCACGGGCGGCGGGCTGCCGCCGGCCTGCGCGTTCAGGCCGAACACGAAGGCGAGGATCGTCGCGATCGCCTGATACAGGTCGTCGCGGATCTCCTGGCCCTCGCGGCTGGTGTAATAGAGCGCACGGGCAATGGCCGGATATTCGAGGATAGGCACCGCGGATTCGCCCGCGAGTTCGCGAATGGCCAGCGCCATCACGCCGCGCCCCTTGGCCACCACGACGGGCACCTGATCCGCCCCGCGGTCATAGCGCAACGCCACGGCAAAATGAGTCGGGTTGGTCAGCACGACATGCGCCTCGGCCACGGCCTGGCGCATGCCGCGCTTCATCACTTCGCGCTGGCGCTGGCGGATCGCACCCTTGGCCTCGGGCGAGCCTTCGCTTTCCTTGCTTTCGTCACGCACCGCCTGCTTGGTCATGCGCAGCTTGCCCAGCAGCCGGATGATCTGGATCGGCAGGTCGATGCCGGCAATGATGACCAGCCCCCCCGCCATGACGAACAGGATCGTCAGCAAGGTACCGCCCAGCGCGCCCAGCGCGCCATTGATGTCGGAAGCGACCAGGCCGATCGAGCTCTTCGACGCCTTGATCAGCATATAATAGCCGATCGACCCGAGCAGCGCGACCTTGAGCAGCGACTTGCCCAGTTCCATCCAGCCCTGCGGCCCGAAGATGCGCTTCAGCCCTGACGCGGGATTGATCCGCGAGGCCTTGGGCGCGAGCAGCGTACCGTTGAAGCTGAGCGAGCCAAGGCCGGCCTGGCTGAGCACCGCGGCGGCGATCGTGACGGCGAACAGCGAGATGATCGACGGCGCCAGCTTCCAGCCCGAATCGAGCAGGGGACGGAAGGGCGAGAAATCCTCGATATCGGCGCGGCCGAACTGGAAGCTCGCTTCCATCACGGCCTTGCACGCGGCGATCAGCGACGGCCCGGCCAGTGCCAGCCAGCCGCACCCCACCAGGATCACCAGCGCGGTCGCGAATTCCTTGGAACGGAGGACATCACCCTGTTCGGCGGCATCCTTCTTCCGCTTGGGTGTTGGGGCTTCTGTCTTTTCGCCGAATTCCTCCGCCATCAGCCGAGCACCAGGCTCTGGGTGGCGGCAAGGCCCTGGGTGACGATGACCATCATGTAATCACCCATCGCCGGAAAGGCCAAGGCGAGTGCGACGACGCCGACCGCAAGGCTGGTCGGCAGGCCGATCGCGAACAGATTGAGCGCCGGGGCCGACCGCGACAGCATGCCGACGATCAGGTTGAGGCACAGCAGCAGGAAGCCGACCGGCAGCGCGAGCAGCAGGCCGGCGAGAAAGGTGTATCCCCCGAAAAACGCGATGTCTCTGAGCTGCGCGGCGGTCAGCCACGCAGCGCCGACCGGCAGCGCGTCATAGCTCTTCACGATCATCTCGACGAGCACGAGGTGGCCGTTCATCGACAGGAACAACAGGGTCAGCATCATTGAGAAGAACTGGCCGAGCGCCGGCGTCGAGCGCCCGTTCTGCGGATCGATCGAGGACGCGAAACCGATGCCCATCGAAGTACCGATGATTTCGCTGGCGATCATCGGCGCGGCAAAGGCGATCTGCAGGATGAAGCCGAGCGCGAAACCGACCAGCGCCTCCGCGGCAATGGCGAGGAAGGTCGCGAAGGCGAAGATCTCGGCCGGCGGCACGACCTTGTGGGTGGCGAGCACCAGAACGCCGATCGCGCCCGACAGGGTGACGCGCACCGTGACGGGAATCGACACCGCGCTGAACACCGGCGCGGCGATGAAGGCCGCGCCGACGCGCACCATCACGAAGATGAGCGCCCAGAGCTGCGGCTCGACGGAAAGGCCGAAGCCGAGCGGGCTCATCGGACGAGGTCGGGAATCCGCTCGAAAATGCCGATCGTGAAGTCGCTCAGCAGGCCAAGGATCAGCCCGCCGAAGATCATGATCGAGAAGGCCACGACGATCAGCTTGGGCACGAACGACAGGGTCTGCTCGTTGATCGAGGTAGCCGCCTGGATCATGCCGGTGATGAGCCCAGCGAACAGCGCCGGGATCAGGATCGGCGCGGCGGCCAGCGCCAGCACCCACATCGTCTGGTTGGCGATGGTGAGAAAATAATCTGCGTCCATCGTCGCTAACTCACGAAACTGTTGGCGAGGCTGCCCATGGTCAGCGCCCAGCCGTCCACCAGGACGAACAACAGCAGCTTGAACGGCATCGAAATCATCGTCGGCGACATCATCATCATGCCCAGCGACATCAGCACGGTCGCGACGACCAGGTCGATGACGATGAAAGGCAGGAAGACGAGGAAGCCGATCTGGAAGGCGGTCTTGAGCTCGCTGGTGACGAAGGCCGGGAGCAGCACCGAAAAGGGCACGTCGGATGCCTTGGCATAGGGGCCCGACTTGGCGATGCCCGCAAACATGGTGATGTCCTTCACCCGGGTCTGCTTGGTCATGAAGGCATGCAGCGGCACCGACGCGTTCTTGATCATGTCGGTCGCGCCGATCCGGTTCTCGGCATAGGGCTGGATCGCGGCGGTGTTGATCTGGTTCACGACCGGCGCCATCACGAAGAAGGACAGGAACAGCGACAGGCCGATCAGCACCTGGTTGGGCGGGGTCTGTTGCAGGCCCAGCGCCTGGCGCAGGATCGCGAGCACGATGATGATCCGCGTGAAGCTGGTCATCATCAGCAGGATGCCCGGCAGGATCGTCAGCAGGCCCATGATGATGAGGACCTGGAGCGACAGCGCCAGCGGCGCGTTGCCGCCGCCGAGATCGCCGAGCGCCCGGTCGACCGCATCGCCGGCCCCCGGCGCCGCGGGCGGCGGCACGACCGGCGCTGCGGCCTGGGCAAGGGCGGGATGCGCGATCATCACCGCAAAGACCACGCCCAGCAGAAGCAGCATGACCTTGCCCCAGGAGAAGGGCTTGCGCGGCGTCGCGGCCTTGATCAGCGCCGGGCCGGTGCCCTTGCGCGTAACGGTGACGGTCATTTGTCGCCCTTGTCGATCAGGGTCACGCCGCTGCGACTGACCGAAACGAGCAGCTTGCGACCCTCGAACTCGACCACGGCGAGGCGCAGGCCGGGCGAGATCATCATGGTTTCCTTGACTGCCATCATGCGGTTCGCGGGCTGGCCGGGCAGGCGCGATTCAAGCCGGCGCCACAGATAGAGACAACCGATCATGAGGCCGCAGACGAGCGGCAGCAGCACGACAAGCTTCAGGACATAGGACCACATCATCGCGGATCAGGCCCGCTTCTCGGGCGTGACCAGCTCGGTCATGCGCACGCCGAAACGGTCGCCGACCATCACCACTTCGCCGCGGCCGATCAGCGTCCCGTTGACCAACACGTCGAGCAGCTCGTTCGCCTGGCGGTCGAGCTCGATCACGCTCGACTCGCCGAGCGCCAGCAATTCGCGCAGCGTGAGCGAGGTCGATCCGATCTCCACCGTCAGCTTGACATCGACATCCTGGAGCAGCCGGAAATTGGCCGCGAGCGCCCCGTCCAGGGGGACTCCGCCGGTCATGTCGTTCATTGCAGTTCCTCTAGTTTTTCGCGCGAGATCGAATTGAGACGAATGGCGGCATGGCCATTCGAGGTGCCGACGGTACCGGCGCCGAGCCGGTCGCCGCCGACCATCACCGGCACGTCGGCGCCGAGCGTGATGGGAATGACGTCGCCGGGCTTCAGGTCCATCAGCACGCTCAGCGGAACCATCGGTTCGGCCAGTACCGAGCGGATCGGGAAGCGCACGCCCATCACGGCACGCGTCAGGCTGTTGCGCCAGGCGGGATCGGGCTCGGCGGTCTTCGCATGAACCTTGCCGGTCAGCGACGGCGCATGCGGCTTGAGCGCCGCGACGGGATAGACGATGTCGACGAATACCGGCTTGGCGGTGCCCGCGGCGATGCCGAACCGGGTGATCACCATCGCGTCGTCGCCGTCGAGCCCGGACAGCATGGCCGGGTTCGATTCGACATGACCCGGCTTGAACTCGATTCGGGCGAGTGGCTCCCAGGCGGTCTTGAGTGGGGCTGCGAGCATCATGCCCAGCCGCCCGATCATCGCCTCGGCCGCGGGCGTGAATTCCGCCGGCATGTCGTGCGGGACTGCCCCGGTGCCGCCGAAGAACAGGTCGAGCAACTCCAACACGAATCGGCCGTCGAGCACGATCATCGCGTTGCCAGTGGGCGGCGTCATCGCGAGTGGCAGCCAGGCAGTCAGGCCGTCGGGGCGCTCGGCACGATAATCGGCGAAGCGCTGAACGACCAAAGGCTCGGCAAAGGTACGGATTTCCTTGCGCAGCAACGGCTCGAACACGCCGCGCATGCCCCGCGCGAGACGCGCGGACAGATGCTGCAGCGTGTGCAGATCGCCGAATGGGTTGAGATTCGCGACCCCCAGCGTGGCGTGTTCCGCCACTTGCCGGGGCCGTTCCCGCCGTTCGTCCGATCGTGGTGAAGAGCCGTTAACCATGCCAGGTCACTGAACAACAAAATTGGTAAAGTAGACGTTACCAACCCCGCCGAATCCTTCCTTTTCCTTAAGCGTGTCGTTGATCGATTTGGCCAGCCTGCGTTCCAGCATCTTCTTGCCGTCGCTGGTGAACACCTGCTCCTCGGTCGTGTCGCCGAGCGTCATCAGGATGGCGGAGCGGACCGCGATCTCGTTGGTCTTGATGTTCTCGATGACCGAATCGTCGTACGGCGTGGAGATCGCCAGGCCGACCTGGATGAAATGCACGCTGTCCTGGAGGTTGGAGGTGAACTCCTTCTCCATCGCATAATAATTGGATGCATATTTTTCGCCGCCCGTACCGCTCGGCGGCTTGGAGCCGGCGCTGCCGCCCTCGCCATGTCCGCCTTCCTCGGCCGAGGCGCTGACACGCTTCTGCTCGCTCTTCGGGACCAGCTTGGGGCCATTGGCCTCCGCCGCATGGGCGCTCCCGCCCAGCATGCCGCTGCTCCAGACGAAATAGCCGCCACCCCCGGCACCGCCGAGCACGAGAAGGCCCAGGGTCATGATCAGGAGCTTTCCCTTGCCCTTCTTCTTTTTCTTGGGGGCCTCTTCAGTGTCACTCATCGTTGCGCTCCTTCAGTTCAGGCTAGTCGTTGATTGGCGGGAAGATCGTCCGCGACGGCCGAAGCCATCACGGACGCGGGTGCGCGCGGCGCTGCCGCGCGCGTCTGGTGATGGGTGTGATTCGCGCCCCCGCCGGTGCCGGCATCGACGCTGGTCTGGCCGAGCTTCACGCCGCGCGCGTCGGCCAGCTCGGCGAGGCGCGGCTGCGCATCGTTCAGCAAGGTCCGCGTCGCCTGCGTGTCGGCGGTAAAATGGACATGGAGCGTGTCGCCGTCCTTGCGCAGCGAGACGTCGACGCCGCCCAGCGCATCGGGAACGAGCCGGATGCGCGTGTCGTTTGCATTGGCCTCGTCGCGAAGCATCTCGATCCGGTCGATCATGCCGTGCAGCCCGCGATCGTCGCGCAGGTCGAGCGCCGGATGCTTCGCATCGGCGGTAGCCTGGACGACCGGCCGTGAAACGGCTTCGGCCTGTGCGGTCGCGGCCAATGCGCCAAGACCGCGCGAATCGCCGCGATCATCGTCGCGCGCGGCGCGGTCGTGATTGGCGAGCACCGCCGCAATCGCGGCAGCGAAGGTCTGGCCGGCGGGCTGTACCGTCGAGACAGAAGACATGGGCGAAACGCCCCCTGTCGTCTTCGACAGCGAATCTGCGGCGGCGACGTCCTTCTTCGCGGCGAGATCGGCGGCCGGTATCGACAGGTCTTTTGCCGGACCATCGACCTTCGAATCGATGGCGCCATCGGCCATCAGAAAAGCGCCGGAAACGGCGAGCATCGCCGGATCGGCCACGGGCGCCGCCGGAGCAGCGCTCGCGCCAGCCGGCAGTACGATGGGTTGGGCGACCGGCACGGGCAGCGCAACCGGCAGCCAGATCAACGCTGGATCGATCGGCTTGCCGTCATCGGCAAGGGTGGCGGGCACGGTCTTGCCGTCACCGGCAAGGCTCTGCCGGTCGGCCGGCAATCCGGCATCGGCCGGCACATCGGGTATGGCGGCAGCGCCCGCGTCCAGAAAGGCCGCGAGCAGCTGAACGAATCCGCCAGCCGCGCCCCCCGGCGCGGCTGGACCGGAAACCGGTGTGGTCGTCTGTGGCATCTGGGTCGAAAGCTCGATCATCCATATATCCCGTTCGGCACAATCCGCCGTTCAAGCTATCAGCAAGGATCGTGCCGAATCTTCCGGGTGGGTGGTGCGGCCTCGAGAGCGCGGATCGCCTTGAGCGCCGCATCGGCATCGGCACGGGCGATCAGCTTCTCGATCGCGTTCTGATCGCGCCTTGCTTCACGCGTCGCTTCGGCAGCACGCTCCACCACGCGTTCGGCGGCGCGAAGCCGCCCTTCGGCGGCTTCCGCCGATTGCTGCAACCGGTCGCGGAAATGCGCGGCGGCGATGAAGGAAAAGCCCTGGGTCGCATCCGAATTGGGCGCGACGGCTTCGGCCAGCTGCGCGATACGGCCCTTTAGCGTCGATTCGCTGGCAAAGCGTTCCTGCGCCCGTACTTCTTCCGCACGGACCAGGCCTAGCTGGAGCGTCCGGACACGCAGCAGCCGGTCGAGCTTGGCCGGTTTAGGCATCGCCGAACACGCCGGTCAGTTCCATCACCGCATCGGTGAGCGACACGATTTCGTCCGGATCCTGCTTGATATATTCCATGACCGCCGGGTGGCAGGCGATCGCGGCGTCGATCGCGGGATCGGTGCCGGCGCGATAGGCGCCCATCAGCACCAGATCGCGATTCTCCTCATAGGTGGCGAGGTGCCGGCGCAGCACGCGCGCGGCCTTTTGATGCGGCTTGCCGACGATATCGGTCATCACCCGGCTGACCGAGGGGCCGATATCGATCGCCGGATAGACGCCGTGTTCGGCGAGCGCGCGCGACAGCACGATATGGCCATCGAGGATCGAGCGGGCGCTGTCGACGACCGGGTCGTTGCCGTCGTCGCCATCAGCGAGCACGGTGTAGATCGCGGTGATCGACCCGCCCGAAGCAACATCGGTGCCGGCGCGTTCGATCAGATTGGGCAGCATCGCAATGGCCGATGGCGGATAGCCGCGCGCGCTGGCGGGCTCGCCCAGCGCCAGGCCGATCTCGCGCCCGGCATGCGCAACGCGTGTCAGGCTGTCCATGATCAGCAGTACCTTCTTACCCTCGGCGCGGAACGCCTCGGCAATGGCGTGGGTGCGCAGCGCACCGCGGATACGGAGCACCGGCGAATGATTGGCGGGAACCGCGACGACGACGGCGCGCTGGCGCGCCTCGCCCGCGACCTTGGTTTCCAGGAAGTCGGCGACTTCCCGGCTGCGCTCGCCGATCAGGCCGATCACGATGACGTCGGCTTGGGCCGCGCGCACGATCATGCCGAGCAGCACTGACTTGCCCACGCCCGAGCCGGCCATGATGCCGATGCGCTGGCCCTGCCCGACAGTGAGCAGGCCGTTGATCGCGCGCACGCCGACATCGAGCGGCTGAAGTACCCGGCCGCGATCGAGCGGGCTCTGCAATTTGCCGGAAAGTGGCCAATGATCGGCACCACGGATCGGGCCGAGCCCGTCGATCGGCTTGCCGGCGCCATCGACGACTCGGCCAAGCAGGGCCGCGCCGACCTCCGCCTCGCCCGGAGGGCCAAGCGGACGAACGGGCATTTGCGGCAGCAGCGGCGCGGGGCCGCCGAGATTCATCAACAGCGTTCGGCCGTTGCGGAAACCGATCACTTCGGCCTCGACACCCGCGCCCTTGCTGCCGACCTGGCAAACCGTGCCAACTGGCAAGGTCAGGCCGACGGCCTCCATCAGCAGGCCATCGAACGAGGCAAGCCGGCCGGAGACTTTCGGGCTCGGCGTGAAATCGGGAATGCCGAGCGAGTCGAGATAGTCGCTGGTGAAACGGTTCAACATCGGCCCCTCACGCCGTTGGCACGGCGACGCGGTCGATCGCCTGGGCAAGCTGCTCGAGCCATAATTCGGGGCCGTCCTCGACGATGGTCGAGGCGGATTCGAGCACGAAGCTGCCGCGCGCGACATTGGCGTCGCCGACCGCGAACACCGTCTTGGGAAGCTTGCCTTCGAGCAGCGCGACATCGTCCGGATGAACGCGGAGCAGGGCGGATTCGGCGCTGTCGGCCAGCATCTCGGCAGCCGAATCGATCCGGCGGGCGAGAATGTCGGGCGCGATGCCGACTTCACCGATCAGCCGGGTGACCAGAAACATGACGGTCTGGCGCAGCTGGCGCGCCATGATCTCGCGATTGAGCCGGCCATCGTTGCGCAGGGCGGTGCCGAGTTCGGCGAGCAAGGAGCGGTCCCGGTCCGCGGTCTGGCCGATCTCGGCGATGGCGGCAGCCATGCCCTCGGCAAAACCCGCCGCATGCGCCGTCGCGACCGGATCGACGAAAACCGGTTCCGGTACCGGGTCCGCCGCGGCGAACGGATCCCACCCCTCGGTGGGGTTGGTTCCCGGATCGGCCGGGTGGAAATGCTTTGGCCCATCGCCCTGCGGCGAGAAGGATCTCGGGCTGGCCCGGTGCGCTGCCCAGGTCTTGAGGTCCGACGCTGCGAAGCCTTCGGGTGGAACCTCGAAGGCCTGGTGAAGGGCCTGCGCCACTGCCGCGTGGCGGGCGACGAAACCGGCGGTAAAATCAGACATAATCGTCTTCGCCCCCGCCCATCTGGATCGTGCCATCCTTGGCGAGATTGCGCGCGATCTGGATGATCACCTTCTGCGCTTCGAGCACTTCGGACAGCTTCATCGGCCCGCGTGCTTCCATCTCGTCGCGGATACCGTCCGCGGCGCGGCTGGACATGCAGCCCAGGAAGCGCGCGCGCATCGCTTCGTCCACGCCCTTGAGCGCCCGCGTCAGGATGTCGCCATCGATATTGCGGATGAGCGTGCCGAGATTCTTGTCGTCGAGCTCGAGCAGATTGTCGAAGACGAACATCGCCTCCTCGATCGCCTTGGCGACGTCGCGGTCGATCTTGAACAGCTTGGGCATGACGCGAAGCTCGGTGGCCTTGCGGCCGCTCGACAGGATCTTGGCCGCATCCTTGGTGCCGCCGAGCGTGACGCCGGCCGGCTGCTGAGTCGTGCCGACCCGACCCGCGAGCACGGTCTTCAGCGTCTCGACCGCCTCGGGCGTGATCGGCCCGAGCCGCGCGACGCGGTGAAGGATGTCGGGCTGCGCTGCATCGGGAAGCAGTTCGAGCACTTGCGCCGCGACCACCGGATCGAGATTGGCGATCAGCACGGCGGCGATCTGCGGATGCTCCTTCTCGATCAGTCCGGCGATCTCGGTCGCGTCGAGCCAGTCGAGCAGGTCGATCTGGCAGGCATCCTCGGCCGGGATGATCCGCGACAGCACGCTGTCGGCCTTTTCCTGGCCGAGGGCGCGGGTCATCATGGTTTCGATCTGCGGGCGCGGATCGAACGAGATGCCGGTGCGCTCGCGCGCCTTGCCGACAAAATCGTCGAGCACGAATTCGACTTCGGTCTCGCTGACGTCGGCGACGGCGAACATCGCCTTGCCGAGCTGGCGGACTTCGTCGGGATCGAGCTTCTGCAGGATCGCAGCCGCCTCCTCCTCGCCGACCAGCATCATCAGCACGGCGGCGCGCTCGACGCCGGTATAGGTGCGAAGGGGCGCGTTCATTGCTTTGCGTCCGCCTTGATCATGTCACGCACCGCAAGCGCGGCACGCGCCGGATTGTCCCGGGTGAAGCCCCGAACCATGCCGATCCGGTCATCGTAATTGCGGGCGCTTTCGAGCGCATCGATGCTCACCGGGCCGGTTGCGAAGGCGGCGCTGCCACCGTCACCGGCACTCGCGGCGCCTGGAGCCCCGCCATAGTCGCGACCGAGCGCAAGGCGCGGTGCCGCGTCGTCGCGCTTCTTCAGCATCGCCTTGGCGAGCGGGCGGACGCCGAGGAACAGCACGAGCAGCGCGATGACGATCGCAGTGACGTTGCGCGCCACCACCGGCAGCCAGCCGGCCTCATACCAGGGCTGCTTGTCGTCGAGCGCGGTTGCGCCGGCGAACTTGCGGCTGATCACGGTGACCTGGTCGTTGCGCCCCTGGTTGAAGCCGACCGCGGTCTGCACGAGCTGCGTGATCTGCTGGATCTCGAGCTGGCTGCGCGGCTTGCCCGTTTCCGGATCGCGCAACAGCACGGCGACCGACAGCCGCTTGATCGCGCCGGGGGCGGCCCGGGTGACCGAGACTTCCTTTCCGAGATCATAGGCACGGCTATATTGGTCGCTCTGTTTCATCGCGTCGGCAACGGCGCCGACCACGGCGGCGGCGGCCGACGGTGCGCCGGGCGCAGCGGGCGTCGCGCCCGGAGCAGGCGTTGGAGCGGGCTGGGGCGCCGTCAGTGTGGAGGCGGGCGGCGGCGTGTTGGACAGCGCGCCGGGGATGCCGCCGGGCTGAGCGCCGGCGCCTTCCTTCTGGTTGCCGACCCAATTGCCCTGCTCGGCGCGCAGCGCGCCCTGCTTGTCATAGCTTTCGCGCGTGGCTTGGGTCTCGTCGAGATCGACATCGGCCTGCACTTCGACGGTGAAGTTGCCGGCGCCGATCAGCGGGGTCAGCAACTGCACGACCTGGGCGCGGTTCTTTTCCTCGATGCGGCGCTGGAAGGCGATGCGTTCGTCGCTGGCGATGCCGAGCGCGCTCTGCGCCGACCCCTTGGTGAGCAGACCGCCCATCTGGTCGACGATCGTGACGGATTCGGGCTTCATGCCGGGAACCGACGACGCGACGAGATTGATGATCGAGCTGACCTGCGCGTCGCCGAGCGAACGGCCCGGCTGAAGCTTGACGATCACTGAGGCGGACGGCGCCGCATTGTCGCGCACGAATACCGAGGCTTCCGGCGTGGCGAGGTGGACACGCGCTTCGGCAACGGCATCGATTTCCTGGATCGAGCGGGCGAGTTCGGTCTCGCGTGCCTGGCGAAGGCGTTCGCCCTCGACCGCGCGGCTGACGCCCATCGGCAGGTTGTCGAGAATCTGGTAGCCGCCGGGCGCGCCCTTGGGCAGGCCCTGGCCGGCGAGCAGGATGCGGGCGCGGGAGTAATCGTCCTCGTTGACGGTCAGGGCGCCGGTGCCCTCGTCGATGCGCGCGGTGATCTTGGCCTGTTCGAGCGCCTGCGTGACCGAGCCCTTGTCGACGTCGCTGAGCCCCGAGAACAGGGTCTTCTGCGTTGGCGTGGAGAGCATGACCCAGGCGAGCGCGGCGGCGGCGATCAGGCCGACCATCAGCACCATCGGCAGGCTGCGGCGTACCGCGGGCTGTCCGAGCACATCCTGGATCTGCCGCAGGGGGTTGGCGAAGCGCTCCGGCAGGGCGGGCGCGGCGGATGGGGTGAGGGCGTTGCTCATGGGTTAGACCGGCATGCTCATGATGTCCTTGTAGGCGGACAGGAGTTTGTTGCGGACTTGCAGGGTCGCCTCGAAGCCGACCGACGCTTGCTGGCGGGCCAGCATCACCTTGGCGATGTCGATATTCTCGCCGCGCTCATACGCCGCGGAAAGCGCGCCGGCCTTGTTCTGGCCTTCGTTGACGCTTTTCAGCGCCTCTTCCATCGTCGCCGTGAAGCTGGTCGGCTGTGTCGATGCAGGCGCGGACGTGCCCGCCGCGGTGTTGGCGCGTGACAGCGCCTCGTTGCGTTCGAGGATCTGCGCGCGAAGCTGCATCACCCGGTCGACGCTCATCGCGCCGCCGATTCCGCCCACGCCGCTCATGCCGAGACTGCCTTGTTCTGGGCCCGGGTGATGTCGTCACCCTGTTCGCGCGCCTTGGCGAGGCGATAGCGCAAGGTGCGCTCCGAAATGCCGAGGCGGCGCGCGGTCTCGATCCGGCTGCCGCCGCACGCCGCGAGCGTCTCGCGGATCGCGGCGAACTCGCTCATCTGGACGATGTTGCCCAAGGTGGCGGGCTGGTCGTTGGCGGCGGCGAAGACCGGCATCGGCACCGATGGGCGGTCGAACACGATATGCTCGGCCTGGATCGTGTCGCCGGCCGCGAACAGCAGCGCGCGCTGGATGACATTTTCGAGCTCGCGGACATTGCCCGGCCAGTCATGACCCATCAGGGCCTCGATCGCCGAGGCATCGGGCCAGGGCACGGTCGTGCGGTTGCCGGCGTGACGCAGGATCAGGGTCGCGGCGAGCGCGGGGATGTCCTGGCGGCGCTCGGCGAGCGGCTTGGTCGTCAGCGGGAAGACCGAGAGGCGGTAATAGAGATCGGCGCGGAACCGGCCGGCGGCGACTTCGGCCTGCAGGTCGCGGTTGGCGCAGGCGATGATGCGGACATCGACCGAGACCGGCGTGGAGGCGCCGATCGGCACGACCTCGCGCTCCTGCAGCACGCGGAGCAGCTTGGCCTGGAGCTGGATCGGCATCTCGGCGATCTCGTCGAGCAGCAGGGTGCCGCCATGCGCCGCGCGGAAAAAGCCTTCGCCGCCCGACGAGGCACCGGTGAAGGCGCCCTTCTGGTGGCCGAACAGCAAAGCTTCGAGCATCGTCTCGGGCAGTGCCGCGCAGTTGATCGCGATGAACGGGCCATCGCGGCGCGCGGAGCTCAGATGGATCGAGCGGGCCAGCACTTCCTTGCCGGTACCGGTCGGGCCGTTGATCAGCACGGTGATGTCGGCGGCGGCGACGCGCTCGGCCAGGGCATAGAGCGCGAGGCTCTCGGGATCGGCGGCGGTCGGCGTTTCCTGCTCGGCGACCAGCGCGCGGACGAAGCCGTTGCCGACCTGGGCGTCCTCGGGACCGAAGGCGATGCGCGCCGGGCTGCCGTCGCGCGCCGGGACGATGTGGCGCCCCTCAGCGCCGATCACCACGGTACGGGCGGGTGCGGGCGGCGTCTCGCCCTCGGCGACGAGATAGATGTCGCCCGGCTGCGGCCGGCCATCCTCGAACGAGCGCACCGCGAACCCCTGGGCGCGGAGCGACGACACGAGCGTGTATTTCTGCCGCAATACAGCGGCGGATGGAACGATGGCACGCATTGAATTCCCCCTCTTCGTGAGGGTGAAATGCGGCACGGATGGTAAACGCGAAGTTAAGTATGTTGCCGCGGCGGCAAATTATTTCCGGCCGGCAGGAATGCGCCGCCAGATACGGCGGAAAAGCGTGGTTTCCGAGCGTGGTTTGCAAATTTACTTAATTGCCGCCCTGGCCGGTCGTTACCTCCTGTGACGGCTCGGCCCTCCGCTTTGGGGGCGGCGGGGATCGTCGGATCAAAGTGGAGATCGGACAAATGACTGTTATCGGAACCAACGTTGCCGCGCTGCGCGCGACCAACGCGTCGAATGCGGCGTCGAAGGCGCTGCAGACCAGCATCGAGCGCCTGTCGACCGGCAAGCGCATCAACAGCGCGAAGGACGACGCGGCGGGCTCCGCCATCGCTTCCTCGCTCACCTCGCAGATCAAGGGCCAGAGCCAGGCGATCCGCAACGCCAATGACGGCATCTCGCTCGCTCAGACCGCCGACGGCGCGCTGGGCGAAGTCACCAACATCCTGCAGCGCATCCGCGAGCTGTCGGTCCAGTCGGCTTCGGGCACCTATTCCGACGACGACCGCACCAACCTGCAGGTCGAAGTCACCGAACTGGCCTCGCAGCTGTCGGACATCACGTCGAAGAGCAACTTCAACGGCGTCACCCTGTTCGGCACCAGCGACGTCTCGGTCAACATCCAGACCGGTTCGGCTTCGGACGACCAGGTCACGCTGACCATCACCGCGCTCGACCTGGACGATATCGCCGACATCGACATCTCCGACGCTGACGGCGCCACCGACGCGCTCGATACGCTCGACGACGCCCTTCTCGCCGTGAACACGACCCGCTCGTCGATCGGCGCCGGCCAGAGCCGCCTCGAATCGGTGGTCAACAGCCTGACCAGCAACGTCGCCAACCTCACCGACGCGCGCAGCCGGATCGAAGACGTCGACTTCTCGACCGAAACGACCAACCTCGCCAAGGCCCAGATCCTGAGCCAGGCATCGACCGCGCTGCTCGCCCAGGCGAACCAGACGCAGCAGGGCGTGCTCTCGCTGCTCCGCTAATACCGAGAACGGCCCTGGCACCGCCCCCCAATGAGGGTGTCGGGGCCGACCGGGCTCTGCCTGAAAGGGCGGAGCAACCAGGAGCCCCGGCGGTCGCGAGACCGCCGGGGTTTTTGCGTCACCCGGCCAGCACTGCCGACTCGAACGCCGCCGCGCCGGCCGGGCTGAACCGGATCGCCCGCCCCTCGCCCCGGCGCGCCCAGCCCGAGGCGATGACATGGTCGAGGATCGCCGCGCCCAGCGCACCGCCGAGATGGCTCCGCCGCTCGCTCCAGTCTAGACAGGCCC
>Ga0247737_1000103_pt1 | contig 25102 bp, 23 predicted proteins | sample UWRJL028104C2_FD_180937 | JGI IMG/M metagenome (GOLD analysis project Ga0247737, IMG submission 180937) | Plant litter microbial communities from Arlington Agricultural Research Station in Wisconsin, United States - UWRJ-L028-104C-2 | ecosystem: Environmental > Terrestrial > Plant litter >...
GCCAGGTCAGCGCGCGATCCAGGCCGATCTGCTTTATGATTACCAAGCGAACATAGCGGCATATCCCGCTTGGCAGGCCTGGCTGCGGGCGCACAGGCCGCCCATGTTGGTGCTATGGGGGCGCTACGACCCTTCATTTCTCGTTCCCGGCGCGCTGGCCTTCGCACGCGATGTGCCCGACGCGGAGATCCACCTGCTCGACGCTGGCCATTTCGCACTCGACGAACAGGCGGACCAGATCGCGGCGCTTGCCGACGACTTTCTCCGTCGCCGGCTGGCGTGGGAATCTGCGGGCTAGCTCCGGGCCAGCCCGCTATATGTTTCGGCGCAGTGAGCGGAACTTGTCGCGCAGGTTCTCGGTCGACAGCCGCGGATGTTCCCACGCCGCGAAGTGACCGCCCCGCTGTGGCTCCTGGCTTTACGGATCATGGTCGATCATCCGGGTGGCAAGCGCGATCGGTGAATCGTCCAGCCCATAAAGCTTCTGCGGCCGTGCGCCCATTTCCGTCGCATAGCCGACGCGATGCTTGGAGAAAAAGTCGAGCTGCTCCCAGGCATATTGTTCGTTGGCCGAAAGCCCGGCAGCGTGCCGGCATGTCGGCGTGGATGGCAAGCAGTCCTCAAGCTACAACGTCGGAAGGCCGTATCGCGCAGCGGGTGTCACACGGGAAAGGTTGGGGAGGAGCGCCTCGCGGGCCTCGTCAAAGGCCAGCCAGTCCGAAAGGTTCGGTAGCGAAGGCAAGGTCACCAATTCGCCGAGATCCAGCCCCGCCAGCGCGGCATCGACGACCGCTTCAGGCGACATCACGATTTCCTGCGGCAGGGTTTCAACCCTAGCACCGGATACTGCCCAGAAATCGGTAGCCGTAGCGCCGGGAAGCACAACCTGCACGCGCACGCCCTTCGGCGCTAGCTCGTGATGAAGCGATTGGCTGAGCGCCAGAACAAACGCTTTCGTTCCCGCATAAACGCCATTCAGGATCCGTGGTGCGATCGCGGCGATCGACGCCATGTTGATGATGGTGCCTTCCTCTCGAGACGCGAAGGCTCTGGCGGCGGCGTTGGCGAGGCGGGCTACCGCCCCGACATTGAGTTCGATCATTTGCGCCATCAGTTCGGGATCGGAATCCAGCAGCGGCGAGGTCGAACCGAAGCCGGCATTATTGACCAGCATGGCTATCGCGGGATCGTTGAGAAGGCGCTCCGCCAGGTGTCGCTGACCGGAAAACGTTGCGAGATCGACGACCACGGTTTCAACCGGGATGCCGCCTCCCCGGACGCGCGACGCCACCTGATCGAGCCGGTCGCCGTTCCGCGCTGCAAGGATCAGGTTCCAGCCGCGCCGCGCCAGCCGATCGGCGTAGACCGCACCGATGCCGGCGGATGCGCCCGTGATCAGCGCCGTACGGGCGGCGCTCACAGGACTGCTCCTGCTAGTTCCGTCTCGATGTCGGTCGCCTCCATGAGCCGTGTAGTATCGTATAGTGGCAATTGCACGAGTGCACGTGCACCGTCAGCCGCGAAAGACCAGTCGACGCAGCCGCCAAGATCGTCGACGAGAGAGAGGATCAGGCGCTGTCCCCTCCCGGCCGTTCCGGCGATTCCCGGCCGGCCGGTATCGCGCACGAGGCAGATCAGCTGCCCCGCCTGTTCGGCGACCCGCACCGATATCTGGCCGCTTCTGTCCCTCAGGCCGTGGCGCGCGGCGTTCCGGATGAGTTCTGCGATGACCAGACCGATGCGCCAGCAGCGATCGGCGGGGAGGAAAACATCGGCAGCGTCGAGGAGCAGCAACACCTCGCGCTCGGCGAGCGTGGACTGCGTGAAAGCATTGCAGATCCGGCCAATATAGTCTGCGAGGTTCGTGCCGGTACCTATGGGCGGCGGCAGAAGCGCGCGGTGCGATTCAGCGTGATCACGCAACCGATCGGCCGCCTTGACCAGCGCCTCTTTCGTGGTTTCGTTGACCGCACGCGACGCAGCCAGCGAGAGCGAGGCGATCGCCTCCGAATATTCGTTGACGACCCTGTGATTGATCTCCTCGACCAGATGGAGCGGAACCGACGGAACTGCCGGCTCCGGAACCGCGCCATGTCCAAACATCGCAACCTCCGATCATTGACCCGGATGATCCGGGTCACGGTGGTCCGGTTGTGACGAGGGCGGGCGATGGTCTCTATTGAACGTTGGTGTCCGTGAGACCTTGGTATCGGGCCGCGATCGGCTCAGCGTCGCCCGGGTGTTTCGAGGCCCAGTTTCTCGCTCATCTTGACGAGATCGGCGAAGGACGCAGCCTTCATCTTGTCCATCAGCCTGCCACGATGCGCCTTTACGGTGATCTCGCTGATGCCTAGTTCGCCGCCCACCTGCTTGTTGAGCAGACCCGCTACAATGAGATGCATGACCTCCCGCTCGCGCCGGCTGAGCGATGCATAGCGCGTATCGAGCGCCTTGCGTACCGAACGCTCCGCAACCAGAGCCTTGCTGCGCTCGATGGCCCGTTCGACGGCAGCGAGCAGGACCTGATCGTCGAACGGCTTGGTCAGGAATTCCACGGCACCAGCCTTCATTGCCCGCACCGTCATGGGGACATCGCCATAGCCTGTCAGGAAAATGATGGGCATTTCGGGCCGCTCGTCGGCAATCCGGGCTTGCAGATCAAGGCCGTTGAGATCGGGCAGGCTAACGTCGAGGAGCAGGCAACCCGGACCCTCGGGGGCTGTCCAGTCAAGGAACGTGCTCGCACGATCGAAAGGTCGGACTCGCCAACCGGACAGTTCGAGAAGCGGCTCGAGCGATTCGCGGATCGAGATGTCGTCATCGACGATTGCGACGACGGGCCTGGTATCGGACATGGTCATCGATCCGGATCTGGCCCCGAAGGCGAGGCTGGCGCGGTGAGTCTGCGTATACATAGCGAACTCCTCATTCCTGTTTTAGCGCGGTTCTGATTGCGGCGAGAATCGCATCTTCGCTGAAGGGCTTGAGGAGGCAGGCGACGGCGCCGCTGTTCATTAGTGCCGGCCACCCCTTCTCATCCGAATGCGCGGTGATGAAGATGATGGGAATGCGATTTCCCCTTCGAGCGAGTTCCTGTTGAAGCTCGGGCCCGGACATGCCCGGCATCGAAACATCGAGCACCAGGCAGTCGGCAAGGCCAAGCTCGCGCGAGTCCAGAAACGTCTCGGCGGATGCGAACGGGGTTGCCTCCAGTCCGAATGACCGGAGTAAATCCGGCAGCGACTCGCGCACGGATTCGTCGTCATCTACGATCGCAATTTTGTTACGATCGTTCATCGACGCTCCTTCCGTTGCGGCCATCCCGATCCAGCAGGAACGACCACGTAGTCGCGCACCGACACTGCCACGTGCCGGATTGGAGACGGACGAAAACTGCTCATCGGCGAGTTGCTAAGCATTTGAGCAGGTTGGGCCGAACGCCGAACAGGGTCCATGGATACTTTGGTGTCGGTCGTGACCCGAAACGACGGGCGTGCCCGACAGGACGGCGCCTGCACATCGGGTCCAACCATGCATCATCGAAACGGGAGACGTTTCACGCGTGGCGACTTTTAAGCGACTCTATGCACCCAGGTAATGGCGTGGATCGCGATCGCCGCAATCCCTGACATCGACCAGCGCGGCGCACTTATGGGCCCGGCGCGCTCATGGCGGGGCGCGCGGCGACGTTGCGCGGGTCATCTCTCTTGTCGATATATTCAATCCCCAAGGGCCCGGTCCCCGTCACCTGGGTGATATATTCGCCCGACAGCGCCTGGTGGAAATGAGGCGTGTCGTGAGGGAGGACGACGACGCTGCCCGGTGCATAGGCGGCGAGCTTGGCGGCATCGAACGTTCGGCCGAACCCGATATAGAAGACGCCCGATATGACCGTATAGACCCGGTCTTCAGGGTGGATATGGGGCATCAGTTTGACGTCGTCCGGTACTTTCACGCGGACGACATATGGCCCGGGGCCGGTTGGTTCACCAACGACCTTTGCCAGTTCGGCGCCCGGCGGGAACGCGGCAAATGGTTCGAAATCGACTGCCTCCGCGCGCGCCGATGCGGTGTGGTTCGGCGACAGGCTCTGGGCGGAGGAAAATGGTGCCCAGGACAAGGCGGCGGTGAGGACTAGCATGCCGAGAGCAAGGTGGGTCGGCAACTGCCCGCGTGCCCCGATGCCCATGTCGTGGGGGGTGAACGTCGTGAGGATATCCATGCGCCATTCCTCTGCTTCTGTTTCACCCCCATGATTAACCCAGGCGAATGTTACCCGCCTTCAGACATTGGTATTGCCAAGACGATCGTATCGGTTCCGATCGCGGCCATAGTTTTAATACCATCGTCTACTGGAGACCTGAGCAGCGCCGACCATCTAGCCAGTATCCCACAGACAAAAGGACGCTGGAATGGACGCCGCAACAACCACTCCGCAGCTTCGGCTGAACCGGCGCTCTCCCAGCTTTTGGAGCGTGACGATCGACAACCCTCCGCTAAATGTGATGGGTCCGGAGATGGTTCGAGAGTTTCAGAAGCTCATCGACGAAATCGAAACCGATGAGGCGCTGAAGGTCGTTGTCTTCGATAGCGCGGTCGATGGTTTCTTTCTCAACCATTCCGACTTCAAGGCGAGGCTCGAAGACCTTGTTTCCCTGCCGGCTGGTCGTACGGGCCTGCCGCCCTGGCCCGACTTTCTCGTACGTCTGACGCGAACGCCCGTCGTTTCGATCGCAAAGATACGAGGGCGCGCGACGGGCAACGGAAGCGAGCTCGCGCTTGCCTGCGACACGGCCTTTGCCAGCCTTGAGAAAGCGATAATTTCTCAGTGGGAAGTCGGCGTCGGAATGGTTGCCGGCGGCGGTCCGATGGCACGGCTTCCCCAGTTGATTGGCCGCAATCGCGCGTTGGAGATCCTCCTGGGTTCGGACGACATCAGCGGTGCCCAGGCGGAAGCCTATGGATATGTGAACCGCGCGCTGCCCGACACCGAACTCGACGGCGTCGTCGATGCGTTGGCCGAGCGCATCTCTGGTTTCGACAAATGGGCGATAGGCCAGACCAAGCGGCTGGTGAATGCGAGCCTGCCTCCCGACGTGGAACTCGGCGCCGGATGGGAAGCGTGCATGGCGTCGCTCGGCCGGCCCGCGGCTCAGCACGGTATCAGCGCGCTCACGGCGCGTGGTTTCCAGGCTCCGGGCGATATCGAGCAGCGGCTTGGGTTTTATCTCGGTCAATTGGAGCGCTAGCCGGGCCTCGATCCGCAGCTGCCGACCCTGTTCCCGCCACGTCCGCCTGTGACGTTCTCATGGATCAGGCGGGTCAGTCATGTGATGTTTGTCCTGCGGGAAAGGGACAGACGATGGGCATGAGGCTCGCTACCCCGGGCTGGAAATCCGGGAGAGACGCGAATGCTAGCCGACAACAAGGTCATCATCACCGTGGCCATCAACGGTGGTATGCAGCAGGATCGGGACGGTGCCGTCGTGCCGAAGCAGCCCGCCGAGATCGGCGAGGCGGCAGCGCGCTGCTACGAGGCCGGTGCGGCGATGGTGCATTTCCACGCGCGGGGGCCGGACGGCGCCAACAGCGGTGACAAGGCGATCTACGCCGAGGCGATCCGCGAAATCCGGGCGCGCTCGCCCATCCTCGTGCAGACCACTAACGGCATCGGCGTGCGGCGCGATCCGGCGACGGGACAGCTGCACTGGCCGTCCGACGAAGAGCGGCTGGGCATCCTTGCCATCGACCCGCCGCAGGATCTGTTCGGCATCGCCGCCGGTTCGGCGGATTTTTACAATCCAGGAGGAAATTACCCGGGCGAGACGCCTTATGTGAATTCTCCGGAGCTGTTGAAGAGCACGATCAAGGCGGTCTATGCGCGCGGCTCGGCGCTCGAATATGAAGTTGTGGAAGCGAGCGCGCTGCATCGTCTGCTGCGCTACGCCAATGAAGGCATTTTCGATCGCGACCGCGACAATATGTGGTTGCTCCACGGCGGCGGTTTCGGTGCGACGCCGGCCATCGCGCGCAACGTCATCTTCTCGATCGACGAAGGGCTGCGTCTGTTTCCCAAGGCGATCGTCGGCGTCACCGCGACCGGCCGCGACATGTTCCGCTTCGTGACGCTTGGCCTCGCGATGGACTGCGATCTCGTGCGCGTAGGCTTGGAAGACAGCATCCACCTGCCCGACGGCTCGGTGGCACGCGACAATACCGATATGGTGAGGGCCGCGGTCGAGATTGCGGCCATCTATGGCGCGAGGCCGGCGACGGTCGAGGAGGCGCGGGCGCGGTTTGGCCTGACATCCCGATAGCCACGCTGTCCTTCGTCCGAAGGACATATCCGGGCTGGCAAAGCCGGTATCCAAAAAAGAAAACATTAAACCTATGGGAGAGCGTATGTCGAACCGGCTTCTAGCGCTGCTGACAGGAACCGCCTTGAGTCTGGTGCCCGCACTGGCGCACGCGCAGGACGCGACGGGCGTAACGAGGGCACCGTCCAGCACTTCCGGAGCGCAGCAAAACGATCCGGCCGAGCTGGAGGATATCGTCGTTACCGCTCAGCGGCGCGAGGAAAATCTGCAGCGTGCCGCCATCTCGGTCACCGCCGTCTCGGGCAAAGATCTGGCCACTCGCGGTGTAACCACGGCGGCGGGTCTTACGCAGGTCGCGCCGGCGCTGCAGGTGTCGCCCGCGGCTGGCCCCTACACCGTTTTCACCATCCGCAGTGTCAGCAACTTCGGTGGCAACGCCTTTTCCGATCCTGCGATCGCGGTCAATCTGTCGGGGGTCTATCTCGCCACGCCGACAGCGGTGCAGGGGCTGTTCTACGATCTCGAGCGCGTCGAGGTGCTGAAAGGCCCGCAGGGGACGCTCTACGGACGAAACGCGACGGGCGGTGCGATCAATATCATTCCCCAGCGCGCGCGGATCGGAGAGCGCAGCGCTCAACTCAATCTCGAAATAGGGAATTTTGAGCGGGTGGCGGCGTCGGGCGCGGTCAACCTTCCGCTTGGCGATCACAGCGCCCTGCGTGCCGCGTTCCAGGTCCTGCACCGCGACGGCTTCTTGTCCGACGGTACGGAGGACGAAATCGGCCAGGCGGCGCGTCTGTCCTATCGGTTCGAACCCTCCAGCACGGTCACGGTGGACATCGTCGGCGACTATACCCACCAGGGCGGGCGCGGCGGCGGCGCCACCGTGCGCAAGCGCTGCGGGACGGGGGCTTGTTTCGTCGGCGATCCCTGGACCAGCCTGTCCGATCAGGATGCGGCATATGCGCCGCTTGCGCCGCAGAGCGAACGGCAATTCATCGACAGCAATTATTATGGACTCATGGCGAACGTCGAGGTCCAGACTGGTCTCGGCACGTTGACGATGGTTCCTGCCTATCGAAAGTCGGACATCCGCTACAACAGCACCCAGGCGGGCTTCCAGATTCTCGAAGAGCAGCATCCCGACCAGGTCTCGATGGAAGCGCGTCTCGCTTCGCCCGCGGGCGAGCGTTTCGGATGGCTGATCGGCGGATATTATCTGCACACGAGCGCGACGGCCCGATCGAACACGGAGAGCGCGGCGGCGCGCACCTACAGCGACCAGCTGATCAACACCTCCGGCGAGACGGCGGCCGGTTTCGGCCAGCTGACCTTCGCAATCACGCCGGCGTTTCGGCTGACCGGAGGCTTGCGGTACACATGGGAACGCAAAACCAGTGACAGCGAGCGCTACACTGTTCGCAATGCACCCGGCCCGGATCCGGTAATACCGGTAATTCCGGTTGGACCACCGGCATTCATCGTCGATCAGTCGCTGACCTTCGACGCGGTGACGTGGCGGGGGGGCGTCGAATTCGATGCGGGCCCCCGATCGTTGATCTATGCCAATGTCGGAACTGGCTTCAAGGCGGGGGGGTTCTTCCTGGGGCCGCCTGGCGCCAATACCTATGCTCCGGAAAAGGTCACGGCGTACACGATCGGCACGAAGAACCGGTTCTTCGACAATCGCCTGCAGCTGAATGCGGAAGCCTTTCTGTTGGACTACAAGGACCAACAGCTTGGTTACGTGAAGCTGATCCCGCCCGCCGTCGTGCTGGTCACCGAAAATATCGGCCAGGTCAGGACCAAGGGTGTGGAAGTCGAAGCGGAATTGCTCGTCGCGCGCAATACGCGGTTCGGCCTGCAGGCGCAGTGGCTCGACGCGAAGGTCAACAAGCTCGTCTACAACACCATCGCGCCACCGGCCGCGACGTCGCAATGCCGGATCACCGGCACGATCGTCGACTGCAGTGGCCTGCGGGCGCTGCGCTCACCCGAATGGGTGTTTGCCGCGTCGCTGGAACAGAGCTTTCCGCTCGCTTCCGGAGACATTGTCGTTGCCAATCTCTTCAGCCGCTATGAAGGACCGCGCGAGCTGGACATCAGCTACATCCCGGAGACACGTGCCGGCAGCTCGACCAGGACCGACGCGGTGCTCACCTATCGCGTCCGGGACAAAGGGCTGAGCATCAGTGCCTTCGTCAACAATATTGAGAACAAGGTCGTGATCAGCAACGCCACCCCCAACCCGTCCTATTCGGCCAACGGCGTCGTTGCCGCGACCCTCCGTGCCCCACGGACCTTCGGCATGCGCCTGTCGGGAGCGTTTTGACACTGGTCCAGCGCACCCGGGGGGGCGGCGCGCCCGTATCGACCATCGTCACAGTCGTGACCTGCGCGCTGGTCTATTTCCTCGACGGGCTGGTCCATACCATCATGGGCCCGCTCGCCCCGGAATTCGCGCCGGCGCTCGGTCTCGACAGTGCGGAACTGGGCCCGATCTTCTCGGCGAACCTTCTCGGCCAGTGCATCGGCCTGATCGCCCTGCCACCGGTGGCGGCGCGGTTCGGCGACCGGTGGACCGTCGGCCTGACGCTGGCGGGCTTCGGAATCCTTCAGGCGGCGACGGGGCTGGCGGGTAGCGGCACCGAGCTGTTCTGGATGCGGCTGATCACGGGCATATTCCTGGGGGGGTGCCTCCCGAGCTGCCTTGCGATGGTGACAGCCGCGGCGCCTGCGCCACGCCGAGGCCTCGCCATCACGTCCCTGTTCACCGGCTATGGGCTGGGCGCGACGATGGCCGGCATGGTGGCGGTGGCCTTTGCCGGCCTGGGGGGATGGCGCGTGGCGATGATGGCGATCGGCCTGTTATGCGTGGCGAGTTCGGTCGTGGCGCTTGTCTTCCTGAGGGATGTCACCGACCCGGACGCTTCGGACGATGTTGCGCAGCCAGGGGCGAACCCGCTGGCGCTGTTGTCGCCCGACTTCCGGCTTGGCACGGTGATGCTGTGGCTGGTGTTCATCTCGATGCTGACGATCAGCTATTGCCTAAGCTCCTGGCTGCCGGTGCTACTCGTGCGGATCGGGTATGACGCCGCCTTTGCCGCCGTGGCGTTGTCGATCTTCTCGTTCGGCGGCATCGCCGCGGCACTTGGCGTCGGGCTGATGATCGACCGCTTCGGTGCCGTGCGCGTCATCGTCTCGTGCATGCTGATCTCTGCGGCGCTTTTTCTGGTCACGGCGGCGGCGATAGGAACATCCTCGGCGCTGGCCCTGCAGGCGATGCTCGCGCTGTGCGGCTTCTTCGCGCTAGGGGCGTATGGCGGGGTCAATGTGATCCTCGCCAGCTTCTATCCTTATCGCCTGCGATCGACCGGCATTGGCTGGGCGAAGAGCATCGGGCGGATCGGCACCGTCGCCGCACCGGTGCTGATCGGGTTTCAGTTGCAGGCGGGAATCGCCGAAACGACCGTGCTCGCGTCCTTTGCGGCGCCTGCCGTGCTCGCGGCGATTGCGTTGCTGGTCATGAACGTGTTCAATAGAACGGCAAATCGCTACTGAAAGGCCATGAGCCGAAGGGGCGGGGGAGAGCCAGGTGTCTTATATCCGCAAGATCGAGGAATGGCGTGCGCCCGTCTCGATGGGCGCGATCTACGAACGGCTGCTGGAAACGACGGGGACCGAACGGTTCGGCACTGCAATCCACGATGCCGTCATGACCGTGACCGGCGGCGCGCGCCGGATATATTTGTTCGAGGCAACCGGGCGCGAGAATAGCGACCTGCAATATTTCTTCTGTGAGCCCCGGCTGGAGGCAATGCTGCCGGCCTATAGTCAGCATTACCACAACATCGACCCGGTGTGTGACGCGTATAGCGCGGCGCCCTGTATCAGTGACATCGCGATCCAGCGCATCCGCCCCGAGGACATCAGTTCCGAAGAGTTTCGCCGCCGCTTCTTCGACCAGGCCGGCATCGTCGAACGCGTTTCGATCATCCAGCGCGGCGCGCACGCCTGGCGCGTGATCAACGTCGCTCGCCATCGCTCGACGGGCATCTTCAGCGACGGCGAGCTGGATGCCTTGCTCGGCCTCGCCCGGCTGGCACTGCCGATGCTGCCACTCAACCGTCGCCGTGCGCAGGCGCGATCGCCGAGCACGCAACATGTCGAGGGCCGGCTGCACCATCTCTTCCCTAATCTCACACGGCGCGAGCAGGAAGTCTGTGCGCGGGCGACGATGGGCATGTCGGTCGAGGCGACTGCGATCGACCTCGGCATCGCCAAGACGAGTGTCATGACCTATCGCAAGCGCGGCTATCAGCGGCTTGGCATCACCAGCGTCCATGAGCTGTGCGCGCTCGTCGCGCATTGACGGCTGTCGGCGACGTCGGGAGCCCCTCGCTATGATCCGTTCGCGAGTGTCTGGCAGGCGCGCGACAGGCGCTCCATGATCTCGGCCTTGACGGCTTCGGTGTAGCGTAGCTTCGGCAGCGCCACCGCAAGCGCTCCCACGGCGGTGCCGTCGATCACGACCGCGCGCGCCAGCCCACTAACGCCCAGCGTGAATTCCTCGTCGGTGAAGGCCCAGCCTGAGTGGCGTACCGCAGCGATCTCCATACGCATCGGCCCCTCTTCCCGGATCGTCCGCGGCGTGAACATCGGTCGCTCGGCTTCGGCGAAATACTGCTCGAGCGCGGAGTCGTCGAACGTGGCGAGCATCGCCTTGCCTGCTGCCAGGCAATGCAGCGGTGCCCTGGCGCCCGGGCTGATCGAATAGCGCAGGAACTGATCCGCCGTTTCGGTGATGCGCGCCTCCAGCTCCCAGCCGACCAGGACGAAGAAGGAGGTGGTTTCGTTGAGCGCGCGCCGTAGCGCATTCACCTGTGGCGCCACGCGTTCCTCGATCGTCATCAAAGCGGGGGGCATCCGCAACCGGTCGAGGCCGTCTCCCGCTACATAGCGGCGCCCGTCGCGCCGAAGATAGTTGCGCTCGCACAGAGTGGCCAGGAGGTAAGACAAGCTGCTCACCGGAATGTGCAGGGCCGCGGCAACTTCCTGCGCCACGACGCCATAAGGATGCGCAACGACGAACTCGATGATGTCGAGCGTGCGCATCGCCGATTTGACCGTTGGCTGGCTTGCGGTCGACATGATGTTCCCGGGTTTCAGAAGCTGAGCGTACCGCGCCGCTCCGAAAACCGCCAGTCGCCGTTGATCCGAACCAGGTGATCGTGGAACGACCCTACCTTTGGCGGCCCCTCGCTGGTGAACAACAGCATGGCCGATTCAGCTTCGGCGCGATCCGGTGCGAGTACGTCGATCACAATGTTCGAGCAGATGTGGCGGGTCTTGCGGAGCGGTCGTGACTGGAAGGCGGCAAGGATTGCCGTTTGACCTTCGATCCAGTCGTCGGGGGCGGTGGGGCGGGACATGCGGCCGTCGGGTGCGTAGAGCGCGGCCACTGCTTCCCAGTCCCCGGCGTCGTTGAGATTGGCGTAGCGGGCGATCAGCCTGGCGCAGTCCTGTTCGATTGCGCGGCGGTCCTGCTGGTTCATCGTCGCGGGATCTTCGGCGGAATCGCTCACAGGCGCCCGTCGGCGATATCGGCGCCTTCGCGTAGCGAGTGCAGCTTCTTCCACGTCACGGCCGGATCGATCTTGCCATAGCCGGCAAAGGTGCCGAAGCCGCAGTCCGTGCTGGCGATCACGCGATCCTTGCCGACGATGGCGGCAAAGCGCTCGATCCGCTGTGCGACCAATTCGGGATGCTCGATATAGTTGGAACAGGTGTCGATCAGGCCCGGCGCGAGGATCTTGTCGTCGGGCAGCTTTGCGTCGCGCCACACCGCCCATTCATGCTCGTGGCGTGGATTTGCCGCCTCGAAGAGGATTGTCGAGGGGCGCCCGGCAAGGACGATGTCGATCACCTTTTCAAGGGCGATGTCGCAATCGTGCGGTCCCTCGTAATTCCCCCAGCAGACATGCATGCGCATACGATCGGCCGGGATGCCGGCGGTCGCGGCGTTCAGCGCCTCGAGATTGGCCGCGGCGATACGCAGAAAGGCGTCGTCGCTCTCGTCCTGATAGCCGGTGTGGCGTGACATGGCGAGATCGGGGCAATCCAGCTGGAGGTCGAATCCGGCGGCGACGATCGTCTCATATTCCTCCCGCATCGCATCGACGATGTCGGCGAGATACGCTTCGTGCGTTGGATAATGGCGGTTGACCTGGAAGGCGGTGATGAGCCCCGGCGACGCGGCGTTCATGAAGCCCCGCGCACCGCCCGCCCGGTCGATTGCATGGCGGAAGCGGCGGATATCGTCGTGCAGCGGATCGAGCGTGCGCAGCCGTACCGGCCCAATGCAGGAGGCGCGGGTGAACTCCTGGCTGCCCATGATTGCCGATAGCTTGCGCGAGAGACCGGGATGCGCAGCAAGGTCTGCCGCCGGCTTGCGATCGACATGCCCGCCAAAGCCTTCCAGCCGCTCGATCATGTAGGTCGAATAGCCGACCTTGCCGAGTTCGCCGTCGCTGACGATGCTGACGCCGCTGTCGATCTGCCGAGCGACAGCATCGTCCACGGCAGTCTGCACCAGCGCGTCGAACTGCGCGGGATCATAGGGCTCACCCTTGTCCCGCGCGAGCAGCAGGGGCGTGAGTTCATCGCCCCGGGGAAGGCTTCCTACATGGGTTACGTCGATTGTCATGGCAGCACTCCTGGCCCCAGCTGATGCCAGCTTTTCACGGATGTGCAAGTATCATAAATGCGAAGCCGGGATGATCAGGGGGCGGCTCGCTCGGCCTCGGCCCGGATGGTGTCGATCAGCCAGCGCAGTCCGGGATCGCTCGCGCGAGTCATGTGATACTGCGCCATCTCGATCAGCGGCGGCATCGAGACGGGAGGCGGGGCGAGGGCGATCGCGAAATTGCGCGACATCAACTGCGCCAGGCGCCCCTGCATCAAGGTGAGCCAGTCGGTTTCCTGCAGCAGCCAGGGGAGCATGGCGAAATTGGGGACGGTCATCGCCACGCGTCGCTGGATCCCGATCCGCTCCAGATAGGCGTCGCCAAAGCTTGGCAGTCGCTCTTCGCCGATCGCGACCAGGATATGGTCATGGTCGAGCATCGCTTCCAGCGTCACGGTTCCCGCCAGCGCCGGATGTCCAGCGCGGCCGACCAGCCAATAATGGTCTTCCAGAAGGAAATCCGAGGGCAGGGCGGGGGTGACATAGGGCTCGAGCGTGATGAGTAGATCGATGCCGCCATTGTCGAGCAGTTCGATGCGCCGGTGACTGGGAAGGAGCAGTTCGACGCGTACGCCTGGAGCGGTTGCGGCAAGATGCGTGATGATCGGAAAGAGCAGGGCTGTCGCTATATAGTCGGACGCCATGACGCGGAAAGTGCGGACGGAGGTCGCGGGATCGAAGGTGCGCGACGTCGCGACGACGCCCTCCATCGTCGCCAGCGCCGCCCGCACCTGCGGGATCAGCGTCTCGGCGAACGGTGTCGGGTACATGCGCTTGTTGTGCGCGATCAGCAGTTCATCGCTGAAATAGGTTCGCAGACGCGACAAGGCATTGCTCATCGCGGGCTGGCTGAGATTGACGCGCGCCGCGGCGCGCGAAACGCTGCGGTCGGCCATCAGCGCGTCGAACACGACAAGGAGGTTTAGGTCGAGTCCTTTAAACCGCATGCTGACATCCATTGAAACCGTGAATGAATTTACATTCGAACAATGATTTTTTCAATCATGGGCGGGCGCCGTAAGAAGGCGCGATGTCGGCGAACGGGCCGAGCCATCATCTGGAGCAGGATCTTTATGAGCCGCGTCACCGAAATCCGATATGTCGGCTATGCCGTCCCCGATCTCCAGGCCGAACACGCTTTCTACCGTGATATATGGGGATTGAGGGAGGTCGGCACGGAGGGCGGCATGTCCTATTTCGCCGCCGAGGGGGATGGCGAGCATCATGTCGTGCGCTTGCGCCAGGCCGAGGAGAAGCGCGTCGACGTCATCGCGCTCGCGGCGGACAGCCGTGCGGATGTGGAGGCGCTGCACGAAAAGGTGCTCGACGCCGGCTGCCGCATCATTTTCGCGCCGCGAGAACTGACGACGCCGGGCGGCGGCTATGGCTTCCGCTTCTTCTCGCCCGATGGTCTGAGCTTCGAGATTTCGAGCGATGTCGCGCAAGGGACGGCGCGCGCGATGCAACGCTGGGAGGGCATCCCCCAGAAGATCAGCCACATCGTCCTCCACTCGCCCGATCACAAGGCGATGGTGAGGTTCTTCGTCGACGTGCTCGGGCTGCGCGTCAGCGACTGGCTCGGCGACTTCATGTGTTTCCTGCGCTGCAACACCGCGCATCACCGGTTGGCCCTGCTGCCCGGGCCACCCTGCCTCAATCACGTCGCCTATGACGTGCTGACGGTGGACGACATGATGCGTGGCATCAACCGGCTGCGGAAGAACGGGACCAACATCCTCTGGGGCCCCGGCCGCCACACTGCGGGCGACAATACGTTCAGCTATTTCACGACACCCAATGGGTTCGCCGTCGAATATACGTCCGAGCTCGAAGAGGTCGATTTCGACCACCACCTGGACAAGGTGCATGTGCCGGGGCCGCAGGTGATGGACCAGTGGGGCATCGGTGTGGGCGGGCCGCAGACCATGCCCCATCCCGAGGCCGACAAGGGCCTGTTCCAGCCGGTCGAGGCATAGATCATGGCCCTGTTCGAATATTTCCCGAACTATATCTGGAATCTGTCGGTCGCGATTGCGATGGAAAGCGGCGGGCGGATCGGCGAGATCGTCGACATGTGCCAGCCGATCCGCGACGCTGCGGCGTCGGGTGCCGATGCCGGTACGCCACAGTTCATGGCCAAATGGGTCGAGATGGCCGATCGCCTGATCGGGCTCGCGGATGAGGATGAGGCCGCGGGACGTGCCTTTTCCGCATCCGACAAGCTGGAACGGGCGTCGCTGTACCTGTTCGTTGCCGAGCGGATGCAGGGGCGTGGCCATCCCGGTCGCCACGAAACCTATGCGAGGGCGCGCGCCACCTTCGATCGCTCGACCCGGCTCGGCGCGATCAATCGCGAGCGGGTCGAGATTCCGCTGTCCACCGGCACGATGCCCGCGCTGTTCACGCGCGCGCCGGGACCCGGACCGCATCCCGTGGTCGTTTATTGCAACGGGCTCGATAGCTGCAAGGAGCTGCTCTATTGGTCACGTCTGCCCGAGGCGTTGGCCCGGCGCGGCGTCTCCACGCTGAGCGTGGATCAGCCGGGCAGCGGCGAAGCGCTGCGGCTACAGGACTTGCCGGTCGATCCGCATAGCGAGAACTGGGCGAGCAAGGCCGTGGACTGGCTGGAAACCCAGCCCGACATCGACCTGGCCCGTATCGGAATGACCGGCATCTCCCTTGGCGGACATTTCGCGCCGCGCGCGGTCGCCTATGAACCGCGTTTCGCCAGCGGGGCTTGCTGGGGCGCGAACCATAATTGGGCCGAGGTACAGCAGAAGCGGCTCAACCGCGAGGGCGAGAACCCCGTCCCGCATTATTGGGCGCACGTGATGTGGGCGTTCGGCGCGAAGGACATGGACGATTTTCTCGCTCGCGCGAGGGACATGAACCTCAACGGCCATATGGGCGGCGTGAAGGTGCCCTTCCTGGTGACGCATGGCGCGAAAGACAGGCAGATCAGCGTCGATTACGCGCAGGATTGCTATGACCAGCTCGTCAACTCGCCTCGTCGCGAGCTGAAGCTGTTCACGGAGCGCGAGGGCGGTGTCGAGCATGTCGGCGCCGACAATATGAGCTATGGCCGGGACTATATCGCCGATTGGTTCGCCGACACGCTGGGCGGCCATTTGGCGTAGCCAGCGCCGGTGGTTCCAGTGCAAGAATGTGCCGGCGCCGGATTCGCGCGGTCGCCATTTTCAAGGATGTAGGGATGCGCCTGGCAACAGTGAAAGACGGCAGCCGCGACGGTGCGCTCGTCGCAGTGAGTGAAGATGGCAGCCGCGTCGCCCGGGTCGCTGGCTACGCCACGCTGCAGGCGGCGCTGGACGACTGGGGTGCCGCGCAGGGGGCGCTTGGCGCTGCCGTGCGGTCGGCCGGTTCGGGTGAGGCGGTGTCGCCTGCGGCCTTCGCCGCGCCGCTGCCGCGCGCCTGGCAATGGCTCGACGGATCGGCCTTCCCCAATCACGGCGCGCTGATGCAACGCGCTTTCAACCACGCGCCGATCGAGACCGATCTGCCGCTGATGTATCAGGGCATGAGCCACCAGTTCATCGGGCCGACCGACGATGTGCCGCTGCCGAGCGTGGCGGACGGCATCGATTTCGAAGGCGAGTTCGGAATCGTCACCGGCGATGTGCCGATGGGCTGCTTGGCGGAGGACGCGCTGGCGCATGTTCGGCTGGTACTTCTGATCAACGACTGGTCGCTCCGCGCGATCGCGCCGGTGGAGATGAAGACCGGATTCGGCTGGGTGCAGGCCAAGCCGGCCTGCAGTGTCGCGCCGTTTGCCGTGACGCCGGACGAGCTCGGCGAGGCGTGGCGCGACGGCCGTGTCTGCCTGCCGCTCACGGTGGAAGTCGATGGCGAATGGTTCGGCCATCCCAACGGGTCGGCGATGGAATTCGGCTTTCACGAGCTGATCGCGCACGCCGCGCGCTCGCGCTCGCTGCCCGCGGGGACGATCATCGGATCAGGCACCGTCTCGAACCCGGATCACGATACGGTCGGCTCCACCTGCATCTCCGAACGCCGCGCGATCGAGATGATCGCCAACGGCGCCGCTCAGACAGCTTTCCTGCCGTTCGGCAGCAGAGTCATGATGCGTGCGGGCGAGGGAGTCTCGCCCTTCGGTGTCATCGACCAGCGCGTGGTGGCAGGCTAGCGGATGCCGGCGATTGCCGCTGCCACCAGGTGGCGCAGCGTGCCGTCATGGCGAAAGCCCAGCGCTTCCGCGCGAGGGGTGGAAAGTGGCGGATAGCTGCCGAACATGCGCCTCGTGGCTACATCCTCGGTAAAGCCGATCCGCCGCACGTCGCCGTGATGCGCGAGTTCCGCCACCAGGTCGCCCATGCTCACCCGGAGCGCCGGCAGCGTCACGGCCGCCCGTTCGCCTGCCGTGCCAAGCACGGCGGCGGCGAGGTTAGCCGCGCAGGTTTGCGCCGACATCAGCCAGACGGTCGCGTCCGGCGCCACCGGCACCGAATAGGCGTGCCCTGATCGGGCAGCGTGGAAGATATCGCTCATGAAGGCAGAGCCGAACCCGCCGGCCGCGGCCGGCCTGGCGACGATGCCGGGCAAACGCAGGATCATGCCGCCGAGCGCGCCGCGGCGAACCACGTCGGCGAACGCGGCCTCAACCATGAGCTTGTGCGTGCCGTAGACGCTGGCGGGGGCGGGCGCCGTCAGGTCGTCGACCTGCCCGGGCAGCACAGTGCCGAACACCGCGATCGAGCCCGCGATCACCACCCTGCGCCCGCGCATCGCCTCGACAAGGGCCACAGGCACGTCGAGATTGGCCACGCGAGAGGCAATGGGATCGCGTTCCGCGGCGCCACCTGGGAGGGCGGCCAGATGCAGCACGGCATCGGTGGTTTCGGCACATATCGCGCGGAGGACCGCCGGATCGGTCAGATCGCCGGTCAGGGTCTCACAGAGCTGAGGCAGATCGAACTGGCGGTCCGTCAACAGAAGATCGACGTCCGGGCGAGTCTGGGCGAGATGCTGCACCACCGCCCGGCCGACGAACCCCGCCGCGCCGGTGATGGCGAGCCGCATCAGCGCTTCAGATCAGCGTCGAATGCGCCGTCGATCAGGATGAACGCGATTCGGCAATTGCGATCGGAGCGATTGGACCAGCCATGGTTGGTCCCGCGCTGGATGACGATATCACCGGTCCGGACCGTGGTTTCGCCTTCGTCCATGATCAGCACCAGTTCGCCTTCCAGCACGATGCCATAGTCGATGGTCTCGGTCCGGTGCATCAGCGCGTGGCGGCTGCCTTTCCCGCCGTGCGCGGAGGCATCGCCTGCGCCGACTTCGGCGAAATGCGCGCGCGCTTCTTCCGGGGACATGGTGCGGATGGTCTCGCCCTCCGGCGCGATATCGAGCACACGGATGCGGGTGCCGCCTGCCGGCGGGGCGAGCTTGATGCCGTCCTCCGCCGGTTCGCCGGACGTTGCGTCGATCGGCGCCGGTGTCGCCCGGGTATTCCATATCTCGTAGAATATCGGGCCGGCGGGGCCGCCGACCTGCTGAACGCGGGGCACGGGCCCATCTTCCTGGATGATCGCTTGTCCGGCCGAGTCATGGCCGGTCACGATGCGGCGTACGGGTGCGGTCATGGTCATGCTCCTTGAAGACGGTGGCGAGGCGCTCGGGCCAGGGCGGCACCGGCGGAAAGGGCCGCCGCAGCGGCGAAGAAGAGAAAGCTATGGGACAGTCCGCCGAGCAGGCCGGACAAGCCTGCCGCCAAGATCGGCGCGACGAACTGGGCGAGGAAAAACGCGCCGGTCCATATTCCGGTCCCGCGTCCTCGCGTCTCGGGCGGCAGGCGGCGGAGCACCCAGGCCAGCATCGTCGGCAGCATCAGACCGTTGCCGATGCAGATGACGACTGCCGAAGCCGCCGTCAGATAATAGTCCGGCGACAGTGCGACGCCGACATAACCCAGTGCGACCATTGGCAGCCCCAGCGCAAGCAGACGCTGACCCGGGGCAGCCTTCAGGCGCCCGAACAGCAACGATCCCGCCATGACGCCCATGTTCGCGGCGGCGCCGGCAAGTCCGATCAGCGCCGGGGATGTCACCCCCGTGGCCACGATCACCGGCCCGAGCTGAACGATGATCGTGTAGAACAAAAGGCCCAGGCCGAAGGTGATGGCGACAAGCCCGGCGATACCGCGCGTTGCCTGTGCGTCGGCGGGCCGTTGCGCCGGGCGGACCCGGTCCGGTTCGAACAGGGTCAAGGCGCCAGCCGCCGCCACCGGCAACGCCAGCAGATACAGCCAGAACGGGCCACGCGAACCAAGGACCTCGCCAAGCGCACCGCCGGCCGCGATCAGCACGATCGCGCTCAGGCTGGCGGTCGCGATCTGGATCGACACCCAGCGCTCGCGCCGCTCCCCCTCGAAATAGTCGCCGACCAGTGCCGTGGCGACGGTCATGATCACTGCCTCGGTCACGCCAAGGGCGACACGCGCGGCCAGGATTGCGGGCAAGCTTGCAAGGAGCAATGGCAGCAGGCCGAATCCGGCATAGCAGACCAGCGCGCCGATCAGCAGTCGCTTGCGCCCCAACCGGTCGGACATCCAGCCGGCCAAGGGAGAAAACAGGGCGACACACAGCGCCGGCACGGTCAGGGCCATCGGCACCAGCACCGCCGAACCAGGGACGTCGGCGAATTCGCGCAGCAGCAGGGGCAGCACGGGCACCAGCGCGATGATCGCCATGGTCGGCATCACCGCGGTGAGCATCAGGATCACGCCGTGCCGCGTGCTTGCTTGAGTGCTCATGTCGTCTTGCGCCCGCTACTCATATCGGCTGAGCCACCACCTGGAACATGTCGTGCGTCGCCTTGGCATTGTCGACCGGTGGCCCTTTGCCGATCTGGCCCATGCAGATGGCGATGCTCGACCGCACGATATAGGCGCAGCGATCGATCCGGCGATCGCGATAGGCGGTCAGCGCCGTCTCGATGTCGTCATGCCGGGCGAGTTCGTCCGCCAGCACCAGGCTATCCTCGATTGCCATCCCGGCGCCCTGGCCGAGATGCGGCGTGGTCGCATGGACCGCGTCGCCGAGCAGTGCGATCCGTCCGCGGTGCCATGGACCCTCGATCATCAATGTCTCGAGCGGCCGGTAGACGACGCCGTCGTCGTCGGTGATGCCTTCCCCCAGCTCGCGGATGAGGGGCGCGCAGCCCGCCATTTTCGAACGCATCCTTTCCGCCAGGCCCTTGCGCGGGTAGCGCGGATTGTCCGGCTCGGGGGTGGTGACATAGATATACATCATGTCGTGGGAGATCGGCACCAGCCCGACGCCGGTCGGGCCATTATAGGCGTGAAGTGCATCGAGGTCCGCCGGGCGCGGCAGATTGTAGCGCCATACCGCCTGCCCGGTGAACTCGGGCTGGGGGGCGTCGGGAAAAATCGTCCCACGGGTCTGGGAATAGACGCCGTCGGCACCGACCACCAGATCGAACCGGTCCACCGAACCGTTCGAGAACCGTATATCGACCCCCGTGCCATCGTCATGCATTTCGGTGGCTGTCACGCCGAGCAGGACCTTCGCCCCGGTGGCGATGGTGCGATCACCGAGCAACTTGTGCAGCGCGCGGCGGCCAATCCCCATATTCGCCGGATGACCATCGACCAGCCGTGGCGTTGGAACGCGTGCGACCCGCGTCCCGTCTGGCGCATAGATTTCTACCGCGTCGAAACCCACGCCGTTCGAGACATATTCGTCGATCAGTCCAAGCTGCGACATCGCGCGGATCACATTCGATTGCTGGATGATGCCGACGCCATAGACCGACCATTCGGGATCGCGTTCGATCACCGTCACTGCAAAGCCATGCACGCGGAGTGCGATCGCTGCGGTCAGGCCGCCGATACCGCCGCCGATGATGAGAATGTTTTGGGGACGCATTGGGATACTTTCAGAAGCGGTCGAGATCGCTGGCCAAGGTGACTGGCCCTTTGAAACGCGCGTGAATCTGCGCGACATAGTCGCGGATGCGGACCGGATCGGGGGTGCCGGCTGCAAAATGGGTGATGACCAACGCCTTGACGCTCGCGGCTGCGGCAAGCTGGCCGACGGCATCGGGAGTCAGATGGTGCGTCGAGAGATGGCGTTCGAGCTGCTGCCTTGCCGCCACCGGCATGTTGGGCGCATTGCGTGCGACCGTCGCCATGGTGCCAGCCATGTCGATCATCTCGCTGACCAAAAGGTCGGCATCCTTCGCCAGCCGCTCGACCTCGGCGCTAGGCCCCGTGTCACCGGTGTAGACGATCGATCGTCCCGGCAGATCGAAGCGCAGCGCCAGCGATTTGTAGCTTAAATCCTCGGCGCTGCCCGGAGCGAAATCATAATGCGTGTTCTGTACGGCGGTGACGGTGATACCGTCCACGCGGATATGCGCGCCATCGGTCAGTTCGACGACCGTCACCGTTTCCGCCGGTGGCGCCCAGGGCTGGCCGGGAATGCCGTAGCCGACACGAGCGGCGGGCTGCATCGAGGCGACGATTCCGGCAATGAATTCCTTGGTGCCGGGCGGGCCGTACACGGTCAGCCGCTCGGTTACGTTGATCTGGTTGCGGAGGCCGAGCACCGCCGACAGACCGCCGGTGTGATCGGCATGCAGGTGACTGAGGAACACTGCCTTCACTTGCGGCAGTTGAATGCCCGCCCGCGCAAGTTGCTGCACTGTGCCGTCGCCTGCATCGACCAGATAGACGCCTCCTGCATGGACCAGCGCGTTGGCGGGCTGTGACCGCTCGGGGCTGGGCACAGGCCCGCCCATCGTGCCGAGCGTGATGAAGCCGTCCTTCCCGGTGGACGCCTGCTGGGCGACCGCGGGAGATACCGCCACCATCGCCGCCAGGGCCAGCCGGGAAAGACCCGACCGCATCAGAACTTGAAGCCTACGCGCGCGCCATAGGTCCGCGGCGGGCGGAGCGTGCCGACCGGGAAGTCGAGGATCGGGCGCGTGCCGGCGCGCGCCAGGACCTCCTCATCGGTGATATTGTTGATGAAGCCGGTGATGCTCCAGCCGCCATGGCTCTCCAGCGTCAGGAACGCATCGGCCGTGGCGAATCCGTCCTGCTTCTGGTCCTCCCGATAATTTGCGTCCAGGAAGCGGCTGCTTTCGATGTTGCCGCGTCCACCTGCGACCAGTGTCAGGTCGCCCGACAACTCGAAGCTGCGCTCATACCCAAGGTTGAGTGACCAGCGCGGCGAATTGATGGTGGGCTTGCCCGAACAATCGATGTCGAAGAAACGCGCGCCGTTGATGCCAGGATTGGCGAGGCGGCTGCCAGCGGTGGCGCAGCCGGTGATCACCGGAGCCCCGGTTGGCGAGAAGTTCGACGTGGTCAGGCTGTTGTATTTCCCGTCGAGGAACTGAAGATTAAGGTGGAACAGATCGTTGCGGCTGGGGGCGAACCGGGCCTCGAACTCCGCGCCGTAGATCCGAGATTTGCCTGCATTGGCCGTGATCGAGCCCTGCGCGATCAGCCCGTTGCCTGTGGGGACGCCGCCAACATAGGTGATCTGCTGGTTGCGATAATCCCAGTAGAAGGCCTCGATATTCAGCTGGAGTTTGTTGTTGAAGAACCGGTTCTTGGCGCCGATCGTGTACGCCGTCAGCGTCTCGGGCTGGAAAACATTGTTCGGCGGCTGAGCAACGAAGAAGCCGCCTGACTTGAAGCCGGTGGCGACGTTTGCGTAAATCAGCGAAGCGGAACCCGCGTCGAATTCGACCCCCGCTTTCCAGGTAAACTTTTCGAAGCTCAGGCTGCCCGTGAACGGTGCGCTGAGTGGCGGCGCGATCGGACCGGGCAGGCCACCCGACGCGGTCGAGGTCAGCTGCTTCTTGTCCTCCCGCGTATATCGCCCGCCCGCGACCAGGCGGAACGCATCGGTTACATCGAAGGTGATCTGACCGAATGCAGCGAGGCTTTCGGTGCTGAGCCGCGGCGTGAACCGGGTGGTGGAAATCGTGCCCTGCCGGAAAAAATTCTCGGTCGTCTGGTTCTCGCCGTAATAGAAGGCGCCGAGCACGTAGCGCAGCCGCTGTCCTTCCTTGGACGCAAGCCGGACTTCGACCGAGGTCTGCTCCGCAAGATCCACGAAATCGCCGGCGAAGCCGGGCAGGTAGGTACGGAATTTGACATCCGACCGGCGCCATGCCGGAATCACCGTCAGGGTGCCGAAGCCGACGTCGCCGACGACCGTCGCACTGACGCCGTAGAATTTGTTGTCGAGGAAGCCATCGGTGCCAGCGAGCGATACGCAACCGCTGGTGACGAACCCGCCAAGGCCACCGCAGAAAGGCGGTGCGAACAAGGTCGCGGCATAACCGCGGATCGCGGCCTGGGCGCGGGGATCCGAAATGCTGACGCGATCCTCGACCGGCGGTACGGCGAATGCCGCGTTCGGCAGTAATACGGCTCCGGCGCCCTTACCATGTTGCCGATAATAATCGGCGACGAGCGTCATCGACCAGAGCGACGATGGCTGGATCAGCAAGGATGCGCGCGCTGCCTCGCCGCGATCATCGTCATAACCATCCGAGATATAGCCGTCGCGATCGACGACTTGCCCCGCCACGCGCAACGCAGCGATGTCGCCGATCGGGACGTTCAGCGCCAGGAAGCCCTTTTTGCTGTCGTAATTGCCATATTCGAACAGGCCTTCACCGCTGAACCTGCCCAGCTCCGGCCGTTTCGGAAGCACGTTGATCGCGCCGCCCGTGGCGTTGCGTCCATACAGCGTTCCCTGGGGCCCCTTGACCACCTCGACCCGTTCGAGATCGTAAAAGGCTCCCGCCGGCGCGGTCGGTCGGCCGACATAAACGCCATTGAAATTATAGGCGACGGCATTTTCGGAAAAGGAATTCTGCGAGCTCGTGCCGACGCCGCGGAGAAAGAAGCTTGTCGTACCGCCCGTCGGTTGCACCACCAGCGACGGCACCAGCTTGCCGAGATTGGCTGTTTCGGTGATGCCGGACTGCGCGAGATCGTCGCCCGTGACCGCGGTGATCGCGACGGCCGCTCGCTGCAGCGATTCCGATCGACGTTGCGCGGTGACGACGATGTCGGCCAGGCCATCGCTCGTTTCCTCTGCCGACTGTGCAGCGCCGTCGGGCTGAACGGTGGCTTCCTGAGCAAATGCCGGTTGCGCGCCCGCTACAAGAATCGCGGCTGTGCCGGCCAACAGAATTTGCTTCATCCTCATCCTCCCGATGCGACGCGATTCTGGTCGCGCGCGTTTTCGCCATCAGCAGTGGCAACAAGCGTGAAATTATCATAACGAATTGTTTTGATGCTGAATCACAAACAGGATTAATGGATGCGGCTCGATCACTTCGATCTAAATCTGCTCATCGCGTTCGATGTGCTGATGGAGGAGCGCGGCGTGACGCGCGCCGCCGAACGGCTGAACCTCACTCAATCCGCGATGAGTGCCGCCCTGAAACGGCTGCGCGAAGCGTTCGCCGATGATATCCTGGTGCAGCACGGGAAGCGGATGGTGCCGACGCCGGGCGCCTTGTCGCTCGCGCCGCATGTCTCGGCGGCGGTGCTCAACCTGCGCGGCATCCTCGCCAGTGGCATGCGGTTCGATCCGGCCCAATCGCGCCGCCGTTTCCGCATCGTCGCGTCAGACTATATTACGACGGTATTGATCGGCCCGGCGCTCAGGTCGTTGCAGAGCGAAGCGCCCGGCGTTCAGATCGAGATCACCTTGCCAAGGTCCGATATTCTCGAACAGCTGGAAAGCGGCGAGATCGACCTCGTCATCTCTCCGGAGCAATTTCTCAGCCCCGATCATCCGCGCGAGCTGGTGTTCGAGGAGCGGCATGTCGTGGTCGGGTGCGCCAGCAACCCAGCCCTTCAGGGCCCGCTGGATGCGGAAATCTTTTACGCCAGCGGGCACGTTGTCGTGAGCGTCTCGCGCGACGGGACCTTCATCGACAATTTCATCCGTGGGAGCGGCGAGCTACGCCGGATCGAGGTGATCTGCGCCGCATTTACCCAGGTTCC
>Ga0247737_1000104_pt1 | contig 24954 bp, 28 predicted proteins | sample UWRJL028104C2_FD_180937 | JGI IMG/M metagenome (GOLD analysis project Ga0247737, IMG submission 180937) | Plant litter microbial communities from Arlington Agricultural Research Station in Wisconsin, United States - UWRJ-L028-104C-2 | ecosystem: Environmental > Terrestrial > Plant litter >...
CGCAAAGACATCGAGGCGACCGTGCACTATCTGCAGTCCGAGCTGGGTGACCCGGTGTGGGCGCAGGGGATGAACCCGGATGCCCCCGAGGCGAAGATGCTCGACAACCCGTACACGTACACGGAGTACAAGGACGGTTCGACGCACGTCGCGGCGGATGCAGCGGAGCGGCTGCCGGCGACGACGAGTTAGGGCGTCGCGACCAGCGCGACACCGTTCACACGAGCACGGTCTGCGCGTCAGCGACGTCGATCACACGCGCGTCATGAGAGGCGACGAGCACGGCCTTCCCCCGTCGGGCCAGGGTGCGCAGAATGGCGATCACCGCATCGGCGCTCTCCCGATCGAGGCTGGCCGTCGGCTCGTCGACGATGATCACCGGGGGATCGAGTAGCAGCGCTCGGGCCAGCGCCACCCGCTGTCGTTCGCCGCCGCTCAGCACTGCGGGACGGCTACCGGCGAGCTGCCAAATGCCGAGAGTGTCCATCAGGTCCGCTGCCGCCGGCGCGAATTCGGCGGTCCGCCGACCGGGGACCGCGGGCACCAGCACGTTTTCCAGGGCGGTGAGAGCGGGGATGAGCGTGCCGGCCTGATCGAGATAGCCGAGGGTGGAGCGGCGCCGAATGCTGATGGCGTCATCGGTGAGCCCGAGCAGACTCTCGCCGCCCCAGCGGACATCACCCGCGGCGGGAGGCATGAGACCTGCCGCGACGCGGAGGAGGCTCGTCTTGCCTGAACCGCTGCGTCCGGCAACGCAGTGCAAAGAACCGCCGCGAAGGTCGAGCCCGAGGTCATCCACGATCCGGAGCGGGGGCTGCCCTGCTCTCTCATAGCTGATGGAGACCGCCGTGAGCTCTAGCGCGGCCGTCGTGATCACTGCGGGAGAGGACGTCATGACCGAGATCCATTTCTGCGAGGGGGCGCGAATCGGGCGGGCGAGAACCGTGAAGACAGGACGCGGGTGACCGAGTATCGGGCCGGCAGCGGCACAGCCGCAAGCACCAGGGCTACCGCCGCGATCGAGAGAGCGGCAGCAGCGACGAGGACACCGCGATCGGGCGCCCCGCTGATTCCCGCGCCAACCGACGCGAGCTCGGTCGCGACCAGCAGCGCCGGGATCGCGACGAGCGACAGTTCCGACACCCCAGCGGTGCGCAGGTCACGGGAGGTCCAGCCCATCGAACGCAAGACGGCCGATTGTTCACGCCGCCGCGCGACGACGATCCTTCGCACCAGAAGCGTCAGCGCGACACCCGCCACGATGGACACCAGCGCGAGGATGAGTTGTGCGATGGCGGCCTGAGTGGAGACGAACTGGGCCAGCAGACTCACGCCCGCGCGCTGTCGTCCGCGGACGATCAGATCGGCGAGGACCGCACTCGCGAGTGCGACGATGACCAGAGACAGCCCCTGAACAACCGAGATGAGCGGGTGACTGCGCACCTGGCGCATCCCGAATCTCATAGGCGACGTGACGGAGTACCGAGCGCTGCTCCGAGCGACGGATGCCCGAGCCGCCCGCACCCGCGGCGGGCGGGTCACCGTGCGCGAGCCAAGCCACACGGCACCAAGCGACGTCATGACCACGAGCGCGGTCGTCGTGCCCGCGACGACGATGGGGATGCTCGCGAACCCGGACATCACGACGGTCACCACTCCGGCGAGCAGCAGTGCGCCCAGCCCCGGAACGTCCTCGGCCACCATCCACCGGCGGATACGCGCGGACGACCACCCCGTCATCCGTAGCGCACCCGCCTCCTCCCGGCGACGCGGAATCGACACGAACTGAACCGCTCCGAACAACAGGGCCGCAGCACCGACCGAGATGCCCAACGCCGCGATCGAGGCGGCGGAGACGGCGGTGTCGGCCCGTGCGACGGCGCCGAGCTCCGACCAGTTCTGGCTCACGGTGCCCAGCCGACCCACTTTCTGCTGCTCAGTCCGATCGGTGACGCCGAACGCGTAGCCATCGACGGTGATGTCCACCGCTCGGGGTGACGACCCGGCCACCATCGTCGCGGTGAACCCGAGGGCGTGGATCTTCGCCGCGACCGCAGCCACCTTTTCCCGGGATTGCGGGGTGTAGCCCGCGATTCCCGCTACCCGAACCCGCACGGCGCTGACGGGAAGCTTCTGATTCCACGCTGGCGCGCTCTCGATCGATGCGATCGCGACGGTGCGCGGGTTCACCAGACCGAGCCCTGTCACACTGGGTTGCATCGTCACCGGCGTGCCATTGTGCATCACGGTGGAATCGACGGTCTGATAGGCGCCGAGCGGAACGTAGCTGAGATCTGACTGCAGCCCGAGAAGGTCATCCGGAGAGAACGATCCAACCGGAACTCCGACATTCCCACCCGCATCCGAGCGCTGCGGCAGGGGAGTGACCGGCGAATACACGCTCTCTGCACCCGGCCGAAACCCTCCCCGCGCCGTCTGGAACGCGCCGGACCCAGACGTATCCACCGGCAGTGCGAACTCGCCCGTGACGAGTGATCCCGCTGCAGCCTTGCGGTACTGCACCCCGGAGATCGTTCCCACCGATCCCAATGAGAGGGTGGTGAAGGTCTCGACGCTCGAGCGCGGTGCGGGCTGCGTGCCGGGCCACGGCAGGTCGACCGGACGTGTTGCGAACGGATTGAGGAGTGCTGATGCGTCGACTGTGGAGCTTCCTACGAGGGTTCCCGTGCCCTTGTCCACCGCGTACGGAAAATCGGCAAGGGGATCGGGCGTCCGTGGCGCCGGTCCCAGCGATCGAACGGTCGCCGTGAGATTCAGCGGTGCGGAGCCGCCCTGAGCGGCGATCAGCGGAACGTAGACCGGAGACGGTCCGGGGGCCATCATGTCGTCGGTGAGCCCGTTCTCCTGTCGAAACGCCTCATACTGTCGTCGGTACTCTGAGCCGTCGCCGAACGTCGACTCCTGCGCTGCGGCCGCAGCCTGCTGCTCACGGAACGCATTCGCGTATCGATCGTCCGCGGACTCTGCCCACGAAGTCATATCGTCGATCGACGTGCTGTGATCCGCGTTCACGCGCCGAAGCGGCCGCAGAAAGTCACCGTGTGAACCGAGGAGTTTCATTTCCGCCGCCGGGTCGATGAGAGTGACACGGGTGGAGCCCTGCGGAACAGGCGACAACTCGAAATAGATGACTCCGTCCAGCGACGTGCCGCCCGATCCGTATCCGTTTCCCTGTTGAGTGGTGACCTCGCTCTGGTAGGGGTCATAACGGCCGCAGAGCAGGGGATACTTCGTGACGTCAACCGGCGTCTCGTTGAAGGTGCAGGGCTGCGGCGGTGTGGCGGGCGGTTTCGGGGTCTGGTCTACAACGACGGTCGCCGTGATGTCACTCACGTAGCGCGGCCCGAGTCCGTCGTCCGTGCTGAAGCTCGCTGACAGCGCGAAGGCCTGCGGAACCTCGTGCGCATTCACGGCGGACTCCGGCAGCGCAACCGACGCGTTGGCCCAGCGCAGCTGCGCCACGTCGATCTCACCGATCGGCGCGGCGACGTCGACTCCCGCAACCTGGCGGATCTTCGTGACGTCCGCCAACGACATCCCCCTGTCGCCCGCGCCGAGCGAGTTCGGCGGCAAGACGCCGTCTGTGGGTGCGGGGTTGTTCTTCGCCGTGACGAGGATGTCGTAGGCTCCACGCCAATTCGCGTCAAGGGTGTGTTGCAGGATGCTTGCGGCGGCACTCTGGACTCCGGAGGCCGTCAGAGTGACGATCACGAGTAGCACCAGTGCGATCACGCGCGATCGATCACGTCCGAGCCGCCGCACGGCGCCCGGGATCCTCCAGGAGCTGCGCGGGGTAGTGGCCATCACAGATCCGGAGTTTATCTCGAACTCCAGATCGCATGAGCAGCACTCCGGCGCGCCGTCGAACCGTCGACCCTGTCTAGAGCGCGGTCAGAATCAGGTGCCGCAGCAGCTCGGAGCTCTCGAGGCCCGCTCGGTCGTAGGTGCTGACCGCTTCCGGGCTGCTGTGCACCGTCAGTCGCTCTGCCCCGAACTGGCGCGCGGCGTCGGTGATCGCGGCGAGCAGCGCGGAGGCGATGCCGCGGCGACGAAATGAGGGAAGCACGTAGACGCTCTGCACGTCGCCATTGCGGCGATCGAGGGCTCGCGGGCTCGGCACCCGCGTGTTGAGAGCGAGCCATGCCATACCGACGACTGCGCCGCCGCCCACCGCGACGAAACAGGTGTGGGTCTGCGACGCCTGCGCCCACCGCACGAACTGGTCGACGAAGGTATCGCGCTCGACGTCGGGCTCAGCACCCTTGTCGCCGACCACCCACGTCAACCGCAGATCGGCCGCCGCCACCAGGTCGAGATCGGTCGCCTGTCTGATCACGATGTCGTCCACGCCGACATGCTGCCACACGAGCCAGGCTGATGTTCGACGGCCACCATCCGTGCCGTTCACATCCGTGCCGTTCAAGGGCCCTCGCCCACTCCCGGTCAGGGTCCACCGGTCCGGCGATCAGCGGGCGTGCCGGGGTGTACGTTCCAAGAATGGAAGACTGGAGCAACTACGCGGTCATCACCGGTGGGGGCGCAGCCGCCCTTGTCGGACTACTCTTCGTCGCGGTCTCCATCCGCGCCGACATGATCTCCCAATCGAAGGCGCTGCGAGCGCGCGTCGGCCAGATCCTGGCAATCCTCATGGGACTCCTGTGCACGAGCATCATGGTCGCTCTGCCCAATCCGCACCCGTGGGTGCTCGGAATCGAACTCGTGTTCGCGGCACTGGCAATCGCGACTGCCCTCATCCTGTTGAACCGCCGCGCGAAGCGACAGGGGACCACCGACCCCCTTGAACGCATCATCGACCGCGTCAACCCGAACGTGACCACCGCCGTGTTGATCGGCCTGAGCGGTGTCGGCCTGCTCTTCGGAGTGGTGGCGAGCCTGTTCATCCTGTTCGTCGCCGCGATCGTCGGGCTCGTCGGCTGCGTGATCGGCGCATGGCTCGTGCTGATTCGCCCGGTGACCTAGAGGAAGGTCTCGACCTGCTGCACTCGGTGCGCTACACCACCAGGCTCGGCGATATCGTGACGGTATGGACGTCTGTCGCGCGGTGGGGTTCGATCTCGACGGCACGCTGTTCGACCACCGCGGTTCAGCTTGGAGAGCACTCGACGTGTTCATCACCGACCTGGGCGGCGCATGCACGGAAGAGCTCCTCTCCGTCTGGTTCACGATCGAAGCACAGGAGTACGAGTCGTGGCGCACCGGGCAGGTGAGCTTCGTGCAACAGCGCCGTCGCCGGTTGCGGAGATTTCTTCCTCTCATCGAAACCCCCATTCCACCCGAAGAGGTCGAGCTGGATGCCCTGTTTGCCGCGTACCTGAACGCGTACCGACGTGAATGGCGAGTCTTCCCCGGCACCTTGGATGTGTTGGACGAGCTGCGCGAGAGTGGCGTCGCCATCGGGGTACTGACCAATGGCGACTCCGCTCAGCAACGTGACAAGCTCGCGACTCTCCACCTAGTGCCGCGCATCGACGCGGTCTGCATCTCCGACGAAATCGGCTACACCAAGCCCGACCCCCGCGCGTTCCACTCCCTTGCCGCCGCACTCGGCGTCGAGCACGCCGACATCGTCTTCATCGGCGACGACGAACTGCACGATGTCACCGGTGCGCGAGCGGCCGGCATGCGTGCGGCGCTGGTCGACCCGGTGGATCGGCCCGATCGGCTGAGGCGCGCCATCCAGCGTGCAATCGGCCGAGTTCCCCACCGCGGCACCCGCGATGACTGAGCCCGCACAGATCCGGCTGCTCGCACCCGGCGAGCTCGAACGCCTCGCCGAGATCGAGAATGCTGCCGATGCCCTCTTCGTCGAGCGCTTCGGCCCGCAACCCTGGGCGCCGGCCGGCACCAGAACGGATGCCGCGGGCTTCATCCTCGTCGCCGTTGCCGAACGCGGGGACACCATCGGGTTCGCCCACGTGCTGGAGGTCGACGACATCGCGCATCTCGAGCAGCTCTCGGTCGCGCCGCAACACGCTGGTCGCGGGCACGGCCGAGCCCTCCTGTCCGCGGCGACGGCCGAGGCGCGACGCCGGGGCTACTCGCGGATGACCCTCCGCACCTTCGCGGACATCCCCTGGAACGGGTCGTTCTATTCCACTGCTGGCTTCGTGGAGACGGAACCCACGACCGACTTCCATGAAGCACTCGTTCAGACCGAACGGGAGTTAGGACTGGATCGGCACGGTCGGCGGATCCAGATGATGCTCACGCTCTGATCACGATCGGCGACCTCGCTCGCCGCAACGGGGCGCACCAGGCCGGTGGGCACGACCGAGAGCGGGCCGAGGGTGGTCTGCGACAACAGTTGGCCGGCGAACTCGTGGAATTGGGTCGCGCGCAGGATGCTGTGCGGCACCACGGCATCCGTCACCATGCGCTCCTGCGCGATTTTGCCCGCGTAGTAGCCGAACGGCACAGCGTCGATGCCCACGATCGAGAGCGCCACGTGATGCCCCACGCGCTGCCTCGCCTCGGCCGAGAGCAGAGACGCGGATGCCGCGGCGAAGAACTCCACGGAACGTGCGGCCGAGATCGAGCCGACGCTGGTCACATCGATGACAGTGTCTACGCCGGCCAGTGCCGCGTCCAGCCCGGTGCCGGTCTCGCGGAGGTGAACTGAGCGGGTGGGCCTACGCCAGCCGGATGAGGCCGGCATTCGTCGGTGCGAACCCGCAGGCGTCAAAGTAGAAACCGCGGAGGTGATCCTCGAAGTCGACGTGCAGCCACTCGCAGCCGGCGGCCGCCGATGCCTCTCGCGCGACCCGGATGAGCTCCGCACCGACGCCACGGCGTCGCATCCGCTCGGCAACGCAGGTGTCTTCGACGAAGGCGTGAGCCGCTCCGTCCCAGATGATGTTGACGAACCCGACGAGGTCGCCGCCGGATCGAGCAGTCACCCAGCCCAGGCTGTGGCGGCTCAGGTTGCCGACCCAGTCGTCGTCGAAGGGTGGGTGGGCGAACGCCTCGGCATGAAGCGCGTTGACCTCGTCGTTGCTGATGGGGCCGCGCCAGGCGACATCGATGCTGTGCTCAGACATGGGTCGAATCATGCCGCATCAGCTCGTGGTTCATCTCCTCCACCGGGTGCTTTCTCGAGGGGCTGTCGGTGGTGGGGCCGTACTTCATCCCACCACCCTGGTGCGATTCCGACCGAACACCGGGGAGAGGAGGGACGCCGGTCCGTGCCGAGGGTCCGACGTGAGTGCCCATCAGGGCAGGCGAAGGAACGGCGCAACCACGCGCATCCAGTCATCGAAGGCGTCGAGATGAGCGTCGTGAGAGCCGCCGATGTCCGCACGCCGCACGTCATGGCCTCGATCGACCAGCGCGCGCTTCGCACGCTCATCGAACATTCCACCGGAGGCGAAGACCGCCAGCGTCGGCACCATCACCCGTTCCCAGGCATCCCACCGAGCCGCAGCATCCACGTGCGCGATCGTCTGCACCATGACATCCGGATCGAAACGCGGCCACAAGCCGCCTCGTCGCATCTCGAGATCGGCCACCCACGCAGCTGCAAGCGCACTCTCCCCAAGAAATGCCCGCGCCTCGTCCTCGCTGCGGAACGGCGTCGGCCACGAATGCAAGAAGTCGCTCATCGCCGAGCGCGACGATGAATCGCCGTCACCACCGACACCCGCCTCGAGCAGCACGAGACGCTCGACCAGCTCGGGCCGTTCGGCAGCGACGAGCAGCGCCGTGTGGCCGCCCATCGACTGACCGATCAAGGCGACGGGTCGTCCGACGAGGTGCTCGATCACCGCCACGACATCCGAGACGTGTGCTGCGCGGGAGACATCCGCCGGAAACCGGGTGCTCCGTCCATGCCCGCGTGCGTCGATCCGCAACACTCGGTGACCGCCCAGAGCTGCAGCGGTCGGCGCGAGTTCCACGCTACTCCCGGCAAGACCATGCACGATGACGACCGGCACGCCTTGCCCGGACTGCTCGACCACGTGCAGTCGAGCATCCCCGTTGCTGATCTCGTGGAACTGCATCGTCCCATTCTGCAAGCTCCCGCCGGACGTCGCGTCGGCCGACCTGAGCCGCCGACGTCAGGGCTGACCCGGACCGCTAGCCACACACCGTGTCACGGGCATAACCTGCAGCACAGCACTCCTACCGACCGGAAGCGACGATGACAGAACAGGGTCCGAACACAGAACAGGACCTGGATACAGAACAGGACCTGGATGCAGTATCTCCTCGGCGACCCCGTCGCCCGCGAAGCGTGCGCCTCGTGACCGTGCTGTCCTGGATCGAAGGGTTCATCGACATCGCCGGTGGCCTACTCTTGCTCGGTCTGGCGGGTGCGTCGGTGCTCGACCCGGTGCAGGGTGGGATCCTGGTGGCGGGGGCGGCAGGCATCGCCCTCGGCCTGGTGCTGGTGTTCGTGACCGGCGGGCTTCTTCGGGGCAGCAGAGCCTCGCGTGTCGCCGTGACCGTGCTCAGTGTGTTCTCGATGGTGCCGGCCGTGGCGACTCTCTCGCTGACGCTATGGGTCAACGGCGCCATCACCATCGGGCTGGGTACGGCCATCATCGTCCAGCTCTGGGCGGGACCGGCTCGCCGGCACTTCGCCCGGGCGTCGAAGTCCGCCAATGCCAAGACCGCCACGCCCAGCGAGACCGCCACGCCCGGCGAGACCGCCACGCCCACCACGCCCGCGTAGAGCACCAAGCCCACCAAGCCCACCACGCCCGCCAAGCGTCAGAAACTAGTCCGCTCACCGCCGAGACGTCGACGCGAACACCGCCGACTACGCGCCCGACTGCGACACACCTGAGGCCGCTGACGCTGCAGACGCCGCAGCCGACCTGCCCCCGCGCACCCGCCCGATACGCGCAACACCCGCATCGATCGCTCCGGCCAGCCAGGCGCCACCGACGCCGACCACCAACACCGTGCCCTCGAGCACCAGGATGTACGCCCCCGATGTCACGGAGGCGAGGTCGAGCGCGCGCCCCACCAGCGGCGGAATCACCACGAGTCCGAAGGCGACCCAGCCCACGCGGCGCCCCCGAACGATCAACCAGCCACCGAGCGCGACGACCACGGTGATGAATCCCTGGTTGAGCACGAACGACCAGAAGCCCGCCGGCTGCACGATGGTTCCCGTGCCCCGCTCGATGCCGAGGGTGGCCCAGGTGAACAGCACCGTGCAGGCGAGAGTGATCGCCGACACCCGCCGCGAACTCTCGACCGGCATCAGCGCGAAGGACGCCACGTACAACCCCATGATCATGAAGAACTGCACGAAGTTCACCAGCGGCACATCGGTTCCGATCGAACCCGCGAAGTTTGACGCCTGGATGTACGACGAGAAATCGGTCGCACTGTTCAGGTAGGCGGCGAAGACCGTCCCCACCACGGCCGCGCCGTAGCGAGCGTTCGCCGTGAACTTCAGGGGGTCCGCCATGCCCTGACCCTACAACCGTGGCGGTCCGCGGCGGGATATGATGGCGAGAATTTCGCGCGTGCACCCGCGCGAACACGATTCCAGCGCAGGAGGCCGGCGTGGCTGATCCGACCGAGCAGAAGCCGACGGATGCCGCGCCTCCCGCCAGCCCCAGCAGCCCAGCCAGCCCAGCCGGCCCCAGCAACCCAGCCAGCACAGATTCTCCGGCGGACCCCTCGCGCCGCGCCTTCCTGCGCCGCGCCGGGGTCGGGGCCGCCGGCCTGGCCGTGGGAGCCTCGGGCGGGGCGGCCACCCTGGCGGTCGCCACCGCGCATCCGCCGGAGTTCGAGCCGCTCGCTCGCCGACACGCACCCGGCTTCGACCACGTCGTCGTGGTCATGTTCGAGAACCGCAGCTTCGACAACATGCTCGGCTGGCTGTACACCGCCGAGGAGAAGTCGGCGGCCGAGTTCGATGGGCTCGCCCAGGGCAACTACTCCAACCCCGGTCCCGACGGCGAACCGATCGAGGCATACGTGTACGACGGACCGACGGATCGGGTGATGCAGTCGCCACAGCCCGACCCGGGGGAGCACTTCTCGCACGTCAACACCCAGCTCTTCAACACCGTCGATCCACCCGGTAACGCGTTCATCCGGCAGTACGGCCAACTCGACCCCTACAACCGGCCGGCCGACGGTACCAAGGCGACCAATCAGGGTTTCGTCACCGACTTCATCATCAACTTCCGCCTGACGAAGGGCCGCGAACCGACCCCCGCGGAGTACCGCCAGGCGATGGGAAGCTTCGACCCGAAGATGATGCCGGTGCTGTCCACACTCGCCCGCGAATTCAGTGTCTACGACCATTGGCACGCGGCCGTGCCCTCCCAGACGTTCTGCAACCGGCTGTTCTTCCATGCCTCGACGTCCCATGGTTTCGTCACCAACCACGGCGGCGACAGCTATTACAAGTGGATCAACGGACCGAACGCGCCCACCATCTTCAACCGGCTGGAGGAGGCGGGCATCCCGTGGCGGGTCTACTACGACGGCTCGCAGCTGGTCTCGCTCACCGGAATGCTGCACGCCCCGGCACTGCAGCAGTACTGGAAGTCGAACTTCCGCGAGATGGCGCAGTTTCGAGAGGATGCGGAGAACGGAAACCTTCCCGCGTATTCGTTCATCGAGCCGCGGATGGTGTTCAACCACAATGACATGCATCCGCCCTGGGGGTCCACTGTCGGCGAGACCGAGGTGAAGCTGCCCGACGGCACGATGCTTCCGGTCTACAACAGCGCGCTGTCGGACGTGCGCTCCGGTGACGCCTTCGTCGGGGAGATCTACGACGCCATCCGCACCAGCAAGTCACGCAAGGGTTCCAATGCGATGAACACGGCGCTGGTCATCACCTTCGACGAACACGGCGGAACCTACGACCACGTCGCACCGCCCAAGACGACGCCCCCCGATAGCCGCGGCCCCGGAGAGATGGGCTTCGCCTTCGATCGGCTGGGGCTGCGCGTGCCCACGATCGTGGTGACCGCATACACGGCGAAGAACACGGTGATCCACGACGAGATGCACCACGGCTCGGTGATCAACACCCTCAGCCGCCTTCACGGTCTGCGACCGCTCACCCGGCGCGACGACGAGGCGAATCCGATCTTCAATGCGGTGAATCTGCTCGAGCCTCGGCAGCCGTACACCTGGCCGAAGCCCGTGCCGCTGTACCGCAGCAGCAACCCCGAGGAGTCACCGAAGTCCTCGCTCCAGCACCATCGCACCCGCCGGCTGACCGCCCCCGCCGAGGGCACCACCGGTCTGCTCCTGGCCCGGTTCAACCCGGGCAGCAAGGTGCCGACCACCTACGGCGAGGCGTATGACGCACTGATGGAGCATGGCATCGGACTGTTCGGCACCCTCGACGGTCGCCGCTGAGCCCGGCTATATCCGGTACACGTCGCGCAGGGTCACCGGCCGAAGATTGCGCTGAATCAGGATGTCCCGCAGTCGTGGAAAGGCGGACACGACTCCCGGGAAGTTGGCGTGCCCGATCACGATGTGGCGCGGCAGGAAGTACTCCTCGGCGAACGACACGACCTGGTCGGGGCTGATACGCCCCGAATCCGACAGTGAGCCGTACCACATCACCGGAACCGTGTACCCGATGCTCGCCGCCACCCGATCGGTGCGCGCGTTTCGGTAACCGTATGGCGGCCGGTAGAACGGTTTCGGGCTGACCCCGAACAGGTCGGTGAGATACCGGTCGTTGCGGGTGAGTTCCGCCCTGATACCGGCATCACTGAGCTTCGTCAGGGCGGTGTGCGAGTAGGTGTGGTTGCCGATGACCACCTGCCCGGAGCGCACCAGCGGCAGGAGGACATCCGCCGCCGCCTTCCACCCCGGATACATCCCGTTGGCGAAGAAGGTGAGACGGATGCCGGTGTCCGCCGCCATCTCGGCGTACGCCCGGATGACGGCCGGGTCGGCACCGTCGTCCACCGTCCAGGCGAGGTAGTCGCCGTCGAACGGCAGCCGGGTGATCACGGTGCCCGGAGCGGGAAGGGGCGCGGTCGGGCCTGCGTAGGGGCCGTACGGCACGAGAGCCGGAATGGGGCTCACGGTGGGGCTGGGGGTGAGGCTGGGGCTCGGGGCGGGGCTGGGGAGTGGTTCCGGCGGTGAGCTCGCGGTGCCGGATGCGTGCGGCCCTGCTGGCGTTGGGCGTACACCGCCCTCGGCCCTACCCGTCTCTCCGGGAAACCCGAACGGACTCGGCCGGGGCGTGCAGCCCGCGAGCCCGAGGGCGCCCAGCGCAGCGGCACCAGCCACGAAGGTGCGTCGATCCATCGCGGGCTCCCGTCTCGTCAAACCCCACCCTTCCGGTCTCTCCGGCCCCGCGGCACCCGCCGCGCCGATGACAGCTCAGGTGGGCATTGCTCGCCGTCAACCACGGTGAGGGACGGATGCGGCCGGCCGAACTCTTGATCGGCCCGGGCATCCCCATAGCCCTTCTGCCCGTCGATGCGGACGGGTGACGAAGTGGGCGTACTGTTCGGCTCATGGTGATTCTCGTAATCGTGCTCCTGGCCCTCTGGGTAATCCTGTCGATCGTCGGCTTCGCGATCAAGGGGCTGCTCTGGCTCGGCCTGATCGGCATCGTGCTGTTCATCGTCACGCTGATCATCGGACTGGTGCGGCGCAGAACGACTCGCAACCGCGGCGTCTGACCCCCTCTGCACGGGTTCGCGATGAGCGCAGAGCCTCTCCGGGGCGCTGAGCTCGCGAGCGTCGCCACGGAACTCTACGGGCGGCCGCTTCGCGAGTTCATCGAGCACCGCACCGCCGCCGCACGAGAGCTCGACAAGCCGCTTGCTGCCTCGGTGCGCGCGCTGCGAAAACCCTCTCCCGCGGCATGGCTGGTCGACCAGCTGGTCCGGTCTGATGCTGCCGAGATAGCGGCGGCGATCGCGCTCGGGGTGGACCTGCAGCGAGCGCAGACCGATGGTGACGGCGAGCGGATTCGCGACCTCAGCCGACGGCATCGGCATGAGGTGCGAAACCTGACCGAGAGCGCACGGACGATCGCGGTGTCGTCGGGGCTGACGGCATCCGCCGCGGTGCTCGATGAGGTTGCGCAAACAGTGTCGGCGGGGATGTCCGACGCGGGCGCCGCAGCGGCGATTCGCTCCGGGCTGCTGGTGCGCTCGTTGCGCTCGACGGGGTTCGAACCGGTCGACCTGACAGACGCGATCGCCGTCCCCGGGGTTGCGTTGCCCGACGCGGCCGGGTCCGACTCGATGGCCGCACCGGCCACACCGGCCTCGACGACAGCGGCGGCGGGCCGGCCATCGCGAAGCGCCGAGAAGCGGGCAGCGGAGAAGCGCGATCGTCTGGCGAAGGAGCGTCGGCGTCGCGAGCTCGGTCGACAGCGCACCGCGCTGGAGAAGCAGCGCGATCAGGCCGAGGCCGACGCGGCCCGGCTGGCGCAAGAGTTGGACGCGCTCGACCGCGAACGGCAGGAGAAGGCGGTCGCGCTGAGCGACGCTGACGCGCGGATCGCCGACCTGGACAAGCGACTCGATTCGCTCTGACGACGTAACGCGCTCTGAACAATCGGTGCCCCAGACCAGCTCGAGGGCTTGACCTGCGGCCGCCCGGCGTCGAGACTCCAGCCCATGACGGACACAGAACCCACGAGCACAGAACCGACCGCAGCCGATCAGTATCACGACGGCAATGAGCGGGACATCGTGGCCAAGCAACGCAGGCCCGACGAGAGTGCCGCCTTCGACGATGAGGAGATCGACAGCGCGAAGGTGCAGGTGCTGCCGGGAACGGGCGGTCCGGATGACGTGGGCGCCACGGATGCAGAGCCGGCGGACTACAACCGAACCGGTCACTGAGGCCCTGCCGAGGGCCGCTGAGGTACTTCTGGACGGGTACGAGGGGAATGGCGCGATGACTGACCCGCAGCGGAGCGCCGGCATCCTGCCCCACCGGGTGCGTGACGGCCGACTCGAGGTCTACCTCGGCCACATGGGCGGCCCATTTTGGTCGCGCAAGGATGCCGCGGCATGGTCGGTGATCAAGGGCCTGATCGAGGAGAACGAGACCGCACTCCAGGCGGCGCTCCGCGAGTTCGCCGAGGAGACCGGCCTCGCCATGCCGAACGTCGATTATTCGCTGCTGGGCGAATTCCGCCAGCCCTCGGGCAAGCGGATCACCGTGTTCGTCGCGCAGCTCGATGACCTGTCGACGGCCATCTCCGGCAACAGCTTCGAGCTGGAGTGGCCGCCGCACTCCGGACGGCTGCAGAGCTTTCCGGAGATCGATGGGGCCGGATGGTTCGACCTCGACACCGCACGCCACAAGCTGGTGCGCGGTCAGCTGCCGATCATCGACGCGCTCGAGCACCTGAACCCGTGAGCCCGTCAATCCGTCAATCCGTCAATCCACGAACCACGCACGACGGGCGTACGGTGCGTCTCATGCAGAAGATGTCGAAGGACGAACAGCGCCACGATCAGCTGACGGCCGCACCCAAGTCGACCGAGGCCGACACGGCACCGCGCATCGAGGTGACCACGGTCGACGAGCACATCACGCGGATCGACGTGGCCGAGACTGCGACGGTTCGGCCGGGCAAGGCCACACCGAAACCCGACTGATCGCGATCCCGACCGATCGCGATCCCGACCGATCGCGATCCCGACCGATCGCGATCCCGACCGAAAGCGCCGGCTGTCCACCGCCGCGCGCCCCTCCATCGGCGCCTGACGTTCAGTCGGCGTCTGACGTTCAGTCGGCGTCTGACGTTCAGTCGGCGTCTGACGTTCAGTCGGCGGCTGACCTTCAGTCGGCGTTGGGGAACAGCGCGGCGTACTGCCCGTAGCCCTCATCGTCGAGCTCGTCGAGCGGCACGAACCGCAGCGCGGCGGAGTTGATGCAGTAGCGCAGGCCGCCCTCCTCGATCGGGCCGTCCTCGAAGACGTGACCGAGATGGCTGTCGCCGTGACTGGAGCGCACCTCGGTGCGTCGCATGCCGAGGGAGGTGTCGGAGTTCTCGATGATGTTCTCCGACGAGAGCGGCTTGGTGAAACTCGGCCAGCCGCATCCGCTGTCGTACTTGGTGGTGGAAGCGAACAGCGGCTCACCCGAGACGATGTCGACGTAGAGGCCAGGCTCGTCGTTGTTCCAGAATTCGTTGTCGAACGGCGCCTCGGTCGCCGCCTGCTGGGTGACGGCGAACTGTTCCGGCGTAAGCCGGGCAATCGCCTCGGGGTCACGGGCGTATTCGGGCATCTCGAACTCCTTCTGCTGACGAACCTCCTGCTGACGGACGTTCTGCCGACGAACGTTCTGCTGAAGAGCTCGGGCGGCGCGTCGGTCCTCGGGCGGAGGGCGAACCTCCAGTCTCCCGCATCCGGCCGCGGTCCATCTGCATTGGTCCATCTGCATTGGTCCATCGGCATTATGGTGCGGCTGATCGCATGCCGAGGGTGTGTCGGTCAGGGGCTGGCGTGCACACGACCGCGGCTCTACCGTGTGGGGTCATACCGTGTGGGCTGTCGGCCACCGAACCACAGGGATCGACCGACTTCCCGCCCCTTTCGCCCGCCTGTCTCGAGGAGATCACATGGACCTGGGTTCGTACGCCAACTATCCACTGCCCGACACCATCAAGTCTGCCTTCGGGGTGCAGACCGCGCAGGAGCTGGCCGATCAGCTCGGGGCGGAGGGGCGCGTGACTCCCCTGATGATGCTGGAGGGGGCCGCGGCCTTCAGCGCCTACCGCGCAGGCGATGTGGATGCCGCGCGCACGTTTCTGAAGACACGCCTCAACCTGAGTGATGCGACGATCGATGACGCGCTCGCCCGCCTCGCCACCGCCTGATCGCATCTGATCGCCGCTGATGCCGCTGATGCCTCTGATGCCTCTGATGCCTCTGATCACGTCGACCTGACATCACCGGTGGACGATCGCTCGACCTCCGAGCGGCGCCTCCTCCAGTGGCAGTACCTGCGGCGCACCGAAGGCGGCCGTGAACAGGGCGACGGTGATCGCACCGGCGGTGAGGATGCCGGCCAGCACGATCAGTTGGAACTCCGCGGCCTCGAGCGGTGACGCCCCGGCGAACACGGCCCCCACGAACGCCCCGGGGAGGGTGACGATGCCGGTCGTGCGTGTCTGGTCGGTCGCCGGAATGAGGGCCGTCGAGGCGGCGGATCTGACGGCGCGAAGCGCCGCGCGCCGGTTCGTCGCGCCGACGGAGAGCCAGGCCTCGATCTCGTCCCGCTGCGACGCGATGAGGGTGCTGAGAGATCGCCCCATCAGGGTGCATACCGTCATCGTGTTTCCCACGAGGATGCCCCCGATCGCAAGCACGTACCGCGGGGTGAAGTCGACGGCGCCGGTGAGGAAGACCAGCGACGTGGGAACGGCTGCAGCCACCAGGATCGTCCCCGCCAGGAGGGGGAGGAAGCGCGGGCCGAGCCGGAGGCGCCGAAACACCACCCAGGTGGCAGCGAGGACCATGACCACGAGGAATGCGGCGACCCAGGCGCCGTTGCTAATGATGCCGTGCAGGATCAGCGTCAAGACCCCGAGCTGCACTGCCGCCCGCGCGATCGCCCAGGGTTGCAACCAGGGGTGCTCGAGCCGCAGTGCGAGAACGATCGCCAGCGTCACACCGGTCAACGTCGCGACGGCGATGAGGGTGATCCAGATGTTCACGGTCGATTACACCACGTCGTTTACGCCACGCGGTATTGCGACCTGCCTCCTGTCACGCTCCCGTCGACTGGAGGAATTCGCCGATCACTGTGGCGACCAATCCCGGCCGTTCGGCGACCAGGTCATGACTCGCACCCGGCACGATGCAGAGCTGCGCGCCGGAAATGGATGCCGCGATCAGCAGACTGTGGTCCGGCCGGATCGTGTCGCGATCCGCCGACATGACCAGGGTCGGGGCGACGATGCTCCCGAGCGTGGCGGGCTCGATCCGCGGTTCCGTCGTCCAGAGCCGGAACAGTTTGTCGAGCACCACCTGCGCGTGCTCGGGGCCGTCGGGGGAGAGGGAATCGTAGAGCCGACGCTCGGTGCTCGGCTCGTCGGCATCCGTGCTCCGCTCGAGACGATCGAGCACCGGGAACACGGCCGCAGGAGAGTGCGCCTCGGGAGAGTGAGTGAACGCCGTCGGGTCGAGGTTCGCGCTGATCGCGACCAGTGATCGCACCCGCTCCGGATGGTGAAGGGCGAGCAGAAGTCCGATGATCGCTCCATCGCTGTAGCCGATGATGTGCGCAGATTCCAGCCCGGTCGCGTGCAGGTATGCCACCGCCTCGGACACCCCGCGGGAGTAGTCGTACTCGCCGTCGACGTCTGCCGACCGCCCGTGGCCCGGGCGCTCGAAGGCGTGCACAGTATGCGTGCGGACGAGGGCATCGGACTGGGCTCGGAGCGATTCGAGCGAACAGAATCCGCCGTGCAGCAAAAGCACGGGGTCACCGGAGCCGACCACCTCGTGGTACAGGTCGGCTCCCTCGATGCTCAGGTAGGGCATCCGTTGTCTCCCTGGCGTGTCGTACGGGTCTCGCCTCGCCCGCTCAGACCTTCTTCGCCTCGCGCAGGATCTTTGTCAGCTCGACCATGTGCGCCGCCTGTGAGGCGTAGTCGAGAGCGGCGTCATTCCACGCGTAGACCTGGCCGGCCGCGAGGGCGGGATGGTCGGCGAAGGTGGCCTGCTCGAGCAGGTCTTTATTCTGGAATCCCTCGACGTTCACCAGCAGCACGTCTCCGGTCATCATCTGGGCGGCGTTCTCCCAGCTGTACTTGTCCCAGTAGTACTCGCCGTCGGGGTGGATGTCGGTGAAGTCGACGCCCAGGCTCCGATAGAGCTCGGTCTCGGGCTCATCGCCGGGCTTGACGACGTACACGCCGTCGGCATCGGCGTACATCTGCGTCACCTCGAGCGTCGACTCCCGGGCGGCCGCGGTGAGGTCGGCGGCGGCCGCGTCGTACTTCTTCTTGGCGGAGGCGATGGTGGCCGAGTCCGCACCCAGCGCGGTGGCGAGCGTGTTGACACTCTCGATCACGTCGCTGCCCTTACCGCCGACCGTGATGGCGACGATGGGGGCGATCTTCTCGAGCTGCGCCTGCTGTTCCTTGTCGGCAAGGCTGTAGTACGGCTCATCCTTGTTGATGGTTCCCTGGCGATCGGTGGGGTAGACGCCGGCGACGATCAGATCGGGGGCGGCATCCGCCAGTTTCTCGAGGTCGATCTCGCCATAGCTGTTGCCGACGATCGCGGTCTTCGAGAGGTCGTATTTGTCGAAACGGTCGTCAGACATCACCTTCACCCGGCCGAAGATCGCGACCGGCTCGACACCGGTGCTGAGCAGCCCCAGGGCGTAGTCGGCATAGCTCGCGATACGCGTGGGCTCGTGATCGAGCGTCACCGTCTTGCCCGTGTCGTCGGTGAAACTCCAGGCGACGTCTGCGGCGGAGGATCCGCCGGAAGCACTGTCGGATGTCGCGCTGCAGCCGACGAGGCTGACGATCGCGAGGAGTGGGGCGAACAGGAGAACAGAGCGGCGCAGGGCCTTCGAGTGGGTCACGAATGTAGGTTAGCCTAACCTTACTTCGGGCGTCCAATCCCGTGTCTAATCCCGTGTCTGATCCCGTGCCTCATCCCGTGTCTAGTCCCCGCTGCGGACCGTGCTCGACCGCGTCTACGCGCTCGGCCAGCGGAATCCCGACGTCGATTCGGGCCGCAGCGCCGGGACCACCAACGGGCTCCCGCTGCTCGGATCGGGCACGACCAACGCCTCCAGGTCGAAGGCGGAGCGCAGGATGTCTGGGGTCAGCACATCCCATGGCGCGCCGTCCGCGAGCACCCGGCCCTTGCCCACGACCACCAGTCGATCCGAGTAGCGGCCCGCCAGCGAGAGGTCGTGCAGCACCATGACGACGGTGGCACCACGCTCACGGTTGATCGACCGCACCAGCTCGAGAACGTCGAGCTGGTGGCTGAGGTCGAGAAAGGTGGTCGGCTCGTCGAGCAGGATCGTGGGCGCCTCCTGGGCCAGAACGAGGGCGATCCAGGCCCGCTGCAGCTGGCCGCCCGAGAGCGAACCGGCATCCCGTCCCGCGAGGCCTGCCAGGCCCGTCGCCGCCAGGGCGGCATCGACGACAGCGGCGTCGCGCGGCGTCCAGGGTTTCAGCATGCTTTGATGCGGATGCCGCCCCCGCGACACGAGATCGCGCACACTCGTCGCCGAGGGGGTGAGCGGCTTCTGCGGCAGGATGGCCAGCCGGCGCGCAACCTCTCGCGTCGCGTACTCGCGCACCGGTCGCCCATCGAGGCGCACCGTGCCGGCCGACGGCTGCAGGATGCGCCCGAAGGCCTTCAGCAGGGTCGACTTGCCACTGCCGTTCGCGCCGATGAGCGTGGTGACCCTGCCCGCGTCGATGCTCAGGTCGAGCCCCTCGAAGACGACGGAACGGTCATAGGCGAGGGTGAGGCCACGGGCCTCGAGGGCGGGTGCCGTCGCCGCAGCCCGTGCCTGTGCCTGTGCCTGTGCCTGTGCCTGTGTCTGTGCATCCCTTCGTGTCTCGGTCACAACGTCTCCTGTTCCTTGCGTCGCGTCAGCAGCCAGATCAGATAGGGCGCACCGACGATGGCGGTGATGATGCCGACGGGCACCTGCCCGGGAAGCACGCCGCGAGCGAGGGCATCGCCACCGGTCACGATGACCGCGCCGACCAGGCCGGCGGCGAGGATCGGCGGTCGCCCGGTCCGCGCGAGGCGGCGGGCGATCTGCGGTGCGACGAAGGCGACGAACTCGACCGGTCCACTCGCCGAGACGGCCGCGGCGGTGAGCACCACCGCACAGGTGATGACGAGCAACCGGTGCCGCTGTACCGCAACGCCCAGGCTGGTCGACACCTCGTCGCCGAGCTGGGTGAGTTCGAGGGTGGTGGACTGCTGCAGGGCGATCGGAGTGATCACGACGAGGCAGACCAGCACAGGCCAGACGCTCGCCCACGACACCCCGGACAGGCTGCCGACCAGCCACTGCGCGGCAGCTGTCGCATCGGTGATCTTCGCCTGCGCGATGAGGTAGCTGGTGATGCCGCCGAGAGCCGCCGTCGCGCCGATGCCGATGAGGATGAGCCGATAGCTGTCCACCCCACCGCGCCAGGCGAGGCCGTAGACGATCGCCGAGCTGATCATGGCACCGAGCACGGCGACCAGCGGCAGCCCGAGCGAGAGCAGACCGGCACCGACCGAGTAGCTACCGCCCGCCAGCACGATCGCCGCCACCGCGCCGAGGCTGGCACCCGAGGTGACGCCCAGGATGTCTGGGGTCGCGAGTGGATTGCGGGCGAATGTCTGCGTCAGCGCGCCGGCGATGCCGAGCGCGGTGCCGACGAGAAGGCCCGCCACGACGCGGGGGAGTCGCAGCTCGATGACGATCAGCTGGTGGCCGGGCGTGCCTGCGCCCAGCAGCGTGCGCACGGCATCCGGAATCGTCAGCGAGGACGACCCGGCGACGATACCGAGCAGGCCGATCACGGCCGCGGCGATCAGAGCGATTACCGTGACGACGAGCACTCGGCGCCGCGACGGCAGCGTCACGAGACGTCGACTGCGCAACCCGGCGCCGATGCCGCCGGTCACAGTGCGGCCGGTCACAGCGTCACCATCCGAGCTCGGCGCACGATCGCGATGAACACAACTCCACCGACCACGGTGAGCACCACGCCGACCGAGACCTCCGCCGTGCCGCCGATGAGCCGTCCGACGACATCGCAGGCGAGCAGGACGCCGGAGCCCACCAGCCCGGATGCGGGAAGCAACCAGCGATGGTCGCCGCCGATCACCGCGCGCGCGACGTGCGGGGCGGTCAGTCCGACGAATCCGATCGGACCGGTGATCGCGACGGAGCTCGCGGTCAGCAGGGTGATGGCGGCGAGACCGACCACTCGCGCGCGAAGGAGGTTCTCGCCGAGACCGCTGGCCAGTTCCGTGCCGAGGGCGAGCGCATTCAGTGAACGGATGTTGGCGACCGCGAAGACGACGCCGACCGCCGCGAAGATCAGGGCGGCACCCACTCCGGCGAGAGTACGGCCGGAGAGCGAGCCGATGACCCAGATGCGGTACGCCGCGAGCGTCGTTTCGTCGGAGAGCACCAGAAACGACGTGACCGCCACCAGCAGGGCCGAGACCGCGGTTCCGGCGATGGCGAGCGGCACCGGGCTGGAGAGCCCACTTCCGAGAGCGGCGACCGAGAACACGACCACGCTCGCGACCACCGCGCCGGCGAGGGCGAGCCAGAGCGTGGTGAGAACGGAGCTGGTGCCGAGCACATAGACACCGATCACCACGGCCAGCGCGGCACCGGCCGAGACACCGAAGATGCCGGGGTCGGCGAGGGGATTGCGCGTCTGCCCCTGCATCACCGCACCGGCCACACCCAGGCAGAATCCGACGAGAAGACCGAGCACCGTGCGGGGAACGCGGGATCCCCACACAACGGCACCGGCATCCTGTGTCGGGTCGGCCAAGGCCGTGAACACCGCCGCTGGACTGATCAGATTGCTGCCGAGCACGAGGCTGACGATCGCGGTGACCACCACGACCGCCGCCAGACTGGACAGCACGAGTGCACGCTGGCGGCCTGCGGCGATCGATCGGAGCACCAGGTAAGCGTAGCCTTCCCTAACTACGCATCGGACACACCCGAGGCCACGCGCTCTGGTCGCGGGGCGTCGCCGTCAGTATGGTGGGCAGCATGCGCGAGCAACCCCACTCGCCAGTCCACGTGGATGCGAGACCCGAACCATGCCCTCGCACGCGATAGGCGTGCTCCTGAGGGAGCATCGACAGCGCAAGGACCTCACCATCGAGGCCCTCTCCGCACTGTCGGGCGTCAGCGATCGCACCGTGAGCGATGTCGAACGCGGTGTCTCGACGGGGCCGCACCCGCGCACGATGGCCGCTCTCGCGGATGCCCTCGAACTCGATGGCACCGCGCGCTCGACCTTCCTCGAAGCGGCAAGGGTGGGGCGCCGCTCGATCTCGAGCACGCACCGGTTCTCGCCGCCCGAGGGGTCCGGAGCGCTCGGCAGAAGCGCGCAGGTCGACTCGATCCGCCGATTCATCTCCGGCATCGAGACGTCGGGGGCGGTGAAAGTGTTGCTCGGCGAACCCGGCGTGGGTAAATCACTGCTGCTGGAGATCGCGGCGGCGATGGCCGCAGCATCCCGTTGCCAGGTGCTGACCGTCTCCGGTGTGGAATACGAGGCCGATCTCGCCTACTCCGGGCTGCACCAGCTGCTGCTGCCCCTCACCGGCGACTTCCATCGTCTCGATGAATGGCAGCGAGCGGCACTCGAGGTGGCGCTGGGGGTTCGCGACGGCACCGCGCCGAGCACACTCGTCGTCTGCACCGCCGTGCTCGCCCTGTTGCAGCGGTCTGCCCGTCAGCGGCCCATCCTGCTGATCGTCGACGATGTGCCCTGGCTCGATCGTGCCAGCACCGTGGTCCTGGGCTTCGTCGCCCGCCGACTGGGCGAAACACGCGTCGGAATGCTGGCCGCGGTACGCACGGACGAGCACACACTGTTCGACACGATCGGCGGCGTCTCCGAGGTCGTGCCCGAGCTGGTGCGCTCCGACGCCGTGCAGCTGCTCGCCCGCGCGCGACCGACCCTCTCGCGCCGGGCGGTCGACGCCGTCCTCGGTCAGGCGCACGGCAATCCTCTCGCCGTGCTCGAGCTCGGACGGGAGCTCGATCGACTTGCGGCCGAGCCGCTCGACCAGATCCCCGAGATCATCCCGATGAGCGAGCGCCTCGAGCGGGCCTTCGCGTTCCGGTTCTCGGAGCTGTCGGCCACCACACGTGCCGCGTTGCTCACGCTCGCCCTCGAATCCCGTAGCACCATCGGCCTGCTCGTCGATTCGGGCTTCACCATCGACGACCTCACCGCGGCAGAATCGGCGGGGTTGATCCACGTGAACCTGGCGGATGGCGGCGTCTGGTTTCGGCATCCGCTCGTGAGATCGGCCGTCGTCTCGCGCGCCAGCGCGGCAGAACGCCAGCGCACCCACCTGAGCATCGCCGAGCGCGTCTCGGATGACCCCGATCGGCGGGCGTGGCATCTCGCCGACGGCCAGCTCGGCCCTGACGAGGCGACCGCACAGCTGCTTGCCGACACCGCTGCTCGAGCACTGGCACGGGGCGACAGGCTCGGTGCCACGAGAATGCTGATCCGCTCGGCCCAGCTCACACCCGACTCGACGCTCAGAGCGAGGCGGATGGCCGAGGTCGCGTACCTGGGTGCGGAGGTCACGGGGGATACCGAGCTCTCCGCCGATCTGCTGTCGGTGCTGCGGTCGTCGCCGGGCGCCGAGAGCCTGCACGCGACCGTTGCCGCCGCGCTCATGGACATCACGGCCGGCGGCGACTACTCCTCCGTCCACGCGCGCCTCGCCGCCGCGGTGGAGCACGGCGATCACGGGTGGCGCGCAGACAACGCCGCCCTGATCGACACGCTCACGTACTGGGTGACCGTGTGCTGGGTCGCCGGGCGCGCCGACTTCTGGCCACCCCTACTCGCCGCGGTAGAGCGGTTGGTGCCGCGCGCTCCCGACCTCCTGCTCGCGTCTGTGCTGGGGATCGGCGATCCCGCGCGCACCGGAGCGGACGCCGTGCGCGTGCTCGGTTCGCTGCGGTCCGACCTTGGCGGCGTCACCGACGTGACTGTGGTCGAGAGGCTGAACCTCTCCGGAATCTTCGTCGACGATGTCGACCGGGAGGCGACCTTGCGGGTCGTCGCCAACGACCGGGGCGGCCCGGTAAACGAGATGTACCTCAGATCGCTGAGTCAGACCTGTCTCTCCGACTTCTTCTCGGGACGGTGGGGCGAGGCCCAGGCGCTCTGCGACGAAGGGGTCGCGGCCACCGAGCGATCGCACTACGCCATCAACACCTGGTACTTCTCCTGGATGCAGTCGCTTCTCGCCGCGGTCCGCGGCGACGTCGACCGCGCATCCGCCTGGGCAGCAGACCTCGATACCGCAGCACTCACCCGCGGCGCCTTCGGCCAGTACCGGTTCGGGCTGCACGCGAAGACACTCGCGGCGGCGGGGGAGGGTGACTGGGAGAGCGTGTATCGCACGGCGACCACCATCAGCCCGGCGGGCGTCTTCGCCCCCTACGTGCCTACCGCGCTCTGGGTCGCCTACGACCTCGTCGAAGCGGCGATGCGCACGGGCCGACGGGCGGAGGCGCGGGCACACCATGCGGCAATGGTCGAGCTCGACCTCGCCGCTATCTCGTCCCGTCTCGCCCTCGTCGTCGCGGGAACGGAGGCACTCGTCACGGACGACCACGATGCATGGGAACCGCCGTTCGAGCGTGCGCTGAACATCCCGGGTGCCGCAGGCTGGCCCTTCGAGTTCGCCCGCATCCAGCTCGCCTACGGTGAGCGGTTGCGCCGGCACGGCGAGTACGACCGCGCGGCTCGGATGCTCGGCGACGCCCGCACGATCTTCGACAGCCTGGGGGCGCATCCGTGGTCAGCTCGAGCCCGGACGCGAGACGGCTAGGCCGGGTCCACCCGCAGCGTGGTTCTCGTCGCCAGCGGGGTGGTGATGGAATTCACCGCATCACTCGCGCCGTACTTCTTGGCATAGGCGGCATCGACGTCGGCGTCATGGGTGCCGTCGCGAGTCACGACGACATCGGCGGTGACGGTGCCGGCCGTGATCCGTCCCAGATCTCTCTCGCGCACGCCGCGGTACCAGGCAGCGTCGTGCCCGTTCACGGAACGCACATAGATCTCGTTTCCCACTCGCACCTGCCAGATGGTCACGAATTCCCGCAGGGTGTCGTCCTCACGCCGCCCGGCGATCTGCATCTCATCGGCGTCGGCGATCTCCCTGAGTTGATGATCCGTCCATGGTTCCATGATGGGTCTGCCCTTCGTGCGGTCGTTCTGGCGTG
>Ga0247737_1000105_pt1 | contig 24900 bp, 23 predicted proteins | sample UWRJL028104C2_FD_180937 | JGI IMG/M metagenome (GOLD analysis project Ga0247737, IMG submission 180937) | Plant litter microbial communities from Arlington Agricultural Research Station in Wisconsin, United States - UWRJ-L028-104C-2 | ecosystem: Environmental > Terrestrial > Plant litter >...
AGCGGGAGCGGTTCTCCGAGTTGCCGGTCGCCTACGGCGGCGCGGTCGACGACGTGCGTGCCGTGCGGGCGAACCTGCGGCGGGGTGAGCGTCGGAGGGTGCGTCTCATCGCGGTGCTGTTCCCGCCATCGATCTGGCTGCGGATGCGCGGAGTGGTCGGCGTCCGCGACTGAACGGGGCCACCTGAGCAGGGCGGGCTAAGCGGGCCGGATCGGCGCGCGTTCGCGCGTGCGCGTGCGACCGCGCCGCGCCTCGCCTATGTGCGAAATGCAGGCAATTTTCGCGCGACACACCTTTTTCGCGGACAGAAGGCGGCGTGTCGGAAATTCTGCATGCATTTCGTACGGGTGAATCTCGTACAGGTGAGTGGTGCGGGAGGCGGCGATGGCCGCCGTAGGGGCGCGGTCAGGCGTCGGCAGCGGCGGCGAGCTGTGTGGCGACCCAGTCGACGTCCCCGCGGATGGCGCCGACCGTGACCCGCACGAACCCTCCCGCGGTGTCGGCGGTCTCCGCCTGGAATGGGGCCCCGGATGCCACCCGCAGCCCCGCCGCGGCCAGCTGCACGATCGCGGCACGCTCGTCGGCTACCGGCAGCCAGGTGTTGATGCCGTCCGCGGCCGGGAGTGCGATGCCGTGGTCGGCGAGCGCCGCGGAGAGGTCACGCTGCCGGGCCGCATAGATGCGCCGGGCATCCGCCACCTCGGCGATGGACGCCGGGTCGGTGAGCAGGTCGTGGAGCATCGCCTGCAGCATGCGCGAGGTCCAGCCCGGGCCGAGCAGCCGCCGCGCGACGATCGGGTCGATCAGCTCGGCCGGCCCGCCGATCGCCGCGATGCGCAGATCGGGTCCATGCGACTTCGAGAAACTGCGGATGTGCAGCACCTGCCCTGGCAGCCACTGCGCCAGGCTCACGTCGGCGACGGCGGAGATGCCGGCCGAGTGGTCGTCCTCGATCACGATCACGTCGCTCGCGTGCCGGCTACGACGGATGACCTGAGCCAGCTGCTCCGCGCGTCCCCGGCTGAGCGAGCGCCCCGTCGGGTTCTGCGCTCGCGGCTGCAGCAGGATCACGCTCGGCCGCAGGGTGAGCGCGTGCTCGAGCAGCTCGGGGCGCATTCCCTCCTCGTCGGCACCGACCGGCACCCGCACCGCGCCCACGTGGTCGACGAGGTCGAAGATGGGCGGGAAGCCGGGGTCTTCGACCACGACGCGGTCGCCGAAGCGCACCACGAGATCCATCGCCCGCGAGATCGCGTCGAGCGCACCGTCGACCACGGTGATTGCCTCGACGGGGGTCGGCCAGCCGGCACGCAGCACAGACTCGAGCTCGGGGATCACCGGTTGATCGAGATAGCTCGGGGTGTCTGCGCGCAGCGCGATGCGGCTGAAGGCAGGCCCGAGCGCCGGCAGCAGCGTCGGGTCGGGGGTTCCGCTGGAGAGGTCGAGCCTGGTCGCCTCCAGCTGGCCGGCGAGCCCCTGGTAGCGCGGGGGAAGCCAGCGTCGCGGCGAGGCCCGCACGAAGCTGCCGCTGCGACCGCGGGAGACGATCAGTCCGACACCCGAGAGCGCCTGCCAGGCATGACTGACGGTCGCCGGGCTCACGCTGAGGTCCGCCGCGAGTTCGCGCACGGTCGGTAGTCGGTCACCCGGAGCGAGCTCGCCCGAGGTGATGAGTCGGGCGACCGCGGCGGCGATGCCGTGCGGCGTCGCTTCCTCGACGGATTCGGCGATCGCTCTCATGGCGCCCCAGACCTGATCTTTTTTACGTCGGAGAAACGTAAAAGAAATGTTTACGGAGCAGAGTAACAAAAAGGACCAATGGAGGCACGGATGACTGTCGTACGCGCATCGATCACCCAGACCACGTGGACGGGCGATAAAGAGTCGATGATCGCCAAGCACGAGCAGTTCGCGCGGGATGCGGCCGCGGCCGGAGCCCAGGTGATCTGCTTTCAGGAACTGTTCTACGGCCCGTACTTCGGCATCACCGAGGATGCCAAGTACTACGCATACGCCGAGGCTGCAGACGGCCCGATCGTGCAGCGCTTCGCCGCCCTGGCGAAGGAGCTGGGCCTGGTGATGGTGCTGCCGATCTACGAAGAGGACATGCCCGGCGTCTACTACAACACCGCGGTGGTGGTGGATGCCGACGGCACGATCCTCGGCAAATACCGCAAGCACCACATCCCGCATCTCGACAAGTTCTGGGAGAAGTTCTACTTCCGCCCGGGCAATCTCGGCTACCCGGTGTTCCAGACCGCGGTCGGACCGATCGGCGTCTACATCTGTTACGACCGGCACTTTCCCGAGGGATGGCGCGAGCTCGGGTTGAACGGTGCGCAGATCGTCTTCAATCCGAATGCCACCAAGCCGGGTCTCTCCAACCGGCTCTGGGAGATCGAGCAGCCCGCCGCGGCTGGCGCCAACGGCTACTTCGTCGCCGCCCCGAACCGGGTCGGCACGGAGGACAACGAGTACGGCGACCTCGCCGTCACCTTCTACGGCAACAGCCAGTTCGTCGACCCGCAGGGCAACATCATCGGCGGCTACGGCAGCGGCGAGACCGAGGAGGTCGTGATCCGCGACCTCGAGATGGACATGATCCGGCAGGTGCGCGACAACTGGCAGTTCTACCGCGACCGTCGCCCGGAGTCGTACACCAGCATCCCGAAGCCGTAATCACCACGGTCCCTGAGCTTGTCGAAGGGCGCTGAAAGGACAACATGGCCAAGACACTGATCACGAACGGCCTGGTCGTCAACGCGACCGGCACCGGCCTGGCAGACGTGTTGATCGACGGCGAGACCATCGCCGCGGTACTCGCGCCCGGCTCCACCCTGCTCGGCTTCGACCTGGAGGCCAACGTCGACACCGTGATCGACGCCGCGGGCAAGTACGTCATCCCGGGCGGCATCGACGGTCATACCCACATGGAGATGCCCTTCGGTGGCACCAACGCGTCCGACACCTTCGAGACCGGAACCAGGGCCGCAGCCTGGGGCGGCACCACGAGCATCGTGGATTTCGTGGTGCAGTACCCGAACGAGAACGTCATCGACCGCTACCAGGCCTGGCACGAGAAGGCCGCGGGCAACTGTGCGATCGATTACGGCTTCCACCAGATCCTCAGCGATGTGCAGGACTCATCGCTGGTGGCGATGGACGAACTCATCGACGAGGGCGTCACCAGTTTCAAGCTGTTCATGGCCTACAAGGGCGTCTTCCTCAGCGACGACGGCCAGATCCTGCGCGCCTTCCAGAAGGGTGCGTCGAACGGTGCGCTGATGATGATGCACGCCGAGAACGGCGCCATGATCGACGTGCTGGTCAAGCAGGCTCTCGAGGCGGGAAACACCTCACCGTACTTCCACGGCACGTCGCGGCCGTGGCAGGCGGAGGAGGAGGCCACGCACCGCGCGATCATGATCGCGAACCTCACCGGCGCCCCGCTCTACGTCGTGCACGTCAGCGCGAAGCAGGCCGTCGACCAGATCTCGATCGCGCGCGACAACGGCCAGAACGTCTTCGGCGAGACCTGCCCGCAGTACCTCTACCTCTCGCTCGAGGAGCAGCTCGGCGCGGTGAGCGAGCAGTGGGGCGACTTCGAGGGGGCGAAATGGGTCTGCTCGACGCCCCTGCGCTCGCGGGCCGAGGGCCACCAGCACCACATGTGGCAGAGCTTGCGCACCAACGACATCCAGATGGTCTCCACCGATCACTGCCCGTTCTGCATGAAGGGGCAGAAGGATATGGGGATCGGGGACTTCTCGAAGATCCCGAACGGCATCGGCTCGGTCGAGCACCGGATGGACCTGATGTACCAGGGCGTCGTCGACGGGCACATCTCGCTCCCGCGCTGGGTGGAGCTCACCTCCACCACCCCGGCCCGCATGTTCGGCATGTACGGCAAGAAGGGCGTCATCCAGCCGGGTGCCGACGGCGACGTCGTGATCTACGACCCGAACGGCCACACCTCGATCGGCATCGGTGCGGGCCGAACGCACCACATGAACATGGACTACTCGGCCTGGGAGGGCTTCGAGATCGACGGTCACGTCGACACGGTGATCTCTCGCGGCAAGGTCGTCGTCGATGACAACCAGTACCTGGGTTCGAAGGGCGACGGCAGGTACATCGCGCGCGGCCTCTCGCAGTATCTGATCTAGATGTATCCACACACGTTGGTTGAGTAGGCCCCCGACGGAGGAGGAGCCGTATCGAAACCTGGTTTCGATACGCGTGCTCCTTCGTCGCTCGCTACTCAACCGGCGGGTAACCAGAAATGGACCACATGGAATTCGGCGCAGTACTCCAGACCAACCCGCCCGCCTCGCGCACCGTGTACCTCGCGAAGCTGGCAGAGCAGCACGGCTTCGACTACGCCTGGACCTTCGACTCGCACCTGCTCTGGCAAGAGCCGTACGTGATCTACAGCCAGATCCTGGCCGAGACGCACCGGATCAAGGTCGGCCCGATGGTCACCAACCCCGCCACCCGCGACTGGACGGTCACCGCCTCCACCTACGCGACACTCAACGAGATGTACGGCAACCGCACCATCTGCGGCATCGGCCGCGGCGATTCGGCGGTACGGGTGACGAACGGCGCGCCCACGACACTCAAGACGCTGCGTGAGGCCATCCACGTCATCCGTGAGCTGGCGAACTCCCGCTCGGTCGAATACAACGGTGCCACGCTGCAGTTCCCCTGGAGCGTCGGGTCGGAGCTCGAGGTCTGGGTCGCGGCCTACGGCCCGCTCGCCCTCAAGCTCACCGGTGAGGTGGGCGACGGCTTCATCCTGCAGATGGCCGACCTCGACGTCGCCGAGTGGATGATCGCGACCGTGCGCAACGCCGCCGAGAAGGCCGGCCGCGACCCCATGTCGATCAAGTTCTGCGTGGCCGCCCCGGCGTATGTGGGGGATGACTGGGCGCACATGCGCGACCAGAACCGCTGGTTCGGTGGCATGGTGGGCAATCACGTCGCCGACATCGTCGCCAAATACGGCGAGAACTCGACCGTGCCCAAAGCTTTGACGGATTACATCAAGGGCCGAGAGGGATACGACTACAACGAGCATGGTCGGGCCGGCAATACCCACACCAGTTTCGTTCCCGACGAGATCGTCGACCGGTTCTGCCTGCTCGGCACCGCCGACCAGCACATCGAGAAGCTGACCGCCCTGAAGGAGCTCGGCGTCGATCAGTTCGCCGCCTACCTGCAGCACGACAACAAGGAGGAGACCCTCCGTGTCTACGGCGAGACCGTCATTCCGGCGATGCACGACCGCGTGGTGGCGCGGTCGTGACGGGCAGAGCCATGAGGGGTGCCCGGGCCAGCCGTTCGTCGGGGGTGCTGCTCGGCGCCCTCGGCGTCGTGCTGCTCGGGGTGCTCTGGGAGCTGTACAAGGCGCTGGGGCCGGCGACGGGTGTTGTGGTCGGCGGGGTGACCGTGCTGCCGCGCACCAGCGACCTCGCGATGCCGCACCTCATCACGATGCTCACGCGGCTCGGAGAGCCGGTGACCGCGACATCCGGTTCCCCGCTCCTCTGGGTCGCGGTGCTGCAGGCCTCGGCATTCACCCTCGGCATCGCCGCGGTCGGCTGGGTGGTGGGCGTCATCGTCGGGCTGCTGCTCGCCCTGCTCATGCAGCGCCTGCGCACCGCCGAGGCCGCGCTGCTGCCGTGGATCGTGCTCAGTCAGACCGTGCCGCTCATCGCGCTGGCGCCCCTGGTGGCCGGCATCGGCAACCAGATCCGGTTCGGTGATGCGCGCTGGCAGGAGTGGATGACCGTGGCAGTGATCGCCTCGTATCTCGCCTTCTTCCCGGTCTCGATCGGTGCGCTGCGCGGCCTGGAGTCGCCGGATCGCGCGCACGTCGAGCTGATGCGTACGTACGCCGTCGGCTGGTGGACGACACTCATCCGCCTGCGACTGCCGGCCAGTGTGCCGTACCTGCTGCCCGCGCTGCGCCTCGCCGCCGCGAACGCCGTGATCGGTGCCGTGGTCGCCGAGGTCTCCATCGGTCTGAAGGGCGGAGTCGGCCGGATGATGGTCGAGTACGCCTCCGCCTCCAGCGGCGACCCGGGCAAACCGTGGGCACCCATCTTCGGCGCGGTGGCCATCGGGCTGATCGCCGCCGGGTTCATCGCACTGCTCGGGGTCACCCTGAAGCGCTATCGCAGGGGAGAGGTGCCGGCATGACCCTTCGACAGGCTCAGGGCGAGCAGCGAGACACGGCGGCCGTAGACATCGTCGGCGTGTCCAAGGTCTTCCGCCTGGCCAAGGGCGCCGAGACCGTCGCCCTCGACGGCATCGACCTCCGCGTCGCCCCGGGCGAGTTCGTCTCGTTGATCGGCCCGAGCGGCTGCGGCAAATCGACGCTGCTGCGGCTGATCGCCGACCTCGACCAGCCGACCGCCGGTGACATCCGTGTCTTCGGCAAGTCCGCACGCGCGGCACGCATCGACCAGGACTACGGCATCGCCTTCCAGCAGGCCGGGCTGCTGCCGTGGCGCACGGTCGCCGGCAACATCGAACTCCCGCTGGAACTGCATAAGGTCGGCAAGGCCGCGCGGCAGGCGCGCGCCGCCGAGCTCCTGGCCCTGGTCGGCCTGAGCGATGTCGCCGACCGGTACCCCGATCAGCTCTCGGGTGGCATGCAGCAGCGGGTAGCCATCGCGCGATCGCTGGCCGAGAGTCCCGAGCTGCTTCTCATGGACGAGCCCTTCGGCGCACTCGACGAGATGACCCGGGAGCGAATGCAGGCCGAGCTGGTGCGCATCTGCGGCGAGACCGGTGCTTCCGTCGTCTTCGTCACCCACTCGATTCCCGAGGCGGTGTTCCTCTCCGACCGGGTGGTGGTGATGTCGCCGCGCCCCGGCCGCATCCGTCAGATCGTGGATGTCGGGCTCGGCTCGGCGGGGGAGCGCGACGACGATCTGCGCGAGGCCTCCAGCTTCTTCGCCGCGGTCAGTGCGGTGCGCGAGGCCCTGCACGGCAGCCCCGCAGCGGACAGCATTCGAGGGGTCGAGACGAGATGAGAGCGGGTGCATCGAGACGCGGTATATCGAAGACGGGCACCGTCCTCGCCCCGGTGGTGTTCGGCATTCTGGCGCTGCTGCTCTGGCAGCTGATCGTGGTCGGCTTCGGCATCAAGCCCTACGTGCTGCCGAGCCCGCTGAGCATCGCCGACCGATTCGGCCAGTCGGTCGGCACGGTCTGGGCCGGCACCAGGGTGACCGGCCTCAACGCCCTGATCGGGCTGGTGGTCGGCGGCATCGTCGGGATCGTCGCCGCGGTGCTGTCCGCGCTCGTGCGGGTGCTCGACCAGCTCTCCGCCGCGGTGGTCACCGCGCTGTCTGTCGTCCCGATCGTCGCCCTCGCCCCCGTGCTCTACACGATGTTCGGCGCGGGAGCCGAGACGGCCCGCCAGCTGGTCGCGGCGCTCGCCGTGTTCATCCCGGTGTACTTCAACACCCTGCGCGGGCTGCGCCAGGTGCGACCGGTGCTGCAAGACCTCATGCGGGCATACGCCGCGTCGCCCTGGCAGCGCACCCGCACGGTGACCGTTCCCGGCGCCCTGCCGTACATCTTCACCGGGCTTCGGGTGGCGTCCTCGCTCGCCGTGATCTCCGCGCTCATCGCCGAGTACTTCGGCGGCCCTGTCGACGGGCTCGCGAGCTCGATCACCAGTGCGGCCGCCTACAGCAATTACACCCTCGCCTACGCCTTCGTGCTCGGCGCGATCCTGCTCGGACTCGTCTTCTATCTCGTCACCCTCGCCCTGGAGAAGCTGGCAACGCGGCACAGCCCCGCTCCGTCCTGACGTCCGGCGACCCGTCGCCCGGCTGCACCATCCCGCACCACGCACTGGACCGCACCACCTGATCGCACCAAGGAGGAAGCACCAATGAGACACAGCACACGAATCGTGCTCGGCGCCGCAGCAATGGCCGCCACCACCGCCCTCGTTCTGAGCGGTTGCAGCAGCTCGGCCGACACCGGCTCGAAGGGCTCGGCCGATGGCGAGCTCACCCCCGTCACCCTGCAACTGCAGTGGGTGGCCCAGGCACAGTTCGCCGGCTACTACGCCGCCGTCGAGCAGGGCTACTACAAGGACGAAGGCCTGGACGTGAAGATCAAGGAGGCGGGAACGGATACCGTTCCGATCAAGTCGGTCGCCGACGGTGACGCGGACTACGCGATCTCCTGGGTGCCCAAGGTGCTCGGCTCGATCGAGCAGGGTGTGAACGTCACCGATGTCGCGCAGATCTTCGAGCGCAGCGGCACGACTCAGATCTCGTTCAAGGACAAGGACATCACAACCGCCGCCGACCTGAAGGGCAAGAAGGTCGGCAGCTGGGGCTTCGGCAACCAGTGGGAGCTGTTCGCCGGAATGCAGAAGGCCGGCATCAACACTGACACCGGCATCAGTCTCGTGCAGCAGGCCTTCGACATGAAGGGCTTCCTCGCCGGGGACATCGATGCGGCGCAGGCGATGACGTACAACGAGTACGCGCAGGTGCTCGAGACGATCAACCCCGACACCGGCGCGCTCTACCAACCCGACGAGCTGAACGTCATCAACTGGAACGACGAGGGTACGGCGATGCTGCAGGACGCTATCTGGGCCGACGCCGACAAGCTGAAGGACAAGGACTTCCAGGACGAGACGGTGAAGTTCATCAAGGCGTCGATCAAGGGCTGGGTCTATGCGCGTGACAACGCACAGAAGGCTGCGGACATCGTCACCGCCGCCGGCTCGACCCTCGGCACCAGCCACCAGCTCTGGATGACCAACGAGGTCAACAAGCTGCTCTGGCCGTCCACCGACGGGCTGGGCGTCATCCAGAAGACGGCCTGGGATCAGACGGCGAAGATCGCCGAGGCGACGAAAGACAACACCGGCTCGACCATCATCACGAAGGCGCCGCCGTCGACGGCGTACAGCAACACCTACGTGAAGAAGGCACTCAAGGAGCTCGAAGCCGAGGGGGTGGACGTGAAGGGAACCTCCTTCGCCCCGCTCACCGTCGAGCTCAAAGAGGGCGGCAAGTAGTCTCACCCACCCGCTGCGGGGGTCGGGCGAGCGGCCCCCGCAGCAGCACCATCGAAGGAAGAATGAGATGACCGATACCACCCCCGCCGTCACCCAGGCTCTGTCCGACGCCGAACTCACCCTCGAGCTCGATCGCGCCCACGTCTTCCACTCCTGGTCGGCACAGGGCGCGCTGAAACCGTTCAGCATCGCGCGCGCCCTGGGCAGCACGGTCTGGGATTACGACGGCAGGGCCTATCTCGACTTCTCCAGCCAGCTGGTGAACATGAACATCGGGCACCAGCATCCCGCGGTCATCCGTGCCATCACCGAGCAGGCCGAACTGCTCACCATGGTCGCCCCGGCGAACGCGAATCTCGCCCGCGGCAAGGCCGCGCAGCGCATCCTCGATCGGGCCGGGGAGCCGTTCAATAAGGTCTTCTTCACCAACGGTGGTGCGGACGCGAACGAGAATGCCATCCGGATGGCGCGGCTCACCACCGGCAAAGACACTGTGCTCTCGCAGTACCGCTCGTACCACGGCAACACCGGCGCGGCCATCGTTGCCACCGGCGACTGGCGACGGATGCCGAACCAGTACGCCCGCGGACACGTGCACTTCTTCGGTCCGTTCGCCTACCGCTCCGAGTTCTGGTCGAGCTCGGTGGAGGAGGAGGGCGAGCGCGCGCTGCACCACCTGGAACGCGTGATCCTGTCGGAGGGGCTGTCGACCATCGCGGCCATCCTGCTCGAGGGCGTTCCGGGAACGGCCGGGGTGCTGGTGCCACCGCCCGGCTACCTCGCCGGGGTGCGCGCGCTGTGCGACAAGTACGACATCCGCATGATCGTCGACGAGGTGATGTCGGGCTTCGGGCGCACGGGGGAGTGGTTTGCCTGGCAGGGCTTCTCCCGCGACGAGGGCGACTGGGTGCCCGACCTCATCACCTTCGCCAAGGGTGTGAACTCCGGCTACGTTCCGGCCGGCGGTGTGATCATCTCCGAGTCGATCGCGAATGCCTTCGAGGAGGTCGTCTTCCCCGGCGGGCTCACCTATTCCGGGCATCCGCTGGCCATGGCGTCGATCGTCGGGGCGCTCGACGCCATGGAGGCGGAAGGCATCGTCGAGAACGCCAAGACCATCGGCACCGACCTGCTCGCGCCCGGCCTGGCCGAGCTCGCGGCGAAGCACCCGATGATCGGCGAGGTGCGCGGGCTCGGTGTGTTCTGGGCGCTGGACCTGGTGGATGACCGCGCGACGAGGGCACCGGTGTCACCGGCCGTCATTGCTGCGCTCAAGACCGAGCTCCTGCAGCGCGGACTGCTGCCCTTCGCCGCCGACAACCGCATCCACGTCGTGCCGCCCTGTGTGATCACCGCCGACGAGGTCGCTCGCGCGCTCGCCATCTACGACGAGGCCTTCACCGCGGTCGAGACTAACGCCGGTTGAGTAGCGCCCGACGAAAGAGGCCGCGTATCGAAACCCACCACGTCGATGGTTTCGATACGGCTGCTCCTTCGTCGCGGCCTACTCAACCAACGGGTTCGCCGAGGGCGCACGCGGCACTGGCCAACGGCCCCGGGCATCCGCGTAAACTCGTCGGGTGCCTCACGTGATCAAGACCCCGTACACCGTCGACGTCCATGACCTCATGCATCGCCCCGGTGAGATGCGCGAGCGTACCCTCGACGTCACCGTGCCCGAGGGTTTCGGCAACGCCGTCATCGGGGTCAAGAAGGATGCGCACCTGCACATCGACCTCCGCATGGAGTCGCTGCACGACGGCATCCTGGTCTCCGCCGAGGTCGACGGAACGGCCGCCGGGGAGTGCGTGCGCTGCCTCATCGAGGTCGAAGAACCGCTCCAGGTCGAATTCCAGGAGCTTTTCGCGTATTCTCATGACGAAGCTTTCGAATACGAGGTTCACGAGGACACCATTGACCTCGAACCCGTAATCAGGGATGCGGTAGTGCTGTCACTCCCATTCCAACCGGTCTGTCAAGAAGATTGCCTCGGCCTGTGCCCGCAGTGTGGGGTGCGGCTCCTCGACAACCCGGGCCACAAGCATGAGGACGCCATCGATCCGCGGTGGGCTGCCCTCGGTAATCTGGCCGGCCTCGAAGACACGACAGACCAGCCCACGAACTAGTTCCACCGATGATGTGAACGGCGCCGCCCGCTGCGGAGCCGCGAGAGAGAGAGAAAAGCCATGGCAGTTCCGAAGCGCAAGATGTCGCGCGCCAGCACCCGTGCTCGTCGCGCCCAGTGGAAGGCCACCCCTCCCACCCTGGTGAAGACCGTTGAGGGCGGCAAGACCGTCTACAGCCTTCCCCACCGCGCGAAGGTCGTCGAGGACTCGACCGGCCAGGCTCTGTACATGGAGTACAAGGGCCGCAAGGTCGCCGACGTCTAAGACGTCCGCCTTTCCCGCGAACACATTCATGCCCGGCACCAGTGCCACACGGGGTGAACTCGAGGAGTTCCTGGCTGTAGCGATCAGCCCGGAACTCCTCGAACTCGCGCTCACCCATCGCTCGTACGCGTACGAGCACGGCGGAACCGGCCACAACGAGCGCCTCGAGTTTCTCGGCGACTCCATTCTCGGCCAGGCCGTCACGGTGATGTTGTACCGCAACAATCCCGATCTCGACGAGGGCGACCTCGCGAAGCGTCGCGCCTCCCTGGTCTCCTCCGTCGCTCTCGCCGAGGTGGCGCGCGGCATCGGCCTCGGCCGTCACCTGCGCCTCGGCCGCGGCGAAGAGCTCACCGGCGGACGCGACAAGTCGTCCATCCTCGCCGACACCGTCGAGGCGATCATCGGCGCTGCCTACCTCGATGCCGGCGGTGAGGCTGCCACCGATCTGGTCTTGCGCCTGATCGCCCCGCTCCTCGAAGATCCCGAGCGTTTCGGCGCCGCGATGGACCCGAAGACCAGCCTGCAGGAGCTCGCCTCGCGCCTGGGCAGGGGCCTTCCCCGCTACGAGGTCAGCGACAGCGGCCCCGACCATTCGAAGCGATTCCACGCGATCGTCTCCCTCACCGGTGAGAAGATCGCCGAGGGGGACGGCACGAGCAAGAAGCAGGCGGAGATGGCGGCGGCACTCGATGCCTGGACCGCGCTCTCGACCGCGGCGACCGTCGCGCCCTGACGCGAGAACTCCACCGTGCCAGAACTGCCGGAGGTCGAGGTCGTGCGCGCCGGCCTCGAACCCGCCGTGGTGGGTGCGCGGATCGCATCCGTCTCCGTTCTCGAACCGCGCTCGCTGCGCCGCCACGAGGGGCCGAGCGAAGACTTCGCCGACCGCCTCGAGGGGCGCACCATCGAGTCGACCGTGCGACGCGGCAAGTTCCTCTGGTTGCCACTGTCGGCAGCAGGGGACGTGCCCGAGGCCCTCGTGGTGCACCTGGGCATGAGCGGCCAGGTGCTGCTGCGCTCGCTGGACCGGGCGGATGACGCCCTCCTCCGCATCCGTCTGGGGCTGGTCACCCCGGCGCCAGACGGTATGCACTCCGACCTGCGCCTCGATTTCGTCGATCAGCGCATCTTCGGGTCCATGGCGATCGACCGGCTCGTGCCGACCGCGGACGGTTATGCCGCTGGCCTCGGCTCCGAGCTCGCGCTCATCCCGTCGCAGGTGGCGCATATCGCGCGCGATCCGCTCGATCCCGCGTTCGACGACAACAGGTTCTTCGCCGCCCTTGCGAAGCGCAAGACCGGGATCAAGCGTGCGCTGCTCGACCAGAACCTCATCAGCGGCATCGGCAACATCTATGCCGACGAATCGCTCTGGGCGTCCCGCATCCACTACGACCAACCGACCAACACGCTCAGTCGGGCGAGGGCGAAGACCCTGCTGGCGGAGGTGCGCATCGTGCTGCGCAAGGCCCTCGCCGAGGGCGGCACCAGCTTCGACGCGCAATATGTGAACGTCAACGGGGCGAGCGGGTACTTCTCGCACTCGCTCAACGCCTACGGGCAGCACGGCAAGGACTGCCCGCGCTGCGGTCGCCCGATCGTGCGCGACCAGTTCATGAACCGCGGCAGTCACTACTGTCCGTTCTGCCAGCGGCTGCGCGCCTCCTGACGGACGTGCCGCGGGCGGGCACCCTGGTGTGCCCTTCGCGACCGTTCGATGGGGTAACTGCCGGAGAGGTCAGCCGGGCAGGGTCACGGTGAATCGGGCTCCGCCGCCGGGTGCCGCCCCCGCGGCGATGGTGCCTCCCATCCGTGCCACGAGTCGTGCTGCGATGGACAGGCCGAGTCCGGTACCGACCGGGCGCTGGTCGCGGTATTTGGTGTGAAGCATCCCGCGCTCGAACGCGTGCGCCTCGTCGTCCGGGCTGAGCCCAGGGCCGCCGTCCGTCACCGTGAGGCGAACAGTCGTGCCGTGCCGCTCCGCTCCGATGGAGACGGTCGATCCCTCCGGCGACACGCGCAACGCGTTCTCGACCAGGCCGTCGAGCACCTGCCGCACCCGCTGACCGTCGGTGATCAGGTGCAGCGGAGCGGCATCGACGACCACCGTCACGCCGAGCGTCGCACTGCGCCCACTCCAGGCCTCCCGCACTGCCGCAAGCACGCCGCCGAGGTCGACGGACTGCGGATGGATGGCGAAATCGTCGGCTTCGAGCCGCGCCAGTTCGAGCAGATCCGACACGAACCGGTCGAGACGGTCGGTCTCCGCGACCAGCGTCGCTCCGACCGTCGCGGTGTCCGCCGCGGCAACCACCCCGTCGGCGAGCGCCTCCCCGTAGCCGCGGAGTGCCGTCAGCGGCGTGCGCAGGTCGTGTGAGATCGAGAGCAGAAACTCCCGCTGGCGTGCCTCACTCGTGATGAGAGCGCTGTCGAGGGCGGCGAGGGCGTGACCGACGTCCTGGATCTCGGTGGCACCATGGTCGGGAAGGGGCAGATCGCGCTCGCCCGCCGCCATACGTCGGGCGCTCGCGGCCGCAGCGGCGAGCGGGCGCGCGATCCATCGCCCCAGCAAGGCTCCGGCGGCGACGGCGACGAGGATGCCGACGCCGAGACCGATCAGGATGCGGCGGGTGGCCTGCCGCGCTGGACCCTCCAGGTCTTCCGTGCTGCGGACGAGAACCACCGCGCCGCCGGCGGCGGTCGGGCGTCCTTCGAGCGCGACCTGCGCAGCTGCGCGGCGCTCGACCCGCGAGACGGTGTCACCGGCGAGCAGGGCGCGCACCAGGGCGGGGCGCACATAGCGGGCCGCGCTGCCGGTGACCGCTCCCCCGGGGGAGATCACCGCCACCTCGGTGTCGCCCAGCGCCAGACGTGCCTGGTCGGCGAGCTGCGCGGCGGTCGCCGGTCGCTTGCTCAGCAGAAGTGCCTGACCGGCGAGTTGACCGCGGGCCTCACTGAGGCTGGAGGACCGCACCAACTGCAGGGAGAGCAGCCCCGTGAGCAGCACCGCGAGCACGGCGACGCAGGTCGTCACGAGGGTGATGCGCCCGCCGAGCGAGAGAAACCAGGCCCTCATCCGAGTTTCCGATCCGGCTGTACCGCGTACCCGACCCCGCGCGAGGTCACGATCGGACTGTCGTCGCCGAGTTTCGATCGCAGCTGCGCCACGTGTACGTCGACGGTGCGACCCATGCCGTAGTCGGCGTGGCCCCAGACCGTCGAGAGCAGCTGCTCGCGGGTGAACACCTGCCCTGGCGCACTCATCAGTTTGGCGAGAAGGTCGAACTCCATGGTGGTCAAGACGACGTCGTGACCGGATGCCTCGACCCGGCGTTCCGCGCCATAGAGCGTGATCGCCCCCACTCGCACCGGAATCGCGACGGTTGCGATCGCCCCGCGCCGCAGAATCGTCTTTACCCGCACGACCAGTTCTCGCGGTGAGAAGGGCTTGGTGAGGTAGTCGTCGGCGCCGAGCTCCAGCCCGAGAATGCGGTCGACCTCGTCGTCTCGTGCGGTGACGAAGATCACGGGAGTCCAGTCATCCGCTGCCCGAAGCGCTCGACAGATATCGATGCCGTCGATACCGGGCAGTCCGACGTCGAGCACCACCGCAACGGGTCTGAGCCGACGAATCGCCGCAAGCCCGGCAACGCCCTCCCGCTCGACATGCACGCCGAAGCCGGCGTCGACGAGGTAGAGCCGCTCCAGATCGGCGATCGTGCGCTCGTCCTCGACGACCACGATCAGCCCGCGCGACTCGGTCATCGCACCATTCTGCTGCCTGAAGAGACGGGACGGGGGCTCGCGCGACACGCCTTTACATTCCTCGAACACGGGCCGAACATCCGCCTGATCGTGGTCACGGATGCTGGGTCTCGGTCGCAGGGCGCGACCGACGAACCGAAGGAGCACATGGTGATCACACGCAACAGAATCTGGGCGACGGGGCTCGCGACAGCGGCGGGGCTGGCTCTGGCACTCGGCGGGGGAGCCGTCGCGGCGAACGCCGCGCAGAGTGAGAGCAGTTCCACCGGCTGCACCTTCGCGCAGCACCTGCAGGCCGCATGGAAGACGGTACCGGCCGACCTGCAGAGCGACCTCAAGAACCTCAAGGCGATGGAGCCGGGGGCCGAGCGTCGCGCAGCGGCGAAGAAGATCCGCGCTACCGCCGCCGACGGAGGGTACGGTCCCGGGGTCGAGGCGAAGGCACAGTGGCGCCACGACCACCCCGGCGTGCGGCTGCGCCCCCTCCCAGACGCTCTGAAAGCCGACCTCACGGCGATGAAGGGCGAGTCCAAGGCCGAGAAGGCGAAGGCCCTCGACCAGATCGCGGCCAAAGCGCTGGACGGTACCTACGGCGTTCGGGTCGAGACCTTTGCCAAGGCGGTGCAGTCGAGCGACGCCTGGCAGAGCTGCGGCAGCTGACCGGCGCTAGCGCAGCACCTTCTTCCACGCGCCCTCAAAGCCCATCGGCACGAACCCGACCGCCTCGTTCACGTCGAGCATGTGCCGGTTCTCCTCGGCGTTGAACGTGACGACCGACGGATGTCCGGGCCGCTCCCTCTCGAGGTGCAGCAGGTTCGCGACCTTCAGCACCATGCCGAGCCGATGCCCGCGGTTGGCCCGGTCGACGATGGTGTCCTGCTGGGCCGCCGGGCGCTCGAGTTCCGGGGAGACGGCAAGCTCGGTCATCCCGACCAGCGTGCCGGTGGCGACATTCTCCACGGCGGAGATCAGGTGGGTGCGGTCGCTGGCGCCGCGACGTTCCTCGTAGGCGGTGAGACGCTCCTCCGTCCAGACGTCTTCGGGCTCGTCGAGTCCGGCGGAGGGCTCATCGGTGCTCATCAGGGTGAACAGGGCGGTCATGTCGGTGAGCCACTCTGGTGGGGTGCGGTCGATCCACTGATGCAGGCGGTAGCCCGCCGGCGGGGGAGCTTCGGGAAGATCCCGGGCGGGCAACGGCAGCCTGCTTGCACGTTCCACCTGTTCGAGCGTGTACCCACGGGCGAGCAGGAAGCGTACCTCTGGCCGCCCCACCGGCACCGAGCCGAAACCGGTCGGCGCGGGCAGTCGCTCGCCCGGACCGTCCGGAATGGCCGAGTAGACCACGATCCGGTCGACGTCGGAGGCGAGTTCCTCTGCGCGGTCCGCGAGCGCACCGCCGATTCCTCGACCGCGGAAGGCGGGAAGCACCTCGACGCTGAGCCAGGCAACCTCGCTGGAGTCGAACTGGTGCTCGACGACGGCGCGTCCCACGATCTCGCTGCCGAGCCGGGCCACCAGCAGACGCTTGGGCTCGTGCGGGTCGAGCCAGTACGGCAGCAGGTCGGCGGCCGACATGAACATCTCGTCCGTGCCATAGGCGGCCGCGTGCGTCGCGTTGCGCACGGCCATGGCCGCCACGAAGTCGTGCGTGCTCGGATCGTCGAGCGTCTGGGGGATGGCGATCTCGTCGATTGTCACTTCGGCAGTCATGGCGGCCTCTCTGCCGACCCGTGTTCGGGCAGCCGACCAGACTAGCCCCGACGGCGGTGAATCCGACCCGATCGATACCGAAGCGTTGTGCGCGAGTATCGGGCCTCCCTCCGGTACCGTTGAGCCTGATAAACCGGGCGAAAAGGAGGGGGCTGGCGTGTATCTGAAGAGCCTGACCCTCAAGGGGTTCAAGTCCTTCGCCCAGCCGACCACCTTCGCCTTCGAGCAGGGCGTCACCTGCGTCGTCGGCCCCAACGGATCCGGCAAGTCGAACGTCGTCGACGCGCTCGCCTGGGTGATGGGCGAGCAGGGCGCGAAGACCCTCCGCGGCGGCAAGATGGAAGACGTCATCTTCGCCGGCACGTCGACCCGGGGCCCGCTGGGGCGAGCCGAGGTCATCCTCACCATCGACAACTCGGATGGCGCACTGCCGATCGAGTACGCCGAGGTGACGATCGCCCGCACCCTGTTCCGCAACGGCGGCAGCGAGTACGCGATCAACGGCAGCACGGTGCGCCTGCTCGACGTGCAGGAGCTGCTGAGTGACTCTGGTCTCGGGCGCGAGATGCATGTCATCGTCGGCCAGGGGCAGCTCGACGCGGTGCTTCACGCCACCCCCGAAGAGCGTCGCGGCTTCATCGAGGAGGCCGCCGGCATCCTCAAGCACCGCCGCCGCAAAGAGAAGACCATCCGCAAGCTCGACGCGATGCAGGCGAACCTCACCCGGCTCTCCGACCTCGCGGGCGAGATCCGTCGCCAGCTGAAGCCACTCGGGCACCAGGCCGAGATCGCCAAGGAGGCCCAGTCCATCGCCTCGATCGTGCGGGATGCCCGAGCTCGCCTTCTCGCGGACGAGGTCGTCGAACTGCGCACGGCAATCACCGCCAACTCCCGCAGCGAGAGTGAGCGCAAGACCGAGCGCATCGTGCTGCAGGAACAGTTGGACCAGGCGAAGCTGCGCGAGGCACGAATCGAACAGGCGCAGGTGGGCGACGCCGTCGACCTTGCCCGTCGCACCGCGTTCGGACTCGAGTCGGTACAGGAGCGCCTGCGCGGTCTGTACACCCTCGCCGGTCAGCGGCTCGCCCTGCTGGGTCAGCAGTCGGAGGTTCAGGAGACCGGTCAGGGCGTGACCCGGCAGATGGTCGCCGACGCCGCGGACGAGGTGCAGCGCCTCGCCCTCGCCATCGAGGATGCGGAGGCGCTGTGGCGCGAGGCGCAGGCCGCAACCGCCGTCGCCCGCGCGAATCTCGACGGTCTCGACGAACAGATCGCCTACCAGTCCTCCCTCGTCTCCCGACACGATCTCGAACTCTCGAAGCTGACCGGCCAGCGTGACACCGCCGCCTCCCGCCTGGCCGCCGTGCGCGGCGAGGTGCTGCGGCAGCAGAATGCGCTGGATGCCGCACTGCAGCGCCGAGAGAACGCCCAGACCCAGTTCGCCGCGCTCGAGGCGGAGGCCGCGGTCGGCGACACCGCCGACACCGACCTCGACGCCGCGTACCAGATCGCCCAGGCAGAGGTGACCGACGCCGAGGCCGAGATCGAGCGTCTCCGTGACGAGCTCCACGGCCATGAGCGCGAACGTGACGCTCTCGCCGCCCGCACCGGCGCGCTGTCGATGGCCCTCGACCAGAAGGACGGCTCGAGCGCTCTCGTGAGTGCGCGACTCGCCGGCATCCGTGGGCTCGTCGCCGAGAACGTGCAGGTGCAGCCCGGGTACGAGGCGGCGATCGCCGCGGCTCTCGGTTCGCTCGCCGACGCGGTGTTGGCCGAGAACCGCGATGCCGCCATCGATGCCCTGTCGCACGCCGCCGACGCAGACTTCGGGCGCATCGAACTCGTCATCGCCGACTCCGACACGGACTCCGCGGCTCCCGCCACAGGCCCCGGCGTCGTCAGCGCGCTGAGCGTCGTCACGGCTCCCGACGGGGTGAAGGCGATCCTCCGCGACGTGCTCATCGCCGACGACATCCCCGCCGCTCGCGCGGCCTGGGTCCGCGCAGCCAGCGACAGCCTCACCGTCATCACGAAGTCCGGCGACGTGCTCAGCAGGCACGTGCTCAAGGGCGGTTCCGGCGCCAAGCGCTCGCGCCTCGAGCTCGTCGCCGATCGGGACGCGGCAGACCACCGCCTCGCCGAGGTGACCACGCTGCTCGACCGCGCCCGTTTCGCCCTCGCCGAGCAGCGCGGACGCCTGCAGGTCGCCAAGGAGCAGTCCAGTCGTGCCCTCGCCGCGCTACGCGAGTTCGACTCCCGCCTTGCCGCCCAGACCGAGAAGCTCAATCGTCTGCGCGTGCAGGTCGAGGCCGCTCAGGCCGAGGCGGAGCGCCTCGAGCGCGGCCTCGCGCTGGCGCAGGAGACGGTGACGGATGCCGCTGCCGCAGCGGATGCCGCCCGTCACGAACTCGAGAACGCCACCTCGCGTCCCCGCCCGATCCTCGACGTCGCCGCCCGTGACGGCGTGCTCGACGAACTCGAGGCGGCCCGAGAGCGTGAGCTTGAGGCTCGGCTGCAGGTCGAGACCGCGCGGGAGCGCGTGCGCGCAGAGCAGTTACGCGCCGAGCAGCTCGAGCGGCAGTTGCAGGCCGAGCGGGCCGCGGCTGAGGAGGCGGCTCGCCGCGCCGTCATCCGTCGTCGCCAGGTCGCCTCGGCCCAGTCGGTCGTCGACGCCCTGCCGGCGGTGCTCGACTCGCTCGACCGGTCGGTGTCGGAGGCTCGCGTGGCGCTCGCCGCCCGGGAATCGGAGCGGGCGGCGCAGAACGCGGAGCTGGTCGAGCTGCGGCGCGGGGAGAGCGCGCTGCGCGAGCGGCTGACCGCGGTCAGCGACGACGTGCACAGCCTGGAGATGCAGGTGTACGAGAAGAAGCTGCACCTGTCGAGCCTGCTCGAGCGAGCCGGCGGGGAGCTCGGTCTGGTCGAAGACGTGTTGGTCGCCGAGTACGGCCCCGACCAGCTCGTGCCCCTGGACGCAACCCTCACCGATATTCAGGACCCTGCAACTCTCGTTATTCAGGACGTTGTGGGACAGGAGGGAACTGCCGATGCTGCTGAGACATCACCCGCCTCGTCAGGCACTCCGGCACCACGAAGTCCTGAATTAGGAAGTCCTGAATCGGGAGAGACGCCGAGCGGCATCCCCTTCTTCCGCGAGCAGCAGCAGGCCCGCCTGGCCAAGGCGGAACGCAAGCTCGCCCAGCTGGGCCGGGTGAACCCGCTCGCGCTCGAGGAGTTCGCGGCACTGGAGCAGCGCCACAGGTTCCTCACCGAGCAGCTCACCGACCTCACCGGTACCCGCAAGGACCTGCTCACGATCATCGAGGAGATCGACGAGAAGATGCAGGACATCTTCTCCAGCGCCTTCGAAGACACGCGGGCGGCCTTCGACCAGGTGTTCCCGGTGCTGTTCCCGGGCGGGAGCGGCAGCATCCACCTCACCGATCCGGAAAACCTTCTCACCACCGGCATCGAGGTGAGCGTCAAGCCCGCCGGAAAGAAGATCGAGCGGCTCTCGCTGCTGAGTGGCGGCGAGCGTTCGCTTGCCGCGGTCGCCCTGCTGATCGCGATCTTCAAGGCGCGCCCCAGCCCGTTCTACATCATGGACGAGGTGGAGGCGGCGCTCGACGATGCCAACCTCGGTCGCCTGTTGCAGATCTTCGAAGACCTGCGCGAGACATCCCAGCTCATCGTGATCACGCACCAGAAGCGCACGATGGAGATCGCCGACGCGCTCTACGGGGTCTCGATGCGGGCGGACGGCATCAGCGCGGTCGTCGGCCAGCGGGTGGCGGCCCAGACCGCCTGATCGCCTCCGACACTCATTGACTCCGAAGAGTCGATGTCGGCATAATGGAGGACATGCCCGCCGGGGGGTGGGCCGTACCGAGGGATCAGTGATGCTCTCCACACGACTCGTCTTTCCCACGTGCGTCGCGCCGCCATCAGATCGGGCTGCCAGCTCGAGTTGGCGATGCGGCGTCGTCAGGCCAGCAATCCGGTCTTCCCGACAGATGAGCCCTTTGGCTGCATTGCGGGGTCCGCGATCGATCGGGTGGCCTTCCTCGGAGACTGGAATGTCGCCGGGCTCGGCGTCGCCACCTACCAGCTCGCCCTTCCCGGCACCTTTGCCCGGGCATGGACGGCGCAGACCGGTCGCGGCGTCGACTGGGCCGTCGTACCCGTTTCGGGCTTTCGACTTTCGGCAGTACCCCAGGCTGTCGCCGCGGCTCCTCTGTCTGTGGCGAATGCCGACCTGGCCGTTCTCCAACTCGGCGTGACCGAGACCATGATGTTCGTGTCCGCCGAGCAATGGCGCGGCGAGCTGACGGCAGCCATCGAGGTGCTGCTGGCGTCGATGGCATCGAACGGATGTCTCGTGGTCGCCGCCATCCCGCCTCTGGACCGGCTCGGCAGACTCACGGGCCCGTCGGCGCGCGCGGTCGGCAGGGAGTGCCGGATGCTCGACAGCGTCAGCCGCAGGGTGGTTCGCGAATATCGCCGATGTCATTTCGCCGAGTTCCCCGAGGGACTCGCTGAGCAGGTTTGGATTCCCGGAGCGAAGGACTTCAACTACCGGCGAAGCTACGCCGTGTGGGGGCCATCTCTCGCGGGGGTTGCGGCCCGGTCGCGAGAGGGTACCTTCGATAGTACGCGGTGAGTCCACACGCCCGGCATGGGTGTCTGGAAGCGCTCTGGGCGCGGTTCGAAGTCACGGCAGACATTTTGTCTGTACGGTCGGAGGTCGAAAATGCGTCTGCGGAACGACAGTGGCAACGCCGCCGGCCGAGTGCTGGCGAAATCGTTGAGCGTGATCGAGATGGTCTTCCGCCAGCGCGCGACCCCGGTTACCGTCGCACCGAGCGATCAGCCGGAGGGCACTGTCGAGGGAATCGACCCTGACCGCATCGTCGTGCTGGGCGACTGGAATGCCGTTGGGCTCGGTGTCGCTACGTTCCAGTTGTCGCTTGCCGCCTGCTTCGCGCGAGACCTCGCCGCCCGCACCGGTCGCGGGGCCGAATGGGTGGCGATGCCTGTCGACGGCTTCCGTCTGGCGGGTGTGCCTCCGACCGTCGTCATCGCCGTCGATCGCATTGCGGTCGCGGACATCGTCATCCTCGTGCTCGGCGCAGCGGAGACGATGGGTTTCGCCCCACCAAAACGATGGCGGGCCGACATGATCGTGGCGATCGAGTCGCTGCTCACCGTGATGGGGCCGAGCGCGAGCCTCATCGTCGCCGAGATCCCGCCCCTTGACAATCTGGGGGTGGTGTCGGGCTTCGTCAGCCGCGAACTGGGCAAGCATGTACGCCTGCTCAATTCCGTCACACGCGAGATCACCGAGGAGTACCCGCACTGCGTGCTCTCGGCGTTCCCCGAGGCTCTCACCGAGAACCCCTGGGAGACGACGTCGGGCACCTTCCGCTTCTCGCACACGTACTCGGTGTGGGCAGCATCCATGGTGCGGTCGCTCGCCTTCGTGGTCTGAGATGTGCCGGCAGCGCGGCCTGATACACGTGGCCCGATAACATAGGCGCATGGCAACACCGTGGTCCCTGTCGGGCGCTCTCAAGGGCATGTTCGCTCGTAAGACCATCGACGACGCGACCTGGGACGACCTCGAAGACGCCCTCATCACCGCCGACTTCGGCCCTGACATCACCGAGTCGATCGTCGCCGAGCTTCGTGCGTCGGTGCGCCGGTTCAACACCACAGACCCGGCAGACCTGAGACGGATGCTGCGCGAGACCCTCGAGGAACGCCTCTCACAGCTCGACCCCACCCTGCACCTCTCCAACCGGCCGGCCGTCGTGCTGGTCGTCGGGGTGAACGGCGTCGGCAAGACGACCACCATCGGCAAGTTCGCCAAGTTCCTCGCCAACTACGGTCGCAGCGTGATCGTCGGGGCCGCAGACACCTTCCGTGCGGCCGCTGTCGAACAGCTGGCCACCTGGGCGGAGCGGGGCGGGGCCGCGATCCAACGGCCACAGCAGCAGGGGCAAGACCCGGCATCCGTCGCCTTCCAGACCGTGGAGCGCGCACAGCGCGAGGGAATCGAGATCGTGCTGATCGACACGGCTGGCCGGCTGCAGACCAAGAGCGGGCTCATGGACGAGCTCGGCAAGATCAAGCGCGTGGTCGAGAAGCAGACCGAGATCGCCGAGGTGCTGCTGGTGCTCGACGCCACGACCGGTCAGAACGGCCTCGCCCAGGCGCAGGCCTTCATCGAGCATGCCGGGGTGACCGGCCTCGTGCTCACCAAACTCGACGGATCGGCCAAGGGCGGCTTCGTGCTCGCGGTGCAGGAGAAGACCGGAATCCCGATCAAGCTCGTCGGCCAGGGCGAGGGGATCGGCGACCTGACCGGTTTCACCCCGCACGTGTTCGTGACGAACCTCATCGGTTAGGCAGCCCGTGACGACTCCCTCCTCCGAACCCCGCTACTTTCCCGGACGCACCGCCCTCGTCGCCCTCGTGCTCGCGATCGTCGGCGCCGGCCTCGGCTTCGGTGGGTTCATCAGCGGTGTCGATGCCGCCCTGGGCGGCAGGTTCTCGGATGCCAGCATCGTCATCTTCTACGTCGGCACCGGGCTGCTCGTGGTCGCGGTGGTGCTCGCCATCCTCGGACTGCTCCGCACCGGCGCGAAGGTGCTGTCCACGATCGCGCTGGCTGTGGCCCTGATCCCGATCGCGGGACTCATCGTGGCTGCGTTAGGCGCCCGCCACTAAGCGGTTCTAACTCAGCTCCCGGTGCAGCGAGGAGAGTTCGGCGTACCGGCGCGCATTGTCGCGGATATCGTTGATCTCCTCCTTGCTCAGACCCCGCCGCACCGACGCGGGCACCCCTGCCACGAGGGAACCGGGCGGGATGACGGTGTTCTCGAGCACCACGGAGCCTGCGGCCACCAGCGAACCCTTGCCGATCACGGCGCCGTTGAGCACGGTGGCGGACATCCCGATCAGGCAGTCGTCTTCGATCACGCAGCCGTGCAGCACGGCGCCGTGGCCGACACTGACCCCGCCGCCCACGATGGTGGGCGATCCGGGGTCGCAGTGCACTACCGCGTTGTCTTGAATGTTGCTCCAGGGGCCGATCGTGATGTCGTCGGAGTCGGCGCGCAGCACGGCGCCGTAATAGACGCCCGCGGAGTCGCCGAGGGTCACGCCGCCGATGAGGGTCGCGTTGGGAGCGACCCAGGCGGTGGCGTCGATGGCGGGAGTGCGGTCACCAAAAGGAAGTATCAGGCTCATGCCGTCACGCTACGCCGCGGGGTCGCCTGTGAGCGTGGGAATGGTGACACCACCTTCTTTGTCTCGTGTTGTCTTCAGTACGTCTTTCGACGTTCCTCTCCTCCACAGGCTGCCCTCGCGGTGAGTTATAAACAGCTGATCAGATGCGCTTTTCGGGCTGCGTGGAATGTCGGTGGTGGGTGAGAAACTCTCCGCATGGAAACCTCCAGCCCACCGCTCGTCGAGTTGTTCGCGCAGCTGTCGCGCGCGTGCGCGGACGGGGTGACTGGTATGGCCGCCGGCGACCTGTTGCGGTGGGTGACGGATGCGGGGACCCTGCAGCGCGGTCTCGATGCGATCCGGGTCCGGCTGGCGGGGGAGTTGGCCGCGCAGTCGGCGGTCCATCTGGGTGCGGAGGGCATCGCCCGCCGCGCCGGGCATCCGACTCCGGCGTCGTTTCTCGCGGAGCTGTGGCAGATCAGCCCGGCCGAGGCGGCACGGTTGTGCGATGTCGGGGTGGCGGTGCGTTCTCGGACGGCGCTGGACGGGGCGGCACTACCCGCTCGGTATCCGACCGTCGGTGCTGCGGTGGAATCACTCGCGTTGGGGGTAGAGGCGGCCGCGGTGATCGTCCGCGAGCTCGACCAGGCCGCACCCTACTGTTCTGCTGAATCTCGGGCGGCCGGTGAGAGGTTGCTGGTCGAGCATGCACCCGGGTTGACGGTGCGGCAGGTGCAGGGCTTG
>Ga0247737_1000106_pt1 | contig 24849 bp, 26 predicted proteins | sample UWRJL028104C2_FD_180937 | JGI IMG/M metagenome (GOLD analysis project Ga0247737, IMG submission 180937) | Plant litter microbial communities from Arlington Agricultural Research Station in Wisconsin, United States - UWRJ-L028-104C-2 | ecosystem: Environmental > Terrestrial > Plant litter >...
GACCGGTGACCGTGCAGACCACGGTCGAACCGGCCGGCACCCGGCCCTCGGCGGCCTGCTGCAGCAGCCCCGCCACGCTGGCCGCACTGCCCAGCTCGACGAAGACCCCCACCTCGCGGGCGAGCAGCCGATAGGCCGAGAGGATCTCCCGGTCGGTGACGGCGGCGATCAGACCGTCCGACGCGTCCCGGGCGTCCAGCGCCTTGGTCCAGCTCGCCGGGTTGCCGATCCGGATCGCGGTGGCGATCGTCGAGGGCTCCTCGACGACCCGGCCGAGAACGATCGGCGCGGCACCGGACGCCTGGAAACCGAACATGCGCGGCAGCCTGGTGCTGTTGCCCGCCGCGCCGTCCTCCTGATAACCCATCCAGTAGGCCGAGATGTTGCCGGCGTTGCCGACCGGGAGGCAGTGGATGTCGGGCGCGTCGCCGAGCGCCTCGACGATCTCGAAGGCGGCGGTCTTCTGCCCGTGCAGCCGGAAGATGTTGACCGAGTTGACCAGCGCCACCGGGAAGTCCTGGGACAGCTTCGAGGCGAGCGCGAGACAGTCGTCGAAGTTGCCGCTGACCTGCAGCAGCTTGGCCCCGTGGACGAGCGCCTGGGCCAGCTTGCCCAGCGCGATCTTGCCTTGCGGCACGAGCACCGCGCAGGTCAACCCCGCTCGGGCCGCGTACGCCGCGGCGGACGCGCTGGTGTTGCCGGTGGACGCGCAGATGATCGCCTTGGCGCCCTCCTCGACCGCCTTGGACACGGCCAGGGTCATGCCGCGGTCCTTGAACGATCCGGTCGGGTTGGCCCCCTCGACCTTGAGATAGACGTCCGCACCCGTGCGGGAGGAGAGCACCGGGGCCGGCACCAAGGGCGTGTTGCCCTCGTGCAGGGTGACCACCGGGGTCTTGTCGGTGACCGGCAGACGATCCCGATACGCCTCGATGAGTCCCCGATACATGGCTCTGCTCCTCTACGTTTTCCTCCGGCGCGGCTCAGCCTGCCTCAGCGCGCCGAATCTTGGGACCGGATGTCCACCGAATGGGACGTCAAGCGCCGCCCTCGACCCGTAGCACGCTGGCGATCGAGCGCACGATGTCGAGCCGGGACAGCTCGTCGACGGTGGCCGCCAGGTTGGCGTCCGGGGCGCCGTGGGTCACTATCACCAGCTTCGCGTCCTCGGCCCGGCCGGACTGGCGCACCGTCGCGATCGACACCTCGTGCTTGGCGAAGACGCCCGCCACGGTGGCCAGGACACCCGGCCGCTCGGCCACGTCGAGGCTGATGTGGTAGCGCGTCACGGCCTCGCCGATCGGGCGGATCGGCAGGTGGGCGTAGTTGCTCTCACTCGGGGCCCGGGAGCCGGTGAGCCGGTTGCGGGCCGCCGCGACGATGTCGCCGAGCACCGCGCTGGCCGTCGGCATGCCGCCGGCCCCGCGACCGTAGAACATGAGCTGCCCGGCCGCCTCGGCCTCGACGAAGACAGCGTTGAACGCGTCGCCGACACCGGCCAGCGGGTGGCTGCGCGGGATCATCGCCGGGTGCACCCGCACGCTGACCGATTCCTGGCCGGACGAGTCGGGGCCGCGCTCGGCGATGCAGAGCAGCTTGATCGTGCAGCCCATCTCCTTGGCGCTGGCCATGTCGCCGGCGGTCACCCCGGTCATCCCCTCGCGGAAGACGTCGGCGGCGGTGACCCGGCTGTGGAAGGCGAGCGAGGCGAGGATGGCCGCTTTGGCCGCGGCGTCGAAGCCCTCGACGTCGGCCGTGGGGTCGGCCTCGGCGTACCCCAGCTCGGTGGCCTCCTCGAGGGCCTCGCTGAAGCCGGCTCCGGAGGAGTCCATCGACGAGAGCATGAAGTTGGTCGTGCCGTTCACGATGCCGGTGACCCGGGTGACGCGGTCGCCGTGCAACGACTCGCGCAGCGGGCGCAGCAGCGGGATCGCACCGGCCACGGAGGCCTCGTAGTAAAGGTCGGCGCCACCCTCGGCGGCCGCGTCGTTCAGCGCCGCGCCGTCCTCGGCCAGCAGCGCCTTGTTCGCCGTGACGACGCTCTTGCCGGCCCGCAGCGCCTCGACCAGCCAGGTGCGGGCGGGCTCGATGCCGCCCACCACCTCGATCACCACGTCCACGTCGTCGCGCTTGACCAGGCCGAGCGCGTCGGTGGTGACCAGGCTGTGGTCGATCGGCAGGTCGCCGCGCTCCCGGCCGAGCCGGCGCACCGCGATCCCGACGATCTCGAGCGGGGCGCCGATCCGCGCGGTCAGGTCTTCCGCCTGATCGTGCAGCAGGCGGACGACTTCCGAACCGACCGTCCCGCAGCCCAGCAGGGCGAGGCGGACCGTTTTACCCTCGTCGTTCTTCTTCTGGGGTTTTCCGCTGCGGTTAGGCTCAGAACTCATCCAACATCCAATGCGAGCAGGTCGTCCTCGGTCTCCCGCCGCACGATCACGCGCGAGGCGCCGTCGCGCACCGCCACCACGGGCGGCCGAGGGACGTGGTTGTAGTTGCTGGCCATGCTCCGGCAGTAGGCGCCGGTGCCGGGCACGGCGAGAAGATCTCCGGGTTGCACGTCGGCGGGCAGGAATTCATCCTTCACGAGAATGTCCCCCGATTCACAATGCTTTCCCACCACGCGGGCCAGAATCGGCTCGGCCCCGCTCGCCCGGTTCGCCACCGTCGCCGAGTAGGACGCGTCGTAAAGCGCCGTACGGATGTTGTCGCTCATCCCGCCGTCGACGCTCACATAGGTGCGAATGCCGTCGACGTCCTTGACCGTGCCGATCTCGTAGAGCGTGAAGACCGCGGGACCGACGATCGCGCGGCCCGGCTCGATCGACAGCCGCGGCTTGCGCAGCGAGTTCAGCTCGCACTCGCTCTCGACGATCTTGTTGATGCGCTTGGCCAAGTCGGCCGGCGCCGAGGGATCGTCCTGCGTCGTGTAGGCGATGCCGAAGCCACCGCCGAGGTCGAGGTCGGGCAGCTCGACGCCGCGCGCGTCGCGGATCTGGGCCTGCAGCTCCAGCACCCGGCGGGCCGCGACCTCGAAGCCGCTGGTGTCGAAGATCTGCGAGCCGATGTGCGAGTGGAGCCCGCGCAGTTCGAGAACGCCCTCGTCGAGGATCTTCGTGGCCGCCTCGAACGCCGCGCCCCCGGCCAGCGAGAAGCCGAACTTCTGATCCTCGTGGGCGGTCGCGATGAATTCGTGGGTGTGCGCTTCGACACCGACGGTGACCCGTACGAGAACTCGGGGCCTTTGCCCTTTTTCGGTGGCCAGGGCGGTGAGCCGGTCGATCTCGTCGAACGAGTCGACGACGATCCGGCCCACGCCGACGTCGAGTGCCCGGGTCAGCTCGGAGACCGACTTGTTGTTGCCGTGGAAGCCGATCCGCTCGGCGGGGAAGCCGGCCGCCAGCGCCACCGCGAGCTCGCCGCCCGTACAGACGTCGAGAAAGAGCCCCTCCTGGTCGACCACCCGCACGACCGCCTTGCAGAGGAACGACTTGCCCGCGTAGAAGACGTCGGCGCCGGCGAACGCCGAGACGAAGTCGCGACAGCGTGCCCGCAGGTCGTCCTCGTCGAGCAGGTACGCCGGGGTGCCGTACTCCTCGGCCAGGTCGGCGACGCGCACGCCGCCGATTTCCAGCTGACCGTCGCCGGTCCGGACGACGGTCCGCGGCCAGAGCTGCGGTACCAGGGCATTCACGTTCTCCGGGGTACGCAACCAGGCAGGACTCCGCTGTCCGAGGTCGCCGTGCAGTGCCCCGGCCTCATGCGCTCGCATCCCTACATCCTTTCGGGCGCCGAGACGCCGAGCAGGCCCAAACCATTGGCAATCACCGTACGGGTGGCGTCGTTGAGCCAGAGCCGCGCCACGTTCACATCCGTAATCGGCTCATCACCCTGCGGCTTCACCCGGCACTTGTCATAGAAGCGGTGGTACGCCCCGGCGAGGTCCTCGAGGTAGCGGGCGACGTGGTGCGGCTCACGCAGCTGGGCCGCGCGGGCGACCACAGCAGGGTACTCTCCGAGGGCCTTGAGCAGGTCGTTTTCTTTCTCGTGGGCCAGCAGCTCGGGGTGGAAGTCGCTGCCGTCGCCGCGGACCAGCCCGATGTCGGCCGCCTGGCGCGTGACGTTCGCCGTCCGGGCCGCGCAATATTGCACGTAATAGACCGGGTTGTCGTTGGCGGCCCTGGTCCACCGGTCGATGTCGATGTTGATCGGCGAGTCGGAGGAGTACCGGGCCAGCGCGTACCGGGTGGCGTCGACGCCGATCGCGTCGACGAAATCCTCCAGCGTGACGACCGTGCCGGCCCGCTTGCTCATCCGCACCGGCTCGCCGTCGCGCACCAGATTGACGAGCTGCCCGATCAGGATCTCCAGATTCTTCTGCGGATCGTCGCCGAAGCAGGCCGCCATCGCCTTCATCCGGCCGATGTAGCCGTGATGGTCGGCGCCCAGCATGATCACGATCCGCTCGAAGCCGCGCTGGCGCTTGTTCAGGTAATAGGCGCAGTCGGCGGCGAAATAGGTCCAGTCGCCGTCGGACTTGCGCAGCACGCGGTCCTTGTCGTCGCCGTACTCCGTGGTGCGCAGCCAGGTCGCGCCGTCGGCCTCGAAGATGTGCCCCTGCGCGCGCAGCCGCTTGAGCGCCTCGTCCAGCGCGCCACTGCCGTGCAGTTCCTTCTCGTTGAAGTACGTGTCGAAGTGCACGCCGAACTCGTTCAGCGACTGCTTGATCTCGGCGAACATCAGGTCGACGCCGACCCGCCGGAACGTCTCGAGCGCCTCGGGTTCGCCGATCTTGAGCACGTCGGGGGCGGCGGCGACCACCGCGGCGGCGATCTCGGCGAGGTAAGCCCCGCCGTAGCCGTCCTCGGGGGCGGGCTCACCCTTCGCGTTCGCGTAGAGCGACTTCGCGAACCGGTCGATCTGCGACCCGGCGTCGTTGAAGTAGTACTCCGTGCCGACCGTCGCGCCGGACGCCCGCAACAGCCGGGAGAGCGCGTCACCGACCGCGGCCCACCGCACGCCGCCGATGTGCACCGGCCCGGTCGGGTTGGCCGAGACGAACTCCAGGTTGATCCGCTCACCGGTCAGCGAGTCGGTGTGCCCGTACGCCGAACCGGCCCGCACGATGTCGCGGGCCAGCACGCCGGCGGCGGCCGCGTCGAGCCGGATGTTCAGGAAGCCCGGCCCGGCGATTTCCACCGACTTGATGCCCGGCTGCCGGCCCAGCTCCTCGGCGAGCGCCGAGGCCAGCTCCCGTGGCGGCACCCCGGCCTTCTTGGCGAGCTGCATCGCCAGCGTGGAAGCGTAGTCGCCGTGCTCGGGATTGCGGGGTCGCTCCATCGTCGTCGACTCGGGCAGGACCGAGGTGTCGAGACCGCGGGTCTCGAACACGGCACGAGCAGCTGAGAGAACGATGGCAGCAAGCTTGGCGGGAGTCACTCAACCATGCTATCGGGGGTAGACTTCGTCGCTCGGCGGCCACCCGAGCCCCGCCCTCCTTCTTTCACGAGAATCGACGAGGCACGATGAGTTTAAGTTCGCCGGGTCCCGAACGGGTCCCGTCCTCCGTCAAGGCCACCAAGACCTCCGGCCAAGGCAAGCCGCCGACAAGCGGCTCCGCCACCACCAAGAAGCCGGGCGTCAAGGGACCCGTCGGTAAGGGCGGCAAGGGTCGCAAGCCCGTCACCCCCGTCAAGGCAGCCGGCGGTCGCAACTGGGGCCCCCTCGCGGTGGCCGGCCTGGTCGTGCTGATCGCCGCCGGCATCATCGGCTACGGCGTGTACGCCGCGGTCAACGGCTCCCGCGGCTGGGAGGAGAAGGTCGCCGACATCAAGGGCGTGGTCAACTACCGCGCCCAGAAGAACGCGGCGATCGACGCCCGGGACCACAAGGAAGGCCCCCAGCAGTACGTGACGAGCCCGCCCGTCGGCGGCGCCCACAACGCCGCGTGGCAGAACTGCATGGGCGACGTCTACGACCAGCCCATCGCCAACGAGCACGCCGTGCACAGCCTCGAGCACGGCGCTGTCTGGATCACCTACAAGCAGGGCCTCCCGGCCGACCAGGTCGAGGTTCTCAAGCAGAAGGTCCAGGGCAAGGAATACACGCTCATGTCGCCCTACGCGGGCCTCGACAAGAACGTCTCCGTGCAGGTCTGGGGCTACCAGCTCAAGACCGACGACGTGAACGACAGCCGCATCGACGAATTCATCAAGGACACGCGCCTGGTCTCCACGCTGGAGCCCACCGCCGCCTGCTCCAGCGGCAACACCTCCACCGGCCCGCTGACCGCGGCCGGCGCCACCCCCGGCGCGACGGGCAGCTGATGACGGTCTCCACCGACCCGGGATCGGTGGCCCCGGTCGCCGCCCCGGGCGGCGGAGCCCCCGCCCGGCGGTCCCAGCCCTGGCTGGTGGTCGTCGCGCTGGTGCTCGGCCTGGCCCTGGGCGTCGCCGCCGGCCTGCTCATCCCCCGCCTGACCCACCCCGGCGACGACTCGGTCGAGGCCGGCTTCCTGCGCGACATGTCGACCCACCACGCCCAGGCCGTCGAGATGTCGATGATCGCCCACGCGAGTTCGACGAACCCCGGCATCGTCACCCTGGCCGGCGACATCGCGCTCACCCAGCACGGCCAGATCGGCTACATGCAGGCCTGGCTGCGCGACTGGAACCTGAGCCCCACCGGCTCCCAGCCGCCGATGGCCTGGATGCCCAACTCGGCCGGCGCGGTGGTTAACGGCCTGATGCCCGGCATGGCCACCCCCGAACAGCTGGCCACGCTGCGCAAGGCCACCGGCAACAACCTGGACGTCCAGTTCCTGACCCTGATGCGGGCCCACCACCTGGGCGGCATCCACATGGCCCAAGAGGCGCTCGACCTCTCCGACGACAAAAACGTCGACTGGCTGGCCCAACAGATGGTCGCCGGCCAGCAGAGCGAACTGGGCCTGATCGACTCCCTCCTGAAGGAACTTCAGCCCGCTTGATACCGGTTGGCGAGTGCGCTGGGGGGCCTGCTAGGCTCTCCAAGCACTGAGCCCCCGTAGCTCAGGGGATAGAGCGTCGCCCTCCGGAGGCGAAAGCGCAGGTTCGAATCCTGCCGGGGGCACCCTAGTTCACCAGGACTTTCAGGCCACTGACCAGCATGAAAGCGGTCCGTGGCTTTTCTGTTCTGTCCGGCTGTATCTGGCCGTTACCGGCCCTCGACGGCCAGCCAGCCTTGCCGAATCCGTGCCGAAGTTGCGTTGGGTCTCAGGCAACCCGATCCGACGCCTCAGCCCCTAGCGCGTGTCGCGTACCAATGAGTTGTTGCGGCTACCGCGCCTCCGGCGGGGGCACTCCGGCTCCGGGATGGCCGCGCGTCACCTCGACCCGGGCAAGCCGAGCAGACCCCGCCGGCGAGCCCGGGCATCCATGACCGCGGTCAGGTCGTGACCGATGTGGCGGTCGCGCTCGCGCACGGTGCGACGAACGTGGCCGCCACGACCGGGATGCTCGCCGACGCGCAGATCGTGTGCGGGCCAGGCGCCACACCGGCGACGGTATGTCGGGTCTTCGACGATCTCGACGCGGCTGCCCTCGCCCGGCTGGCCACGGCCCGGACCGTGGCCAGCGGCGCAGGGTGTGGGCCGCGCCGGCCGCCCGGCCGCAGGGTTTTCCCTGGCTACGGGTCGCCGGTCAGGACTGGGACGGGTGGATCGTGGTCGGATGCCTCCCGCAGACCCCGTGATGAAGACTGACGTCACAGGTGCGTCCCGGCCGGGCAGGCGTCGTGGGTTCGGGTCTCGCCATAGGCGTTGAGCTTTGGCCGTCTGTCCGATGCGAAAATGTCAGGCCTAGCGGTTATCGTTGCCTCCATCCCCAGAGAGGAGTAGTGCGATGCTTACTGCAAGTGACGCACACGACATCGACGTGGTGGAGCTGACGGCACACGAAGAGCAGGTGTACATCGAGCAGGAGTCCCGACGGCTGCTCGGCATGAGTCTTGAGGAGTTTCGGGGTCGCTGGGAGGCCGGCGACTTTCGTGACAACGACGACCCCAAGGTCACTCAGGTAGCGATGCTGCTGTCCTGATGCCTGGCGATAATCCGCATGCTGCGTTCAGCGCGTTCCTCACTCCGTTGAAGGACGCGCTGAACTGTGTGGTACATCCACGGATTGCGTTCTCTCCTGGCGGCGACACTGTGCTTAACCGGAAGCACAACCTGTATCTCACCGGCCACCTCCGAGTGAACGACGCGTTCCTGCGCCTCCGCGGTACGAGCCTGGAGTTCCGTGCCCGCATGTTTTACATGATCATCACCGATGATCGCGATGACTACGGTCCGTATCGGGTCACGACACGGGGGTACGACTACTCGGTCCGTCAGACCGATGGAGCGGCAGTGATCGACTATCACTGGCACCCAGTGGGTCTCTCGCACGAGAAGAGGCCCCATCTGCATCTCGGCTCATCTCAGCTTCGACCCGATGCCGTGCTGTCGAACAAGCAACACCTCTCTAGTGGTCGCATCACGCTTGAGTCCGTGGTCCGTGACCTGATTGGCCTGGGCTCGGTGCCCCGATACCCCGACTATGGTGACCTCCTTGATCTGTGCGAGGCGCCGCATATTCTGTATCGATCTTGGACCTTCGACTACGAGAGCGAGACTGGGCAGAAGATCGCTGAGTAGCTCAGGTCCCAGCAAGGACACTGTGGCGGACATCGCGCCTGCCTGACGGCGTATCGCTCAAATCTCAGCAGTAGCCCATCTCGAGGCTCACGCGAAGCTTCGCTTCTCAAACCGCGTGACCGAGGACGCGCCGGCGGATCTGGGCTCGGCCGCCATACGACTCCGACCGGACGTGATCGAGCGATCCTAGGGATTGGCTGTCGAACATCGACTATGGACGGGACTACAGATTCGCGCCGTCGAGCGCCTTGATGAAGGTCGGCCGACGGGCGTGCCGGGCACGAAGATCATCCAGGTACCTCATGAAGGCTCTCCGGTCGCCTGTCGCCTGGTAAGCGTCGCGGAGAGCGGGCAGCAGTGCGATCGCCCTTCGGTAGCGGTGTTTGTTCGCGGAATTTAAGACATGACTTTCGATCATGTCCTGGTATGGGACGAGGACGTCTTCCGGATGGTCGATGCGGCGTTCGTTGAGAAGCTTCAGCCACTGCTCATCGCCGAGCACGGTCCGATGCTGCTGAGCAAGGCGCCATGCCTCCTCGTGACGACCGAGGATGCTGAGTACGTTAAGTAACTCGGTCGCGAATACCGGCTGTCGCCTGACGCGTTCGGTGAGGATCTCCAACGCCCAGGGTGCCGGATCGCCAGCTCCGACCTGTGCGCTGGTAACCGCGAGCGCGCGGTAGGTGGTGCCGGTCGGGTGGCGTGCGAATTCCTCGCGACGAGCGCTGACAGCTTCTTCGGCCTTTCCCTCGGCCAGGAGCATGGACACGAGGTCATCGCGAAGCTGTTCGGTGTGCGGCCAGCCCGGTTTGTCGGCCAAGCCCCGCCTGGCCCAGGTGATCGCGTCCTGCCTGCGGCCGGCGTCACGCAGCGCGTGGGTGATCCGCTCGTACTGGATGGCACTGGTGAGACTCTCGGCAAGAACGGCGACATAGCGATCGAGGTCACCAGACACCTCCGCCAACTGCTCCTTCAGATCGCGCAGCGAGTACACCGCGGCCCAGGATTCCGGGTCGGCGGTTCGAGCACGCTCCTCGACCAGACGGGCCACCTCGGCCATACCTCGTTCGCCGAGGGCGCCGGTGAACTCGGACAGCAGGACGTGAGGCCAGCCTGGACCGTCGCAGGCGAGGCCGACCAGCCATTTCGCCAAGGAAATGGATTTCGGTGGAGCGGTGGTGCAGGCACGGGCGTACAAGCTCATGAGCTGGCGGAGGTCGTCGCCGACGATGCCGGACGAGTCGTCCAGGTACATCAGCGCACGAGTCATCCGATCGACCGCCTTGCGCAGCAGCGGCACTGTCCGTGCCGCTTCACCAGCGTCGATCAGCCGCGCACAACCATCGGCCACTTCTCGAGCGGCCTGCGAATACGCGCGGCGTCCGCGGTAGGGATGCTGCCGCCGATCTCGTCGAAGCAGATCAACCGCAGTGAGGAGATTCTCGTCGCCGGTCATGCCGCCCTCCTGTACCACTGCTTCGGACGCCCCGGTGCGATCTGAGCACTGCTGACCGGCTACAACGCCCTCGTCGACCACGGCGTTAAGGCAGCGGTCGACCTCGACATCGGCCCGGACGAGATCTCGTTCACCACAATCCTGCACGCAACCCGCGACCATCTGATCGCCTCAGTACCCGGCCGCGCCTGCGTCCACCCCCGCGACGTCAGCTACCCGATCACCAGCACAGAATCAAATCTACCCAGAATGACCTGATCGACCAGATGCTTAGGGCAGTGTGCCTTGGGGAAGCCGCCACAAGGGCGCTTTTCATGCCCTCACCCAACCCTGACACCCAGGGGACCCGCATGTACGTCTGACCACCAATCTGGGGTTCGGTGGTGGTGAGCGCTCACGTATGCCGCGACCCGGCGGAGACCTTTACTTGGTTAGTCGGGGAAGGTGCGAGTCGCGGCAGAGCGGGGAGTGGGTATGGATGGGGACAGGGCGCTTCGGTTCGACGTGATGGTTTCCGGGTTTCTGCCCGGGGTGGGCGAGGAATTGCCGAACGGGGAGCGTCCCGCCTGGCCGCCGTTGTCGCACACGTTGATTTACGGGGACACCGAGGCGGCCCTGGTCGATCCGCCGATCTCGGTGGCGCAGGCCGCCGCGGTGGGGGATTGGGTTGAGAGCAAGGGCAGACGCCTTTCCTTCATCTACCTCACGCACTGGCATCCCGATCACTGGCTCAGCACCGGGGAGCTGGTGAAACGGTTCCCGGGCGTGGTTGTCTACACGACGCGGGAGACGCGACGGCGGATGGGTCAGGCCGTTTCGGACGGGCAGCCACCGGCGCTCTTTCGGGAGCTGTTTCCGGGGCAGCTGCCGGCGCCTGTTCCGTTGTTGGCCGAGGTGGTGCCGGAGGACGGGTTCGCCGTCGACGGGCATGACCTGATCGCGGTCGAGGTGGGGCACAGCGACACCGAGGACACGACTGTTCTGCACGTGCCGTCCTTGAGGCTGGTGGTGGCGGGGGACGTCGTCTACAACAACGTTCATCAGTTGATGTCCGAGACGCCGGACGGCGGGCTCGAAGCGTGGCACCGGGCACTGGAGATCGTCGATGCGCTGAAGCCGGTGCACGTTGTGGCCGGCCACAAGGATGTGACGCGCGATGACGCGCCTTCGACTATCGGTGAGACCCGGCAGTACCTCGATGAGATCGGGCCGCTTCTGACGTCGGGGCTTTCCCGCTCGGAGTTCTTCTGGGCGGTTCTCGGGCGGTATCCGGACCGGATCGGGCCCTCCGCGGTCTGGCTCACCGCTGACCGCGTCCTGAAGTGAGTGCGAACGTAGGGAGAGTGCGATGACCACGTATCTGATCAACCACCTGCGAATCCCGGGCGGCGTGCCGAACGATGCGGCGCTCTCCTATCTGGACCAGGTCGAGGAGACCACCAAGAACTACAGCGGGAAGTGGCTCGCCAACGGCGACGTCACCGTGGTGGAAGGGGCATGGCCGGGGTTCGTCGTGCTCCTGGAGTTCCCGGACCGGGCCACCGCCGAACGCTGGTACAACTCACCGGAATATCAGGCGATTCTGCCGCTGCGCGCCGACAACGCCATTTCCGACCTGATCTTCGTCGACAAGCTTCCGGGGGGATACAGCGTCCGGGGCTTCGCCGATCAGGTGCGGGCGGCCGTCGCAGCCGCCCGATAGGCCGATCAGGTGCGGGCGGCCGTCGCGGGCGCCCGATAGCGTTTCGTCACCGGGGTCGGGGCCGGCTTCCCCAGACCGTGGCCCCGGCAATGTCGATGGCGTGCGATCAGGGCGACGAGGAGCGTGGCGAGCACCGCCCACCTTTCCGCCCAGCAGGTCGTCAGCGCGCCTCACCGGTCCTCGACGGCGGCCAGCAAGAACTGGGTGACGGCGTCGGGGTGGGAGACCATTGAGAGGTGCCCGGAGGCGAGCTCCTCGGAACGGGCGTCCATCCGCTTGGCGACGTACCGCTGAAGCTCTGTCGCGGTTGTCCGGTCCTCGGTAGTGATCAGGTAGTAGGTGGGGTGCGTCTGCCAGGCGGCGACCTTGACGCGCTGCGCGAACAGGCCTTCCGCGATGCGGCCCTGGCAGGCGAAGAGGACGCGGGCCGCACGCTCCGGCACCCCGTTGGCGAAGTCGCGCAGGAACGCCTCCTCGGTGAGCAGGCCGAAGCCTTCCCGATAGACCAGACCGGCGTTGGCCGGCGGGGTCGGGAAGCGCGCCGCAAGGGCCCCGTAGTCCTCGTCGGGCTCGGGTGCCCGCGCCGACAGGAACACCAGCGAGCGGACCATCAGATGGTCGCCGGCCTCGCTGATCACCGCCCCACCGTACGAGTGGCCGACCAGCACGGTCGGCTCCCGCTGCTCGTCGAGCACCCGGCGGACACTCGCCACGTCATCGGCCAGCGAGGTCAGCGGGTTCTGCACCGACGTGACGGTGATCCCGGCGTCCTGCAGACCCGGGATCACCTTCGACCAGGACGATCCGTCGGCGTACGCACCATGCACCAGGACGACACTCATGGTCACCAGTCTGTCGCGTCCGGCGCCACCAGCTCCATCGCATGAATTGGTGAACGGACCTACTCAGCGTAGCGAGTGGGCGGGAACGGGTTCTCCGCGCTGAGTGGGATGGTCTCGCCCTCGGCCTCCTGGCGGGCCGCGACGCTCTCGATGTCCTGCGCCTCGAGGTCGGCGTCCGGGTCGAATTGCATAGCCTCGTCGGAGGCGGCCGGGATGTCGTCCGGGTCGTAGTCGATGACTCCGGCATCGACGCGCTCCGCTTCGGTACGGCGAGCCAGTTCGTCGTCGTCGAGCCGTGCGGGGGCGCCGCCGTGGAACCGGCGGTCGCGCTGTCCGTCGGCCGCCTCGGTGTTCAGGTGGTGCTCGCTAGCCATGTCGCTTCCCCTTCCGTCCGGGCTCGTGCCCGCGCCTGTCCTACCCGGCCTACGTCGCCGGTAACCGGAGCGTGCCCTGGATCGCACCGGGGCGAGCACGCCGACGAGCAGCACAGCCGCCGCGCCGGTGGACCGAGGGGAAAGCCGCGGCGACCTGCCTTGCGCAGCCCGAACCCGGGGGCGGCTGAGGCGCTCAGAGGGGCAGCACGACCTGCGTCGGCGTCTGCCCCACGCACGTCACTGCCATCCGGTATTTCGCCGTCGCGCCGGCGAAGAGGATCCGCGCCGTGATCGCCGGCCCGGGTTCGGTGGGCTGCGCCGTGAAGCCCTCAGCCGGCTCCCACCCGGTCACCGTCGCCTTCCCCTGGGCGCAGGTGGCGAAGACAGCCCCGCCGCGCGACTCGAGCCGCTTGCCCTGCGGCGGCGGCGCCGGCTGCGACGACGACGGCGGCGGCTGGCCCGACGCGCTGGACCGGGGCGGGCGGCTGTCGGTCGGAGCGGCCGGCGTCGCCGCGGTGGGCGCGGCCGACAGCACCACACCATTTCCGGCGATCACTGCACCGGGGCCGGGCCGGGGAAGGTCGTCGGCACCCGGCCCGGGCCGGGTGCCGACGGCGCCGACCGAGGGGGAAGCGGAGGCCCTGATCGCGGACGTGGCAGCCGAGGCGGGCGCGTCGACCGCCTGCGGTGGCCCCGGCCGTGCCGGATCCTCCGGCGTCAGGAACCAGGTGATCAGCGCGGCGGTCACGACCGCAAGGCCACCGACGACCAGGACATATTTCTTCCGTACGCCGGTGGACCGCGCTTCGGACGGGCGGAGCGGCCGATCGAGGACCGCCGCGCCACGGTTTGGCTTCCCCACGTCGCCGAGCGCCGCCGCCACGGCCGAATTGTCGTTCGGTCGCGCCGCGTATCGCGGTGCCGACACATCGCCGGCCGCGGCCTCGGCGGCGTCACCCAGCGTGGCCGCCACCTCGGTCGCGGTGGGGCGGTCGGCGGGATCCTTGAGCAGGCAGCGGTCGATCAGGCGGGCGACCGCTGCGGGCACGCCCGGCAGCTCCGGCAGCGGCTGCGGATCCACGTACACATGGGCCTCGAGCATTTGGGTCGTGCTCTCGACACTCCACGGCGACTCGTGCGCCAGCAGGCGGTAGAGCAGCACCCCCAGGGCATACACGTCGGAGGCGGGCACCACCTCGTCGCTGGTGAGACGCTCGGGCGCCAGGTAGGCCGGGGTGCCGATCAACCCCTCCTCCGGGGACACGGGACCGGCCGCGGCGGCGATGCCGAAGTCGACCACTTTCACACCCGTTGGAGTGACCATGATGTTCGCCATCTTGATGTCGCGGTGGACCAGGCCGTCCTCGTGGGCGGCGGCGAGCCCGGCCGCGACCTCGCCACAGATCCGGAAGATCGTGCGCGGCGGCAGCGGCCCGGACGACACTCGCTGCTGCAGGGTCGGGCCGTTGACCAGTTCCATCACGACGTACGGACGGGCCGTACCGTCCTCGTCGGCCTCGCCGTAGTCGTAGACCTGGGCGATGTTCGGGTGGGAGAGGGTCGCCGCCGACCTGGCCTCGTCCCGGATGCGGGCGCGCGACAGCGGATCACCGGCGAACCGGCCGGCCAGCACCTTGACCGCGACCGGGCGGCCCAGCACCTCGTCGCGGGCACGCCACACCACGGCCATGCCGCCGGAGCCCAGCTTGCTCAGCAACGTGTAGCGGCCGTCGAGTGCCTGCCGAACTTCCACCGGGGCAGTCTGCCTGTCCCGCCGCGAAATCGCACATCCGAACAAGCCTCGAATAGCGCTCGCTTTCACCTTCTCCGTGATCGACATATCGTTTCCCTCGGCGCCTCGAGGGCCGACGAATATCGATCTAGGAGCGGCCTGGCGAATTCGATTCGGCGGCGGCTCGCGGACGCCGCCCTCGGCCGGCTTCTGCGGCAGGCGCCGGCGACGAACGACTACGTCGGCCCGCACGACTTCCGCGAGGCGGTCTTCGGTACGGGCGCGTTCACGCTCGGCGATTTCCTCGGCTGGAGCGACCTGATCGCCCATCAGGAAGAGGGCGCGCCGCTCCGGCGGGCGGCCGACGGGGTAACGGCACAGTGCAGCGCCTGACACTCACCCTCGACCCGTGCTTCCACCGGCTCGCGGCCGGCCACCGGCTGCGCCTGCAGGTCTCGGCGGCTCGTTCCCCCGTTTCGCCCGGACTCTCGGCACGCCCGGCACCCGGCGGAGGCGCACACACTCCGGCCGCAGGAGCACACCGTGCACTGCGCCGAATCACGGCTCACCCTGCTCGGCGCGGCGCCCGAATGATCATTTTTGCCGGGGTGCTTCATCCACCATTCGGTGAATTGACGCGCCTGACCCAAATTGTCGAGCCGGAGGACCCACAAATTGCTGTAGGTGTCCTTCGGGTATTTCGTGGTCGCCTCGATGATCGCCAGATCGTCGGTGACGATGAGCGGATGCCACTCGAAGGTCGTGCTGCCCGGATGGTCCTTGATCTTCAACCACTGCTGAACGATCGCGTCGCGGCCGAGCCACGGTTTCGCGAACGCCGGGGCCGCAACCCACCTTACGGAGTCTCGGCATAGGCCAGCCTGCCGAACTCGGTCAGCGCGTCGCTCCACAACAGATCGCTGACCTGGCCGAGCAAGATGAAGATCAGTCTCTCGCGCGGATCGGTGAACCAGTCGGTGCCGAACCCGCCGGACCAGCCATAACGGCCCGGACCGCTCACCTCGTCGGCCTTGACCGTGACGCCGAGCCCATAGCCCCAGCCGGTGCCGCCGAGGAGGAAGCCGCCGCTCTCGATCTGGTCGGGGGTGAGGTGGTTGGTGGTCATCGCGGCGACGGATTTCTCGGTGAGCAGCCGCGTGCCGCCGTGGACGCCACCGTTGAGGAGCAGCCGGGCGAAGGCCAGATAATCGTCGGCGGTGGAGAGTAGCCCGGCGGAGCCGTCGGCGAAGACCGGCGGCCTGGTCCACACCTCGCGCGGCTCGATCTCGGAACGGCTCAGCACCCCGGTCGTGCCGTCGGTCTGGTAGTGGACCGGCACCTCGGCGACCCGCTCGGCGGGCGCCCAGAAGCCGGTGTCACGCATGCCGAGCGGGGCGAAAAGGCGCTCGTGGAGCAGGTCGCCCAGCGTCGAGCCGGAGGCCCGGGCGAGCAGCACGCCGAGAACCCGCGTGCCGGCGTTATACATCCATTTGTCACCGGGCTGGTGCACCAGCGGCAGGGACCCGAACCGCCGGATCCACTCGTCGGGGCCCAGCGTGGTGCGGGGCTCTGGCGGGCCCGGCCGCAGGCCGAGCTCGTCGGCGGCCCGGACGATCGGATAGGGCGGGTCGACCTCGCCGTCGGCTGCGAGCACGAAGCCGGCGCCGAGCGTGAAGGTCAGCAGGTCCTCCACGGTGACCGGACGGGCCAGGGCGACCGTCTCGTCGAGCGGAGCGTCGGGGCGGACCAGCACGCGCTGGCCGGCCAGCTCGGGCAGGAACGCGGCCACCGGTTCCTCAAGATCGAGCACGTCGTCCTCGGCGAGCATCAGGGTGACCGCCGCCAGCACCGGCTTGGTCATCGACATGATGCGGAACGGGGTGTCCCGGCGCATCGGCGCGTCGCCGCCGAACCCGGTGACACCGACCGCGTCGACCCACACATCGTCGTCGCGGGCCACCAGGGCCACGAGGCCGGGGAAGTCGCCGCGGTCGATCCGCGCGGTCATGGCTTGCCTGAGCTGACTCGACATGGGTCTCACCCTGCCAGGACCCACCGACAATTTCAGTTCTTGTCGGTGGGCGTGGCTAGGGTCTCGTTATGAATCACGACTGGCGGCACCTGCCCGCCCCGGCCCGGCCGATCGCCGCGGCGGCCACTGCGGCGGTGATCGCGGCCCAGGCCCACGACGGTGACGCGCTCGACGCGGCGGTCGCCGATCTCGCCGCGCTCGACCCGGCCCGGTCCGGGCTCATCCTCGGCACCACCACCCGCCTGTTGCTCGAGCGGGCCAACCCCGACGGTCTCGACGGCGACGCCGTGCGCGAGGTGCTCGAGCGGTGCGTGCGCTCCGCCGCCGGGTGGCAGCCCGACACCGATCCCCACGTGATGTTGTACCTGTTGGCCGGTGCTCTCGGCGTGCTCGACGAGGACGCGGCGCCCGCCCCCAAGCCCGAGGTGCTGGCCCGCCACGCTGCCCTGCTCCTGGCCGAGCTGCTCCACGGTGGGCCGCCACGGGAGGCGTTCACCGCGGCTCTGACCGAGATCGAGCGCACCCAGCTCCACGACTGAGTCGTTGAGCTTCGAGCCAGCGAGATTCGGGCCGGAGCAGGAGGCAGCCATGACAGGTACGGAGCCGGGACTGGCACTTCGCCCGATGCTGCACGTGGCCGACCTGGCCGGTTCCATCGCGTTCTACCAGCATCTCGGCGGCGAGATCATCCACGGCGGGGCCGACAGCGACTGGGTGCTCATGCAGCTCGGCACAGTCCAGATCGGGCTGCTGGCCCGCCCACCCGACCGCGCCCGCGGCGAGGACACGGTCGAGCTGACTTTCGACGCGCGGATACCGCTCGCCGACCTCGAATCCCAGCTGCACAAGGCGGGCATCCCGATCGACGAGATGGGCACCGACCGCGACTTCGGCGAACAGCTCCACCTGCGCACGCCGGAGGGCCTGCTCCTGAAGATCAGCAGGCGCGTGCCGGCCTGACCGGCGTGGCGGTCGGCTGTGAGCTGCACGGCAGAGCTTCCCCCTCGGGGCGCGGCGTTTGGCACCATTGCCCCTATGGCGTCGGTCGCGATCTTCCACTCCCGTTACGGGCTGCGACCGGCTGTGGTGCGCGCGGCCGAACGGTTGCGGTCGATCGGGCACACCGTCGTCGCCCCCGACCTCTACGGGCAACCCGCGACCGACTCAGCCGACGAGGGCGCCGCGCTGGCCGGCAAGGTCGGCTGGAACGAGATCGTCGATCGCGGCCGGGCGGCGCTGCGGGAGATGCCACCGCGTACGGTGCTGGCCGGTTTCTCGATGGGCACGGGCGTGGTCGACGCGTTGCTACCGGAGCGGCCGCACACCGCCGGCCTCCTCCTGCTGGCCGGGGCACCGATCACCGCCTCCCGGATCCGGCCTGGTCTGCGCGCCCAGCTGCACGTGGCCGACCCGGACCCGGAATACGTGCCGCCCACCGCCGTCGCCCACTGGACGGACGGGATGACGACGGCGGACGCGATCTTCGAGGTCTACCGCTACCCGGACGTGAGCCATCTCTGGATGGACGACGGCCTGCCCGACCACGATCGCTTCGCCGCCGAGCTGGTGTGGGAGCGCTGCGACGAGTTCCTTCGGTTCTCCTGAGGTGACGCCGGCTGGGGCGCGTGGGAGCGGATACGTCAGGCGGCGCGGGGGGCATACATGATAACGGCCACGCCGGCCAGGCAGAGCAACGCGCCGGTGATGTCATAGCGGTCGGGGCGGAAACCGTCCACCACCATCGCCCAGACCAGCGACCCGGCCACGAAGATCCCGCCGTAGGCGGCCAGGATCCGGCCGAAGTGCGAGTCGGGCTGCAGCGTCGCCACAAAACCGTAGGCACCCAGCGCCAACACACCGGCGCCGGCGACGAGCAAACCCCGATGTTCACGGACGCCCTGCCAGACCAGGCACGCGCCGCCGATCTCGGCGAAGGCGGCCAGGACGAACAGGGCGATCGAGCGCACGATGGTCATGCGCCCGATTCAACCAGTGAAGATCAGGAGGGGCGCAGACCCACCGACGTCCGCGGCGACGGCGGCTCGGCGCAGCCCAGCAGGCCGACCAGGCCCGACACCCACAGCTGGCGATAGACCGTCGGGCTGGGATGGTTGACCACCAGCTTGATGCCGCTGGCGGCGGCGGTGTGGAAGCACGCCACCAGGATGCCGATGCCGATGCTGTCGATCAGCATCACCCGTTGGAGATCGAGGCAGATCTTGCCCGGCGTGGAGGTGGTCAGGATGTCGTTGACGGCATCCCGCATCACGTGAGCGTTGTCCAGATCAATCTCGCCACTGGGCGCGATCTCGACGGTGCCATCAGCCAACTGGCGCGTGGTGATCGGCAGATACACGGCTGCCCTCTTCCTGGAGTCGAACCCGGGCCGACGCCAACATTCCGCGTGGAGGGCGCACGCCGGTGGACACGAGCCGAATATCAGCTGTGACCCCGGTGGGCGGCGAACACCTCGTTCGGGCGCCGCTCTCCAACCGCGTTCCTTCAACAATCCGCTGGTCTGCAAGTTACGCCACGTAGGCGCGGAACGCCAGGCTAGTTTCATCTGGCCTTAATGTGCTGGAACGATCAGGGGCCGGTGGGAACATCGAGCGCCACCCGGGCACGGCGCCATGACCGAGTCCCCTCGGAGACCCTGCGCTCGCCGCGCTGAGTGCGCGGTCACTCCCCCGGGTCGGCGCGGCGGGGCTGTGGCACGTCTTTATGGGTGGATTGTTTGGCGGCCAGGCCGAAAAGGTGCCCGCGCGGCGGAACCCAATCGCGCCACGGCCCCAGCCGTATCGGGACCACCGCCAGGTCGCCGTCGCCGGCGCCGCGCTGGGTGCGCAGGTAGGCCAGGACCCGGGCAGCCGCCTCGCTGCCGTCCTCGGCCAGCCCCAGCAGCAGGCGGCGGGTGTCGTCGGACGCCGGGTCGCTCGGGTCGAGACCCGAAACGTCCGCGGCGGGGCGGCGCAGCAGCGCGGCGAGGCCGGCCAAGGCCTGGAGCGCGTCACACGCGTCCCGTTCGGCATCGGACAGGCCCGTCACGACCGCCCTTCCCGATTCTCGGTCATGCGTTCCCCCTTACCCGCCCGCTCGGCCGCGAGCCCGGCGCATCGACCGGACCCCACGAACGGACGTCAAGCCGAAAATGTATTCGGCCCGCTACTGAGCGTCCATCCGTAACGCGCGAGTCCTGTCCAGTTAGCGCTCAGTTTGACCGATGGACAGCATGATCGTCCCTTTCGGGCCCAGGTCAGCTCGTAACCGCTGAATCGTGACGCCAGGCGGCACGTGACCCGGGACACGCGCCACACCGGGGGTCAGGACCCGCGCCGACGGGGTAGTACGGGGAAGAGCCAAGCGATGAAGGACAAAGCGATGGAGGACAACATGAGCGACGAGATTCGGCAACCGCTGGAGGAGACGCAGGAGGTCGCGGACGCCATCGCGGACGATGTCGCGGTGGACGTGTTCATCACCGGCGGCGGGACCGACCGGGACAACCCCGAGTTCCTGCAGCCCGGCGAGGAACCAATCCTCCGCACCGGCGCCGACCAGCCTTGGGACCCCGAGGACCTGGCCGAGGCCGAGGGCCGCGACCCGACCCCCGCGAACATCGAGCGCGCCCGTGCGGAACTGGAGCGCGACGGCGCCGCCGCCATCGAGCGCACGGTCCCCTGAGGACGTTCTAGGCGACCGTGACGGTGATCGTGTGCCTCCCCGTGGCCCCGCTGGGGAATGGGGTGGCCCGGTCCTCCGCCTGCACGGCTCCGGTCCGGTCCGTCGCGCGCACGGCGAGCGAATGCGGCCCCGGTCCAGCCCGCCACCGGTACCGCCACTGCACCCAGGTGTCGACCGACGGCGCCGACAGCAGCTCCGCCGATTCCCACGGGCCGTCGTCGACCCGTACCTCGACCGCCTCGATGCCCCGCTGCTGCGCCCACGCGACCCCCGCGACCGTCACGGTTCCCCGTGCCGGCTGCGCGAAGGGTCGAGGGTGATCGATACGTGACCCGGTCTTCACGGGCGCCTGCGCGGCCCATCCGCGCTCGACCCAGTACGCGTCGAACTTGTCGAATGTGGTCAGTTCCAGTGCGGTCAGCCACTTACAGGAGCCCGCGTAGCCGTACACGCCGGGGGTCAGCATGCGCACCGGGAACCCGTGCTCCAGCGGTAGCGGCTCGCCGTTCATGCCGACCGCGAGCATCGCGTCCCGTCCGTCGAGCAGCGTCGCCACCGGGGTGCCGATCGTCATTCCGTCCACCGAGTGCGCCACCAGCTGATCGGCGCCGGCCGACACGCCCACCGATCGCAGCAGCGGCGCCAACGGCACCCCGAGCCACTTCGCCGTCCCCAGGTAGGGCCCGCCGATCTCGTTGGAGACGCAGGTCATGGTCACCGCCCGGGCGACCAGGGGCATGGCCAGCAGCTCCGCGAAAGTGATCTTCCGTTCCTGACCGACCATCCCGTACACCCGCAACGACCAGCTGTCCACGTCGATCCGAGGCACGGTGAGCGCGGTGTCGACGCGATAGAAGTCCCGGTTCGGGGTGATCAGACTCGGCGATCCGGAAGGTCCGGGGTCAGTCGCCGCGGGCAACTTCACCGCGGCGCGATCCGCGCCGCCGGTACGCCGTACCGCCACGGTCCCGGCCGAAGCGAGTGCCGCACCACCGGCGACCAAGGCCGCGGCTCGCAGAAAACCCCGACGATCCAGCTGTACGCCGCCCGGAGCGCCCCTGCGCCTCAGCAGCCACCACAACATCAGCCCGGCCAGCGCCGCCCCGACCAGGGACGGCACCACGTCGTACGGCCGGGAAGCGGGCCGCGACAACGCCGCCCCAGCCCCCGCCAGCCCCAGGACGACCACGCCGACCCACCAGCGCCGCACCAGACCGGTCCCCGCAGCCAGCACCGCCACTGCGATCAGCACAACCGTGAGCAGCACCGGCTTGTCGTACGTGCCAAGCTCGCGCACCGCGAACTCCTTGACCGCCGTGGGCGTCGCGTCGATCACGGCACCGCCCACGGCCTCGAGCGGACCCGCCGCCGGCCGGGTAGCGGCCGCCAGCACTTCGGCGACCGCCACCCCGAAAGCCGCGGCCAGCAACCCGGCGAGGGCTCGCATCAGCTCTTCGGCATCAGGACGGAGTCAATGATGTAGACGGTCGCGTTGGCCGTCGGCACGTTGCCGCAAACCACCGAGGCGGCCCCGTTCACCTTGAAACTCTCCCCACTGCCGGCCACGGTGACCTCGCCACCCTGGAGCGTCTTGTGCTTGCCGGCCAGCGCCTCGGGGGCCAGCTTCCCGGCCACCACGTGGTAGGTCAGGATGCTGGTCAGCGTCTTCTTGTCGGCCAGCACCTTGTCGAGAGTGGCCTGGGGGATCTTGCCGAACGCATCGTTGGTCGGCGCGAAGACGGTGATGCCCTCGGCCGAGTTGAGCGAGTCGACCAGACCCGCCTTCTTCACCGCCGTGACCAGAGTGGAGAGCAGCGGGTTGCCCGAGGCGGCAGTGGCGACCGGAACCTGGGCCATCGCCTGGAAACTTCCCGGGTTCGCGGAGTCCGTCGGGACGGCGGCACAGCCGGCCCCGAACGACGCCATCATGTCGGCGGGGGCCGAGCTGGCCGGGGCCGTCGTGGTGGGGGCCGTCGTGGCGGCCGTGCCCGCGGTGTCAGCGTCGTCGCTGCCGCCGCAGGCTGCCAGGGAGAGCGAGAACAGAGTGGCCGCCGCCAGCGCGGTGAGCTTCTTGGATTGCATGATTCGTCCTTTCCGGATCTTTGTTACTTACGATCCTTATTCGGGGCGAACCATGCGGCGGATGGGTGGGATCTCAGGCGACTTTGACGTCGGCCACCATCGGCAGCGTCGGCGTCGCGGAACCGTTCGGCGGCTCGACCGTCAAGCCCACGTCGGTGGCTCCCGGCAGCCCGTCGAGCACCACGACGTCGGCTTCCTGGCCCTGATGCAGCACGCCGGCCGAGACCGGGCCGCCGCCGGGGCGGATCGTCCAGAGTTGATAGACCCGGCCGCTCGGTGCGGCCCCGGCGTCCAGCACCACGACACCAGCGTTGTGCAAACGCGAGGTCGCGACCGTGACCCGGCCGCCGGTCGACACGGCCTGGCGGCGCAGCACGACGTCCGGAGCCGCGAGGATCGCCCGGGCCCGTTCGGCCTGAGCTCGCGCCTGCTCGGCGACGACCCGCTCGCGGCGTACCCGCTGATCTTGAACGGCATAGACGGTCGTGCCCGCCCCGACCGCCGCGACCACCGCGGCGGCCGCGGCCGTGAGCCGCTGCCAGCGGAAACTCTTGCGCTTGGCGGGCGGGGAATCCGAGAGCGAGACCTGGCGGGTACGCCCGATCTCGGCCAGCACGTTTTCCCGAAGCCGTGGCGGCGGGACCGACCAGGTGCTGTCGGCCAGGCGGGCAGTGGTCTCCCGCAGCTCGTCGACCTCGGCCCGGCACGGGTCGCACTCGCGCAGGTGCCGCTCGAACGAGGCCCGCTCGATGTCGTCCACCGCGTCGAGCACGTACGGTCCGGCCAGTGTGTGGATCTCTGTGGTCACGACGAGACCCCCGTTCCCATGCAGTCGCGCAGGCGGATCAGCCCGTCGCGCATTCTCGTCTTCACCGTCGGCAGGGGTGTGCCGAGCAGTTCGGCCACTCGCGGATACGAATGGCCCTGGTAATAGGCCAACGTCACCGCCTGCCGCTGAAGTTCGGTGAGGTCGTCCAGGCAGCGACGCACCTGCTGGCGCTCGAGCCGGCCGGAGACCTCGTCGACCACCGCGTCGTACGGCGTGTCGACCGACGCCACGCCGACCCGGATCGTCCGCTCTGTCGCAGCTTGCTCGGAGCGCACCCGGTCGACCGCCCGCCGATGCGCGATCGTGAAGATCCACGCCGTCGGCGTGCCACGCGACGGGTCGAAACGGGACGCCGAGCGCCAGACCTCGACCAGCGCCTCCTGCGCGACCTCCTCGGCCTGCGCCGGATCCCGCAGCACCCGGCGGATCAGCCCGTAAACCCGTGGCGCGACCAGGTCGTAAAGCTTCCCGAACGCCTTCTCGTCGCCGCGCGCCACCGCCCGCAGCAGATCGCCCGCGTCCACCGGCGCCGGCGTCTCCGGGACCGCTGTCAGATGTTCGGCGCGACGGCCTGTACCGCGCTCCGCCATGGGATCCCGCCTCTCGCCGTTGCCGCCATTCAACGCGGATTCGGCACGCCCGGACCACCGGACGGGTCACACCGCCCGAAATTCCGACGACCTCATCGACGAAGTCCGCGTCTATCGGGGACGACGGACGGAGCAGGAACGATTGACGAGCCGCCCTACGCCTTCGCGGCGAACAAAGTCAGAACGCCCGCCGGCGGCCACGGGAACGCGATCGATGACGCCGGAGTCATCGCCGGGGAGGCGGGCCCGGTGACCAAGCCGGAGCCGGTCCGCTGGGCCTCGGCCGACGCCCAGCCCAGACCGCTGGCCCTGCTGGACGGCCACCCGGCGCGGCGATCAGCGATCGGGCCGACCCGTCGAAGCCGGCCGATCATCTGGCGGGGTTGATAGCCACCGTACGGCCCGAGACGATCGCCTCCCGCGCGGCGACCAGGATCGCGGTCACCTCGGCGCCGAAGCGGACGTCAAGCTCGATCGGCGGGCCCCCGGCGGCCGCGGCGATGATCTGGTCGATCGCGCGGCCGTAAGCCTCAGTAGGCGACCACGGGATCTGCGGCACTGGCAGCACCCCCGCCGCCCCAACGAAGACGGCGTCCTCGCGCTCGGCGGCCAGGGGCGCGTCGAGCGACAGGGTGAGGTCGCTGATCGTGCCGCCGGCGTGGCGCACCAGCAGATGGGTCGTGTCGCGCGGGCCGGCCATCCCGGTCACCTCGGTCGCCGGGCCGAGCACGGCCAGCACCAGGGCGAGCGCGTGCGGGCCGACGTCCCAGAGGCCGCCGCTCTCCTTGCGCCACGGCGACGCGCCGAACGGGTTGTCGTCGGTGAAGATCGAGCCGACGTGGTCGACGCGGGCCT
>Ga0247737_1000107_pt1 | contig 24834 bp, 24 predicted proteins | sample UWRJL028104C2_FD_180937 | JGI IMG/M metagenome (GOLD analysis project Ga0247737, IMG submission 180937) | Plant litter microbial communities from Arlington Agricultural Research Station in Wisconsin, United States - UWRJ-L028-104C-2 | ecosystem: Environmental > Terrestrial > Plant litter >...
GAAACAATGGCGGGGACGGCTATGTCGCCGCAGCCGCGCTCCACGCCGCCGGTGTCCCGGTGCGCGTCGCCGCCAGTGCCGAGCCCCGCACCGATGCCGCGAAGCACGCCCGCGCGTGGTGGAACGGGGACGTCGAGGCGCTCGGCAGGGCAGCGCCCGCAGCGATTCTGGTGGACGCGTTGTTCGGAACCGGGCTGTCCCGGCCGCTCGATGCCGCGATCGTGGCAGATCTTGTCCGCCTGCGCGACAGGGCAAGGCTTGCGATCGCGGTTGACCTGCCCAGCGGCGTCGGGACCGATGACGGGGCGGTGCTCGACGAGGTTCCGGTATTCGACCTGACGCTGGCACTTGGCGCGGCCAAGCCATCCCATCTTCTCTATCCCGCAGCTGGGCACTGCGGCGCCGTCCGTGTCCTCGACATCGGCGTTCCCGTTTCGAGCGATGCTGTCGTCCTGGGTGAACCGCTTCTCAGGGCACCGGGGCCGGACTCGCACAAATATAGTCGCGGCATGGTGGCCATCATCGGCGGGGAAATGCCGGGCGCGGCCGAACTCGCCGCGCTGGCAGCCATGCGGTCGGGGGCGGGCTATGTCCTGTTGCTAGGCGACGGCGCGGCGGGGCAACCTCACGCGATCGTCCGCAAGGCGTTCACGCCCCAGGCGCTCAGCGACACGCGCATCGGCGCGGTGGTGATCGGCGCCGGACTTGGCCGTGGTGCCGTCGCCGGCACACGGCTCGATCTGGCGCTGGCCTCTTCCCGTCCCCTGGTCATCGATGGGGACGCGCTCCATCTTCTCGACGAACCGCGGCTTGTGAGGCTTCGTACCCATGCGGCTCCGGTGGTGCTGACACCTCATGCAGGTGAATTCGACACGCTATTCGGCAAGGGCCATGGCAGCAAGATCGACCGCGCACGGGCCGCGGCGCAGACGGCTGGTGCCACGATCGTCTTCAAGGGGGCGGATACAGTCATTGCCGCGCCTGATGGAAGCGTGAGGGTCGCCCAGGGAGCGAGCCGTTGGCTTTCAACCGCCGGCACCGGCGATGTGCTGGCCGGCGCCATCGGCGCGATGCTGGCGGCGCGATCGGGATCGGCTATCGATGCGGCCTCCGCCGGCGTCTGGTTGCATGGCGCTGCGGCAGCGAGGCTGGGCGACGCCTTCATTGCCGACGATCTCGCTTATGCGCTTAGCGCCGCCCGAGGCGCGCTATGAGCGACTTGATCGTTCGAGTTGCCGCGCGCGGCGACGGCATCACCGCGAACGGCCGTCACGCGGCGTTGGCGGCACCTGGCGACATGCTGACGCCGGAAGGACAGGTCGTTCCCGGCCCGCATCACCAGGCGCCGCCATGCCGCCATTTCCCGATCTGTGGCGGATGTCAGCTCCAGCATCTCGATGACGAGAGCTATAGTCGGTTCATCATCGACAGGATCACCGGCGCGCTTGAGGCACAGGGCCTGGCCGGCGAAATACGCTCGCCCGCGCTCTCGCCGCCCCGCGCCCGGCGGCGTGCGGCGCTGCAGGCCGAAGCCAAGGGCGGCCGAATCCGGATCGGCTTCAGCGAGGGGTCGAGCCATGCGTTGGTCGATCTGCAGGAATGCTGGATCCTAACGCCAACGCTTTTCGCGCTGGTCGCGCCGCTGCGCGGACTGCTTGGGCGGTTTCTCAAGGCGAATCGGCGCGCCCGGCTGCATCTTACCGAAGCGGATCAGGGCATCGACCTGCTGATCGAGGGAATCGAGGCGGAAGGTCTGGAGGCGGCCGAGGCGATCACCGCGTTCTGCCAACGCCACGGCGTGGCGCGCCTCTCGATCGACAATGGCTTGGGTCCGGAAACGCGCTGGGAGCCGGAGCCGGTCACAATCACGCTGGCGGGCATTGCCGTGCCGATTCCGCACAACTCGTTCCTCCAGGCTACCCGGGAGGGGGAGGCGTCGCTTGTAGCCGCGGTTCGCGAAGCGACCGGCCAGGCGGGGACGGTGGCCGACCTCTTCTCCGGCCTCGGCACCTTCGCCTTGGCACTATCGGGGCGCGTCTATGCTGCGGAGGCGGTGCGTGACGCCATCCTGTCGCTCAAGGGGGCAGGGGCCCGGACCGGGCGGCAATTGTTCGCCGATCACCGCGACCTGTTTAGACGGCCGCTGACGGCGGCGGAATGCGATCGGTTCGATGCGATCGTGCTTGATCCGCCCCGGGCGGGCGCACGCGAGCAGGTGGTGCAACTGGCCGAGGCGAAGACCCCTATCATCGCCTATATTTCGTGCAACCCCAGCAGCTTTGCGCGCGATGCGGAGATATTGTGCAAGGGCGGCTACACGCTTGAATGGATTCAACCGGTCGGGCAGTTCCGGTGGTCGACCCATGTCGAACTGGCGGCGAAATTCAGCCGCTAGGGATAGTTCGCCCGCAGGAAATATAGCCCATCGGGTGGCGCGTTGAGCCCGAGTTGCGATCTGTCCCGCGCATCAAGAGCTGCCTGCATGTCGTCGGGCGACCATTTTCCCTGCCCGACCAGCCCGAGGCACCCAACCATCGAGCGCACCTGATGGTGCAGGAACGACCGCGCCGAGGCGAACACACTGATCCGCTCGCCGCTGGCGACCACATCGAGCCGGTCGAGCGTGCGCATCGGGCTGTCTGCCTGGCAATGCGCCGAGCGGAAGGTGGTGAAGTCATGCCGGCCCACCAGCCGCGCCGCGCCTTTAGCCATGGCCTCCGCATCAAGCCGCGTCGGAACGCGCCAGGCCAGCCCGTTCTCGAAGGTCAGCGGCGCTCGGCGCGTCACGATCCGATATTCATAATGGCGTGACAGGCAGGAGAAACGGGCATGCCAGTCGTCCGGCACGACCTCGCACGCCAGAATCGCGACCGGGGCAGGGCGCACGACCGCGTTGAGCGCTTCCATCAGTCTGAACGGCGTGATCTCCCGCGCGAGATCGAGATGGGCGCGCATGCCGGTCGCATGCACACCCGCATCGGTGCGACCGGCGGCGTGGACGGACACGGTCTCCCCGGTGATCTTCAGCGCGGCAACCTCGATCGCTTGCTGAACACTCGGGCCATGCGCCTGGCGTTGCCAGCCCATGAAAGGACGGCCGTCATATTCCAGCGTCAACGCGAACCGCGTCATGAAAGCCGCGTTCCAGCGGGTATCGCGAAGCCGCGCAGCAGGTCGGATGACGTCATGACGCCGCGGCCCGCACGCTGGAGCAGGACAGGGCGGATCGCCCCTTCGCTGCAGGCGATAGTGAGTTGGTCGTCGAGCACCGCGCCATGGTCTCCGCTGTCGGGCACCACAGTAGCAGCGAGCACCCTAATACGCTCGGCGCCAACCTCAAAAAACGCACCCGGGACGGGATTGAACGCCCGTATCTGTCGCTCGACGTCGACCGCTGTCTTCGAGAAGTCGATCCTCGCCTCTGCCTTGTCGACCTTGGGGGCATAGGTGATACCGTCCTCAGCCTGCGACACTGGCGGGTAGGCGGCCATATCGCCAAGCACCTCGACCATGAGCCGCGCGCCGATCGCACTCAATTCGTCAGCCAGCGTACCGGCGGTCTTGCCGTCGACCGGCGTTCGCCCCTCGAGCCGTACCGGCCCGGTGTCGAGCCCGGCTTCCATCTGCATGATGCCGACGCCCGTCTCGGCGTCGCCAGCCAGGATTGCGCGCTGGATCGGCGCGGCTCCGCGCCAGCGAGGCAGGATCGAGCCATGGACGTTGAGGCATCCCAGCCGGGGCGCGTCGAGCACCGCGCGCGGCAGGATGAGGCCGTAAGCCGCCACCACCGCTACCTCAGCCTCGAAGGAGGCGAATTCGGCCTGGGCGTCCGGATCGCGCAGCGACACCGGAGTCCGGACGGCGATGTCCAGGGCCTCGGCGCGGGCCTGGACGGGGGAGGGCGTCAGCGCCTTGCCGCGGCCGGCACGGCGCGGCGGCTGGCTGTACGCCGCCACGACGTTATGGCCTGCATCGACAAGTGCCTGGAGCACCGGCACCGAGAATTCGGGCGTTCCCATGAAGACGATCCGCATGGTTACGCTCTGGCCGCTTGGCAGAGGGCCACGCAAGCCCCTATCTGTTCCTCATGGCATCCCCCGAGATCGAAGCTCTGACCCAAGCGCTTGCCCGGCTGCCCGGCCTTGGGCCGCGATCGGCGCGGCGCGCGGTCCTTCATCTGCTCAAGAAGCGCGAAGCGGCGCTCGGACCGTTATTGTCGGCGCTGAACGCGGTTGAGGAAAGACTATCAACCTGTTCTATTTGCGGCAATATCGACACGATCGACCCATGTGGCATCTGCGCCGACTCGCGCAGAGATGCTCGATCGCTTTGCGTCGTCGAGGAAGTCGCCGACCTTTGGGCGCTCGACCGATCCCGGCTTTTCCCGGGGCGGTTCCATGTCCTGAGTGGGCGGCTTTCCGCGCTTGAGGGCATCCGCCCGGAGGATCTGACGATCGATTCGCTGGTGCGCCGGATCGAGGTCGGCGGCATCGACGAGGTTGTTCTGGCGATGAACGCGACGCTGGAGGGCCAGACCACCGCGCATTATATCGCGGAGCGGATCGAGCGCTTCCCGATCCGCGTCACACAGCTCGCGCACGGGCTCCCGGTAGGTGGCGAACTGGACTATCTGGATGAAGGGACATTGGCCCAGGCACTGCGCGCACGGCGACCGGTCGCTTGACGGCGGGCCCGCGCTTTCCTAGCTCGCCTGCATGTCTGTTCTGGAAATCCTCGAAGTCCCGCATCCGGGCCTGCGCGCCGTCGCCAAGCCGGTCGACAAAATCGATGACGCTGTCCGTGCGATCGTCGCCGACATGTTCGACACGATGTATGACGCGCGGGGCATCGGTCTTGCCGCGACTCAGGTTGGTATCGAGCAACGCATCGTCGTGATCGACCTGCAGGAGCCCGAAAGCGACGCGGAGGATGCCAAGCCGGTCCGGACGCCCCTGGTCTATATCAATCCGGAACTGGTCTCGGTCAGCGAGGAAACCTCGCTGTACAACGAGGGCTGCCTGTCGATCCCGGAGCAATATGCCGAGGTAGAGCGTCCTACGCGGTGCCGCGTGAAGTGGCTCGACCTCGATGGTGCCGGGCAGGAGGCCGATTTCGACGGGTTGCTGTCGACCTGCATCCAGCACGAGATCGACCATCTCAACGGTGTGCTGTTCATTGACCACATCTCGCGCCTGAAACGCGACATGGTTTTGAAGAAGCTCGCCAAGGCCCGAAAGGGCTGAGCCCATTCGACCTCGCCCCGATCGTTAAGGGCAAAAGGTCAGAACAGTCCCTCGATCTCGCCATCCGCCCCGAACCGGATCGATTCGGCCGCCGGAACGCGGGGCAGGCCGGGCATCGTCATGATCTCTCCACATATCGCCACCACGAACCCCGCACCCGCAGCCAGCCGCACCTCACGCACCGGAACAACATGGCCCGTCGGTGCGCCCAGCTTCGCCGGGTCGGTCGAGAAGCTGTACTGGGTCTTGGCCATGCAGACCGGCAGATGGCCGAACCCGGCGTCCTCCCAGCGCTTGAGTTGCGCCCGAACGCTCGGATCAGCGATTGCTTCCTCGGCGCGGTAGATTCGCGTCGCCACGGTGTTGATCTTCTCGAACAGCGAGAGGTCGTCGTCATAGATCGGCGCGAATTGCGGGGTGGCGTGGTCACAGAGATCGGCGACCTTGCCGGCCAGCGCCTCGGCACCGACACCGCCATCGGCCCAGTGCGTACACAATATCGCCTCTGACCCATGGCTCGCGGCGATGTCGCGGATCACCTCGATCTCGGCGTCGGTATCGGTCCCGAAAAGGTTGATCGCGACCACCGCCGGAACGCCGAACTGTCGGACATTCTCGATGTGCCGCGCCAGATTGACGCCGCCGCGCCGTACCGCATCCACATCGGCCGCGGCGAGATCGCCCTTGGCGACGCCGCCATTCATCTTCAGCGCCCGCACCGTCGCGACGATCACCGCAGCGGCGGGTTTCAGGCCCGATTGCCGGCATTTGATGTCGAAGAACTTCTCCGCGCCCAGATCGGCGCCGAAGCCGGCCTCGGTCACGACATAGTCGGCAAGACCCAGCGCCGCCCGCGTTGCGATCACTGAATTGCAGCCGTGCGCGATGTTGGCGAAGGGCCCGCCATGGACGAAGGCGGGGTTGCCCTCCAGCGTCTGCACCAGGTTCGGTTTGATCGCTTGGGCGAGCAGCACCGCCATCGCCCCATCGGCCTTCAGGTCGCGTGCGGTCACCGGGCGCTTGTCGCGCGTATAGGCGACGACGATCGCGCCGAGCCGAGCCTCCAGGTCCTCGAGTCCGCTGGCCAGGCACAGGATCGCCATCACCTCCGAGGCGACCGTGATGTCGAACCCGGATTCGCGTGGATATCCGTTGGCGGGCCCGCCCAGCGACTGGGCGATGTCGCGCAGTGCCCGGTCGTTCATGTCGAGCACGCGGCGCCACACGATACGGCGTACGTCGATATCGAGGGCGTTGCCCCAATGGACATGGTTGTCGATCATCGCCGCGAGGAGATTGTGGGCGCTGGTGATCGCGTGGAAATCGCCGGTGAAATGGAGATTGATGTCCTCCATCGGCCCGACCTGGGCATAGCCGCCGCCTGCCGCGCCGCCTTTGGTGCCGAAGCATGGGCCAAGCGATGGTTCGCGCAGGCAAAGCACTGTCTTGCGCCCGATGCGATTGAGCCCGTCGGCGAGGCCGACCGAGGTGGTGGACTTGCCTTCACCCGCCGGCGTCGGGCTGATCGCGGTGACGAGGATGAGCTTGCCCTGGCCGCCCGTCGCAGGGATGCGCGAGAGGTCGAGCTTCGCCTTGAAATGGCCATAGGGCTCAACCGCCTCCGGCGGAATGGAGAGCCGGGCGGCGATCTCGGAGATGGGCTTCAAGGTGGCGGCGCGCGAGATCGCGATGTCGGTCAGCATGGCGCGCAGTCGTAGCGAACGCCCGGCGGGCCGCAAGCCTCCCCTGATTTGCGACGATCGCAGGAGAGCAGACGCGCCGAGCCGTTGGTGCCGCATCTTGTTAACCCCTGTCGGCAGCGGTAGGTTCGCGCTTCGTTCCAGAGGAGCAGATGTTGGATCCGATTACCCTTGTCGTCGTCGTTGTCGTCGTGCTTGGCGCGCTTGCGCTAGGCTGGTTCCTTGGAGGGCGCGGTCTTGCCGAGGCGCGCGCTGAACGCGATGCGCGCACCGAGGAATTCAAACGCGCAATCGTCGATCTGGCAGGGGCGGAGGAGCGCGCCCGCGGGGCGGCACAGGTTCGCGAGGAACTCGAAGCGATCCGCGACGATCGCGATGCGGCGCGTACAGATCTGGCAACGCTGAAAGCGCAGGCGGGCGCGTTCGAATCGCGCCTGACGGAACTGCGCGAGGCGAAAGACGTCATGGCGGCGCAGTTCAGTGAGGTAGCCAACAAGTTGCTGACCGACGCCCAGAAGAATTTCCTTGAACGCGCCGATGCCCGCTTCAAACAGGCGGAGGAAACGTCCGGGCAGAATCTCAAGTCCATGCTCCAGCCGGTCAGCGACCGGTTGTTGCGCTACGAGGAAGCGGTCACCAAGGTCGAGACCGAGCGCAAGGGTGCCTTCAGCGAACTCAAGGGCCAGATCGAGCAGATGCGGATCGGCCAGGAAAAGGTCAGCAGCGAAGCGGCGAAGCTGGTCAATTCACTCCGCAACGCTCCGAAATCGCGCGGTCGCTGGGGCGAACAACAGCTCAAGAATGTTTTGGAAACCTGTGGGTTATCCGAACATACCGACTTCCAGACCGAAGTCAGCATTTCCGGCGGAGACGAGGGCGGGCGCCTGCGTCCGGACGCGATCATCAACGTGCCGGGCGGTCGATCACTGGTGATCGACGCCAAGGTTTCGCTCAACGCCTATCAGGACGCTTTCGGCGCGGTCGACGAGGCGCAGCGGACGATCGGGCTTGCAGCGCACGCCGCCTCGATGCGCGCGCACGTCAACGGCTTGGGCAACAAGGCCTATTGGAGCCAGTTCGCTGACGCTCCGGATTATGTGATCATGTTCGTGCCCGGCGAGCATTTCCTTTCCGCCGCGCTCGAGCATGATCCGACCTTGTGGGACTTTGCCTTCGACAAGCGCGTGCTGCTGGCGACCCCGACCAACCTGATCGCGATCGCGCGCACCGTTTCGGCGGTATGGCGGCAGGAAAGACTGGCCAAGGAAGCGCGCCAGATCGGCGAGTTGGGCAAGGAACTGTACGATCGCCTCGCCAAAGCGGCGGGCGATCTGCGCAAGGTGGGCGGCGGGCTGACGTCAGCGGTCAACAATTACAACACGTTCGTCAGCAGCTTCGAAAGCCGCACGCTGGTGACGGCACGCAAGCTGCGCGACCTTAATATCGAGCCCGGCGCGCGCGAGATCGAGGGTGTCGAGCCGGTCGAAGCACTGGCCCGCTATGGCGATACGCCGATCCTGATCGACGGCTCGGCGAAAGAGGCTGCCGAATAGGAATGGCAAAATACCGGCACACATCGCTGCCACCACCCTATCTCAAACGCATCTGGTCCGATCCGGATGCCGAGATTGAACCAGCGGCCTATCCCTGGTGCTTGCCCCTGTTCCGGAATCGCGCGTTCGAACTGAGCTTCGACCGCCCGATCACGGTGATCGTCGGCGAGAACGGCGTGGGTAAGTCCACATTACTGGAGGGCATCGCGGTGCTCGCCGGCTTCGACGAAAGTGGTGGCGGGCCGGGCTATCGTGCGGTCGACAATTCGCATGCCCGGGAAGCGAGTGGCGGTGCGCTTGCCGGCACGCTCAAGGCAAGCTGGTTGCCAAAGATCGGGCGTGGCTGGTTCTTTCGCGCTGAAAGCTTCTTTTCCGTCGCACGGTATCTCGACGAGGCGGGCAGCCCATCAGCCGATTTCCTGTCCCACTCGCACGGCGAAGGGTTCATCCGCTTCTTTGAGGAACGCTGTGCCCAGCCCGGCATCTTCCTCTTCGACGAGCCCGAGTCCGCCCTGTCGCCCAATCGCCAGTTCGATTTCCTCAAGCTGCTGCGCAGGATGGACCAGGGCGGCCAGTCCCAGGTCATCATGGCGACTCATTCGCCCATCCTGATGGCCCTTCCCGGTGTCAGCCTGCTCCGATTGGGAAAATACGGGCTCGAGCCAGTCTTGCTGGAAGATACCGAGCATTTCCGCATCATGCGGGAGTTTGTGTTGAACCGGCATGGCTTCGTCGAGGCAATGCTCGACGAGTGAACGCTGATGTCAGCGGTCGAGCATCTCGCGAACCTTGTTGCCGAGTGCGACGACCGTGAAGGGTTTGGTGATCACTTCCATGCCCGCGTCGAGCAAACCATTCCCTACGGCGGCATTCTCGGCATAGCCGGTGATGAAGAGGATTTTCAGGCTCGGGCGGATGACGCGGGCGGCATCCGCGACCTGTCGACCGTTCAAGCCACCGGGCAGCCCGACATCGGTAACCAGCAGGTCGATACGCGCGGCGGACTGGATGATCTTGAGCCCCGCCGGACCGTCCACTGCCTCCATGACGGCATAGCCGGCATCTTCCAATATTTCGACCGCCAGCTGCCGGACGATCGGCTCGTCGTCGATCACCAGCACGGTTTCGCCGTGACCCTGGTCGGCGATATGCTGCTCGCCCTCGTCACCCACGCCGAGTTCCCCGCTAAAGCGCGGGAAATACAGGCACATGGTCGTGCCCTTTCCCGGTTCGGAATAAATCCGCACCTGTCCGCCCGACTGTCGGACGAAACCATGGATCATCGACAGGCCAAGCCCGGTGCCTTGGCCGATCGGCTTCGTCGTGAAGAACGGGTCGAACGCCTTGGCGACGATATCGGGCGTCATGCCAGACCCCGTATCGGTTACGCATAGCGAGACATATTGGCCTGGCGGCAATTCCCGATCGCGCGCAGCCCGATCGTCGAGCCATTTGTTCGCCGTCTCGATCGTGATGCGGCCACGGCCTGCCATCGCGTCGCGCGCGTTGATCGCCAAGTTGAGCAGTGCGTTCTCGAGCTGGGATGTATCGACCCGGGTAAGCCACAGCCCGCCCGCGCCGACGACTTCCACCTCGATGCTCGGGCCGACGGTGCGGCGGATCAAGTCTTCCAGACCGGCGATCAGTCGATTGACATCCGTAGGTCGTGGATCGAGCGTCTGCCGACGGGAAAAGGCGAGAAGCCGCTGAGTGAGCGAGGCCGCGCGCCGCGTCGCATCCTGCGCGCCGCCAATATAGCGGTCCAGTCCCGCCACGCGGCCTTGGCCGATGCGCAACTCCAGCAATTCGAGATTTCCGCCAATGCCGGCCAGTAAATTGTTGAAATCATGCGCGATGCCGCCGGTGAGTTGCCCAACCGCCTCCATTTTCTGTGATTGGCGGAGAGCTTCCTGTGCCTGCTCCAGCTCGCGTTCGCGGGCCTTGTCTTCAGTGAGATCTCGTCCGACGGCGATGAAATGGACGCCATCTGGCTCGGGCGACACCGTCCAGCCGATCGGTGTCCATTCGCCGCTGGCCGACAGGATGCGGTTCTCGAACCGCGTCGGCTGTCCCGTCTGGCCCATTTCCTCCAGCGCGACGATCACCCCAGGCACGTTGTCGGGGTGAATGATGTCGGCATAGGGGTTCGTCAGCAGTTCCTCTTCCGACCAGCCCAGAACCTTTGTCCATGCCGGATTTACCGCCACCATGCCGCCCTGATAGTCGGCGCGTGCCAGCATGTCTTCCGACAGGGTCCATAGCCGGTCACGCTCGGCCTCTGCAGCCTTCTCCACGGTGATGTCGCGCCCGCTGCAATAGACCATGCCGTCCTCGGGGATGCCAACCCACGATATCCAGCGGTAGCTGCCGTCCTTGCGGCGATACCGGTTGGGAAAGCGAATCGCCGGCTGGCCCTGCTGGGTCAGCTGGAAGCCTCCACGAGTGCGTTCGACGTCGTCGGGGTGGAGTAATTCGAAGATCGACATGCTCGCGACCTCTTCTTCAGTCCACCCAAGCAGGGTTTTCCACGCTGGATTGGAGGTCTCGAAATAGCCCTCGGGATTGAGCGCGCCGAGCAGGTCGGGGCTGAGATGCCATGTCATGCCGCGCGCCTGGGTGCGCTCGATCACCTGACGTTCGAGATCCGCGTTGAGCGCGCGAAGGGCTTCCTCGCTGCGAACCTGATCGGTGACGTCATGACCTTCCGCGAAAATACCGGTGATGGTCCCGTCGCTCTCGACGATCGGTTGATAGACGAGGTTGAGAAAGCGTTTTTCGAGCGCGCTGCCGGGCTCGCGCTGAAGGTGGACAGCCATGTTCTGCCCGACAAAGGGTTGGCCGGTGCGATAGACTTCGTCGAGCAGATCGAAGAAACCCTGGCCGCTGATCTCCGGCAGTGCCTCGCGCGCCGGCATGTCGAGCACGTCTCGGTGACCGATAAGTTGAAGATAGGCCTCGTTCATGAACTCGAACACATGGCCGGGGCCGCGCAAAACGCACATGAAGCCTGGCGCGCGCTGGAACAGGGCGCGCAGGCGATCGCGTTCGTGCGTACGTGCCTCGACCTCAGAGGCAAGACGCGCATTGACCCGGCTCAATGCTTCCGCCGCCGCTTCCCGAAGCCGGGCGGCTTCTGCGCTGGCCAGGGCCGATGAAATCTGACCGGCGAGCAGGTCGAGATAGCCGAGATAGTCCGAATCAGCGCGCCGATGCGGGTTGAGCCCTACCACCATGGCACCGAGTGGCGCCTCACTGCCGCTACGCCGCAGAGGGAGAACCACTGCCTGTTCGGGCGACTTGTTCCAGGCGCCTCGCGGCAACCCGTCCATATCGCCGAGCGACACGATGGCCTGGTCTCCGGCGAGCGGCCAGAAAGAATGATCGGCGAGCGATATCGAGTCGGGGACGGCGGAGTGCTCCGCGTCGAATCCAGTCCGGCCCGCGAGTCGGGCGACACCGTCTTCGAACAGATAGAGAAGGGTGAAAGGGAGATCGTGCGGATTGCTGGCGAGACGAGTCTGGGTGACGTTGGCCACCGCCGATATCGAGTCCATCCCCACAAGGTCCGACGCGAGCGCCCGAAGCGTCTCCAGCCGGCGCGCGGTGATGACCCGGTCGGTTTCCTCGACCACTGCACACAAAAGACCGCCTACTGCTCCGAGATCGTCCAAGATCGGGCTGTAGGAGAAGGTATGATAGGTTTCCTCGCTATAGCCGCTGCGCTCGAGCAGGAGGAGCATCGCCTCGCTCCAGGTCGCCTCGCCGGTGTCGTAGACAGAACGGATCAGCGGCCCGACATCCGGCCATATCTCGGCCCAAAGGTCCGACGTGGGCGTCGCGAGGCCGTCGGGGTGCTTCAGGCCAAGCGTCGGCCGATACGCGTCATTGTAGAGGAAGGCGACATCGGGCCCCCAGCCGATCCACATGTCGAACTTGCTGGTGAGCATGATACGAACGGCGACACGAAGCGCCTCCGGCCAACCGTCGACCGGACCGAGCGACGTCAGCGACCAATCCTTGGCGCGCATCAGTGACGCCATTTCACCGGTGCCGACAAAGACCGCCGGCTGCCCTCCGGAACTTGGGTTCATCGGGGACGACTGCCCGAATGTTTATGACGGTCCCCTGAGCCCGGATTTGCCGTATCATGCATGATCATCGAGCCCCCTCCCGGTATGTTGGAGGGCTTAACGACGACGCAGCCTTTGCGGTTCCGATACCAGTACCGATGCGCGACTCAACGGGGTCGTGGCCCTGTCCTGACCAGCACGAGGGTCCTCAGGCCCGTGGCACTCAGCACCAGCTTGCCGTCACGGTTGGAACTGACGCTCAGGCGCTGGCTGAGCAGGCGCATGATCGCCTGTTCCTGCGCCATTGCCGGGCCCATACAGGCCATCTTGGTCGACATCAGCGGGCCTGCGATCAGGAAACCGCGCTCGAAACGGAACGAGCCGCCAAAGCTGTTGCAGCCACTATGGCCGCTGATCCGGTTGTCGGAGAAGGAAATCGTTGCCGCTCGCGGCCCACGCGCCGGGTGACCTTCGATCGCCTGGATTTCCCAGTTGCCCTCGATCACCGGGACGCGCGTTGGCGCAACGATCGGATCGCCACCGCAGCCGCGCACGGTTTTGCGGCCGACTGTAACGGTCACGCTGTCGGGATAGTCGCGGTCGCTCATCCCGTCGTTGCAGCGCGAGCGCGTGACGTCGATCGTGATCCGCGGCGTGACATAGCGTAGCCCGTTGAAGCTCGGCCGGGGTACTGGCGCCGTTGTCGTCACCCGGGTGCGGCCGTAATCGCCAACATAGCGGATCAGCCCCTTCTCGATGGTTAGTGCCCAGCCGGGCTCAGTGCCGACAGCCTTGTAAGGCGTGTCGCGCGGTTGTGCGGCGGCAGCGCCCGCGATCAGCAGTGCAGGGGCAAAAAGGGCAAGCGCGAGCTTCATTTCGGATCTCCTTGACCGCCCGATAGGCAAGCCAGGCTGAACCGGTCGTTACGCACCGGTTCAGCCGCGCGAAGACTTTATTTGCGCGAGCACCTCATACGCCATGACCGCAGTCGCCACAGCGGCATTGAGGCTGTCGGCTTTGCCGAGCATCGGGATCTTCACCAGCAGGTCGCATTCGGCGGCATAGTCGGGCGGCATGCCCTGGGCTTCGTTGCCGGTTAGCAGGAACGTTGGCGCGACATAGGCGGCGGCGCGGTAGTCGTGATCCGTGTCAAGGCTAAGGCCGACCAATTGGCCCGGGCCTGAACGGAGCCATGGAACGAACTCGGCCCAGCCGGCCTGAACGATCGGGATCGTGAACAAGGCGCCCATGCTCGCGCGCACCGCCTCGAGCGAAAAGGGATCGACGCATTCACCGATCAGGATCAGCCCCCCCGCGCCGACAGCATCGCCGGTGCGCAGGATCGTCCCGAGATTACCTGGATCGCGCAGCCGTTCCGCTACCAGCCAGATGTCGGAACGGCTCCGGTCCAGCGTCTCCAGCGAGGTGGCGAATTCAGCGAACACGCCGACCACCGCCTGCGGGTTATCCTTGCCGGACAGCTTCGACAGGATGTCGGGCACCGTCTCGATCGCTTCGCCACCCGCCGCCTCGACATCCGCGATCAGCGCGCGGACGAGCGGGTGGTTGGCGCTGTCGCGCGCGAAGAACAGATATTCGGGCAGGCGTCCGCTCTCGCGCGCCTCGGTGAGGATACGCAGGCCCTCGGCAAGGAACAGGCCTTCCTCGCGCCGGTGCCGTTTCTCGCGAAGCGCACGGACGCGCTTGATGAGCGGGTTGGAATAGGCAGTGATTTCGCGGGGCATGGGAGGTTCAATCCTCCCCGAACTTGGCCTCGACCAGGTCGCACAGCGCACCGACGGCCTGTTCGGCGCCGTCGCCCTCGGCGCTGATGACGATCGAATCGCCCATCGCCGCGCCGAGCATCATCAGGCCCATGATAGATGTGCCGGTCACGCTTCCCGCACCGTCCTTCTCGACGGCGACTTCTACTGGCTGAGTCGAGGCGAGGGTAACGAACTTGGCGCTCGCCCGGGCGTGGAGGCCACGCTTGTTGGTGATCAGGACTGTGCGACTGACCGGCATCAGGCGGCAGCCTCACCAAGGACTTCGGACGCGACCGAGATATATTTCCGGCCCGCCTCGCGCGCCGCAGCGACGGCGTCGACGACCTTCATTGCCTTGCGCGCCGATTCGAGCCGGATCAGCATGGGCAGGTTGATGCCCGCGATCACCTCGACTCGACCGCGCTCCATCAGCGAAATGGCGAGATTCGACGGCGTTCCGCCAAACAGATCGGTCAGCACGATCACGCCGCGGCCGGAATCGACGGCGGCGATCGCCGCGGCAATGTCGGCACGGCGCGCTTCCATGTCGTCGTCCGGGCCGATCGCGATGGTCGCAATCCGCTCCTGCTTGCCGACGACATGCTCCATCGCGGTCACGAATTCCTCGGCGAGGCGCCCGTGCGTTACCAGAACCAGGCCGATCATAGCCTCGACTCTTTCATTACAGTTTCAACCACGGAAGGACCGTCCCCTTGGGCATTGTCTGCCGCACCCTCGAGCGAGTCTTGCGGCGCCGCAGCAAGATCGCGGTGCGCGACCGTGGGCGAAAATCCTTCGTCGCGCAACCGTGCCGCGACACGCTCTGCCACATGCACGGAACGGTGCCGCCCGCCGGTGCAGCCGAAGGCGATGGTGACATAGGATTTCCCCTCCGCTCGGTAGCGCGGCAGGAGGAACAACAGCAGCGACTCGATCTGCTTCATCGCTTCATCATAGGCCGGGTCGGCCGCGATATAAGCGCTGACATCCTTGTCCAGACCCGTTCCGGGACGAAGCTCCGGCACCCAGTGCGGATTGCGCAGGAATCGCATGTCGAAGACGAGATCCGCATTGCGCGGCAGCCCGCGCGCATAGCCGAACGACATCACCGACAGCGTCGGTTCGCCCAGGCGCTCGCCCGAGAAGGTCGATCTCACCTGCTGCGCCAGTTCGTTGGCGCTGAGGTTGGTCGTATCGATCAGGCGATTGGCCCAGCGGCGCATCGGCGCGAGCAGTTCCCGCTCGCGTGCAATGCCATCGGAGGCGGGGCGATCCAGCGCCAGCGGATGGCGCCGGCGAGTCTCCGAATAGCGGCGCTCCAGCTCGCCGCCCGAACAATCGAGAAACAGGGTGCCGATGTCGTGGCCATGTTCCTCGCGGAGCTTCTTGATGCGCTTCACGATCCGGTCGGGGTCGAAATCGCGGGTGCGCGCGCCGATGCCGAGCGCGAGCGGTTGCGAGGACCGCTCCGCGCCCTCGGGCAGTGGCGCGCCGAGCAGCCGATCGAGCAGGAGCAGCGGGAGGTTGTCCACCACCTCCCAGCCCAGATCCTCGAGTGTCCGCAGCACGGTCGACTTGCCGGCGCCGGACATGCCGGTGACGAGCAATATATCCTTTGGGTCGCGCTTCATGGCGCGCCCTGTAGCAGGTGCTTCACGGCAAGTTCCACCTTGATTGGTGCCGACGCCTCGTGCGGATCGAGCGCGATTGCCCGGACCGGCACGCCGTCGAACCAGCGCGACTCGGGCTCCGGCAGGCGTTCCACGGGGCCAGCGAGGCGGATAAGCAGGGCAACCGGCACAGGCTCAACATGGGTAACGCGGATGATTCCGACGCCGCGAATCTCCATCCGTCCCGCAATCGTGGGGGGTGCGCTGGCGAGCAGCAGGCCATCGGACACCGTCAACACCGTATAGTCGTCGCTCACCAACACGGCACCGCGATCGACCAGACGCAGTGCGAGGTCGGACTTGCCGGCACCGGACGGCCCTTCGAGCAGCACGGCACGGCCGCCTATCGCCACCGTCGAGGCATGGATCGTTTCACTCATCGCTTGTCCGATATGGGGAGGCGCACGACAAAGCGCGCCCCGCTCAGCCGGTCTTCACGCGATTCGACCGCAATGCTGCCCTGATGCCCCTCGACGATCGTTCGCGCGATGGCGAGGCCCAGGCCGCTATGCTTGCCGAACGCCTCACCGTCGGGTCGCAGTGACTGGAAGCGGCTGAACACCTGCTCGCGCGCTTCTTCGGGCACGCCAGGGCCCTCATCCTCGACCCGCACCACCAGATCGTCCCCGTCGCGCACCGCCGAGACCACAATCAGGCCACCATCAGGGGAGAAGGAGATGGCGTTCTCGATCAGATTGTCGAACACCCGCTCGAGCCTGCCGCCTTCGCCCATCGCGATCAGCTTCTCGCCGATGCGGTGGTCGAAGCGGATCTGGATGTCGCGCTCTACGCCACGTGCGGCGCGTTGATCGAGCAGGGCGGCGATCATCGCGCCGACATCGACATCCTCGAACTTGGCGCGGCTGAGCTGCGCATCGAGGCGCGACGCCTCCGAAATATCAGTGATCAGGCGATCCAGCCGGTGCACGTCGTCGCGCACGATTGCGAGCAGCCGCTCCTGCAGCACGGGGTCCTTGACCGAGCTGAGCCCTTCGACGGCCGACCGCAGCGAGGCGAGGGGGTTCTTCATCTCGTGAGTCACATCGGCAGCGAACGCCTCGGTCGCGTCGATCCGGGCGCGGAGCGCCAGACTCATGTCGGACAGGGCACGAGCCAGCATGCCCAGTTCGTCGCGGCGCGAGGGCAGGCGGGGCACCACCACTTCGCGCGCACGCCCCAACCGTACGCGCACGGCGGCACGGGCCAGGCGACGAAGCGGCCGCACGATGGTCCTGGCAAGAAACAGTGAGAGCAGGATCGAGATGGCCGAGACGATCGCCAGCACGACGCTCAGACGGAAGCGCTCGACCCGCACCGTCTGGGTGATGTCTCGCGCGTTGACCGTGGTCATTACCACTCCGCCGGTCGGCAATGCCGCGGCCGCGGTGATCACGGGGGTGCGATCGGGTGCGCGCCACACCGTTGCAGGCGCGCTCTCGGTGCTGCGCGCGGTGTGGACATCAGGCCATTCCAGCCCCTCGGCACGCTCGCGGTACAGGGGGGCGCGCGGGGCGCCGACCACGGTGTCGATCACCGCGTCGAGGAAGCGCGCCGTATCCTGCTGCCAGTCCTCCTTGTCGGGATCGCGCAGGACGAAGTTGCGCAGCCCGAGCGCACGTGTGTCGGTGACCAGCCTGCCCTGGTTGTCGTAGAGCCTGATGCGGGCGCCGGTGTCGCGCGCCAGCCGCAGCGCGAGGATGTTGTGACGTTCGGGTGCGACCGACCCCATCGCCTCGGCGATCAGTCGCGCCTCGCGGCTCGCCTGGGCAACGCGGCTGTCGACGATCCGGCTGCGATAGCTGTCGAGGTAGAAGAAGCCGCCGGCCAGCATTGCGAGCGCGATGATGTTGACCGCGAGGATGCGCGGCGTGAGGGATACCTGCCCTGACCAGCGAAGCGTCAGCTCGCGGTCGTCATTCCTCGGAGAATCGGTAACCCGCGCCATATAAGGTCTCTATGGCATCGAACTCGGGGTCGATCTGCCGGAACTTGCGGCGCACGCGTTTGATGTGACTGTCGATCGTGCGATCGTCGACATAGATATCGTCGTGATAGGCCGCATCCATCAACTGGTTGCGCGTCTTTACGATGCCGGGGCGCTGGGCGAGCGTCTCCAGGATCAGGAACTCGGTGACGGTCAGGGTCACCGCCGCGCCGTTCCACGTCACCCGGTGCCGCGCGGTATCCATGGCCAGGCGCCCGCGGACCAAGCTGCCACCGGGATTCTCCTCCTCACCGGCGACGCCGACGGTGGCGAGTTCCGACCGCCGCAGGATCGCGCGAATCCGGGCGATCAGCAGGCGGTGCGAGAACGGCTTGGAGATATAGTCGTCAGCGCCCATCGCCAGGCCAAGCGCCTCGTCCAGCTCGTCATCCTTGGATGTCAGGAAAATGACCGGCGTGCTGCTTTTCTCGCGCAGGCGCCGCAGGAGCTCGAGCCCGTCCATCCGTGGCATCTTGATGTCGAAGATGGCCAGGTCGGGCGGATTCTCGATCAGCGCCTTCAGCGCCGTCTCTCCGTCCGAATAGACACGCGTAACGAAACCCTCGGCCTGGAGCGCGATCGATACGGAGGTGAGGATGTTGCGGTCGTCATCGACGAGCGCGATCGAAGCCGTCATCGGCAGGGCAACCCTTGTGCTGTTGGGTAGGTGAGGTAGTCGAAACCGGCCCGAGTCTCAACTCAATGCACCGTTCCAATTGTCTCGACTGGACAATCGCCTCTCGGTGGCGATATGCGCGACTCGAATTCAATAATTCATTTTTGCGGCGTCGACCGCGTGCCAAACAGGAGACCAAGGACCGTGAGCGATCGTATTCCCGATGCAGGCCTTGAAGCGCAAGGCATTGAAACACGCGCGACCCTGCACTGGAACCTGGTCACGGCCCGCCTGATCGAGGCCGCTGTGGCGCGTGGCGAAGGCAAGCTCTCCGCCGAGGGCCCGCTGGTCGTCGAGACCGGCCAGCACACCGGCCGCTCCGCCCAGGACAAGTTCATCGTTCGCGACGCCGAGACCGAGAGCACGGTCTGGTGGGGCAAGAGCAACAAGTCGATGACGCCGGAGCATTTCGCGGCGCTCAAGACCGATTTCCTGGCCGCGCTGAAGGACAAGGAAGATCTGTTCATCCAGGACCTGTTCGGCGGTTCGCAGCCCGAGCACCGTGTCCGCGTGCGCATCGTCAACGAGCTCGCCTGGCACAACAGCTTCATCCGCACGATGCTGGTCCGCCCGGAAGAGAGCGACCTGCGCGGGTTCGAGGCAGAATACACGATCATCGACCTGCCGACCTTCCGTGCCGATCCGGCACGCCATGGCTGTCGCAGCGAAACGGTGATCGCCGTCAACTTCACCGAGAAGCTCATCCTGATCGGCGGCACCCGCTATGCCGGCGAGATGAAGAAGTCGGTGTTCAGCCTGCTCAACTACCTCCTGCCGCCGACCGGCGTGATGCCGATGCATTGCTCGGCGAACATCGGACCCAAGGGCGACACTGCGGTGTTCTTTGGCCTGTCAGGCACCGGCAAGACGACACTGTCGGCTGATGCCAGCCGCACGCTGATCGGCGATGACGAGCATGGCTGGTCGGACACGGCAGTCTTCAATTTCGAGGGTGGCTGCTACGCCAAGATGATCCGCCTGTCGGCCGATGCCGAGCCGGAGATCTTCGCGACGACCAAGCGTTTCGGCACGATCCTCGAGAATGTCGTGATGGACCAGGTCACGCGCCAGCTCGATCTCGACGATGCCAGCCTCGCGGAGAATAGCCGCGGCGCCTATCCGATCGACTTCATCCCCAATGCCTCGGAAGAGAATATGGGGCCGGTGCCGCGCAACATCGTGATGCTGACGGCGGACGCCTATGGCATCCTGCCGCCTATCTCGAAGCTGACGCCGGACCAGGCGATGTATCACTTTCTCTCGGGTTATACCGCGCGCGTCGCCGGTACCGAGATTGGCGTGACCGAGCCCGACGCCACCTTCTCGACCTGCTTCGGTGCGCCGTTCATGGCGCGTCACCCGTCGGTCTACGGCAATCTGCTCAAGGAGCGGATCGCCAAGGGCGGCGTGGATTGCTGGCTGGTCAACACCGGCTGGACCGGTGGCAAATATGGCATCGGCCGGCGCATGCCGATCAAGGCGACCCGTGCGCTGCTCAACGCGGCGCTGGACGGCAGCCTGAACAGCGCCGAGTTCCGCACCGACCCGAATTTCGGGTTCAAGGTGCCCGTGGAAGTCCCGGGCGTCGACACCGCCATCCTCGATCCGCGCGAAACCTGGACCAACAAGGCCGAATACGACTCGACGGCGGCCAAGCTGGTCGACCTTTTCGTCGAGAATTTCGCGCAATTCGCTGACGATGTAGACGAGGGTGTGCGCCAAGCTGCCCCGAAGACTGCCGAAAACGCCTGAAACGCCCGGTCATCGATCGGGCCATGAAAGCCCGATCGATGACCGACCTCCCATATCGCCCCTTTGCCGATGACGACGCGGTCCGACGGGTTGGAGAGCGATTGCTTGCGTGCGCGCTGGCGCGCGCCGAGTGGACCCACGAAGCGCATCTTGCCGCGACACTATGGCTGATACGCGATCGGCCCGATGTCGATGTGGACTCCCGGATTGCCGGCATCATTTCGCGCTATAACGAGAGCGTCGGCGGGGTGAACGACGATAGCCAGGGCTATCACGACACGATCACGCACGTGTTCGTCGCGGGCATCCGGCTACACCTGTCCGAAAGGGCTCCTGACGAGCCGCTGGCCGTTGCCGTCAACACGCTGCTGGCGAGCCCCATGGGCAGGCGCGATTGGCCGCTCGCCTTCTACAGCCGCGACCGGCTGTTTTCCGTGGCGGCCCGGCGCAAATTCGTGACCCCCGACCTCGCGCCGCTTCCAGCCCTGTGATAGACCTGACGGACATCCACATGGCCGAAGGAAACATCATGGGAATGCTCGACGGACTGCTCGGACAGGTCACCCAGAATGTCGACATCAAGAACCTCGCGACCAAGGTCGGACTGACCCCCGAACAGGTCGAGGGCGCCGTGACCGCGCTCGGCCAGGCCCACACCGCGCCGACCGACACGGTGACGACGGCGGCCTCTGCGACAGGGCTGTCGGCCGACACGCTGCAGCAAATCATCGGCCATATCGGCGGCGAAGGGGCGCTCGGCCAGTTCGCCGGCCTGCTGCAGGGTTCGGGTATGCTTGGCAAGGTCGGCGGCATGATCGACCAGGACGGCGACGGTAATCCGATGAATGAGATCGCCGGCTTTGCGAAAGGGCTGTTCGGCAAGAGCTGAGCATCCACCCGGCGCGGGTCCGAAATTCCCTGTTCCAGGCGAACAACAGGGAATTATCAGGGAAATTCGTTTTTCCGCTCGTTTTCGGGAGGTTCTCTGGCCGATTTTCGGGCGGAAGATCAATGCCTTGGTGCGCAATTCCCTGTTATGGAATAACAGGGAATTCGCCGCGATTAACAGGGAATTTCCTCACCAAAACAGGGTTTCCGGTCACGCGTCGACCCGGTCCAGCAACACCGCGAGCGTGTCGCTCGCAAGGCTCAAGGCCCTAACAAGGCCGGACCGACTCCCCAAGACTCCCGACGATAAGAAAGAGCGAGACCGCCACAAAGCGCTCCAGTCAGCGCGACAATCCCACGATCTTCGCGCCATTTGAATCGACCGTTGATTTCTTCAGGCCGGCTCCACCAGCAGCACGCTGCCCGTCGCCCCGACGATCCGAACCAGCGCACCGGCGGCGGCATCCGGGCCACGAGCTTTCCAGGCGCCGTCACCTACCTTGACCCGGCCTTCGCCAGCGGTGATGGCATCACACACCTCTGCGGTCGTCCCGATCAGGCGCGAGGTGCGGTCGTTGAGCTGTGGATCCTCGGTCGGAACCTCGCTCTGGTTATACCAGCGTCGGCCCAACCCGACCGCCGCGGCGGTGAACAACGCGAAGAGCAGCGCCTGGACGAGCACGGGCAGCCCGGGAACCGCGAGCAAGGCGAAGCCAGTGAGCGCCGCGCCGGCCGCCAGGAAAATCATGAAGAAGCCCGGCGCGACCAGTTCGGCGATCGCCAGCGCCAGCGCCGCGGCGAGCCACAGCGCGCCGTGGCTCCAGATGAAGCCGAGAAAGCTCATTGCTGGCCTCCCTCGAACGGACCGCGCGGGCGCGCGGGCGCGCGCGGCGTCGACGGCGGCGTGTTGCCATTGCCGCCGATCGCCTCACGCGCGAGTTCGCCAATGCCGCCCAATGTTCCCATCAACTGAGTGGCCTCGACCGGGAACAGGATCGTCTTGGCGTTGGGCGAGGTGGCGAACATGCCGATCGCCTCGACATATTTTCTGCGCGATGAAATAATTGATCGCCTGGGTGCTGCCGCCGGCGATCGCGTCCGACACCATCTTGGTCGCGGTGGCCTCTGCCTCCGCAGAGCGCTCGCGTGCTTCGGCGTCGCGGAAGGCTGCTTCCTTGCGGCCTTCTGCCTCGAGGATCTGCGCCTGCTTGAGACCCTCGGCGCGGTTGATTTCGTTCTGGCGCGCCGCTTCGGATTCGAGGATGGTCGCACGCTTCTCGCGCTCGGCCTTCATCTGACGGGTCATCGCGTTGACGATGTCGGCCGGTGGACGGATGTCCTTCAGCTCTACTCGGGTGATCTTCACGCCCCAGGCCTCGGTCGCCTGATCGACCACCTGAAGCAGCCTCGTGTTGATCTCGTCGCGCTTGGACAGGGTTTCATCCAGGTCCATCGAGCCCATCACGGTGCGCAGATTGGTGGTCGAGAGCTGCATGATTGCGAGATAGAGATCGCTGACCTCGTACGCGGCCTTCGCCGCGTCGAGCACCTGGAAGAACACCACGCCGTCGACCGCGACCATCGCATTGTCCTTGGTGATGATCTCCTGGCCCGGAATATCGAGCACCTGCTCCATCATGTTCACACGCCGGCCGACCCGGTAGAAAAAGGCGGGATAGAAATTGAGGCCGGGCCGAGCGACCGTAGTGAAGCGGCCGAAATGCTCGATCGTGTATTGATAGCCCTGGCGGACGACCTTGATGCTGGTCATGAAATAGAAAATGACGACGACCAGCACCAGGCCGGCAAGCGTGAGAGTCATGGTGTGAACCCCCGAAAAAGGGCCGCGAAGGGCGCGGCCGATGCCTGTAGGTTAGCAGATTGGCAGGTCGGTTATAGCGAAATGCGACACGGGCGGTTCGGCCCCTAGCGCATGCGCGGCCCCTTGTTTACATGGACCGCCACGACTCGCCCCCCGCAGGAAACTGGCACCCATGGACATTCGCCTCGGCCTCACCTTTGACGATGTCCTGCTTGTGCCGGCTGAATCGGATATCGTTCCCAGCCAGACCAACACCGCGACCAGGGTGACGCGCGACATCGCGCTCGACATCCCGATCCTTTCGTCGGCGATGGACACCGTGACCGAGGCCGACATGGCGATCGTCATGGCGCAACTGGGCGGCATCGGCGTGCTTCATCGCAATCTCGAGGTCGCCGAACAGGTCGCCGCGGTGCGTGCGGTCAAGCGCTTCGAATCGGGCATGGTGGTCAACCCCATCACGATAACGCCGGATGCCACGCTGGCCGAGGCGCAGGGGCTGATGACGCGCAACAAGATCAGCGGCATTCCCGTCGTGGAAGCCAGCGGCAAGCTGGTCGGTATCCTGACCAACCGCGACGTGCGCTTTGCCGGCAACCCGCGCCAGCCGGTCGCCGAGTTGATGACTCACGAGAATCTCGCGACCGTTTCGCCGGGCGTGAGCCAGGAGGAGGCGCGTCGCCTGCTGCATCAACGGCGGATCGAGAAGCTGCTTGTCGTCGACGAGGCCTATCGGTGCATCGGGCTGATCACCGTCAAGGATATCGAGAAGGCCGTCACCTATCCCAACGCGACCAAGGACGCGACCGGGCGGTTGCGCGTCGCGGCGGCGACTACGGTCGGCGACAAGGGTTTCGAGCGGACCGAGGCGCTGGTCGACGCGGAACTGGATCTCGTCGTGATCGATACCGCGCACGGGCATAATCGCGACGTGGCACGTGCGGTCGAGCGGGTGAAGCGGCTCAGCAATTCCGTCCAGGTCATCGCCGGCAACGTTGCCACCGCAGAGGCGACGCGGGCGTTGATCGATGCGGGTGCGGACGGAATCAAGGTCGGCATCGGCCCGGGTTCGATCTGCACGACGCGCGTGGTCGCCGGCGTCGGCGTGCCGCAGCTCACCGCGGTGATGGATTGCGCCGAGATCGGCCTGAAGGCCGGCGTGCCGGTGATCGCCGATGGCGGGCTGCGCACGTAGGGCGATCTCGCCAAGGCGCTCGCGGCCGGCGCATCGGCGTGCATGATCGGATCGCTGCTCGCGGGCACCGAGGAAGCGCCGGGCGAGAGCTTCCTATATCAGGGCCGGGCGTATAAATCCTATCGCGGCATGGGCTCGGTCGGGGCGATGGGCCGCGGATCGGCCGATCGCTATTTCCAGGGCGACATCAAGGATCAGCTCAAGCTGGTGCCCGAGGGGATCGAGGGCCAGGTGGCGTTCAAGGGCCCGGCACGCGACGTGATCCATCAACTGGTCGGCGGTATCCGCGCCGCCATGGGCTATACGGGATCGGCGACGATCGAGGACCTGCAGCGGCGCGCGCGCTTCGTTCAGATCACCGGTGCGGGCCTGCGCGAGAGCCATGTCCATGACGTGACGATCACGCGCGAGGCGCCGAACTACCCGACGCGGTAAGCCAGCCCTTCCTCTTCCACTGGAGAGGGTTTGACTAACCTACCCTTGTCAGGCCCTTGGTATAGGCATTGCCCTTCTCG